>Ga0209489_100278_pt1 | contig 89189 bp, 26 predicted proteins | sample SiratrowhiteBW_FD_187527 | JGI IMG/M metagenome (GOLD analysis project Ga0209489, IMG submission 187527) | Root nodule microbial communities of legume samples collected from California, USA - Siratro white BW (SPAdes) (version 2) | ecosystem: Host-associated > Plants > Roots > Nodule | place...
TTTTTTTTTTTTTTTTTTTCTAAAGATGATGTTTATTTTAAAAACGTTTATCTATAACATTTCATTTTAAAAGGAGAACTCATGTTCATGCACTTTTAATCAGGCCATTTTTTTTCCAATTAATCCTCTAAATTTAAATTTAATGTTCAACACATTATTAAATTTACTATTATAATAACACTTGACCTGTTTTTCTACTTTATTTACAAACTAACCATTTGAAGCGTAACAAACCAATCAATATTGATCAGTATTCGTTATGCATAATGATAAAAGTATTATAAAATGTACTTTAAATATAAGTTATCAAAATCAGTCTTTAAGGTGAAGATTTTGGTTATATCAAGATACGGGATCTCTACATAAAAAAGTATTGGTGTGTTTGATCCATTAAAGCATGGTTCTAAATTAACAGATTAATTGTAATCGTAATTGCCAATGTAATTAGCCGCATTACACAATGAAACATCTTGCCTTGAAGACAAATGCAGCCTGAACTCAGCTAGTACCATTGTGAATTGTGTTTTTGAAGCTCTTACTTCATTTGAAGCAAGCTTAAACCTTCTTTTGAAGGGGCTCACCCTCTCCATGCATTAGGCCTTGAAAATTTTCAAGTGTTTCTAAGTTGTTGAACATTTAGGAAGAGAAGCAGAGAACAGTATAATAAGCATGATATGTGATGGAAGGAGAGATGAAGAAATATATATAATAGATATTAATGATGTATGACATATATGAATGTTCATATATTAGGTTACTCATATATTTCAAAAGCATGAGTTCTTATCAGAGAAAAGGTTAGGAATTGAAGTTTATTTGAGGGTCAACATTTAAGATGTCTATTTTTTGTAGCATCATGAAGGCTATAATGTGTATTTATGTTCTCTGTGCAAAACTAAATGCTAATGCACAAACTTCAATGTTGATAATTGCTATACAGTATTGTTAGTTCAACTGACTTCTCAGGCTTGGCCTGTGAAATTTTCCTTTTTATACTGTAATAACTGTGGCTCTCTTATGTATACCTGTAAAAACTGCATGTCAGTGCATTCAAATTGGTGAAGTTGAATTTGGCACTGAGCTTTGGAATCTAAATGAATCATGTTCATTTCATGTGGATCCTCTTCTGCTACAAAAACATGCCCCCACAATTTGTCTGCAATCACAACAAATATTAAGTATATGAGTGCTTTAAAACTTATAACTTCCTATTTTAAACTAATACTGATACAACACAAATGCGGTTAAATATTGAAGCCCTAGAACAATAAACTATTGGCCATTTATTCTCCTTCCAATTTAAGATCCAACATGCAACTCATCATTGCTCTTTATTTGTCTTGCCTTCTGCATCATTCTTACTTCATTTCCATGAATCCTACAAAACTGAGTATGCTAATCAAGTTATTACACTTGAAAATATGACATCATGTGGCAAAGAAGATATAACATGTTGCAATAAGATGAGAAAAAGGCCGTAAGAGATTAGAAAGAAAAGAAGAAATACATACCTAGTTTATCACTCTTGTACACTCACTGCAAGAGACAGATCTGATGGCAATTGATCAGCTTTAAACTAACCAAATACGATTTGCTATATTGTTTTCCTCTTTAGTATGAAAGGAAGCATTTTAACACTTTCATTAGCTGAATTATACCCTCCAAGATAATGGATTCGATACAGCAAAATGATTCTTGAATTCAACTTGTTGTAATGATAGATAACATTTTTGCTAAACTCGGCAATCACAAGTGGGTTCATATTTCTAAATTGAGATAGAAATATGTAAATTTAATGAAAAAAAATATGTGAATGTACTTAATGTAAATAGAACTAAAAAAATATAAATTACATAATTTAAAATATAAAAAATGCACAACTTAAAATACTACAAGCATTAATGGTTCTACATGAATGAATTTGGCATCATATATGCTAGAAACTCAAAATTTTAAGACATTAAATGCATGTCTTTTGCAAGTATATTAAGTGTCTGTTTGGTTGAACTAATTTGAGAAGATTTACTGTTCAAGATGATGGATTTGAGGGGATGAAAGCTGTTTGGTTGACCTAATTTGAGAGGATGGATGAGGACGGATTTGCAGGATGACATCTTCGCTAACATGAAGAGATTTGAAGGGATGAAACTTAAAATTACAAAATAACCCTCATAAATGATTTAGAAATTACCAAATATCCTTGTATACATATATAACATTTAATGGTATCATGTATATGTTAATAAGAGTATTTAATTTTGAATAATTACTTTTAATTAAATGTTATCTATTAATATTCTTTATTTTAAATTTAAGTACATCTTTAATTTGTTTTAGTCAATTTAAATAGACTGTTTATATACTTTTTATTATAACTTATTAATATTTTTATAGAAACAAAATAAGAATTCAAAAAATTTGTATTTAATCTCTTAAAAATATAGTAAAAAAATATTTAACTTTTTAAGTAATAGAATTAATAAAAAAGTAAATTTGAAAAACATTGCAAACTATTTTTATTTAGACTAATAACTTTAAAAGCTTCAATTTAAGTAAAATGTAAAAATAATTTATATTTACAAAAACAACAGTAAATTTCAATAAAAGTAAAAATAGTTTAGATTGTAAGAATTTTTTTTTACAGATTTCAGTTAATTATAATTTAGAATAAATTGTATATTTTAATAGAATAATAAATTTGTGATTTTATTGCATTATTTAGGATTTATGTTTAATTTTAAATAATTTAGAAAATATGTTTTAAATAATTTTAGTAATATTTTTTATATTAAAATCAATTTAATCCAATTCATTTTAATTTTTTACCATCTTATTTCACAAGGGTTAATTAGTATTTTTAGAAATATATCAATTAAAAAAATTAAAACAAATCTATAACATATGTCAAATCATTCCCAAACTTTCATAATCCATCTCCTTAAATCCCTTCAAATCTTACCATCCATCTCTTAATCCAAACAACCTTTTCATCCTCACACAATCCACTCAAATCCCTTCAAATCCATCTTCTCAAATCCACTCCCCCAACCAAACAGAGCCTAAGTGAGATACTTCTTCACTCACATGTATAATTCCAATCAACTGCATATTAAAATTTCAAAATAACTTAAATTCAAATAAAATGAAAATAGCAAGAATCTTGCACAGTAAGGAAAATTTGAAAAAAGAAATGTCAAGCTTGGTAATGGATAAGCTTTTATAAATCGCGGGTTGATTAAGTCAATTAGTATTATAATTCGTTTACAAAAACAACTCTCGCCATTTCAGAATAATAATTTTCTAATATTATTAAATACTTTTTTAAAAACATTCATTCATACAAATTTAAACAAAAAAAAGTGCCTTAGAAGACATTATAATTAAAAACTGACATTCCTAGTTATTATATGCTAGCCAATTTTTAGTTGTTGGCTATGATGGTGGCAAATTATGTTATAAACTACCTTAAATGTGAGTGAAGCAAGTAATTAAGCCATGAATGGATGATGAAGAGGGTAGGTTAATAAGGCATAACAACCCTAACCTTAAATATTGTGTGGTGTTTTAACACAATCATCTTGATATGCAGAACGTGGGTGACATGTTTTAGTATTGTGTCGGCTAATGATTGCATTGGCAATCCCCTACGTGGTTCTTATGCATAATCATAACTATGTAATTAGTATCGCATAAAACATTTTATAATTTTGAGTATGAATAAGCTGAATTGTGAGTCTGAATGAGTGATCCTTGAAGCATGCCTGACCAAAATATTGGCGTTTGATTTTGGTGATGGATCTAACAATTTGCCATTTTGGATTGAAATAGAAAGTGGATTTGCATTTCAACCACACAAAGACACACACCAAAAGCAAAAATGGGTCACATCCACAGTTTTTTGCTTCACCACCACACCACATGCCATTATTCATTCTTGACCCTTATGTTGTTGCATCAGACGATCCAGTCCCCACATCTCACCTTTCTAATGGACTTTCGTTGCCTCCTAAGGCCAAGTTTCTTTGATATTTTCTTCTTTTCTATGGAATCTCAAGACTAAGTGTCTTCATCATCTACATAGAATAGAATATGGTCTTCTTACAGGATTTTCACCAAAGAAAAGCAAAAGGGTATCTCAGCATGCAAAATTACAACATGGCAAATTTTGTTGTATTTTAAAAGATTGATTTTTTATTTATTATCAATAAATCTGTATATGCATTTTAATGTTGATAAAGTATGTCTAAATTGAGTAGAAAGATATAGTTAATATTTGACTTTTTAAAAATTATATATAGAAAACGAATGAGATATTCAGATTTTTAAAATATCATTTGAAACACAATACTCCATGTGGTGCTTTTCCTTCACCTAACGTTGGATCATATTTTGTCAGTTTTTACGTTGTTCCTCTCAAATGAAAAGCACGTTTGGGCGCATGTCCCTATTGACTTCTTCCCTGGACCATTTCTAATTCTCTCTCTTTTTTTCTTTTTGGGCTTCTGCCCCTATAATCTTCCAAAAATACTTCAATAATGCCACAACTATAGCACAACCTTCGAATTGTAATTATAATAAAATCATATAAAAATTGCTTTTCTTGACTAAGCAAAACCAACAATCCGCTGCACCAGTTCTAGAAATAACCATTTACCATTTTTAATATTCATCAATTTATAGAAAAGTACAAAAATTGATTTTTGTGTGCTAGGATTTTCCTTACAAAAGTCTCAAATCATAGTTTATATAAAAATTCATCACACAAAACTCTTGTCCTTTAACTTGTCCCCTTTCCATATTCATTTATTTTTATGTCTGTCTCCTTCCAAAAACTTTCTTGCCCCGAAGTTGGAGATTATTTTGTTACTATCATTCATAAAAAAGAAGGTTCATTATTTAAGTTGAACATGGGATTAGAGCTTGCATGAGTTGTGGTGGTTTTTACAATGATTATTTTAGAAGTCGCATAAGACTTTGAAGGTAGCAAAAATTATTGTATTGGTGTTAAAATCGTAGCAAGTAACAACAGTGCTGAACCAAGAAAAATGATAAAGAATGGAAGGGGAAAATAAAATACAAATATTGGTGGGCGATCTTTATCATTCAACTATAGAGAAGGAATCATTTGCAAGAGTTTCATGTAAAATTGACACGACCTTGTTGGGGTTTCTCTCAGCATCAACGACACCTTATGTCACACACACACACACTTTATTTCTCGCATCGTTTTCTTTCCTTTGCTTTTCTCAAAGTCCTACCTTTCATTCTCTTCCATAAGCAAACACATGCACCACATGATCCTTGTCACCGCATAACTCATTGGGTGAAAAGAACTTGGCACGTGAACGTTTAACAATTCAATATCCTCAAAATATCAAATGGGGCACGAGTCACCCGATGCCACACTGTTGCAGGACCACGGAAGATAATCTATATTATTATTTTATTCAACTTTGCATAATGGTGCTTCTATCTGTTTGATTTATAATCAGACTTTTATTTTCATTTTATTTTTGTTTCTGGCCTAAGTTATATCTTTGTTTGACCTCCTTTTTCAACTTTCTTTACTTTTCTTCTGCATGAGATACCTCAAACTCAAACTTATTATGGAAAGGTGAATGTAATAACAAAGGAAACTGACTACAATTTAAGGGCAGTGGTCACTTTTCCTCCTATTGTAGAATGTAGAATCCATTTACAGTACTATGGTTGATCAAATAAAACCATGGATCTCCTGTGCAAAAGTTTGTTGGCCCTTTTATTTCCACTCATTTTCTAATTTCTGGAAAAGCCAGCTAAAGAAATGAATCACATAACACTCCCATATGAAAGCAGAAAAAGAAAAAAGTAAACCCAATTTCAATAAATTGCCCATGTGAGTATTAAAAATAAGAAACTCACCTTCCTATAAAAGGAAAATCTTCATTTACATCAGTTAATACATTTTAACAAGAAACATGCATTTCTATAGTAGGAAATAAAATATGTTATTGAGTTAGGAATACTGAAGTATGGTTATGAGAAAGGATTACCAATATGAAATAAATTGCATTAGAACATATAATACAGTTAAAATGGGAGAGGATTGAATGTGGCAATGACAAAATCAGCTAATATTTTGCTGCGGAAAACTTGGTAGAATACAAGAAACAGGCAAAGAAAAAGAAGAGAGAAATTAGATTAGGCTATGATATGACCAAAGTGAAAGGGTAGATTTGTTAAACTAAACAAAACAATTGACATAGCATGAATAATAGTTCTTATGATAAACTGTGTATATTATAGACAAACATAAATTGACTGCCCTAGAGGGTTAATAGAAGCGATTATTCTACTTTCCTAGTTGCCACTGCTTTACTTTAAGATTCTCTATAGTATAACAAAATTTCTGAAGAAGATGTAGATATTTGGCTCTTCTATATGTATCATGCCTATGGACTATGTTAATTGCAATTCTCCATATCACAATGTCTGTATGGGGTTGGATTCTTTGGAAAACAATGCAATCAACTTTTCCTTGGTCAGCTGATCAGGTCCCTGAGATTTAACTACAAATGTATGGAAAACAGTATCATTTGCAGCAGTAAGTTTTGAATCAACAACACCAATCTCTGCATCTTTGAAGGTTTGGATGACTTTTGAAACTGGATGAACATCAATAGGGCAGCTCACCTTCACTACCACCCCATCTTCTGCAGCTTGAACATCCACATCAGGAGCTCCACTACTATGATTTTCTGCTCTTGCATTGGCTTCCACTGCTGATCCATCCACAGAGGTGCTTCCAAATCTCTCTCTCTCAGACTCCATGGTCTTGAGTTTCGCTTGAAGTTCATTGATGTAAGCAATAGCATCACCCAACAGTGATGCTTTGTCCATCTTGGAGATATTTGGAACAACAGCACGCAGTGCATAGAACCGCTGGTTCAGCTTCTCCCTCCTTTGCCTCTCTGCCTCCACATGATTGAGGGGCTCCTCCCTTCCATTGGCCGGCTTCCTTCCCCGCTTCCTCGGCCTCCGGTCATCGGCAACACTCACTCTCTCCTCCTTGCATGAGGCCTCAACATCAGAAATCTCAGATTCAGCCATGATTGATCTCCCTGAAGCCCTTGAAGTGGCTCCTGAGAAATCAATTTGCATCTGAACCGGCCGTTGCTGCTGATAATTGTTGTGCACAAAATCATGCCTTGTGCCATTGGCCAGCTCCGGCACCGACAATGCACCGGAGCTGGCCAACCTAGGAGCAAGAACTTGACCGGCCCCCCAACTGGAGCCGTGGATGCCATTCGGAAAACCAATACTGTTCCCATTGGGATGACCTCCCCAAGCCCTGGGCCTCTCCTCCATTTTCCTCACTGCAAGTTTCTCCCTGAATTGAGTCACACTGTTCAAATCCTGCCCAAAAATCTTTGGAACTCCATTTCCTTCTACTCTATTATTACCATTACTGCTGTTGTTCTTATCCTTGTCCCCAATTGAAAAAAGGGCATTTGCATTCTCATCTCTCTTCTCGCTCACCAAATCCAATGGTGCAATAGGCTTAACCCTGGGAGGGACCAATGATGCCTGTGCAGAAAACACAGACTTCAAAGCCTGCAAAAGCTCAAAACTCTCACCCACCATCCTCACAGACCCCATCTCCACCACCCCCATATCAGTAGGCACTAAAACAACAGTCTGAATTCCAGCAGATTTGGCCAAGAAAGACCTCACACAGTAATCAAAACTAGATTTGAACACATCCGAGAGCCACAAATGCTTCCCAGAAGCAAAACACTTACCTGGACCCCCTAGTCCACGGGGAAAAGAGAAGTACATGGAAGCAAGAAAGAACATCTCCGTGTCAGTAACACGGTCCAATCCAAAAGCATAATTGTCCTCGTCAGAACCCCCAAAAGTCATGTGCAGCTTCTGCAACACCCTCTTCCTCATACTCTGCACCTTCTCGTCATCAGCAACAACCCCTCTCCCTTTCCCTCTCACTTCTCCACCCTCTTCTCCCTCCCTCGGTTCCCTACAACACCCATCTCCCCACCCCAGAACCCAATCCCCAAACTTGGACTGCGAAATTTGCCAGAAGATCGCGTAGTTCCAACTGAAGTTCAACGCGTTAGGACGCTCCACGAGATCCGAAAGCTTGTTCTGCAGATTCTCGCCGCTCCCAAACGCCATTAACAGATTCTCATTAGAAACCGAATTCGCCACCAAGTAATCAAACGCACCGCGACCCAGAACCTCCACCACCGTCGCTTTCTCTTCCTCATTCCACACCCCTCCCAACCCCACCTCAATCTTCATCCCCGAAACCCAACAAAATCTCAACTTTCTCAAAACCCAAATCCAGAAACCTCAGATCTCGCAGAATTTCAACCTGGGGCTCTGGAAAATCAAAAAAACCTAAAAAGTGCCCAAAGGGGTAACAACTCAACAAGGGACAACATTATGAGTACACCCAGTGCTCAGGTTATCAAAAGGGTGTCTGTGTCTCCGAGGAAAAACATGTTTATGTCTACGTTTCACCAAATAATAAAAAAAGGAAGATATAAAGGATTTTTCAGTTTCCTCAGTGAAACTATTCTTAAAACGAAACAGCTAACAAAGAAAAAAAGGTTTCAGAGTTTGGGAGAAAGAGAGAAGTGTGTGAATGAACAATGAAGAAATAACAATGCGGCTTACGTTCTATAACTCCGAACTCCCTCTTTCTTTCTTCCTAAGTTGTAACTGCAAAGTGCGAAACAAACCAACTAGGGTTAACTTTAACCACAGTTAAAGTTTAACCAGGGTTACTTGGTTGGAAGTTGAGAGGTAGTGGTTTTGGTTGTTTGCTCCTATCTATCTACTAGTCTCGTACTGAAGCCTGCAATACACTAAAAAAATTATATATTAAATAAACTGATGGTAATTAATGTTTGATATAAACAAAATATTTTATATTAAATTAGCATGTGTGGTAATAAATGAGAGAAACAGATAATGAAAGAAACAAAACAGTGGTACTGATATAACTTAGTGTGTAAGTAGATAAGGACAAGTTAACCTTGGAGTTTAAGGGAGTATATGAAATTCGTGATACTCGTGCTGAACAGTGACACGCAATAGCTCACATGTGACTCACAGTTATGAATCTGAATGGCTGAATTTCGTGTTTGTGTGTGTCCATGTTAAAGATGGAATTGGTTGGTTTGGTGGTGTCTTTTCTCACTCTCATGCCAAAATCATTGCAGAAGTTTATTTCGTTTTGCTAAATGTAAACATCAAACAAGAAACTGCTCTTTTAAATACTGGCAAAAATGCACACTCTATCTAACTTCTGCATTATTTTGTCATTTATTTACTCTCTCCAAAGTAAAGTTATAAATCTGTCATAAGATTCAGGGAAGTTGGCTTCCTTGCTCTGCTACTGCATTGGTCTTTCTCACATGTTGGGATATTCAGTGGCAATGTTTATTTTAAATTAAATGAAATTTTCAAAAAAATGATAAAAAGAACAGATTTTTAAGGAAATAAATGAATATTTATTTGATGTTTACTTTGTCAAACATTAAACTGATCAATAAATAACAACTTGTGAGAAGTTACAATACAACTGATCCTGATATTAATAACTAGCTTATCAATGTTTTATTTATGATAAATTGTTGGGAATCGCTTTTTCTTCCCTCCTCCATGAACTCAAAATAGGCACTTTACGGAAGCGTAAATATAAAAACAACGCCAGAAAATTTTAGCGTGGAAAACCTTCTTAATAAGGTAAAAACCACGGGACCAGCAGGCCACTTAAATCTCCACTATAAAAATAATGGGAATACAAAATATACAATAAATATTGTATCTTCAATTTGTGGACAACACTCACAAATTGGCTCACTCTTTTTCTCTCACTCTAGATGAGGCTCACTAAAAACACTTGGAAATTGCTCAAGTGTGGGATACTTAACACAAGGCAAAGAGGTCTCTATTTATAACCTCCAAAGGCTCCTCCACTTTGTATTTTAAGCAATGTGGGACTAATTTGGTGAATATTGGTGGCTGGAATACTACATAAATTACTATAGTTTATTAATTACAAATTATGTGGCATGCTTTTGTTTTGGTATGAATATAAGTTGGATGTGCTGTGTATAATTAATATGTCCTCATTAATTGATTAATGTAAGTTTTCTAGTATTTTGTAAAATTACATTGAATAAGAATATTTTTGATATTTTGGAAACTTTTAAACGTATTTAATACCTTTATTTTTAATTAAAATTACCATTAACAGATATATTAATAATATGGAAAACCATCCTTATGCCTCAAATGTTTTTCTGAGTTATACATATATTTTCCTTGCATGCTTCTTGCTTTTCTCCAGTTTCAATGTATTGTATTAAATTTTAGAATAATTTCCTTAGGAATCCTTCTCATCAATAAATTAATAAAATAGCATTTAATTTTGCTCTCATCTGTCATTTATTTTATAAATAAGTTCATTTTAATTTCTGAAGTCAATTCTATTAAGTTAAATGTTAATGTAGTTAATGGGTTAGTTCGTTATTGCCTGTCACTTATAATTTTGTTTCAGGCTGTTTGACTGTGTCATGTCATATCTCTATGATAAATTAAAACTAATTTTTGGTACATAATTTGTAACTAGATTTTAAATTGTAAATATTTAAAGGAATTAAAATCAAATTTTACGAGACTGTCAAGCGAGAAAATTATAGATCCAAAAATACTACATTCATTTTGATGAAAGAATGTTTTACATTTAAAATATATAAAAGTTAATATAAAAAAGGGAAAAATGTAAATTAAGTGAAGAATAATATTTGAATGTTGATAATAAGTTAAATTTTTCTGGTATTCAATTTTATCTCCCTTTTTTATTTTAGATTTTTTTATGATAAGTATTTTATCTTTATTTTGCTTTTGGGTGGTTCTGTTTTCTTATAAGTTTGGTGTGGCTCCATATTTTGTATATTTTTTTCTTAATAATATGTTTTTATGTAATGAGATTAGATTGGTGAATTTTAAAAATATCAATCTAATTAAAATATTAAAATTCACAGGTCTAATATAAGTCTTTATTAAAAAAATAAAAAATGATTTAGTATGAGAACACTTTATAAAGATTAGAAAAAAATTTATATTTTTTTCATCGTAAAAGTAAAATAATTTAATAATAATAATAAAAATAATAATTAACTCAACCAAAGTTTAGCTTCTTGAAGAAGCGAGAGAATATTTATAAAATATTAAAAATGTATAGATTTTTTAAATAAGCGAGAGAATATTTAAAAAAATTAAAAAAAAATGTATAGATTTTAAAAATAAAATTATAAAAAGGAGTGAGTAGTGTTTGTGGAATAAAATATATTTTCAATATTTAATGAAAATTGTGTTCATAAATATGATTATTTTTTTCTTCCAAAAAATGTTTTTAATTTTAAAATGATGAATTTTCCTTGAAATAAAAATTAAATCATTTTTACAAACACAAAAGGTTATAAAAATATTTTATTTTAAATAAAAAAATTATAAAGCAATGGTTTAAACACGAATTCTTTATCTATGTTCGTCTTTTAAAACCTATTAATTTTTTTTGGTCATAAATATTTAAAAATTTAACCATTTCGATAAAAAAAAATCACTCCAGTTAGGTTGAAAAAGTCATCCTTAACGGACTTCACTGTCAGGTGGCCACAAATAAAACTCAGTTTTTTATTACAAATATTAAAACACTTAATTAAAGACTTCCACCCAAGTTCATTTTTCTATAAAAGAGTTATAAATAAAAATATAAGAAGACGCATAAAAAATAAAAATAAATAAATAATATATATATATATATATATATATATATATATATAAAAGAAGACAAAAATGAGAAGTCATTACAAAAAATTCAAATTTTATTTTTTCAGATATTAGAGAGATACGTAGAAAATGAAATATGTGAGAGAAAAATAAATTATCATTTGCACATGGTTCTGTTTATTTCACATGCTTTTTTTTTATTTTTTATCATGGTACTGTACCACGACAAGGGTTATCTAATCACGAAGAAAGTTAAAGAGCATAGAAAATGCGATGAAACACTATTAATAATAATTAATTTGTGGAATCATAAGGTTGAAAGTTATCCAGAAAAGGATTCATAGGAACCAAACACATTTGATGTGTTTGAGGTTTCAAGCTTAATTACTTTGCTAAAGATAAAGCACTATCTTATCCTCTTCCACCTTTATGGTGGACCTAGTTTGGAGTGGAACATAAGACAAAAAAATTCAAAATGTAAATGGAATAACCTAAATAAATCTTAATAACACTGATCAAATTAATTGACATATTTCTCCCAGTAATATAATTAATGCGGAGAATTACATTTTCACTTGTAAAAGAAAATAGTTAAAGTGATAAGTTAAGAATATGTTTATTATTAATTTAAATTAAAGCATTTTATATTAGTTCGTTTATTAGAACAATTATTAGTATATTCTCATACAATATATGTTTATAACGACGTCTCCTGTTGTTTTTGTCTCCTTTTAAGCCTATAAAGATTATTTGTCTTGATTGGTTTGATAATTCAGACAGAAATTATTTCTTTTATAAGATTGAGGTAATTAAATATTAAGAAGTATATGTTATCACAAATGATAAAGATTAAATCATGTAAGTTTTTTAAAAGACTGCATAACTTTCTTAACTGCAATAATGATCAAACTTATTTTTTTTAAAAGAAGTATATATATATATATATATATATATATATATATATATATATATATATATATATATATCAAATTTAATCTTTTTTTTTTAAATTACAAGTTGCACTTTTAATATTTATATTTATATAACTCAAATTTATAATTTATAATGATTAAATCTTTTATTTAGTATATAAATATATGTTCTAATAATATTGTTAAATTTCATTACTAAATTATCATAGACTTACCATAATTTGTCTTTAAAAAATACATTAAAAATTTGAGAAAGAAAATATAAAAAAAAAATATCTTTTAACATCAATTTATAAATAATATTTGTTAAGAGTTGTCGAGATTATAAGTTAGTAATGCGTTTATATATGTTCAAAAATTAAAAGCTTTTTTAAGTTTTTTTTTCTAATCATCATTTATGTACATTATATTAAAATTTGAGTTATAATATGATTTGATAACTTTTTTAAATAGTAGTATCAAGTATCATTTATTATTTTGCATAGAGAATAAAAATAATAACATCAAAATAATTTATTTTCACTAAATAGGTTTTCGTCTCTCTTTCAAATTAGGAACCAAAAGTTAGAAAAATGTCTCATATTTGTTCAAACAAACTCACATTGCTTGAATAATAATAACATCAACATCGGTTGAAAGATGGTTAATTATAATTTTTTTTAACATTTAAATACTCCACTCTCAATAAAAAGAAAAATAAAATAGTCAACACCAACTTTTGTTACTTAAACAATATATCACTCTTTGAACAACTTGACTTTATGAATCAAGTCTTAAACTTTTAAAATCCACTTCAAATCAAGTCTTAAACTTTTAAAATCCACTTCAAATATTTGACTAGTTTGGATAACAAGAATTCCAAAGAAAAAAAAATATTTCAATATATATCTTCTTCAAACTTCAAATTATAATTTAAGTAATAAATACTACCATTCTAGTGATTTGAGCAATAATATTTGATCTCAACCATTATTCTCACAATGTGAGAATATTACTTAAACAATTAATCTAATTAATCTAAGTACAAAGTAATATATAACTAAAACTAGCTAACATCATATATTCAAATTTTAATTCAACATCACGCATGAAATCTGCTTCATTTCCAAATAGTTTTAAACATCTAAAGTTAAAATTTGATGTTTACACAGTAAAGTATATTTACCTTTTTCAATTTTGGTTCCACAATACAAAAATTAACTCCAATTACACATTCTCAAGATCAATCCAATTAATACCACAAACTTATCCAAATATAAATATATATTTAACTAATGTTACTATTTCAAGTAACAACTTTAGTTAATTTCCCTTATTCGTAACTAGTTTTAAATAGTTTTTCCAAAAGAATAATAAGTCTAACATCTAAAGATCTTCAAGGTAAGGACGAGAACTTCTAAAAAAATCCTAAACTACTTTCAAGATATCAACCTAAAAATATAATATCTAAACTCGTTCAAATAATCATAAAGTTCTTATTATTTAGCTAATTTAAGTAGATGCAATACAAAACTTCCATGTATAAAAAAAAGAGAACAAAAAATATAGTGTTACTATATAGTCGGATAACCTACATGATCTCTTCTCTTCAGTCGATTGTGCTCTCCTGTCGTATGCTTTTCAAGTCGTTTTTATCTTTAGTATTGAGAGAGATCCCTACATATATTTCAATATTTAAGTCATTAATCGATTTAAACAACAAAAAATTCAAATTAAAATTTTCGTATATGATATTATATATTTACTTTTTTTATTTATAGGTTCACTTTTAGGTCTGGGCTGAAGATCCTGACCTAATAAACCTAATTATCATCATAAAAAGCAGTTTAAGTAATAATCATTATACGTTTGTAGGTATTAACTTAATATATCACTAGTCCATTCTATCTTTATATCAGATCCAAATATACAGAATAAGCTTTTCACCGACCTTACTCTAATATAGATAATAATTATAAGAGAAAACACAATCTACTAAGATGATAAATTAGTTTTGGTCTATACATAATTGAGTTATAAAACATAAAAGTTATAAAATAAAAAAAATTAATACATGATTTTAGAGGAAATATAAAGAATTCTGAAATTTAATAAAATTGGAATAAATTAATTTAAACATATTCATAATTTTTTAAAAGGAGTAGATACTTTTGATCAGTGGGTGCATTGTTTTTATTGGTAACAGAAGGGGGTAAATTAAATCCTAAGAAATCAACTGTGCAGTAAATGGTAATTTAACACGTATGACTCTGCACAAAGCTAAAAATATTCGTAGTCCCTTTTGAAAAATACAATATTCAAATCAATTATATCTTAAATAAAAGGTTAGGTTTAGAAATTAATATTCATAATTTTCTAAAATTATAAATTTTTTCATTCTTAACGAAGGCGCGTGAAATGTGTTAACATTGTTACTGGCGTGGGTCAGGGTCACGCGTTTTTGGGAGCTTCCATGGATGCGACTTGGTCTGAATAGAAACACGTTTTCGCACATCACACGCCTTTCACGTTTGGGTTCCACGTGTCGCATTCTCGTAGACCTGGGTCCACTTTGAAAGAAAGGACAGGAATACACGTGAAGGTCACGTGAAGGAGGTTGAAGTTGGAGGAAAGGAACACGTGAAGAGCAACTGCATCTAATCTAAATCTAATAAGTCTAATAATCTACACTCCTCTTTTTGGCATTTTATGACTACAAATTATCCTTCCTTATCAATCCACTGTTACAAGGCTTCACCATTTTTAAAAAAATATTAATATCAATTATTTATCAACAAAACAGGATTAAATTTGTTTTAGTTAAATATTTTTAGATCTCAATCAAAATATTTAAATGTTTTTAATTTTTTTCAGATTTCATTGATTATTTATATTTAATGAAGTGACAATTAAAAATCATGGAGGTTTCTTCTACAACTAGGAATATTTCTAAGGGTATAGATTGAAACACCCTCAAGGTACAAATATTAATATAGAATATTTTAAATGCATCCGAATGGATATTTGTGATTTCATGATACGTTAAATTTATTAGGAAAATATTAGTTTAATTTTTACAAAATATACTCTTGAAGAGGAAAAACAAATTTTGAATATATCTACGCGATAAACTGATAATCAATTTCATAATTATCCCAAAATTCAAAATATATGATTTACTTACAAGTTTTACCAAAAAGTCAAATACCGGAACGTAAATGATTACAAAATGACAATTTTTGTATGCTTATAATATTAAATGTATTTATTTATGTGTGTTTTATTAAAATAATGTAAGAATCATAAGATTCTATAGACAAGTATTTCCTCAAAAAATTATAGACATGTATCCTTGACACAAAAGTTTTATATTATTTATTTATGAAAAAATAATATGTAATAAATTTTAAAATCACAAACTTATCGAGTACATCGTTTGTGATTTAATACTCTTTAATAGTATTCGTGTAATTGGGGCTGAAAGGAATTCAAATAAAATTAATTAACTTAGTTTGACTGATTACTAATTTTTACTTCAATTCTAAAGCAAACCAAATTGCTATCGGTTTGGGCTTTGAATATGAATTATATTATTTTAGTGAGATACCAAATTTTTCTACTTCATTTTTTTTATATAAAAACGTTAAGGTTAACGAACATATTAATATTCTCAAGTGGATAATATTGAATAATAAGAAGAATGGAAAAATAAAAAAAAAAGTTGATTTAAGTTTTGTTATTACAATTTAATAAGTTTTTGTTTAAAATTAAGTTTCAAGTCTCTCTTATAAATTTAGGTATCCTTGAGTTTTTTTGATTTATTAATTACTTAAATTTTTTAATGAAGTATTTGTGGTTTGAGTTTTTTTTTTCATTAACCGAGTAACTTGATTGTTATTTTATCTCATTATCTTATTTGTTTCCACAAAATGAATATGAGATTTTGTAATTAAATACTGTGATTAATATAAAATAACAAAAAAAAATTATTATCTTTGTTAAAGATGGATTTCATAACAAAAAATTATTACTCTCACCCGATAATAATAATGATCTCTTGACCATTATAGGTGATATCATAAAAATTATTAAAAAATATGACAACTTTGTTGTCCAACATATTTTCTACATTAATTACAATATTATTCTATATTAGTAGTAAAATTTAATATTTATTTTAACATCACTCAATTAAAAAAACTAAATAACAATGATTTATCTCTGAAAATTATCAAAAATTTTGAGTACTAAACAGAACCAAAAATAATAATAAAGACCTATCTAAAAATACTTAAATCTAAAAGAGATTTAAAACTTAATCAAGCCTAAATTCTTTTGAGTGAATAATTAATTATATGTTATGAGAAAATATATAATTTTATTTTTACAAAAATTACATGATATAGTTTACAAATTATTTCTTATAAAAGTCATATGAGTTCAACAAATGTTAAGAGGTAGTGTTGGATAATAAATAAGACACTTAAAGTGAGTTTTATGTATTCAGATTGATACCTTTGTCCAATCATGTATATTAAATCATGAGGTGCTTAGATCTTGAACTGTTTTACTTGAGTAAGAAGTTACTTGGAAAGTTCTTACATTATGTTGAATGTGTATATCATTGTTTTTTTGTACTACTAATTTTTCATCACAATAATTTTGAGAAACTAGTCAAAACTGTCCATCAGATTACATGACACCTGCAAGTTATTATACTAGTGACGCAAATTTGAAAAACAATATAGTTTGAAAGATTTAGAAGTTTTTGTTGACTATATGTAGAATAACACTATTGAGCAAGAAGAACCACAATAAGTTGCCATGAAAATTGTTTTGAAAGCAGTAACATCATGAATTGAATGAGCAAGGTGTTGACGATAAAGAAGCAAACAACTTATATATAACTAAAGATCAAGTTTCAAGAAACGAATAACAAGATAAAAGAGCAATACAATACTATAAAAAAAGTTATATTATTGTAATGTTTTGATAAGAGTTAAGCAAAATAGAAAATAATTATTTTATACAAGAGATGAAATATTTCTTGTTTCTATTTATTATATTTGTTATTGGAGATAAAAGAAACGTGAAGTTGTAATCTCGATCAAATTGTATATAAAAAACAATAGAATACATTTGTTAAGTATTTGTAAATATAGAATTTAACATGTCTAACTAATTTAAACTTTTGTTACTTAATTTTAATTTATCTGTGCTTTTATTTAGAAGTATGATTTTTCCTATTGAATGATTCTGAGTAGATTTGATCACATAGAATTTCGCAGGTGCGCTTATGAAATAGATTTATTACACCAACATAAGAAAACATTAATTCCTGAAGAAGCCAATAACAGATGTAGCTGGGAATAAAAAGTTGTTCAGCAATTGAAGTTTCACAGATGAACTAGTGTTTTATGTGTACCTTCTAACCCTACTAAAGCTAGTGAGAGTATTCAACAGTGTCAACACCTTTTCTGGTAAAAGCTGAACACTAACTCTCTATTTGTCCACACACCTAATTCTGTCGGCCACTCATTGTTCACCTGAGTAATGACACACAACCATATTGTCAAATAAAAAAAAAATACTTTTATTAAATGCCTTTATTATTTAGTACATACATGTTTGATTTATCATAGAAATAAGTTAAATATAAATTAATAATTTACAATTTAAATCATTTTTATTTTTTCATATGTGAAACGTGAATTTCTTTTGTGGAAAAAGCAATGACAGGTTTTGAATTTAGCTTGTGATTCACGAGGTGGTCGTAAATGGATGTTTTTTGTTTTCTGCATACTTTTGATTGGTGTGTTTGAAAATTGCAGCATAAGATCGACGCCGTCATGCATGCACATGCTGACCCATCCTACGTACTATGATGAATCACTGTTTATGATCATGGTCCATGGTTATGTTTCAAAATTTGCTTACTTTGAAGTCAAATAAAATGAATCTTAATTTATTATCAAAATTATGCCTCACGTAAAAAACGTCTCCATGTTTTACACTAATACGTCTTCTCCTAAAATTGTTGTGTTTGATTAAATTTGAAGTATATTATAAATTTGAATATCTATAATTGAGTTTTATTTTTAAAAAATGTATTATTATTTTTATTTAAGGTCTTGTTGTTGTATAATTTTGCTTTAAGCTGAATATTATATATCATTATTATTTGTATCCCATTCTCTCCTTCTCACCAATTAAATAGTTCATTTTCTCTTGAATCTTCTCTACCTTACTCACCGACGAAAAAATATTTTATAATTACTCTTAACATTATTTTCACTTGTAAAAGTAAGGTATTCCAATTATATCATATTAATTTATTTATTAATTGTAATTTAGTATATTTTTGTTTCTGTTAGAGAATATCTAATATACATACCAATAAATTACTATTGAAAAAAAATTACATCACTCATAATATTGATTATCTAAAAATTAGTTCATGATAATTTTTGAAGTAGTATAATAATTTTTTATATTGTTTAATTTTTGAATATGTAGAAAGTAGACACTATATTAATTGTGGAAATAACTGATGCAAAATATAGTTTTTATAAACTTATGTGAAAGAAGAGAGCTTTGTCATTCTAATTTAGAGGTGAAACTTTAAGTTGATTCTTTGTATAAACATATTTTTTCATTCTAAATTAAAGAATTTAGATGTTGGAATCACTTAGTTGTATATAAATATTTAATTTATCTAGTGCTAATTTGTCTTGAATGTAGAATGTAAAAAATAATTTATGTTAATATTTTTTTATAATAGTGAATTATAAATGTTTACAATTATGATTTATAGGAATAATTGAAATTTATTGATTGATATAAAATATTTATCAAATATTTATATAACTTTATTGTAAATGAAAAATGTTAATTTTATTAAACACTCGACTTCTTTACCATATCAATGGGTTTAATAAAAACTATATAATTTTTTTATTTGATAAAAAATTTCGGTCTAAGAAAATTAAATTATTATGTTATATTATTTCATAAACTTGTTTCGTTTAGCAAAAATACAAAATATTATTTGTAATATTTTAGTACTTATATCCTCATTTATATATACTAGAACATTAGATTTTAATAAGATGTTACATTCAATTTTTATAAAAAGTATTACATTAAATAAGAGTATTTTAGTCTATAAACTTAATAATTAATGTTTTTTTAATGACTATGCATAAAGTAAAAATATATGTAATTTTAGAATAAAAAATATTTATTTTTAAGTTAATCATTTTATCTTAAAGGATGTATTGAGAGATTAAGAAAATAATATATATTTAAAGTTTTTTAACCTCGAGTATTAAATAATATGAAACCGGTGAATATATTAGAATAATTTTTCTAATCAATGTCTAAAGAAATGAGGATTATTCGTTTTTAACATCATATCTACATATAAACATTAATATTCCATACCGATACTCGAGTCTATTAAAATAATATAGTTAAAATTAATTATTGATTAACCTTAATAATATTATCTCAATAAATTTAAAGTCAAAATACAAAAATAAATACAAGTTAAGAATAAATAGTTTTAATAAGAGAAAACTTACATATAATATGCTATGTTTTAATTATATTTAAAATTTTAACTCAAAAAATATTATATATATATATATATATATATATATATATATATATTATACGCAATAAAAATATAAAATTATTTTAGACACATAGTTTTTACACAACATTTAATTAGAGTCACAGAACGAATCCAACTTCTACGATTACGCATAATAACCATTTTTTTTCCATAAATAAACACATCGATATCCTTGAACATATTTCTTCCAAATTTATTACATGCCACAAAAATTTCCTTAATTCTTTGTATGCCCTTCAATATTTTCACTTATAATGTAATTATTAAAAGTGCACCAATTATATTGAACTAATAAATATATACATTGAAGAGTTATCTTTAATTAACAGTAACATGTTATGTAAAAAGAGTTAGGGGAAGTAACGGAAGTAGCTGGAATTCATGAAACTAAGTTCAGATAATTTGATTTGTAGGGTTGCTACAGAACAGGAAACACTAAAAGATTTTTTTTTTTTCATTTTAATGTGAAAGTGGCAATAATTTTTGTGTGTGAAAGTTTTGCAATTGTTGATGAACAAGTCAATATCAACGCGGTTTCATAGTTGTTGGTTCACATTTCAACCTCAAACTCTGTGTTGTGTGGATCAATATGATTCCGTCGCTGTCATGCCATGAGAAACACATAATGAAAACGAAATCATAGTTAATTAATTAATTAGCTGATTAATTAATTTGGTTAAATCATCTCAAACATTCTCCACTTTGTAGTTCACACTTCACGGGTTACAGTGTAATCTTTTTATGATATCTTCCAAATCATGTTCAGTTATCTAAGCACGTCTTTTTCAGCATCATTGATGCACAGAACAAAAATTATTGAGAGCGTGATAACAACAAACTTTCTCTCAGTTAAAACTCAATCATCACCTTACTCTTGTTCATGTCTTCCCAAGGAAAAAATTCACGTTGTTTCATTTTTTAACACTTTTTCTTATGTGTAAATTGGATCTTACAACTTTTTTTTTTTCTTTTTTTTTCATTTTATCTTTTTAATAATGATTGATTTTAGTTCTTTTACGTCCAAAGAGAGAAGGAAAAAATATTGACATGGGCTAACTAAGCCCGATACAAAAGTGTGCTTAAAAAGTGGGCAATTATTTTCTTCATCTCCGTATTTTCATTTTACACCCCTAATTTTATTGAAATGTTTATTTTACCCTTTGTGATTCATATCCCTTATAACTTTTGTGCTTATTTTTATATGCAACATTGACTATGGCACCATGGTAAACATGCATACGTGAGCATGACACAATTCAAGGCCATAACACCTTGTGAATATGCATACTTGAACATGGCACATGCATTAGACCATGTTGCATGTTTTTGTCTAAGTAATTAATTTTGTACGCTGCTTTATTGGCAGAAGAAAATAAACTTCCGATTCAAAAATTTGGAAGTTAAAAAAAATTAAATTAATAAATTTGGAAGAAAAAAAATAATTTTGAATTATATAGTCTAGAAGTAAAAAAATTAAATCAAGTTTCTCCAATACAAAATGTATTTCTAAATTATATATATGTTGAAATGAAAAAAGAAATCTGAGTTGTAATATGAAATACTTTTTTAAATTGCACCATCCAAAAGTGAAAATTTAATTTGAAAATTGCGGTCCGAAATACAGCACCTACCTTTTTACTTTGAAATTGTAAAACCCAATTTTTTTTTTTTTTTTATCATTCAATTCAAAATCTCTCCACCAAAACCATATAAAGGATATTTTTGACATTCCCGCTATGTATGGAACTGGAGATAGGAAACACGAAGGTGCAAAAAGCAATTGCTTAAAAGATAATGAAAACAAAACAAAGTACATTAAGAAGCCCAAATATCACTCGTCAGAAATAAACAAGTATTTAAATTAAAAATAGAATAAAAAAATAAAGAATAAATAGTTTTTCATCCATGTGCTTTTTCTACACAAACAACTAGTGAAAAAGAATTTCCTCAATGATTTGAACATAATTGAATCCGATATTGAGGAATATAAATTATTTAATTAAGCATTAGAAGACTTAGTGTCTAAAACACGTTATCAATTGTTACAAACGGATCACAACGGAACGATTTTCAAAAACAATTTGATTTTAAAATAATTTAAATAATTAAATAGATATTTAGAGTCGTCACTATAGTTTATTATGAAAAATTATAAAAAAAAAAATTGTCTACAGACTAGGTATGGATTCGAGAGTCAGTTACGTGGAGAAGGTATTAGCACCATAACGTCATCTTAAAATACCTGGATAAAAATAGGTATAGTTTTTTTTTTTAAATATTATTTTTTCCAAATAAAATAACAATCACAGCAAATAATAAAAGCAAACAAAGCAAATAATAAAAGCAAACAAGTATATTTATAAAAAATTTCTACAAAATTACAAAGCAAATAAACAAAAAAAAATGTTTATTATTTTTATTTGGACCCGACAAGGCTTGACTTTGATCCTACGTATCTCTATATAGGATATAGAGGATAGAAAATCAGGATTTTATATTTTTTATATTATTACTATTTTTTAAAACTATCTTATGTTTATTTTGTTATATTTTTTATTTTTTTGAGAATTGTTATGTAGATTTAATTTTTTAAACTGTTTTTAATTTTTTAAAACTGTTTTATATGTTTTTTAATTTACTTAAAAAAAACTAATTTATATATATTTTAATTTTAAAAAAAAAAACTGTTTTATGTTTTTTTTTTTAATTTTCAAAACTGTTTTCTGTTTTTTTAATTTTAAAGATCGATTTTTTATTTTAAAAGCTTTTAAATCCGTTTTTTTATTTTTTTTAAATTGCTTTGAATTTTTAAATCTGTTTTAATTTAAAAAAAAAACTATTTTATAGATTTTTAAGTTTTAAATCTGTTTTAATTTTTAAAAAAACTATTTTATAGATTTTTAAGTTTTAAATCTGTTTTAATTTTTAAAAAAACTATTTTATAGATTTTTAAGCTTTAAATCTGTTTTAATTTTTAAAAGCTGTTTTAGAGATTTTTTTTTTTAAATCTGTTTTAATTTTCCTTATAACTTATGTTTATGCTTCTTTTTTTATTAAAAAAATGTTTTTTTTTTATTATTTTTTAGTAAGACTGTTTTTTTATTAAAAAAAAAGGTTTATATGAAAGAAAAAAAAAACTATTTTTTATTCTATTTTAAGAAAAGAATTTTCCCTTTTATAAATTTTTTATTGTTTTTATTATTTTAAGAGGCTGCTTTTTTTTATTAACGAAATCTTTTATTTTCGAAAGGGGAAAAACTAATTTTAGATTTTAAAATAAAACATTTTTCTTTATTTTTATATGAAACCGTTTTCATATTTTATTTTCGAAAAATTTGTTTTTTATACCTTATATTCAAAATAGACTGCTCTTGTATTTATTTTATTTAAAAAAAAACAACAAAAATTAATAAATTAACATGATAAAGAAGAAAATAAAATAATAAAATAGAGGTTGAGTAAAAAAACAAATTAAAAAACTTAATGAAATTATCATTTGTTTTATCCCGTTAAAGCTAGTGGTATATGAACATGCTTGACTCAGCCATCAACATTAGACATGAAGGTTGTGACAAAACAGTAACTATACAAGTGTTATAATGATTACAAATTTTAATTTGATGTTCACATCCAAACGTGCAAAACACAAGAACAATTAGAATATAACATTTCTATTGATACAGGACCATAACTATTGATGCACGGTAAACAAAACATTACATCACAGAGCAGACATATATATTCGAATATGAAGACTAGACAGTTGAAAAAACTGAAAACAAAGTGCAGATTGAAAACTTTAGATTCTTCCTTTTTCCTTTCTGCTCTCAATGACCCTAAGAGCACGATAATTTTTCAATCTATGTCATTCTCTTTCTGTGTATTTTTTCCGTCTTTCTCTTCTCACTGTTTTTTCTTTTTCTCCTTTCAATCTCACTGATGATCCGTGTCTTTTCTTTTTCTCTCTTTCTCTTAATATATCTCCTTTTTTCCTTTTTTTTCTTATTTTAATTAATATTTTTTTAAATCCAAGTGGTTTAGGAAGTTATCAATCTTTTACTCCTTCTCCTTGTTATTTATATTTTTTTTTACCCATGAATGAGACTTAAGCCATTTTCCAACGATAATAATTCATTATTTATTATTAATTTTATTTTTATGTAGTGGAGAATGTGGGTTGTAATATGAGCAGTTTCAAAAATTATTATTTACAAATATATATGTATTTTTTTTAAAAAATAATACGTTGGAGTTAAGATGTGAGAACATGAAAGTCTAGTGCCATTGACTCATTCTTTTTTTATTTTTTATTATTTATTTATTTATTTATTATCTTGAACGTGCAAATCAAGTAAGTAGTTTGAAAACAGTCTTCATTTCTTTTTTTGTTTTTTATTATTTATTCTCCTTTTCTAATATATATTTATTTTTATTTTGTTTTTATTATTTAATCATTAATTATTTAATATTTATTACTTATTATTTTCGTTTTTTAATTATTTTTAATTATTATCTTTTAATAACACACATTTTTATTTTAATTTTTATATTATTTTATAAGTTGAAATAATTTATTTGTCTGGACTAAATTGGGACTTGACATCAATGAATTATTATTTTTCGTTAAATAGACTTTATAGATTTTAATTATAATTATTTAGTAGAAGCACTTTAAGCTTCTTTGACGATTTCTCGTCGCGGAAGTTGAACTCTGGACTAGCATAGGATCCAATTTCCATTGGCTCAATAACAAAAGGCCCAGTTTTTCATCCCCGGAAATGGGAAGTTGCTCTCTGCACCCTCATATTTTAAGATACACCTCCATAAAATTGGAAATTTAAAGTTACTGTGTAGTTTAGGATTTTTATTTTCATTGGATTGGATAGTCCAATATTTTTATATTTTAAATTATACAATGGAAAATTGGAACATCAATATTCTTATATTTTAAATGATACATTCTAAAATAGAGTATAATCTGAAATACATTCGAATTTCAGATCGTATATTATTAAATACAAAATTAAGAATGCATTCTGAAATTAAGAAAAATGGATCATAATTTTTCAGGATCTTTTTGCTATTGATTATTTTTTTGGGAAAATTTATGCTACGAAAAGTGAAAAACAAAAAAATAAATTTCTTAGGATGTCCTTAGACATAACGTTAGGTTTTTAAATTAAGGAAAGTTTAAACAAATTTCAAAATGCTTCCAGTTATTTGATCTAAACCTCCAAATTTAATCATGTGATGCTATTTTGATCTCTAAACATATTCAACCTAAGACCGCTCGTACAAATCATGTCGTAAGCTTGGTTCACCAGTAGAAAATAGAATACATTAGGAGTCTGTTTGAATTTTATTTTTCATCCTATGTTTCAAAGTCTGTTTTATAAAAAAACAAAAATGTTTTTTTATGGAAATTCGAAAAAATGTTTTTCAGACAGTAGAAGTGAGGAAGATGAGATTATCATGAGTGATAGGAAATTGAAAATAGAAAACCAGAACAACTTTTTCTGTACTTTGATTTTAAGGTTTTAAAAAGTAAAAATAAATGATATTTTTGTTTTCAAAATAGTTTTAAAAAAATTATTATTAAATAATATTTATTCTATAATGAGATTTTTTTCTCTTCTAAAAATATAAAATAAATAGTCCTATATAAGCTGGAAGAATATTTTAATCCCGTGTCCAGCTTTGTGAAAAATGGGCCTGTTGTTTTTGTTAGTTTTTGTTCCGAACAGAATGGGCCTCTCAATCTTAAAGGCAAAACTGATTACAGGGGTTTTTCTTCCTACACTCTTATAATTTCTCCTCTGACTCCACAATATAAAATATATCAACAAGCCTGTTATAAAATTTCATAATTAATTTGAAATTATATTTTAGAATACATAATTTAGAATATCTATAAATTATATAATCTAAACTATTGAAAAATATATTTGAAATTATGTAGTTGTTATATTTCAAACTATGTAATTTGAAATTATATTTCAAATCATATAATTCAGAATTGGATTTAATTATATGATTCAAAATTATGTAGTGGTATATCGTATTTTTTTAATCTAGAATATTTAATTTGGAACCAAGTTTTAGATTTTGTAATCATGTTCTGAATTACATTTTAAATTATATATTTAGACTTATATTTTAGGTTACGTAATTTCAACAATCTGAATTATATAATTTAAAATACATTCTAAATATATTATGTCAACAACACGATGTAGTTACTGGATAAGAAAAAAAAAAAAAAAAAACACTAAGATAAAAGAAGAAATTACCCTATTAGAAATGATCTCTTTCATATTCAAAATTATTAAAATGTTTTATGAGTGTTTTCTAATATTTAAATTGACACAATAGTTTATCCCGTTTTCCCATTTTGAGTTCAGATTACTACTTAATTAATTAGAATTTCCACTTCACAAAATTTTCAAAGTGTTCATCCTTTGTAGTAATGATACTATTTGCCATTGAGACAACTTTTTTTTAAAGAAAAATTAAGTTGACGACTTTTCGAAGGTGCATTGCCCCCTGTATTTTATACTTTTGTTAAAACATCAACATTCCATGGATTTATTTCACATAAATCTCTTACCTTCAAACATCTTTTAAAATCTAGTTAAAAGATCATCAAAGCCCTCTCATCTAATTAAGTGTTGGATTCCTTGTACACATTTCGACTAATTGCATGTTGTTACCAGTTTCTGTCTTTTTTTTCATCGATTATTTTGATCAAATGTCATTAATATAGAAATAGACATTTTAAAATATAGAAAGGTCTTCTATTTATAGGATCTCATAATATAGAAAGGTCTTCTATTTAGGTATTGATATATTCATATATTTGCCAAAATTAGTTATGCGTATATTTAAATATTGATACGTGTGTTCAATATTTTAGATCAAGTTAATTGTATTTATTAATCCTATTTCAAGTAAACAAATAAATAAAATGAGTTTTTTAATGAGAGTTTGAGTCTTTTTTTTTTTCTGGTTTTCTTCAAAGAGTCCGTTTAAATAAATTTGTTGAAAAATAGATGGAAAAAGAATAAGAATGGTTTTATTTATCACTCCAAATAGATGGAAAAAGAATAAGAATGGTTTTATTTATCACTCCAAAGCGTAAAGAAAATGTTTGAAATTATTAATGCATGTAACACCCATATTTTAGAAAAAGTGTCCATAGATGGTAGGATTTTAAGATCTCTCAATAAGGATAAGCATATAAAGAGAGAATAAAGCATTTAATTTTCATGACAACTTCAAGATCACAATAATTACCATCGTAGTTACTAATGTTACATTATTTATAAATGTGTCTTTTAGTCAAAGAAATATCTTTTCTTTATGGATAATTAAAAAGAATTAGCCTTTAGACCTTTCTTAACAAAAACAATTAAAAAATAATAGTATTTCTGATATGTTTATTCCCAATGTGTTTTTTTTCTTAGATTTAATACTGTCATTTCCACTACTGATAACGACAATTTTTTTTTTTTGTTAGTGAAAATCAATCTGAGTTAATCCTTTTATTTATAATGATATCCTTCATATCGGTTCCATCTATTAATTACAAAATTAATTGATACATGTGAGTAATAGGACATGTATGAAAATGAATAAATAGCAACATATAATCTTAAATTAATATAAAATATTTGAATTAAATAACTAAAAGGATTTTCTATTTATATACACATAATAGCAATATTGTGAAAGATAATATAAGTTTCTCCCATAAGTTAAAATAATATTTTTGAGAAACTAAATCGAAAAGGCTGAGAAGTCAAATATGATTTCATTGAACAATTGAAAGAAAAATTAACATATTGATATTAACAAATTTGGTAGACTTATTTGTATTTGTAGTTATTTATGTATCATGTAGCGGTATGGTTTTGATCTCTTATATTTCAATTGTGTACATTAGGTCTATGAAAAAAATCATTTACAATTAAGTCACTGACTTGTTTAAAATGACTATGTTCTTCTTGTTTTTGCATGATTATACATGGTACAAACCATAATTAAGTTATCTTGTCGTACCATGTCTTAATACTGATCACATGCATCAATTAATTCTTTATTATATAAGAAGATGAAGGAGATGACTATAAAACTATAAATGAGAAGTTTTTTTAAGAACTCAAATGGGAATTGTAGACGTTTATTTCATTGAATATAATATAGGACTTTAAAAAAAATGTTTGATTAACTATTATTAATATTGGCTGGGAATTTTTTTATATTTCCCGGAATAATTAAACGTGTTGTCTTCCTTTTGCCCCCTTAGAATAATATATATATATATATATATATATATATATATATATATATATATAATTTCCTTATTTTACTCAAATTATTATTATTATTATCTATTTCAGCTTTTATATCAATCAAAACAAAAACATAAATAAACTTTTTCTAATATTCTTTATGTAGCTTTCAAGTTAGTGCATTGTTTATGAATAGCAACTTAACTGTAAAATGAAGACATTCAACTAATATTTTTGTGGCCTCGTCTTCATTTATTATTGGACGAAAAGCTATTTGTAAGTGTCTAGCTCCATTCTAAATCTCGTGTTCATAATATTTATTTGTTAGAAAATTATATTTTTCTACAGGTTCCATTAACATTCCATGCATGCAAAAGTTAATTACACAGGGAGAGATTTACAAGTTACGTGCGTAAATAAGGCTAATAATTGAAGAGTCTAGGGCATAAAATTTGTATAAAATATTGACAAAGAAATAATGAACCAGAGAACAAGTTTTAGTAAATAACATCACGTGGGAATATTCAATCGTGTCCTTACTTTTGAACATGTTCAAACAATGTCTTAGTGTGATGATTATTGCGTAGATTACAAACTTGGAAGCAAATCTTGGTAGGGCATGGTTGTATAGTGAAAGGATCTAAGACACTTGTGAGATTCTGAATCACAGAATGTGCCTCAGAATGCACGCTGTGAGCGTAACCAAAGATCTGCTGCATTCAATTCATTTATTGTGTTGTACGAAACTGAAAGCCGATTCTGCTTACCATCGACTTCTTATACCAATAATCAATGGCTTCTTCCACTAACCATTAGGACCAATGCTTAGTTGGGAATGGTCCACACTTTTTCTTCTTCAAATGCCAACTTTTCAACACTACTCCAATTGTACTAATAGTAATAACGATAGATATTTAGCAATTCTTTCTAAAGAGAGTGAACTAGAGGTGTTGTACATAATTTAAATAGCACAATCGTCATGTTTGTTTTTGATTATGTAAAAATTCTGAATCAGCCTGTATTATAAGTCGGATTAGTCTTCATCCAATAAATTAGGAGAAATCTAGGTATTGGAACCGAGTAGCCACGAGAGCTTTGTGTATGGTTTATGTGAGAAAAGTGTTTTTGATGAACAAGAATATAGAGATATAAGTTTTTTCACGAGTTTCTTTGAAAGCTTGAAGTAAGATATTGTAATTCTATGGTTCATTGTCTCTCTGCTTATCCCAATTGAAGTTAGAGAAATTTGAATCAGATTTTTTTGTTATATTTTTTTATTGATTTTTTTCTTTTTCTCTCTTTCTTCAAAAGCTTGTTGAATCATTGTAGTCATTGTTGTTTTCATTTTGAGCAGCAGATTGCAAGTTTCTTACTTTTTTTTATGTCCATTCTCTTCTTCCTTTAATTCTTTCATTTTTAGCTCATGCTTTGTTATTTGACAATGTCAAATAATATTGCACTGTTCAATGTTATAAGATCTCTTATTTAACATTAACCTTGTTGTAAACTTGTATTCAAGTACTTCAAAATTTTGATGTTGAACTCTTTTTTGTCAAACACTTTTTCAAACCTTATCAAGTGATTCGCAATGTGAGTGAACATTTTCTACATATTTATAATAGTTTCTCCTTGTTGCATCTTAAATAACTCATATTCTTGGATGAGTACACATTTCCTTGCATGCTTAACATCATTTATTCGTTGATAAGTCACTTCAAGAATGTCTTACATTTCTTTTAAAAAATTTGTATTTTTTTTATCAACAACAAAAAATAAATAAATGAAAATAATGAGGTTACTCCACGTGTATGGAGAAACTACTTAGCCTTAAAAGGAGACAAACTAGAATAACACTTTAAAAAAAAAATTGTTAAAAAATTAAATTATGATATCTTAAAAAATTTATCAAAATTCATATTATAATATTATTGGTCATATGATCAAATTGAGCTTTGTTGCTCTTAGCATCATTCCATTTAGACTAAGACTTTTTAACAATTTTACAATCAAGAATAGTTTTAGACACAAAGACCATTCATAATAATATTCCAAACACTGCGTCATTTGATTAAGTAAAGATTTACTTACTATGTAAATGAAAGTTTGGTTTCAGCTATGGGATAAAAAGCTTAAATAATTTTCAAGACCTTGCTCTTTATTCTAATTATTAGATTAAAAACGTTTAACATTAGATTAGATTAGGAGCGATAACTTCTCGTTAAGGTATGATTCTTTCTATTAATTAAGAAGATAACATCTTAAATACTATGATTCTGTAATTTAAATCACTTAACATTCGGAACTGATGACACGTTGTACAATTTTAGGATAATATATAATAAATATTTTGGAGGTGACCAAACTGGTAAAATAAATAATATCTTCTTATTATAATGCAGTATATTAACAGTGTGGTACATAAAAGCATACATTTATGTTTATAGTAATGAAATTGTTTAATATTATAATAATATTGGTTAAACATTTAACTTATTGTAGAATTTTGACTAATAATTGAAAAATATTAAACCAGTCTTTATAGAGCAGTAAATGTTGTCCGTTTAGAACTTTGGACACTTTTTTCATAAACTTTTTAGAATACAAAAGTAAGAAAAAAAGTATTTCTTTATAAAAGTATTTCATTACTAATTTTAATTTATAGAAAAAATAATTTTAATTATTGTTTCTTTTGGATTATGTACTAATACATCTAAAGTTGCCCTAGTCTCCAGTATGGTTAACTCTCTTATAAGCTAGTTTATTAATAAACTAGCTGATGGTTGATAAAGGAACCGCTAGCTCAGCTGATAAACTTTTGCTTATTAGAAATTTAATTTAAAAAATTACTGGATAATCAAACAAAAATTGTTCCTCGCATTTAAACCTAATTTATTATATATCGAGTTTTTAATATATATATATATATATATATATATTTCTCTTTTCTTTCACGTCTTTCTTGTGACTCGTCCTTTTTACTCTATAAAAAGTACAATAATTAAGTAGGTTTTGAAAAAAAAATCTGATTTATTATGATTTAATATAAAAATTCTTTTAAAATATCGAAAAATAAAATAAAACTTCACACGTATTTTATTGTTATTTTCTTACTTTATCTTTCTACTTAAATAATACATGTAAGAATATGAAAAAACTATATTAAAAACACAGGTATCAGGATAATAAGAAGATTAAAGAAATAACTCATTTTTTTTCATCATTTTTTTTCTAAATGATAGAACAAAATATTGCTTTATTTTATCATAAAAATTCAATTAATAAAAACTAGTAAATTGATTGTCTAAATGATATCGAATTTAGTCTCCTTAATTCAAGCCAATAAATATTTTGTACATTGTCACAGTTATAAAAAAGGGAAAAGAACAACATTTTAAGCTCATCATATCATAGTATATTAGTTTCTAAGCATAACTATAAATTAACCAATGTGTGGTGGGGAGAAATAAACTAAAATAAAATGATTTGAATTTGAATTTGGTTAATTTATTTAAGACATTTTATGATGTATTGTTATGATTATGACATGCGTTGTTGACAGTCCTGTTACAATCGCATGTTATCGTAAAGGTAGAGTCTAAGAGGGGGTATAGGTCTAACATATAGGAGCTGGACCATCTTCTGTTAAGCGTTGGAGTTTGTTGAATCATTTATCATATAACTTCTCTTCGGGACTTTAGGCCCTCCCAACTAATAAGAAAATGAAAGTACTTCTCGTACACTTTGATTTGAGGAGAGAGTAAAAAAGGAATGAGTTTGACAAGTAAAATTATTTTAATTTAAACAAAAACGATGTAATTTTATTGTTAGTTTCAATTTTATTTATTATTATTATCTTTTAATTATTAATATTAAAAATGTAAATATTAATTATATTTTTATTACGTAATAAATTATGTAACCTTGGCACAACCTTTCTCTTTCGTTTTTTTTCTTTAATTTTATTCTTTTTTAACTCGTTTCTTTCAGGATTTAATTAGTATAAAAGTAAGTTATTTTGTACCTTAAATATTTTCTATTTTTTAATTTTTTATGATTCTATCATTAATTTGAATGGATATCATCAATTTTAATGGAGTTAGTTGAAAAAAAATCATTTGGGTATGTTTATACTAAAATTTAGTGATATTGGGTATGTTTATACTAAAATTCAGTAATGTTTAGATATCTTTTGTTAGATATTTATCATTTTTATCAGAATAAAAAATTTCAGATAAAAAAATTTATTTAATATTTTTCTAAATAAGTTATTTAATCATTTTCTAGAAGTTGTATTATTAAAATATTTTGAAAAGATCTTTGAAAACACATTTCATTCTTTTGTTATTGAGGTTGTGAGTCAATTCTTGCTCAAGTGAAAATAATTTTTCAACTCAACTTTGCTTTTGACCCTACTTTTGCTCAAAGAAATAAATTTTCACTAAAACGAAACAACACTAAAAATCAATCGTTCAATTTACGTTCAAGTTAAAATATTATCAGCAAACTCATTTTCGCTCAAATTAAACTATTTTCACTCAATCTAACAAAAGAAAATAATAAAATAAAAAATATTAGTTTTTTTTCTTGTTGTCTCTTTAATATATTGAAATTGTATATGAACATTTATTTTAAATGTGAAATAAATATTAAGTTGTAAATTGAGTTGATTTTGTATTTTTATGTAAATAAGTTATATTGTATAACAATGCTTTAAATTTGTGGTCACATAGTTGGAATCGTTTATGAACTATTATTTGTTTTGTGTATTAAGTATTGAGACCTATGTTGTAACATAAATCTTTTTCCTTCACTCATGGTTTAAGTCACATTAAACTAAGATATCAAGTGGTGAAAATGTAAAGTGAGAGTTCTTGTTATAGATGCACGACTTGAGTTGTGTTGAACTTACCTTGATAGTTATTGCGCACTGATTTATGTCGATACACAACTTGGGTTATAATGAACTTACTTTGTTCCATTTTTTTTAATTTGCTTGTAGATCTCAATCTTTCTTTTATAGAAAATTATATGTCACTCTCACCTAAGATATACTAAGTTCATATTTGACATGTTGAATATTTCCTAATTATATAGACTCTATCAATAGGTTAATAATATAACAATTTAGAGTGTTACAAATTATAGCTTCATTATGATTAATTATGTTAAATATAATCGATACTTTTAATTTTGTCTACAACAACATATCTATAATACTCTTATAAATATCATAAAAGCAATGCATGTGGTATCTACACTTTCCTCCATGTTGGTTACGAAGAAGATTCAATGGGAAAATTGCCTTGTAAAGTTCTTTTGCAAGGAGCATCATTCAGTTTAACCTAACACTAATATAAAATTATCTGTATACACTAAACAATACAATTTATTATGACTAACTTAATATATAATTCTTATAACAAATATAGAAACAATAAAATAGAATTCTAACTTGAAGGTATGATTTTCTAACGGAGAGAGATGACGTATTGGACGCGGCAGCTTCATGTTAATACTTTAAAATGAATCACGTACCACATTTTATATAACTATTGATAATGAATTGTACAATAAAACTAATACAATTTAAAAATTATAAAATATTATACTTATATGACACAATAAAAGAAAGAATAAAATTACAATAAAATAAAATGAAGTAAAATAAACATATAAATTAAATGGATATGAATAGTTTTGTAATATTATTTGACTATAAATTATTATTAGTATAACTTTTCAAATAATTATTATAAAAATTAATAAACATATAATATATAATGATTTATAATTAAATAAAAAACATTTATTGTCATTCCATGATTTACTACTTTCAACCAAGTTTTCTAAGTTATATTTTTTCTAATTTATAAAACTTCAATATATATGATAAACTTATATTTATTTGAATTAATTTAATTATTTTTTATAAAATAATTTTAAAAAATTAAAATTTTAATTTAATAAGAGGGAATAATAATCATATATAGTGATTGGTAGTATATGATACTGCAACAGAAAATTATAAATATTCAATTATTCTAATTGAAGTTTTTCATTTATTTCTCTCTATATTACTTATTTTTATTGCTGAAATATTTAAGTTTATAATTTTTTCTTATGCTTTTTTTTATTTTGTTACAAGATGAAATTATTTATATGTTTTGTGTATCTATCCATTTTTAATACAATGACTTCGTTTTTTATTATATTTTTCTTATATTGTTTATATATGATGATCCAAGTAATCAAATATTGAAACTTGAACTACTATGTTATAGAATAGAAAATGTTACATTTTGACTATAAATTATAAGTTTGTTTAAGAAGTAATTTTTGCATGTAGTTTATATCAATAAAGTTTGAGTTAGATGGTATATTTCCACCCTCACACACTTTATTTTATTTAAAAATATCATATCAATTAAAACTTAAATAATAAATAATAAAATGAATAACTAAAATTATAAAATATAATGATTAAATAATTTTGTATAGACAAAAAATTTTAAAAGAAAATTGTAAAGAAAATGAGGTACATGAATATTACTTTATTAAAAATATAAAAGGTGAATATTTTATTAAAAACACGAGAAACATAAGTTTCTATTTAAAAAAAAATATATAGAATAAAAATTTCATTTTTTTAAAATATTAGAAATAGAAGCATTTATTTTAAAATTAAAAACTAATATACACAGATCTTAATAAAATATTTTTCTATATTGACCCTGTATTTATTTAACTAAACTGTTTCTACCAGCTACACTTCCCAAACACAATAATACATTTACTAATGTATTTTTTTTTATTGATAGCACCATTGAAAAACAATTTTCTTAATATTTAGAGTAATAATATATATAAAGAACTTATTAAAGAAAAAAAAATAGGGAGTGATACAAAATTTCCTTTAACAAGCAAACAACACAAACTGTGAGGGTTGCAATTCAATTCACAAAATAATAATGTTTCCCCATTAGACCTTTTCTGTGCCTTTTTCTTTCTTTATCTGATACCTTCCTTTCAAACTTTACTCCTTCTCTTCTTCAAGTTTCCATTTTTTTTCATGTTTTTGTGTGATAGTATTATATTATTTTAGGTTTTATGGTTCATTGCCTTATATATATAAAGCCTCCTTTCGCCAACTGTTTTAATTGCATATGCCAACCAACATTTTCACATGTCCAAATAACTAAATTGATATAATTGACAGGAGAAAAAGAGGAAAACTATATATTTATGGTTTACATTTTTGGCTCTTTTATCAATTAATAAATTAGTGTATATTCAAAAATTAATAATAAATTTCTGAACACTTTTTCACATTTTGAAGGAAAACTATATTAAACTAAATAAAATACAAATAAGATTCAAATATTTATTATTTTAAAGTAGGTTTTACAATTTAATTATTGTTAATTAGTATGTTGAAATGAAATGGGACGAAGAATATAATATTAGTTTTTCTTATCATTATTAGAAAGATTTTGTATTCATTAATTATGAGTGAACTCGTATAAAATATTATGATATCACTTCCAATTCAAAAACTTTAAATTCTTTTATATATTATTTAACTTTTTTTTTTATATTTTTATTTAATGTGAAACTAAGAATCATATTTGAATATGTAACACTTTTAACATGTATCATACGTATCTTCTATATTTTTAAAGTAAAAATTTGACAACGAAACATATGAAGTAAATCATGAAATAATATTGATGGTGCTGAATTCGAGTTTTAGATATATAATTGGATTTTTTAATATTTAAAAATGAATTTTTATTACCTATAATAATTTTATTTAATTTAAATAACATTCTCTTTTTATAAAAAAATATAATTTAATATATTAGAAAAGTGAGATTTTGCTTCAGCTGGCTGGAGAGGATTGATCTAACATGATTTTCATTGCATTAATTAATGAGCAGTGAAGATTGATTTTGAACCAAAAAAAGCAATAAAGTTTAATGAGAAAGAAACTTGATAGCAACAGGGGAAAATGACTATATGATGAATCAATACATAATTAAACTTATACATATAACCATCTATAAAGCTTTGTGGTAAACTTAATTACTTAGTTTATTATTCATTTTACACGCATTAAAATTCGTAAGCAGCCTCCCCATTTTTTTTTTCTTTCTAATTATCATAGTAATATGCTTGGTATTTAATTCAAAATGAAAATATTAAGTAATTATTTATTTTACCTAACATTACAAAATCTGTGTTTAAACACGTTTGTTTCCCTTATAGTTATATTTTTTTTAATTTTATCATTACAAATTTTCTTAGAAATTGTCTTCGCTTTTTATATCATTATTTTTGTTTAAATTTTTGTAATACATTCATTTTTTTTTTTTGTTTTTATCTTTGTTGTGACACCCGAAAAGAAAAAAAAGAAAGGAGGGAAAAGCACTGGACATGACTCTCTCTCTCGCAACTATCTTTCTTTTTCCTTTGATATTTTTTTATAGTTTATTTATTTCAAAATTGATCACATCCAATAGCTAAGAAGTCAGGTTAGAGATTATCTCATAAAAAAAATAAGTTTTTATTTTTTCTAAAAAAAAATTATTTTTTGTTTTTTATAATTTTTTGTCATTAATCTTGGTAAGAACAATTGAAAAAAGTATTTTTCTCAACTTAACTAAGATTATAACAAAATTTGATTTTAATTAAGATTATAACGAAATTTGATTTTGTTTAGATAACTTATTCTATATCTTAATTAACAAAAACTAGTAGCTTGTTTTTATAATAGTTAGTTAATTTTAAATAAAACTCTAAGATAGAAGACTTAAATATGTAATTATTAGTACTCAAATATTTATTGGAGGTCTAACTGGTCATATTGAATGAGTTTGATTGTTTATCTTGATTTGGTGTGATTAATTGATAATGATGTTAGAAAGTAGTACACTTTTGATTGAATTGATATGAGGTGGAATGATTCAATTATATGTTCATATGTAACCATTTTGGTTGAAATAAAACCGGTGTATTGAAGATTGAAAGGAAATCAAGGTACCATGTTTAGACATGCATCTATATGGTTGATATGATGTGTAATGACTGAATTATATATTCATGACCATTTTGATTGAAATGAGACCACTGTACCGGGGATTGAAAGGAAATCAAGGTATCATAATTATATATGCATCTATATGTTTCAGTATTAAATTAATATGATGTGTAATAACTGAATTATATGTTTATATGTAACTATTTTGGTTGAAATGAAATCGTTGTGCTAGGGATTGAAAGAAAATCAAGGTATCATGATTACATATGCATTTATATATTTCAGTATCGAGTGTGATGATTAAATTATATGTTTATATGTAGTCATTAGTTTATCCTTGTTTTTCTTGTTGTGTTGTGAATTGCGATAATTGTATTATGTACATGAACAGATACGAATGCAAAAATAAAAATATGTGAAACATCTTAAGATTTATTTTTAAAATTTGTTCTCCTTTGTTAGATTCACTGTATATTTTTAAGATATTACATTAATGCGTGAATAATTTAGTTTTTACTCATATAATTTATTTCACGAGAATTTAAAATGAACCAAATATTATATATAAGAACTAAAATAAAAAGAAATATTAGAAGAACTAAAATAAAATAACAATGGCAAAAGTAATAGCTATGAAAGATCATTTGAGGGAAAAAACGCAGAATGAAAAGGATAATTATCATCACACAACTATATAGGACTAAAACTATTTAACCTTCGTAGATTCATTATTTCCTCTAAAATATTGATTATTTTTTCGTTGCAACTCTCTTACTTTGCAAGTAATTAATCTTACTTTTTATATCATATATGGTCTTTTGGAAAAAATTGAATTATAAATTTAAAGAAGTGCTTGTTATCTGCATAACATTTTACTCAACATTTTTAATGTCTTCGCGTTTCTTCATCTCTTTATTCGTTACATTTTATACTTTTTTTTTACGCTTTTCTATATTAGTTGTACGAGTAACGCTTCTTATTATTGCTATTATTTTTTACAGAACACACCTCTTATTTTTTAAATCTTTTCTTATGGTGTATTTTAAGTATGATTCATATTTTAAATATCTTGATTTAACTTCAATTGTATACCAACAGTTAAATAGATGACAAATAAAAATAAAAATATCCGAGCATTCTATTTACCCATGATTGAAAGGTATTACAAAATCATTTGTATATATATGTTGAGTGTATAAATATATTTAAATATTATAAACTTTAATATATATATATATATATATATATATATATATATATATATATATATATATATATATATATATATATATCTTAAGAAAATGTAGCCTTCTTCGAACTGCATCTCAGGTAGAATCATGTATTTTTTTGAAAAACGTAAAACAGAAACTATAAGGTGAATTAATATTTTAATTAAATATATAATACAATTAATACATTACTAATTATAATCATTGGTCAAATAAGCCATTAAATATTCCCATATATCTAATTTTCTTCTTCTAGAATATTAATATTAAGTTTAAAGTTAGAGATTAATACTTATAATTAATTTGGTATATCTTAAAGTATTCAATTATGATAGGTTTTTATATTTCTAATTGAGTACCAGGAACTCTAATTCCCAAATTAGTCTACAAATGTTTCAGTAATTTTTTATTACATGCTACATTTTACTTGACTCAAAGTATTCTTAAAAATTAAATATTTTATTAAATCTTTTAATTTAATACTTACATCATATTTTAACATCTCAATAGTATTTTATTGGTAAATACTGGCACATACAAAATCAGAGTAATACTACTCTTGTGATCATTCTGATAATTATACATAACATATCAATTCATCAACCATAACATATTTTTTTATTCAAATCATATTATTAATACCTAATTATAATCACTACAAATTAAATGATTTAATATATAGAAAAATTTTCTTGGAGTCAGTAAGACTCAATAAGCATAGTTAATTGATTAAATTTTCAATTTTCTTTTAGGTTATCAGCAAATTCATGAAATTTGCTAGGACAAGTCATCATTCTCTAAGCAAAAAAAATAAAAATAAAAATAAAAAAAATAAATCTTGTAGAATTTAAAACAAACATCCAACAATCCAATTATTCATTTTGACTTACTTTAATATATTTTATAACCTTATTATTACAACATACAATTGCAATTAAAGCTACAATTGAATCATGCAATCAAGATGTGAGGTATAAACTCATCTATTTCATGAAAAAACACTACAACCTGTATTTAAACTTATAGTTTCAACATTTAAACTTACAGTTTCAAAACAAATTTATCAATCTGTATCACAAATAAGTTGAGTTATCACTTATTTAACTTTCACATCAATTCTACACAACATATGTTTTCAAATCATTCAACTTAACTTAATTGTACTTAATTGATAATCTTTCCTTACTCAAAAAGTTGTTTGTCTTCTAAACTAAAAATATATCCTATTATAAGAAAGGATATAAAACTACTCCCAAGTACTCTAATGACCTAAAAAAATTCCAAAACATTACATTTTCTACTCATAAACTCGTGAGAATACAATCATCCACAAAACTTAAAAAATACAGATTTTGTAAAGTAGAAATAAACTTACACTAACTCTAATAAAATTATGATTAGTCATGTTTGATCCCCACTTCAATATCATCTGACTATACTATTTAATTGAAAATTGTTGGTAGAAAATTAAAACAAATTAGAGAAAATAAATATTATTTAATAAAAAATTTTGTAAAATGAATATCTAAATAATTAAAATTATTTTTTATATACTCAAACATTATTTATAAATTAAACTTTATTTTTTAAACCATTCTTGTTAAAGAAAAAAATCGAATAGGAAAGTTTATGGAAATCTACCCAAGTTGTAAAAAAAAAAAAAAATAGTTATAAGAATCAATTTCACTCCAATGTAGTTTGCAACACTAACCAAAGAGAATCAACCACTTTAAAATAATTTACTATATCATCTTAAATTTTAAATACAACAAGATTAAGTTATCATACAGACTTACATTTTTCTTCTTCTTTGTTTCCAGTCAATATCATGTCTTCTATATGTATTTTTAAGATTTATTGTCTTTATACGTATAAGTGGGTTTAGATATCAACTAATTGTAGTTGAGTTGGTTGGCCTCACTTAAAAAAGTAGAGTTTTCCATACGTCTATTTTTTTACCTAATTTGAATCTAGGTATCATTTAAAAGATTAAATGAAAAGTATTTATGTAGTATCTTAAAATTTAAGAAAAAAAGTAAACTGAGGTTAAAGAAGAAAATGAATAGAAAAACATAGATCTGAATACTAAAATGAAAGTATGCATAAAGCAACTTGAAAAAAAAGAGAGAGCAGTAACTAATATTAAAGGAAAAAAATGAATACATAAATGTAGATGTGAAGAGAGAGAAAACTATTTCGATAGTTTGAACAATTAAAATTAAAGATAACAAAATTAGCATAATAATTTTTTTTGATAAAATTGAGATTTTGACAGCACATTAAAAAAATAAATGATAAAAACATAATTTGTTTTAAAATAACAGAAAATAAAATAAACATCACCAGTCATAAAAGTAAGTATCGATATACTAATTATAGAAGGTTGATTCATTTACACGTGCGTATTTTAATTTTAATATAAACCCGAAAATATGATAGAATAATAGTTGTATAATTAACAATTTTTTGGAAAAAAACTTTTTGGAGGGTTAATTTTTATTTTCCTAGTTCGTATATTGGCTATTTAATAGTGCTATCATTCAAAGCTTTGTGTAGTTGTGTGGCATGTGTGAGATAAGATAATTATAAAATGTTAGTGCTTAGATGTTTGGACGTTACTCTATAAAGCCATAATACAGTCTGTACATGTCACCTTGCTTTTGTAAATATTCATTTTAGTGGAAACATATTGGTAGCTGTATAAAACTTTCATTTAAATATGACAAACTCACTTTCATGTGACTGGGTTTTTTATGTGTCGGGTATGACCATTCTCAAACTCTAAAAGTATCGGAGGATTAATTGTAAGATAAAAAGTACTACAAATATTCTATAATATATATATGTAAGAACTTCAGGTTTCTCAAAATAATATATACACGAATATTGAAAAGAAACTTTTTTTAACTCTTATTATATCCAATATTGCATGGTCTTATACCAAGTAGAGCATAATAATGTAAATCATAGATGAACTAATGATTTAAGATATAATATATCATATAAAGCCAATACACACAAACTAATACACCTCAATAAAAAAAATAGGGTAAAGTTTATGTAGTATCTTCTCCTAATACAAGTTTAAAATTTAATATTATATATATATATATATATCTAAAATTAGTAGAAATGACCTATAAGAAATTAAAAATTAAAAATTTACATAATTTATCATTGAACCGCATAATCTTATAATTTTTTTTGTGTCGGATGAACACACATCATATATATAGATCCAAATTACTAGAATATTTATTAAGAAATATAATACTTTTTTTTGGAAGATTCATATTAAATATTTTCCACAAACACCTGACCTATTCTAGCACTTTAGGTATACAATCTTAAATACATAGATTATGGTGAGCTTAAAGTATATATTTATCTAAACTTCAACGTGTGTTTTGATTCAGTATCTTAGTACTTATAAATTCTCGTCTCATCATTAAATGTTTTAATTTATATGACTCTGATCATTAATAAAATTAGAAAATATTTGTTATAACATAAATCTTTAGTTAATAAATAATTATAATTCAACTATTATCTCAAATTTGTGATCTCAAAATTATATATAATACATAAGTATGTCATTAATTTTATATATATATCAAGAGATATGAATTATTGTTCAAATATTTAATTTACCACTTGATCCAGGAATCATATATTCTATATTGGAGTGGAGATATTTGATTAATTGGACTCGTGAGATATACAAGTTACCTAGGTAATAACTTAATTTGTTTTAGCAAATGTGTTGATGTAACATAAAAGCTATTAATTAAAATATGTGATATATCAATAAAATAAGAAAAGATTGATATTTGGAATGATATGTGGCCAATTAATATAAAAGATAATTTACAAACATTATGTATTTTGATGTGGAATTATTAAATAATTTAAAAACATTAAGTTCTTATTTTACTCTTATTTAATACCATAACATAAACGTATATTAAGATAGTAACTCAAAACAAATATTAATTTCACATTTTTATTTTATTAGTTTGAATTTTGATACCAAGGTTATAAATATATAACTTATATATATATATATATATATATATATATATATATATATATATATGGGATGTTATTTATGGTATAATAAGAAAAATATTACATCAACCCCGAATTAGGTGTATGGAAAATTACATGCACAACCCACATAAGACTTTAAGAGTTCACCCGGGATGTATCATATATTAATTATCGTATGAAAGTTCAATTATAATTACTAACTTTTGTGTCAAAAGATCAACATAGATTCATACAATAAAAAACAACTCAATAAATTTTGAAAAGAATATTATAGATTATAAATAGAACACACCAAGACAAGTGCATTCATGACTTTTGTCGAACTAGACTGCAAGAGGTCTTTAACTTTTTATAACTATATATTTTATTTAAAAGAATCACAAAATAATATACATATCATCGTATAAATTTATCTTTGAAATTAAATTAGACTTAAGCTAATATTTTAAAACAATACTAAATTTTATTTAAGAAAATTATGATGCATGGTTTATGTGCCGAATAATATTTTAATATTTAATTAAACTAAGCAAGATTCAATTGAGACACAAGTTTCAACTGAGTTTATATAAGTGGTAAAAATATTATTTAATTAAAATTTATTTTATTTTGATTCAGTGTAATAATTGAGACGCAACTAAAGACACAGAACAAATTGTATGCCCCACAATGCCAAAATCATATAGGACGAATTTTGGATGTCTTTTTTTTCATAATAGGCTGTTGGTCTAAACGTGCGGAGCCAAATTTCATTTGTTGCTTACCTGTAACAAGGAATCTGACGTTTCGAATTTATAAACACTTCCCAAACACAATAATACATTTCACTCTACCAAATCAATTTATAGATTGAGAATTACACATTTATTTATATATTATTATTTACTTTTAGTTTTATTCAACTTAAGATTTTTTTCAGAATGATTTTATCTCGCCGGCAAAAAAATTATCTGTCATTAACTTCTGTCTATAAAAAAACATGATGTTTATAATTGTGTTAAAATGTCAATATGGAATCATTGTTATAAGTTTGCTGGTGAAAGAGTATTACCAATTGATCTTATAATTTTTCGTGGATCAGTACCATGACAGATTATCTTATTGTAAGGGTTTCACCTTTACAATAAAGTTGTGAAATAATAATTTTTTATATAGAAAATGTAAGAAACTATCATAGATGTCAAAATTAAAATTCATACGAAAGTAGGAGAGCTTTATTTATTATTTTAAAAAATTAATTATTTTTTTATTTTCAAAACTAAAGTTTGTATACACAAAATTTAAAACCCATCCTATAGTACAACATCCACATCATACTTAAGGCAAACCATATATGTAAGCGTGGGTGGCTCAAATTTGGTTGTTGAAAATGTTAGTTGAATCTTTTAAAATTTTTGAGTTAACTGATTAAGATTTTTATAATTTAATTTATTTAGTTAAACCATGAGTGAAATTTGAGAAAAAGCCAAAATTTCACGGGACTAGATAATTTTCTCATAAAAATTAAAATTTCTACATAATTAAATCTGTAAAGTACAAGTATAGGTCACATTGAAAGAAAAGTTTATTAAGAAATTATTGCATGAAAACTACAAAAGTAATTAATTATATTAAAACATTTGAATCAACAAAATGTTGCTATCTAGAAGTATGGAATGATATTATGTGGGTTTGAAAATTATAATAATGATTGGAGTAAAAATATAAATAGAAAGAGATAAGACAATTGATGGGATCCATAAAATAGCAATCGTTTTCAGAAACTCTATCTCCATGCTCAAAAGCTAATTGGCCAACTAGATGACATTTGGCAATAACAAAGACATATGGGCTTTTTGTTTGTCCATATCAAACCCATCATCCCTCACCAACAAAAAGTTCACCCCACCCACCCAAAGCCCATCAAAAATATTGAAGCTTCAAAAGGGAACAACTCACCCTTATCCCGTGTGCAATGCAAAATAATATGCTTTTATTTTATTATTTTTTTAATTGAATCAAAATTATTTAATTTTATAAAATTTAAGAATCATGCATGTTGTTAGAATTTTATAAAGATGAAAATTTTTAAATTAAAAAAATTGACAAAATAATGATGAGGAAGTTGCATACATTGATACCTTAGTTGTGTTCGTGTCCATTCATGATTTGGCTACCCTTCAGAGCTTGAGGCTTGGAGACATTGGTGATAAATTTTGTGGGGTTCACCACGCGCGGTGTGCTTGTGTGGGTCTCACGGTGTGTATGACGGGTCCAATTTGTTTCCTCGTTGTTTTGAAAATCACGTTTCTTTGTCAATACAACTTGCAACCTGCTTGTTAAAATGTCTGAATCATTGGAGGAGATTGTTGTTTTCTCTTTTGGTTTTGGTATTCCCAATTTTCACCCCTATTCATCTACATTTCTTCTTCCATTCATTTTCACTTCAAGCTTTGACTACAAAAGAAAAGTGACCCATTTCATGATTCTCTATACCATCCTCGAGTTTTTAATTAACTTGTTTTTTTTTTGAATTAAAGTAAATAATCGAAGGTTGCTTCAATTTGGAAATTGCCATGTAGCTTGGGAATGAAGCTAGCTAAATGAGTAATTGGGTGTTAATTTCAAACCTTTCAGGTCTCTTCTCCAAAATTGTCACCCGTGAGTGTGATGTTGTATTTTTTTATGGTTGGTTTCATAGTCAATGTTCACTATAAAAGAAGGAAAAAAGAAAAGTAGCTACCCAAAGGGGATAGATTTTGGCCATGATTATGGAAATTTTTTAACTTTATTTCAAGACAAGATCTCCCCCTCTATAAACCAATTTCGCAATTCCATAATTGCACGTTACACTGTACTTTTTGACAAATCATTGGATGATAAGTAACATATTTTGGACAAATTAACACACATAAAAGTTTAATAAATTTTTTTAGAGAGAAGGAATTTAGGTGTAAAAACGATAGAAGAAGTGGGAGTGGTGCGCGTGTTGCGATGGTGAGAATGTGCGAAGGAAGGACCAACGCTTTCTTTATTTAATTGCATGCTGGTCCTTTACGTAGAAAAATCGAACGAGTAACTTTAGTGCCTTTCTCTCTCTTTTTTCCGTAGGGGCATTTCGGTAACTCCATCGCGCTCGCCATAGTAACGAACTAAAAAGCCGTTTGTTTATAAATGCACAAGATAATAGCAGAGACAAGCTTCTGATGTACATTAAAACAATTCCGAATGGACCAACCGCCGCACCACCACACCACCGCCGCCGCCTCCGCCGTCGATAAGCCCGCCACGCCGCGAGGCGGCACGCGCCACCCGCTCTTCCGAGGAGTCCGCAAGCGCCGCTGGGGAAAATGGGTGTCCGAAATCCGGGAGCCGCGCAAGAAATCGCGCATATGGCTCGGCTCTTTCCCGGCGCCGGAGATGGCGGCGAAGGCCTACGATGTCGCCGCCTACTGCCTCAAGGGCCGCAAGGCGCAGCTCAATTTCCCCGACGAGGTCCACCGCCTCCCGCCGCTACCTTCCGCCTGCACACCCCGCGACATCCAGGCCGCCGCCGCCAAGGCCGCCCACATGATGATGGTCCAGGCCGCCGCCGCCACCGACTCTCCGGAGAAGAGCAGCATTACCTCCGGCTGCGACCTCGCAGCCGATGACTTCTGGCACGAGATTGAGCTGCCGGAGCTCCTCCACGGAAAGTGGTGGACCTCCTCCGGCGAATCCTCACCGTGGACGGAGGCTGACCTCCCGCCGCAGCAACCCTTCACCACGGCGTGCTTGTAGTTTGTAATAATCAATAAAACCTTCTGCTGCTGCCCTTTGGTAATTGGTATATTATTATTGCTTAATTATATATAATTAAGTAACTCTTTGTTCTTCTCCTCACAATAATTAATTACATTATGATTAGTCTTAGTACTCTTAATAATAAAATTTTCACTAATTACTTTGGCCACGGAATTACTTGGCATAATATTAATTAATGTTACGTTTTATTTGAGGCATAGAAGTTAAGATAAGTTACTTTCTCCAGCTAAAATAAACTTCCTCAGTTCATTCTTGTCGAAACAATTTTTTCAAAAAATTAAGTATTTAAATTGATTTTAACCTTCAAGAAAAACCCAATTCACTTATCTTCTTTTTCTTCAAATAGTTGTAGAAAAATATTCAAATGCAATCATTATAAGTGACACCATTTGAATTTTTTTTTTCAAATTACTTCCCATCGAAATTAGTTTATTGCCCAAATGAAGTATCTCAGAACCTGTCCTTACACAAATAAGTTTATGTTTTCTGGTAAATATTTTTGAAAAAGTTATCCAAACATATCCTTATCCTTAGTGTATATATCTAACTTTCAGTTATAACAGGAGTTCATGCAAGGTTTGTTTTAATCTATATGTAGCAAGTGTTGTTAATCTATCTCTCAAGCTCTTTGCTAATAGTTAATTTTGCAATTTATTCGTAAATGGTAGTGATATTAGAACAATTTATTTTCTTGTCTTTATCCTTTTAACAGAAGAAACAATTTATGAATGGAGGGATTAGAATTACAGATAGAGATTCGAGCATATATATATACATATATGTATATTAATTTATTTATACTTGTTATAGTTGTTTATTGGCTGTTCTCAAATACTAGGGTACTGAGTAGTACTCTTAGATTTTTTTCCCCCATGTGGTGTTGTGTTATCTTTGAAGTTGGAGGGCACTTCATGATTCTCTCTATACCTATCTATCTATCTTTCGCTTTATTTTATTCTCGTGAAAAAAGTGCGTTTAGCTTTGTGCACAGTGACGGAGATGGTGAATCATTACATCCATAAACAATTATCTTCCAACTGGGAGATAAGTAAATGCTTAATTTGTCTCAATCGTTGAAGTAACACCTTTACGATGATGATGATTATGATGAGTGGTCTCTTTCGGATATCAACTTGTGCTGCTCAATTATGCATCTAATTTTTTACTAATCTTCTTTGGGGTATTTCTTTGTGGAGTTTCTCTAAGTTGAATCACTCTAATGCTTATTTCTTTTCGTGGACGTGTTTTATTACGCTGATTCTCGTACACATTTGCTTTCGTTAAACCATGTTTGGCAATTTCGGTTTGAGAAGTCAAAGATACTTTAAGGTGTTAAAACCATGGTTATGGAAATTCTAGAGGCTTGTGCCAACCATTCTTCTTTTCCCTTTGCATGCCCTACTTTGACTCCCCTAACTACCGAGCTATATTAATCAGCATTTTAATGTCATTTCTTCGATTTTAAATTTATATGTTTGACTTATACTTAAAAACCTTGTAATACTTTGTACGTAACACAAAACTATCTTAGATAAACAATTATATAAAGATTTGATGTTTAATTAAACTACCTAATCGGGATTATTTTAATTAATTCTTAGAAAAACACAGAGAGCAACAAACACATGTAGTCAAAACCCGAGGATTGTAAAGAAAGAAGAAAATTGGAATACTAGGTATGTATATATATTCTGTCCATGTAATGGGTAATCAAATACTAAATTATTACCTTCACTAAAGTCAAATTTAGCACGTCATTAACTATTTTGTTATGGTGATTTCGTGCAGCAATGCAATGATGTTACGTTTGACCTGTTGAAGAAGAATTTATCTTACATATAAAACATTGTGGAAGATGATTATGAATAATTATGAGACTTGAGCTTATTAAGAAGGGATAATTATGCTAATTTGGTGGTATAACGTTGTCCAAGAATCAACCATTTGGTCTGAAGGCTGTTTCCGTTTTATGTCAGGCCTGTAATATTCACATAACAAACATATGGCACAAGTAACACTTTCATGGAAAATTAACAACGATAGGGTTTTCGTCATTTTCTATTTTGTATTTTTCAGGGAAAATGTCACAAGAAATTGACCTATTACTAGAAAGCTTTCATAACTTTTTGTTTTTGGTTTTTAATTCGATATAAGGAAACTGGATCAATGAAACACTCAACCAAGACGTTTCCATTTTTAGAATATAATATCGTGAACGTGATTATTGTTTTTCTGACTTTCGCCAATCCCCATTCACGGGGCAAAATTTTCGCGTTGCAAAACCAAAACTTTGAGGGGGCAAAATACCATTTCATCTAATATTTTTTTTTTCACACTTTTAATTATAAACGTCAATATCGGGTCACAGTGTTTTCCAACAAACATCACTGCATTAAAGTTTTATTTTTTTGAATACTTTATAATTTTTTAAAATTATTTTTTATTAAATAAAAATTAAATTTTCAGTAATTAACACGGTTTCTTAACAACGACAAAACTGGTGCATTTTGTTTCTCTTTGTGAGACTTAGTCTGCAGGGTAAGAGACAAAAGTTCACTAATTAAAATATGCGTACACAAAATTATCGTTTTCAAAGCATTCAAACTAATAAGCACTGTAAAATAAACTAGTAAATATCAATTCACATAGCAGCATTAATTTATGACACAAACTATAAGACGGTTAGCATAGACTAAGAAAATATTATAATCAAAACTATAATTGTATTACTGCCTTTATTATGAAAGATGAATTAGAACTCTCATGATAAATCTTCATTAAATACTAATTTTACATTAGTGATTTAATAAATTGCTTTTTGTTATAAAGGTTATTTTGTCTTTTATATTTCTTAAAAACATGCATTCTCTTAAAAAAGATAAGTCCTTTTTGTGATGTTGGTATGAGGAAATAGAGAAAAATCACTACAAACTCAGTTTTTTTGGGATAATTAGGAGGATAAAAAAAAATGAAAAGATGTTATATATATATTGTACTTACTAATGTATCTGTGTATTATTAATTTTTGTAACTAAGAGCCTTCTATTAAGTCAATCCCTTTTTTGGCATAACATGTTGTAACTTCTTACTCAAGGAATCGAACTTCATCTCTTAATTAAAGAACCCAAATACCATTTATGCGAACAACTTTCGGTTGTATATAATTGTTTTAGAAACAAATGAAAAATACTTAACACATATTTTCTTTTCCTTTGATTCAAACAAAGGTGTTAATTTTTTTTATTTACTCATTTTATCTATACTTTTAACTAGGGATGAATATTATAGTGTGATTAATCATTTGGTCTATTTGAAAATATAGAAATAACATTATATTCAAAAATAGTAAATGTGATGATGAAGAGGTATTTGTATTAATTCAAGTTAAATCCTGACAGTTCTTAAAACTAAATTTAACAAGGTTAGATTCAGTTATTCTGATTGGTGTATTGATCTTCTATTATGTATTAAAATGCCTTTTTTATTGGTGTTTATTTTTTTTCTCCTTATAAAGGGTGCAGATAAGACACAACAAAATAACTAATTATGAAATACAGGTATATATTATATTATTTGACTTAGACACACACGTTTATGCCGAAAGTTTTAAATATATTTGAATTCATATTGAAAATTTGTTCTATTGTCTGTTTAAAGAACCCAAGCTTTAATATTCATAGTTTAATTAAAGGACAAAATGTTACAAGAATATCTGGTAGTCTAATTGGATAAGTGACGAGTAAAAATTATATATAAAAATTGAGTTAATTTCAACTAAAACTTATATGCAAAAGTGAACTCAACTGAGATTTTAAATTATTTTTTAAATATTAAAAAATGGTATAAATATAAATATTTTTTTAAAATAGTTTTTAAAATTATGATTAGAATTTTAAAGAGTTTATGAAATATAAAAAAATATAATATTGGAAAGGATTTACAAGAATTTAGTGGATTTCATGCCTTTTAAAAAAAAGAAACCATTCGTATTATCTATCTTTTCTTTTTTTACTGTGAAATGTATTTTTATCTGTTATTTTATTTTATAAAATTACGTGAATAAACTTAAATAAGAAATTATAGAAATAAATAAGAAAAATATAAACTCTTATAAAACAAGACAAAATGCATATATATAATAAAATATAATATAAATCACAATAAAAAAAATATGAATTTCTAATTTTTCCTAATCTCTCATCCCTTATTTATAATTAAGAGGGATGTAATGATTATTTGGTTAAGATGTAATTTTTTTTTTTTTAAGTTTGTTTGCAAAGTTCCTCTTACTTAGATACAATAACAAAAGGTGAGATCAGACAGTGACCACTGTACTTATTAACAACACATGGTAAAGAGATGAGGTTGATATTATACTAAAACCTAGAAAATCATACAATTCATTTGATAGATTTATTGATATTTTTTTTTAAAAATAGGAAATAAAAATAATTCAAAACATTCTTTTATTATTATTTTGATGTCTTGTTTATTATTTTCCATAAAACTTTTAATAGCCGCATTTTCAATTCGTTAATTTAAATTATGTTGAATGTATTTTTATTTAAGAATGTTTAAGAATGCAGTATAAAAGTTAAGTAATATATATATATATATATATATATATATATTTATTTTTTCATTAAGTGAACAATTGTATATAATAACAAAGAAAAAGTTATTGATTGGACAAAGATTAGTCAAATCAATATCAGAAAACAATCATATAAATATAGAAAAATGTTAGAAAAAAATTATAAGTTAATTTGACATAAAATTAAGAAAACCAGAACAAATTTTACCTGTAAACAATACACAACAACCTCCAAATAAGCAAAACTCATACTCCAACTTGTGACATGTTAGTCTATTTCTGAGTTTTGAAAATCCAAAGGTTTAGGGAAATAATAATTTCTCCATTTTAAGCTTAATTTTTTTTTTTCTGAACTATGTTTTCATACACAGTATTAATCATTAAGAAGAAGAGATCTCTCTTCCAGCATAAAAGTTTGTCTAAGTTATCATTTAATTATACTAAAACTCTCCCTTGGAACAATTAATACAATGATGTATTTAAAAGGTTGGGAGTGAAACATTGTGCAGTACTCATGCTTATATATCTGTGTGTAAAGTGTTCATATATATTCTCTTTTTTAAAAACCTTATTGTTATGCAGTCATGGCTTTAAAATAAAAACGCATTAACGTTGATTTGATCGGCTACTCTTAAAAAAAATCAATTGTGATAGTATTTTTCATGGTAGCAAAGTGAACTTGTGAAAGGGTTTATTTCTTTCTTAGCATGGACATTACTCTTATGGCTGAACTTTTGGATGTGCTCATAGACTTGCTAAACTGGGGGTTGACTCAAAGATTGAGTTTTTGTGGTTGCATGTTCTTTCTTTTTGTACAAGTTTTCATTCTTTTAGAAATAGGTTTGGTATGCTAGAGTATAGATTTTCTTGATTCATGAGTTATGGTTTAGTTTTCCCATTACTTTTTGTTTGTATTGTTTCTTTTTCTCTTTTATATACATATACTTGAGAGTGCAAGTGATTGGTGATATATGGGATGGTAAGTTAGCTGAGATATCATATTCTGGTACTAATGTTTTCTTGAGTGATACCTTATTAAAACATCTTATTAATCCAATTCATAATTGAAGCACAGAGGTATCAAACACCTAAATCTATTGGACTAAGAAACATAATTGAAAAAAGGAAGAAAAAGAGAGGTGAAGTGGGTATATACAAAAGATATAAAGAGCACAATTTGCTTAGGTTGTGAAAAGATACTGCATGTGTTGTGCTGTGGTGACTTTATGCCATTTATGAGATTACTTTTCTAACCCCAAATCCGTACTCACCAACTACAAGTTTTCCATTCTCAAAAAGAATCATACAAGTCCTTTTTTATTTGTCTCCTTGCCCTTTAAACGGGCCTTTCAAATAATGATAAACAGATAAATCTAAGATCTCAGAACTAGGTCCAAAATCCATATACTGGGACTAATCTCTGTTAATTGGGGTATTTTTCTTCCTTGGTATGAAAGAGTAATAATAGAACACTGTAATGTTGCATATTATTGCTCAGTGGGGTCCTCACTCCTCAGTCTTCACTTCTATGCAGGTGTATTTTTCGTACTTGGCTTTTGGTACAAACACATCCTAATTATTGAATCCTTGGACAGGAAAAGCAATCAGACACGAAACAACAATGGTGTTTAAATCATATAATATCTTAAAAATACACCATACATGAGTGTGAAAACTAACCATTTGAGATATTCTCAAGAGTGATGCACTCAGGATTTGTTTTTAACATAATGAGTGTTATGATATTATATTATAAAATAAAAAAATAATAAAAAATATGAAAATGAAAAAGTTATTTTTGAATAAAAAGCTAAATATATACAAACATGTGTCTATTCTAAGTTAAAAACAAGTAAAAATATTATACTAAAAAGCAAAATGACAGGATCAATGATAATCTAATTGTATTATAAAGAAAAAATAATATAATTGATATTAATTTTTTTAGAAGTCTTAGTTTATTTTGTTATAAAGACAAATTAATATAATTAATTTAGTTTGTTATTTTTGTAGTATGAGATTTATGCATCCAAAGAATCAACTACTTTGAACAGTTCCACTTTGGAAAGTAAAGACAGTACACAAGGAATGGAAAGTGGGGATGTGGTTTGAGTGAAACAGAAAAGTCTGAGCCCCAGGAGAGTGCTTTGTTGAGTTGAGACAGAAACAGAAGAAAGGTGATGAAGTTGTTTACTGGAATTGAAGCAGAAACATAGAGAATATGAGCAGAATGGTAAAAACTGAGCATTTTCAACTGCTTGAACTGAATGACATTTTTATGAAGGGAAGAGAGAAGAGTCCAAAATAGGGTGTATGAGACAAGCACCTTTTAGTCCTTACTTTAACAACAAAAAGTGGGGTCAGCATATTTTCCAAACGTTAGAAGGTATTGGTTTGATTTGAGAATCCTAATGTTGAGTGCAATAACGTATGGAAGGTTAAACATGGCATGTGATACTGTGCTGGCTTCTAACTGGTTGATGTGTTTTTATTGATTTATGGACACTGCAGATACAAGCCTGCCACATGCAGTTTTAGATACTTCCACTTCCAATGTCTTTACAACAAGAATGCTAATTCCCCTTCAGATCTTGTTTCATAAAGTTCAAAATAGCCAAAGGATTTCATTCCTTTACTATAAAGAGGAATTCAAATTTATGCTTTGTGCCTTTTCCAGTTCATCTTTCTCACTTTTTCCAATAGCAATGCTCATTGATTAACAAATCCTTTTGGCTTTTTTCTTTTTTTTTTCATATTATTGTTTTACAAATGAACTATGGATATATAATCTCCATGCTGTAGTTTACAGTTAATAGCTGTTATACCATTAGCCACTCATAGGGTAGTAACGCAGAGGGAAAACAAAAACGCTTTCTGTCATTGATATGTAATGTTCTTATTAGCCTAAATGATTAATAAGTCTTCGATAAGCTTCTTTAATTTATTTTCTTTTTGGAATCACTTTTTTATTTATAGAATTTTGGATGGTCTGAAAAATTGGATTAATGATTTACTGTTAAAAATTTTATGTTTGTTTAGTTTTATATGTCCTAGTGAATAATTGTTATGTGTATGCTTGTCAGTGACAAGTATTAAGAAGAGTTCTTCTCATGGATATGTGATCGTCTTATAAGATCATTTTATTTAGTTATTACTGTGATATTTTTGACCAGTTGATTATACAAAATAAATATAGATTGAATTGATAAGTGAATCGATCTTATAATACAATTATGATAATAATAAAATAGAAAATATTCAATATAAACACATTTTTTTTCTTTCATCTTATTTTTCTGATCATTTCACCAAAAGATGAGGGATTAGATAGTAAGAAGGCTTTAGTCTCCTTCAAAGTGACATCAAAATTCAATTCTCACTTCTCACCAACAGATATTTACAGACACTAGCTTAAATAGAAGGGTATATGGAATTAAAATATAATAAATCATACTTTATTATAGTCATAGGTACTTTTATCTCTCAGTAATTTTAAGTGAATTTAATCTCTTAATTTTATTTTATTAATTACTGGCGTAAACATACTATCTTCACATATTATTTTCAATAAAATAATATAACTTTATAAATATATTTGTTAGAAAAAAAAGAAAATTAAGTTATTATTTTTAAAAACTGACATAACAAACGGTTATAAAAAAGTTATACGCCTATTAAATAAAGTTGTAGAATAAAGGGTGAAAAATAATATTGAAAAAATATATCAATAACAGTTACAAAAAGTTGTATCAGCTAAAACAGTTTTGTGGTATAGAGAATTAGTTCTGTTTTCTGAGAAGAGTTTAATTTTCTGAGGGTGAGTAGACCCATGACTCGTCCATTAATGAGTAGTATCTAGCTTTTGATTTTTAATGTAATTTTTAAATTAATTTGTTTTGGGAAAAAATGGGATTAAAATATTTTTGATTCATTTTAAAAGCACTTTTATATTTATTTTCATAATCAAAGAAAACTAATTTATACATTTGAATTTTCGTTTTCTAAAACTGCATTCTCACTACTCACCACCATAGAGACTAATCCTTCCCGGGTGTCATTATTATTATACCAATAATTATAATTGATATTGCTACTATTTCCTCTTACATTCTCATTACTACTACTTCCACCTACATGGTAATCGTCTCGATTTCTATTCTCATTGTACTAATTTTATAGTAATTCATGTCATCAACAAAATCATTACAATCAAGTATTATTATAATTAGCACAATAGTCATTACTTTTAAGATTGAGTGATATTATAATTAGCACATCGTTAATATTAAAGTAAAGATGAGTTAAACTAATATAAGATAAAAATATAAAATATCTTAAGTTTTTTTTTGTCTTTATATCCAAATTCTGATAATAATAATAATAACCATAACAATAATAACCATAACAGTTTTAATATGTGTAATATATTTATTTAATATAGAGCAAACTTATAATCATAAGAAAAAATAATTTTTTGATTTATGACATAAGTCATGATTACAACACAAAAAAAAAAAAAAAAAAATAAAGATAACAAAAAAAAAAAAAAAAAAAAAACAGATGGAGTTTTGTTAGAAGACTTCTTCTAAAGAAAAAATTAGATCCCATAATATTAAGAAGAAGTCTTCAAGAAGTATTAGATAATACTATAAGAATAAACAAGGGGTTATAATGTTGATTGTTCATATCATAAAAAAAAAGAAAAGAAGATTGGATAATCTTTGAAGAGAAACAAGTTTGGATAATCTTGATATAACACTTATTAAGAGACATTTACTATACTAACATCAATTGTTAAACAACTCAAGTTAAGTGAAACGGACAAAACTTGAAGAGTGCTTTGTATCTATGGACATGTTTTCCTTGTATTAACAATATTATTTTTAGTATACAACAAAAATTTAATCTGTTGTGTAAGAGCATCTATGAGTCAAAACTATAATGACTTCACGAGACAGTCTAATAGATTTGAATTTTATTTTTGTTTTGTTATAAAGCTTAATTCATTTTTTTATGAGGTTCAAAAAGAAAGTTGTCTACAATTCATAGAAATAAGATATTTGATGATATATTATAGTTTAAACTTTTTAGAAAAATGATATTGTAGATTTTTTATAAAAATACTTTAAAGATAAATACATTAGTTTAACTAGACATTATTTATTATAATCAAAACTAAAGGTCGTTAATAATGTCTTTATCTTATGAAAATTAGGCTATTATAACATAGAAGTTAGAGATAAGATCATCAAACCAAGTCATCTCATCAATAAATAATCTAGCTTAGCAAGGTTTTAACCATTTCGACTTATCATGATTTAGATGTCATAACTATATAAGGATAAAAAATGGAGATGTGATAAGCAATCTAAAAGTAATTGTTTACCTAATAAAGACTATGAGATCCACCTTCTAAACCAATTGTTAGTCCCATCCTCCAATCTTACAAGAAAACAAAAATTTTAATAGAAGAAATGACATGATATTTTTAAATTTATAAATAAATATGTCACTTAATGAGACTTTAAATATCAACTTTTTGGTAATAAAAAGTAAGGTTTGTTTAAAAGATATTAGAATGTTTATTTAGGAGAATAAGTTGTAGTAGCTGAATACATGATATTTGGAAAATTTTATCAATAAACATGTAAAACAGCCATTATCGGATTTGAGGGTTTTTGAGATAGTTACATAAGAGATAAAGAAAGAAACAATTTGTAGTTGTAATTATCATTACCACACCCACACATATTTAACTGTCATGTCTGATTGGTGAAAGAGGTTTCAGTTGTATTGGCTGTTTTTCGTTGTGTGAATTAGATGTTGTTTTGAATGTCACATCTGAGTGTAATTTGGGAGGAATTATAAGTGATATTTCCCAATTAGAACAAGGTAAATTAATGGTCATCGAAAAAGTTGACAGATAAAAGAAAAATGTCTGTTTTTTTTAGTTGATCAAGTCTTCTTTATAATTAAACTTGAGGGGTGAATGAATAACCATTTTCCCTTTTCAGAATGGGGAAAATGGGGTGGAGAAAATTTGTGAACTTTCTCAAAGACCATGTAGGTGCATCAAGCTTATACTCCTTTTCTTATTGTAAATCAATTACTTAATAATTAAATAATTTAAATTACAGTAAAAATGTAAGCTAAAACTATGGAATTCCTTTGAGGATATATGAAAAGATAAAAAAATAAAAATTCATGCGCATAATTTTTGTACACATTTCATAAATACATTGCAGAATGTATATTAAGGAAGGACTCACAAATATACAAAACTGCATACACATTTGATACAACAGTTTGCCCTTCTTTCTATAATTTAGTCAATTTACCAATCTTCATGCAAAGCAACACTTCACTCTAAATCCTACAAAACTATGAACAATGTAACATGCAACCTATAGTCCATCCTAAAAGCAAGCCAGCCCCAACAAGACTCAATCCTAAAGCAAATGCAACACTATATGTTGTAATGTCACCTTTTGGCTTGCCAAGCATTTCTTGTTTGGCATTGCCAAGTTTTTGCTTTCTCTTGCCAAGTTTCCTACCTTGCCATGTGAACTGATCCTTGTTCTCAAGCTGAGTGTTTAGAGCCCCTAGCTGCAACAGTTGAAGCCATTGCTTATAGGCAAAAAGTTGTGATGCCTGCATAAAGAAGAGTGCAATAATGTGCCTTTTTTCAGCACAAGCTTGTTTTGCTACCTCCTCTGCTTTCCTCGCACGTGTTTGAGAATGACACAATGCTTCCATAAGTTGAAATTTGCTAGGGTCTTCCTCCAAAACTTGTTCTGTGACACCCCTTTGGATTGTGGGATAACTGGAACAAAATTGCAAGCAAATAGGTTTTAAAACCAAATCACATGCCTCAAATGAAACTGAAAATCTAAATAATCTAAACTAAAGGGTGATCACTTTCAAAATGATTAGTGATCACTTTCAAGAACCTAAAGGGTGTCTTAGAATGCTCAAAATTAAAGATATAGCATCATGAGACCCTGAGAAAAAGAGTGAGATGAACCAATTTCCCACAACACACCATTTCTCAATTTTTTAACTTGTTCCATTAAAAATATTTTGGGAGTATATTATAGCAACACAAGATGCTGATGCAACCAAGTGAACCAATAATTGTGAAGAGAGAATACCTTGAGCATTTGTCACAATCAAAATATAAATTCCCTTTAATGGTTGAAGGCCTTCTGAGATACTTCTGAGGAGGTGGAAGGTCACAATTCTCTATATGGTTGAGTGATTTGTGCGAAACAAAGCAAGCTAACTCATCTCTATCTCTACTTTGCCACCATGGCTGTGCCTTCTCAACTCCAATCCATGAATACTCAGAATCCATGGAGAAATCATTTGTGTGCTTGGACACTGAACAGCATACAGAATCAATATCCATGGTCTCATGTTTATTCATCATATCCACTACTTGAGAATTTGCTTTAGACTTTTTGACATATGCCTCTAGCATACATTCCATATAGTCATGGTTCTCATCACCAAAGCGACAAGCATCTTTACTTTTTTTATTTCCATTAGCTTTCAAAATTTTAATTTCTTCCTCTAATGCATTTAACTGTTCACAGGTTAACCCCTTTTGAATACCATAGTCAGGTTGCAATTGCAGCCACCATCTTGAGTCAGGAGTTACATTGGAAAAAGAAGATTTGTGGCTAGAAAGAGTGACATTAACAGCATCATGATCAGATTCATTGGCAGCACTGGCAGCTCCAAAATCAAATAATTTTGATGTTGCATGTGAAGATTGAGAACAAGCCAACTTAGGGGCTCTTTTTCGGTCTTCTTGGACAAAGCAACGATTAACAGCTCTCTGCCACACAGTTCTTACTTCTGCGGTGGCCATCACTTCACCTATTCTTCATAATTTCTGTGCCAAACAAAAATGTCAGATGCAAAATCAAAAAAATAAATTTATGCATTATCTTCGAAGAGTTTAATAAACATGCCTTACCAATTCAAATTTTTTTTCCAAACTTCAATTGATAAGAAATCATCTTTGGTATAAGTACCCTTACCATATATGATATTTTGATTAGTTTCTGTTAAAGATGATGAGGGCATACACTATTCATTGAAAATAAACATTGAGATGAAGAAGATTGGAACTACAACTCCCTACATCCGGTATGAAAAGAAACATAAACAGATAGTATTTACACTGCAATAAGAACACATCCAATTCAAAGAACATTAAAAAGAAGAAAGGTTCTGAATTTCGACAAAATTCGATAGAAAGTGTTGGAATTTCTTCACAGACTCACCAGATTACACACGATCTTCGAATGGGGCAAAGAGCAGACAACATTAAAAATTGCAAAATCTCCAGATGGGTAGTAATGTGCTGAACAATTTTATTGGGGATCAGAATTGAAGATTGGGTGAAAGTAAGTTAGAGATTGAAAAAGAAGAAAAAAAGAATCAGAACAAGAATGAGATCATAAAGAATGAGAAACATTGAAGAAGAAGATGGTAGTTTTTATGAGAGGTGATGTGGCTTTCGTGTCAGGTTACTGTTTTTTTTGTATCATTTTATGTTGTCGGTTTTTGCAGTGGTTTGGACCCATATTACGGCGCCGTTTCTGGTCTTTGCCAATTCCTGGGGTCCACTACGAAGAAACATTATACCAAAGTCACATGATCGGAGCAACTTCAGATTGACACGTGTGGCATGTGAACGTAATTTGAACGGCTGATCCATCAAATTTTCAATACCATCATTGCATGGAGTTCAACACGAGTTTCTTCCAAGGATGCATAAACTGGCACTTTTTATAGGATAATTATTACATTTTTTTACGCTTTCCTATTAATTTTTTTTTTCTGAGATATAGTTACACCTTAAATAGGAAATACTTCTCCAAATACAAAATTCTCATTTTTTTATAAATAAAATTTCAAGTGAATTAGTCATAAAAGTTCAAGAAATGTTTGGAAATTTAAATAATGCATACAAAAGTAATACATGACTTTTTTAATAAATTGAGTGATTATTATCTAAAAGTGACTTTAGTATTCACATTTTCATACGTCATGTATTTTTTTCTTATTTTGAAATATATTCACAGTAATTATGCTGACGTTAGATTCAAATTCACCAACCAACCTCGAAAATGGTTAATCATATTTTCTTCTTCTCCTTCTTTATGATTCTCCCAAACCCATTGTAATTTTGATTAAAACTATGGGTAAGCACACTGGTAATGAGGTTTGTGTTGTTGAGACAACAGAAAATATAAATGGTATAATTTCTCCACACCATGTTTGGTGCATGTGAAACGTGGGATGATGTTTTGTCAACTTCACAAACGTGGATATAATACCAGAGTTTAGAATTGATTTTCAGTAAATATTTTAATGATAAGATATTTTTTAATTATTAATTTTATAAATCATTATATATTTTTAATGAAAGTAATATTTTAACAACCATATAGATTCTTTGATAATTATATTACAATAATACCAATAGATAAGTTAACTTTACTATAGGCTTAATGGAGTTTTATTTATATATATATATATATATATATATATATATATATATATATATATATATATATATATATCATGTTTATATTTTAAAACATGATATAGAACAATATTAAAATATAAACATGATATAAAGTTTGATGTTTGATATAAACATGATACCAATTTCAGTGGTTATTCTATTTTGCTACTATTTTATTTCTCATAAATAAGTACGGTAACGTTTTAAATGTTTAAATAATTTATTTGATAAAAATTAATTATCATTTTAATTCATGTATTTAAATTTTGATATATGGATCAAAACCCATATATTTATGCTTAGTCTTATAAGCCTTAAAAAATGTTTAATTTAAAAAGATGTCTTTGAAATGCTATACGCTTAAAATATGCAGTATAATGTTTCTTCATGTTTAGTTATTAGTTAAGTTTTTTAAGAAAATCATATAAGTGTTTATTGTAGCCTAATGAATTTCAATTAAGTAGAGTTTAAGTTTATGAAAATATATTGCCTTAGCTTAGAAAATTAAAAGATTATTTTATTGCATGATAATCTTATCCAAATATGTCTAGCTGAATTTATCTCTCACATTATGGTAAACTAAATTTCAAAATTTAGAATCAATAATAATTTGTTCAATAGTAAGAATCAAACTCGTATCTCATTAATTCAAATTTCGTTGACAACATACATAAAAATCTTGTTCGTAAATGGTATGCAAGTATCTTCAGATATGTTTTGAGGCTTCAAGATGTGAATTTGAATTTCATTGTTAGTGGACAATTTATAAATATACTTTTGTATGCATTATTTAAATTTCAATATATTTCCTGAACTTTCATGACTAATTCACTTAAATTTTTATCTCTTATCAAAGAAATGACATCTTTTTGAAATCCTAACTATTCTTAGCACGATATGGAAAATTTAATTGTTATTACCCTAACAACCATGAAACATATGCTATGCAAGCACGATAACTTATATATTATTCTATACCTTGATAATCTAGGTATTTTTGTTTATGTTGTCTCATTTAATCTATATATCAAAACTGATATAATCCAAGATTAAGATTATGCAGAATTATGTTAAGGTTCTCTTTAGTCTAATATCTTACTCTTAGACGTCAAAATTTTGTTTTTATTCTGGTCTGAAGGGACCTTCAGATTTAAAATAATTAATTTATTAACGACTTGACAAAACCGAAAAATAACTCAAACGAAATTTTGGAATCTCCAATTTAAAATAAAAAAAGCCCTCAAATTAAGTATGATTAAATATAATTTTATGTTTGATAGCTCTACTATACCAAAATATCAATCGACCCTATTATTAAAATTTCTCAAATACCTTTCTTTAGCTTCTAAAATCTATTTTCTGAGTTTAGCTCTTTACCTGTTTTATAGAAAAGGCCAAAATGAACCATTTAGAAAACATAAAGGATTAAAAGGAAAAAAAATTAAAAGCTAAAGAACTAAATTCAATAGAAAAAATAAGTTAATAGGCAAAAAGTAAACTTTAACATTATATATTAAAATTCTTAATTTTAATTTTCAGAAATTTTTGTCTAAGCTTTAGTTAATACATAATTTTAAATAAAAGAAATGAATGTTAACTTATTTAAAACATAAAAGAAATTAGTTTTATTTATTAAAAATATAAGAGAAATGGATGTTTATTTAAAAACTAAAATATGTGAATGTCATTTTATAAAAATATAATAATAGAGATATGCATCTAGAGAAGGTCTTAAAAGGAGTTAAATACAATTTTCTTGATATCATTGACAATTTCTTTAAATATACAAGCTGCCAGGTATGACGTCGAGTGAAACAAAACAAAGCTCACTAGAGGTCTAACACAAAAATAGCCCCTCCAATGTGTATATATACTATACTCACATGCCTCAACAAATTCAAACAGGTAATATACACCAAGAACAAATACCAGTTTTCTCCCAAAAATGTTGCCAGCCACGAAGGTATTCATAACTTTTAACATATCATATGCCAGCCACCAACTAAAATATTGTTCAATGCACAAGAATGACTCGAATCAAGATGAACCCTGCAATCTGTTCAAAAGAAGCAATGTGGTCCACTAGCATGAGAAGTTTATCTTCCGGGATGTATGGCTAGCCCAAGTTGCAGATTCTTGGATGTCTGAACATACCAAAATTACCAACGAAGAATCCTTTTCAAAATGGATGGTGGCTTCAGAAATGTTCACATTTGGTATGTAAGTTGTTGAAGAAGGCAGTAATTCAGGAAATGATAGCATCTCACCAATAATGACCACTGTCATTAAGCATTTGCAGCACGGTAGTGTTTGTCATCAACACAAAGGATCTCGGAAGTATTATAATTTAATTCAATGGCCACGCAGGTGATTGTCAAGCCGTACCAGCTTTACAGTTCCATCCCCACCGCATGTAAGAAAACCATTGGAAACAACTTTTATATCTGTTACAGCAGCCTGTGACAATTTAAGCTAGCAGTATTAGTTTGAGAACTCGTCTCTGATGGGCTATACCTATTTCATTAAACTTAAAAAAAGTTTTTTATGTAAAGGTCATTGAGTTTGACACAATTACAACAACCCACGGGATCAACTTTAAAGCAGCTATGATTTTCACAGCCAGCAGATACTGGCATTGGAGAGAGTTTCTGTTAATGTTTAAAATAGGTGAATTTGGTGTTAAACACGTTAAGAAAATTTAATATAAAATTACGAAAAAATTACCCGCACTACACCACCAAATCCACGAGAACTTGGCTGTAGAAAAGTGTGTTTTTCATGTATCTTTGACCAGTGATGTATTAAACTTGTGCTCTGGGCATCCCAGAGTTTGACATCTCCATCTGTGCTTCCAGTTAAAAACAAGCTGGTATTGGGGATGGTAACCACTTTTGTGACACTCCCTATGATCATAAAGTTTAATCAGAAATCATAAGGAAAAGAATAAACTCATAACTAGAAGTACAAGATAAACCATGTTCACCTGAGTGAGCCTTTGGAATGTACCAAAGCATCCCATCTACATTCTGGTCCTTGTCACGAGCCAAAGATGAGGCAGAGCTTTGTACAATGTTATCAGCACGCCTATGCCTTTTAGCCTTTCCAGTAGCTATATAGCGGAAGTCATGAAGTCCAACATCACCACCTTTACCACCAGTCACAATAAGGGGGGATACAGAACCACTTCCGACTTGATTATCGGAAACAGACACGGTTTGTGCACCACCTTCAAAATAGTAAGAGGTAAGGTTGGAATGTGATAAGACATGTGGCAATCTTCATAAATGACACAGGACATAAACCCCTTTTTAAAGGGGAAAGATGACAAACCTTAAAACATAATTCAGCCTTCGCAGAAAAATATACAAAACCAAAAAGTTAGTATGCAATCCAAAACTTCAGGAACATTTCAGCACTAGAAGTTTCAGATTTTAAGGACAAGAGGCAAACCCCAATTCAACCTGAATAAAAGTAGTTTATTTTTCTTTTAAAAAAATTTTAATTAGCAATAATTTTCCGCTCCCTTCCAATTTCAATAAACTTGATATGGATACATGAAAATTCACTGATTCAATTATATTACTTATCGTTATTGTTAGATAAAAGAACCATTCATCTGATTTTACCCAATAACTTAAGCTTTTAGCATTATTGATTCATGACATGGTACAAAAACATCAATTTGATGACCTAGTGGTCTAGACCCTACAGAGTTTGAAACTTGGGGCCTCCCTTCTTCTAAATACCGGTTAAATTTCAGCAAAAGGCTGGGAGGGGTCTCTTGACTAATGCTAAATCCAAGGACTTGTTATAAAATCCTTCATACGCTTTTACCCAATAGTTGAAGCTTAGGATAGTCAGACTTAACATGTTACAAAAATATAAAACCATTTATGTACCTTCACCTAGCTTCTTAAGCTTTAGAAATAGTTGATTCGTGACATAGCATCAGAATCTCTACAACCAAATTGTCTGGAGTTCAACTCTTGCACCACCATTTTTGAAATAAAAAGTAGAAATACATTATCTACACGTCAAGCTCAAGGGATCTAGTGTGGGGGCGTATTAGAGATGTTATTAAAATATTAAACCATTCATGCTTATCTTTTTGGAATAGTTAGTTTCATAACGTTAAGATGTCCCACAGTCTAAAATGACCATAATACCACTTTCATGACTTGGGGCTTTTGGAAGTTAGTTGGGCCAACCTATTGTTACCAAAAATTTATCCAGTTTTACTGTTGGGTCACTGGAAGACGTCTAATTCTACAAACTTCATACTCCTGATGTGCAGTCTTGGACATGAAGGGTGCTAAGATGTCCTCCATTGACTAAAATTAAGGCCATAATACTCCTTATGTAGGGTAGTTCTCCCATCATAGGTTAGTTTTGGGAGTGAGTTAGACATAGTCTATTTCTAATATAGTATCAGAGCATCCAGTATTGATGTCAGGCCACTGACACATGTCCAGTCCAATAACTTCATCATGGTTCAAATGTCTATAATAATAATCATCCCCCCCGCCCCTTGAAGCTAGCTTTTGGAAGTAAGTTAAACATGTTTATAAATACATAACATGTATAAACATTCACTAATAAACCTAATTTAGAGACAGACCTTCATGACATAAAATGGAAGCGCGAGAAGTTGTGGGTGGAGCTAAAGTATCCCATATGACCACATTAACACCATTAGAGCTATATCCAGCCACAGCTATTATCGATCCACTTGAGGAAAAATACGTGACATCCCTGAAATCATAAGTAAAATAGTTTTCATTTAAATAAGAGAAAATGGCATCTTTATTGGGGAAAAAAATACAAAATCACATACCAACTAAATATAAAACTCAAACTAGTTCAACCCGATCATAAACACAAGTCATATGGCTAATACACTACTCCTGATAATGGATGCAATTTTAATATTAAGCCAGTTTTAACTGTTAATGACAGGCTGTCGAATCCAACCTTGTCATTCATTTCTAGGACACAACTAGAACCACAACATAAGATAACAGATGAGGCAAAAATGCCTCCCCCCACAATGAAATCTGAAAAATCTCTCTAATATCAGCTGAAGTACTAAGATTTATCAATATGTCAATAATTTCAACTAACGGTTGGTAAAGGGAAAGTACATACGAAGCATGACCATTAAAGCAAAGAGATGATTCTGTTGGACGGACATTGCTCCGTCCTCCAACCTCCAGCTGCCATGTACAGACAGTTCCATCTAATGCAGCACTGGCAAACCGGTGTCCAAAGTGGTCAAACTGTAAGGCTGAAATTGATGCAAGGGCATAAGGTGGAGGGACATTCGCAGCAGGCAGCACTCCGTACGTAGCAGTAGCTTTGTCTTTGTTGAACTGATAAAGCTTCTAATTAGCCATAAGCTTGAAATATTATCCGTGCATGCAATTAATTAACTGCACTAATCGAGATACTATATGGAAAATATCTTTTTTGTTTTAGGGGGGAGTTACAATAATGGCACAGGAATTAGAAACTATTACCCCATTCAAAATAAAAAAAATAAAATGAAAAAGTCTACAAAGTATGATAGATCTTCAGTTTTAAACTCAAATAATTGAACAAGGGTGTCACATTCAAAAGAGTAATTGATTCAAAAGAAACCCTCCTCTCTAGGGACAAGGATTGTATGGGCAATTGTGCATGAAGCTTGAACGGTAAACCAAGTAAACTAAAGAAAAATAATTGGACAAGTTGGCCACATAAAAAAGAACAAACCACAAGATGGGGGGAGGGGAACTGTCTGCATTTGTTTATACAAATACAAACACGTACAATCACATCCACATCAATCATGTATGCATGGCAACTAGGAATTTCCTTACCTCCCACAAGTAAATGTGTGTATTGCTAGAACCAACCAAGAAGAAAGGCCTCATTGGATGACTAGATAAAGCCCTGGTACTTATGTTCTCCAAAGTGGCAGGTGGATCAACAAAATCTTCAAAATCTTGTTGAATTTCCCAACCTAATCTAGAGGCACCAATATCAGCATAACCTAGCATTCCTAATACTCCGCCACCTGTCAAGTCATTGCTGGGCCAAGCTGAAGAGCCCACACCGACAGTTGCTCCACCCAGCCCAAGGTGTGCCCCTTTCTTGCTCCCAAGCCCAACACCAGGAGAAACACATGTTGGAGTAGGGGTGGATTCTGAACCTGCCCATCCATTCTGAGGCCAGTCAGCTGTGGCCCACAAAAGACCATTTGATTTACCACTGTGTGGAATCTCATCTTCCAGATGAAAGAACATTATACCCTGAATTAGATAAACAAAAACAAAGACATTTATATATTTCTTTGCATGTTCATAAGAAATATTTAATATTTTTAATCTAAACTATATTTAAAAAAAAAATCAGGATGATCAATTTCATTGTACTTCAATTGAGTACAGAATTCAATTCTGGGCTCCACCTTTCAATGCCCACTCATAAAAATAAACTCAACACAGAACCCTAAAGCCCACAAAAAAGGCTAGAGAAAAAGATTGAGCTGAAACCATAACAAAAGACCCCATGTGCAAATAAATTATACAACTTTTTCTACATAGAACATACAGGCATGCCAATGAAAAAATTAACATTCAAGCATCCAAAACTTCAGAATAACATCAATTAAGATCCAAACCTTCCTGTTGCTAGCAACTGCAGCTTCCTGTTGACAAGTAGAGTTTATACACAATGCCTGCTCAAATACAGCAACAATGTCATTCTTATTATATACATATATGTGGCCATATGAAAATGATTAAACAGAAGGGGAAAGCACCTCCAAAAGTTCCCCATTTCTCTTGTACATTTCTCTTGGACTCTGGAAAACTGCAAAATTTGTAGAAGTTATATCTTTCTGGTTTGATCTTACAGAAGGATGGCCATTTAGAGATGTTTCTTTAACAGGAGTTCCAACTTCATGATTAGAAGATCTAGTGCTAAGATTAAAGTCGTCACCACATGTATCATCAGTTTTATGCAGCCCTGTCATAATCAATGACAAGTCGTTCCACCCCTTAGTGTGCATATGATCCAAATCATTTGGCCAATTGAGTTTTTCCTGTGCAAAGCAGTCTAATATCAATTTGGGATCTGCACTGTGATCCCATAATAACTGATGAGCTGAATATTCTTTCCTGTTCCCCAGTTCCAAAACGTCCAGGTTTTGGTTCTGACTGAATTCAGATTTATGTTTTAGCCATTCAAGAGTCTTTACATTCAAATCATTCTTTACTTTCTGCCACAGAAATTCTGCATGTTGTTTAACAAGATAAGAAGAGATGTGAGTAACTGTTGTCATCAGTAGATCACATAGGCTATATGAGACTATTCGAATCTTCTCTGGCAAGCTAATGCTTTCAGAATCCATATTTATGATACAAGACTCCCCATAAGCATACTTTCTGCGGAAAGGACCAGACAAATTACCATCTTCAAGTTTGGCAAGGACCGAATTCAAATTTGACATCATGAATCTAGACATATGCTGCCACAAGCAGGTCCCTAAAATCTTCCATCTTTCATCATCAGGAATTGAATGCTTTATATCACGTTCAGACAGTTGAAGGTTTTGTATACTAGGTATGGAAGAAGTTTGAGCCAACAACTGTCCAATTTTTGGGATAAGCTTCTTTAGATTCACGGTATCAACGTCATAAGGATTATGGCCATTAGATTGTGCAACCAAGAATGGTTCCACCATATAAAATAGCACTTCTGAGTTTTTCTGAAGCCAGGCTAATGAAAAATGTAAATAATACTCATAAAAATCCAGGATATCAAGAAGTGTTTTGATAAGATCTTTGTTAATAGAACTCAACTGGATCCTCAAAGTTGCTCTTAAAAACCACAATGAAATAAAAACACCTTCAATGCGGCACTGCAAAGCATAAAAAAACTTAGGTTTGCTATCAATAAGTTGAGAACTTTCCATACTGCAGGCACAAAATAATCTTGAATAGAGAAAGGAGACTTCTTCTGCAGTCTTAAATAGGGGTGTAATCCTAGAGTAATATAAATTGAAATCATCAAGCACATCGCTCTTCTTCTGAGACAGTTCTCCTTGAGTACATCCATCCGTCATATCATATCCAATGTACAATGATCCATGATGGCAAAGTAAGAGTAAAATCTGCAGAATAGGGAAATAAAAGAGTCATCATAAAAGTATATTGCTGAACATTGATACACATATACAGAAGGGGAAAAATTGGAGTAGAAAAGTATACCATGCCGATTAGACAGTGGGGAGCCAATAAAAACCTCTGTTCAAAAAGAGCTAGCCCACTGTATAACTTCTGTTTAAAACTTTCAACTGATTTCTTATAGTACATCATGTACTCGTCAGAATCAGAAGCTTCTTCATTGTTTTCTGAAAAGGTGTCAAGCCAGCTTGGATGCTCTCTTATCAATTTTGATAAGTAGCAAAGTGCCAAATTTAATTTAATATGGAACTCGAGATGCATAGAAACATTAGCAGACAACCAGTTAGAGCCTTTTCTAGGCAAAGGCTTAAGAGTATTGGACAACACATCATGATTGTCACCTAATTCACTGTCTTGATCTGCAGTCCCAGGCATGCTCAGGGAAGATGATAAATACTCCAATGCTTCAAGCTTGAAACATGACAACATTATAAATAATTACTGACCAGTAATAGTTAATGCATAGACAATTAATCTAAAGCTGCTGCAAAGAAAACTTAACTTGATAAATAACACCAGTTCAAAAATTAGCATCATAGAGTAGGTTGAAAATTCTCAGAATTCTTTTCATTAATATGGCTAGGTACTTGGATGGGCATAAAAAAACATCAGAACATCTTCCTAGATTGACAAGAACAACAGGTGGGCAGATTTACCTGAAAAAGCCCGAGAAACATACAGCAAAAAGAATTTCTTAGGAAAGGACAGTACAATAAGAAGCTAATTTCTCCATCTTTAATAGCAGAAACCTTTTATCACGCCTACATATAAGGCTAGGAGAGGTGCAGTAAGTACACACTACACAGTTTTCATATCAACCAGTACAAGATAAACAGAGCTTAAAACATGTTATTGAGCAAATGGTTTAAAGTTTTGACATCACTAGAATTCATTAGATGTGCTGTAGTTCCAGCAAACTTGTTTTTTTTATATGCACATACAAAACTCAATTAACTCGTAATTGATTAATTTCATACTATATAAAGTAAACTTACAGGATTACCACATCTTTTTAAGGAAGCAACTGTCATCAAAGTTGCCCATCTTAAAAGAATTGCAGAATTGTGCTCCCCCACGGCGTTCCGCATGCTATTCTTTGTTGCTAGCATTTGGCAATAAAAACCAGCTGTAGGGTCCAGAAAAGGACCACAATTGGACATGACAGTGGACTCCGGAGGCACAGCGTTTACTGAATACTCTAGCATTCTGTAAAAAGATTTGTAGTAATTACCCATTTCCCACTGCAAAACAAAGGCATCTAGTTAGAGTTATGACCATGTATGATGCATGTCGTACAAGCAGATATAACCAACGAAAGATAAATTGAATACAAGTACTCTACGGGGTACAAAAAGTAAATCAGGCCAACCTCAGCAAAACTAAGACCCATTCTTCCTGCAGCTCCATGCTGCACCCCCATATTTTTCAAAATACTAAAAATACCCTTTTCAGAATGTACAGTCCAAAATACAATTTTTTTTTCGTATTCTGGATTATTCAATCCAGAATACAATTTTTTTTTTTTCAAAATTCCGGATTGTAAAATTCAGAATATAATTTTTGTATTCCGAATTATACAATTTGGAATACAATTTTTTTTTTTATATTCCGGATTGCACAATTTGAAACATAATTTTTTAATTTCATATTGTGCAATCCGAAACACAAAAATATTAGAGGGTGTAAGGTTTATTTAATTTTTTCATCAAAGGGTATAATGGTCATTTTATTGAGTATACGGAGGTGCTGGAAGAATGCGTCCAAAACTAATCAGATTGGCCCAATATCAGCCCCCGTCCTACCCTAGGCTGAGAAAGGAAAAATATTAATTAGGTCAGCCAGCCCAATTTCAGCCCAGCTTCTTCTTGGGGCTGTGAAAGAAAAATATACACATAACGGAAATAAGAACCGCAAATAACTGTTGTCACTATATCACATAAACTAAATCTGACCTTTTATGTTAGCAGAATTATTTACTAGTGTAGACTCCCTAGTCCCCTATAAGCAATGTCATCTAGACATGCTGCCACAATCGGGTCCATAAAATCTTCCACATTTCATCATCAGGAAATAAATGCTCCATACCCATAACATGTTTATCATATGTACATTTGGACCCTAAAAGGTTTTGTATCTTATTTATAAGAATTCAACAAAAATCTAGCATTTTATAAAAAATGATAGTAATCCCTTGTTTTGCAGTGGAAATCAAGGAGAGCTAGTTATACATGGTAAAGGAACATGTATTATGCAAGCCTTAAAAGCAGAGAATAGCAGAAAGTCTTTAGGAATAAATTAATGTAAGTATTTTTGGCACCTCCAGAAGGCTTGCAAGCCAGTAGTCTCCTTTATCAATTGCAGATGGAAGTATGTACTTTGTAATTAGGTGATGCTCCAAGGGTCCGCCATGACCATCAACAAGACGACAAATGACTAAGGCAAGCTGTTCATCCCCTAGATTCTTAGCACAAACGTTTATAGCAGAAGAATGATCACCTCCAAGCAAAAAGAAAGCAACAGCTAATTCCAGCTGATGCCTTCCCAGTAATACATAAGCATTTTTTAAAGCAGCAGCTTTATTTTTCTCGTCCTGTAATAAAATTATTATGGCTGAATTAATGACTTAAAAACATTAATATGACAAAAAAAAGCATGTAGGACAAGAATCCAATGTTTACACAATTAACATTAAAGCAATGACTAAGAACTAAAATCTAAACGACTTTATCCGTCTAATGTGAGTTACTAAGGACCTGTTCGGGAAAATATCTTGATATTTTTCAATCAATTCTTATTATACAGGAACTTATGTTTATAAGTGCTTAAAATTCAATAAGCTTCGGATATAGATGTTAATAAGTTCTTACATAATTTTGACATGTTTGGATCCCCAACTACATAAGCACCTATAAGATATTGTCTCATTTTAAAAAATAAATCATGATTAGAAACTAATAAATAATTACTACCCACAATTTAACTATTTTTACTTTTACAAAACAAAATAAAGTATCATAAATTTAAAATAAAAATTATGTGACACAAATAAAACACCATAAAAAATTAAAATATTTAATTATCAAAAACATGATTAAAATACAAATTAAGGTGTTAGAATTAAAACTATATTTCCTTCTATATGATTTGTTCTAGAATGGTGTGTAGTAATTTTTTGTTTCCTTCTAGAATAGTGTATAGTGGTAAAATTTTTATAGTGGTGATGTATATATAAACACAAGTATACAGAAATTTCACCATTCAAATGTACAAATAAATACAAGTATACAAAAATAGTATACCATTATAAAATTCCACCACTACACACTATTGTAGAAGGTAACATACAAAAACTTACTAACAGCATAAGCTCTGCATATGCCTTTCCTATAGGCTATCTTGGAGAGCTTATGAAAATAAGCTAAAAACATCTTACGGACAAACCATATGATATTTTCGTAATTTCAAATAAGTTGTTCATAAGCTCTTGTAAATGGGACCAAAGTCCTTTATTGGCATTGATGAAAAAGGAAACATTATAAACACACTGTTCTTGCTGATTTGTAAGATAATTCACCTGAAAATTGCGAGAAAGAAAGCCCACCAGAGGCTTATCCTTCTCATCCTTACTGATTTTGAAAAGGCCAGCCAAAACTTGAATTCTATTCAATGCAATATAAAGCAAAGCACAATCCTTTGGATTTTTGTTCTTCAAATACTGAGCTCTTGCCAATTTCTCCATCTAGAGCAAGTCGAGCAAAGCAAGTATTAAAACTGTTTGAATTGGAAAAATAGTAATAAAAATAAGATATTATAAGTTATGACAATAATTTACAGAAGAAAAGCACATAAACAATAGATAAATCAACAATTAGTGAAATAAAAATTTTCCTTCCACACTCTAAATTGTCACAGCAGACAAAGAATCAGGTTTTCTCGGAACATCATGGCATCATGCAATCAGCAGATATACAGAGTAAAAGAAATCAACAGGATGAGCTGGATTTTCACCCTGAAAACATCATTTCAAAGCATCACAGCAGTTGATACTTTATATACACAACTACTTCCCAGGGTCCCAACTCCCAGCAAAGTGTATAACTGTAAATGGACACTAAAATATTCTCCATCAAAGTACATAACAAAAGTATGCAATTCTTAACATAAGGTTCAGCAGGAAAAATAGACTCACAAGTATTTTCTAATTTTTGAAAGAGAAAAATATAAAAAACAAATTGAATAGTCAAAGAAGTCCATAACAAAGGTAACATAAAGATTTTGAAATCATTTAAGGAGAGAAGGCTATATAAAAGAAATCAACCGGAGGAGCTGGATTTTCACCGTGATAAACATCATTTCAAAGCATCACAGCAGTTGATACTTTATATACACCACAACTACTTCCCAGGGTGCCAACTCCCAACAAAGTGTATACTGTAAAAGGACACTAAAATATTCTCTATCAAAGTACATAACAAAAGTATGCAATTCTTAACATCTGGTTCAGGGGAAAAAATAGGCTAACAAGTATTTTCTAATTTTTGAAGGAGAAAAATATAAAAAACAAATTGAATAGTCAAAGAAGTTCATAACAAAGGTAACATAAAGATTACTTGACAGCTTTCATTAGTTTTATTAGAGCATCTCCAATAAAAACATTATTTCAATGTAGGTCTCACATGCATAAGTTGTTTAAGATTGAAAAGAGTTGCTAAGAGGCCTACATTAAAATAATATTTTTATTTATAATTGTTAGAGATCTCACGTCGACTAGAGATACTAGAGATAAGGTCTTTCAATAGTTTATAAGTGAATGCAAATTTCACTTTACAAATCAGTTTTGTAAAATTGAATTAGGATTAAAATTCACTTCGTAAGATGGTATCAGACTCTATCCTAACAAGATTGTTAGGCCTATCAGGCCGTTGTCAGGCCACCCTTAAATATATGATTCCACGGATGAGATGGGCAGTCTCAACATGAGAGGGTGTGTTAAAGATCCCACATTGACTAGAGATAAGGCCTTTCAATAATTTTCAATAATTTATAAATAGGTGCAAACCTCTCCTTACAAACTAGGTTTATAAGATTAAATTAAACTTAAAATTTACTTCCTAAGAATAAGCACCTCTTATTGGAGATGCTCTTGAGCTATAAAACAAAAAGTTTATGGGATGGGCCTAGAGGGGTCACCCTTATCAGAGCAATATCAAACTATCTACAAATGTCAAATGCTACAAACTTCACATTTAATATGTTCAATTCTCGGTATAAGGGGTTCATATGCATTCAACCTTTCAATACTACAACACTACAGAAATAAAATTTCTGCATAAGCATTAATCATTGAAAATAGATTTCTACAACGTCAATCTCATTCTCAAGGCTAATAATACAATCCAACAAGTACAAACTATCAATAGTTAGTCAGATATACCTAGACGTCTTTTAATTTATTTTAACTTTTATTGATAACTCTTAAAAAATGTTTAATTCATTCTTCCATGCTAATAAATTAAAGGGAAAATTTTAAACCATACTAAAATGTATGTAAATCTTAACTACATGGTGAAATCTTTGTGGGCAAACATTCATGACAAAAAAGCGAAGAATTCATGAGATTTAAATAAGCAAGCAAACCAGATTATCGAGCAATTATAAATATATTGCGGAGAGTATGTCTGTAAGTGAGGAATTGAAGAATAACTAATCTATATTTTCTTTCAAAATTTGAACTTAGATAAAAACCCTATAATAACACTAAGTCACGTAAATTGTTATAAGATATAGCAGCTCACATGCTACAAACTTAAGGTTTTAATTTCCAAGATTTTGTTTGATACTTGTTACCCTATATAGAATATGGAGAAGAATGGAATATACAAAAGGACTAAGCATTACCCTTGCACGTAATTGAGGTATATTAGCATACCAAAAGCCCAAACCCAAAGCACGCATTTCTTGCCACGATGGTTCGTTGGGTATGACAGAACCGAATAAATTATCCAGGCTGTCAGAGTGATAAGCCCATACAAACAATCTTGAGTTAACAGACAACTCTTCAAAAGACGCAGCTCTACCAAACTTTCGGAGAAAAAGCAGTTGCTGAAACCGGAGTGCAACCCAAAACCTACAAGGAAAAGTTTAGAAATCACATCACTCATGTACCAACTACCAAAAGTCAGTCAAACACACATCAGATCCAACCACCACCACCACATGTTTTTAAGATATATCATCTAATTTCATTTATAATCATCATCAGCAATGGCACTCATATTTTTGCAGTTCCACAGCCATCTTTGAAGAATTTTGACATTAACAATATCATTAATAGGGGTATTGAATCTCCGTGGTAAGAATATTAACAGAAAGTTGATAGGGGCAAAGGATACATAGTAAACAATATAAATCACATGATTCCGTAAGCTTCGGCATGTTGATGGAGTCTGAAAATTCCTGACAATGTATAAATCAGATTAAAAACTTTCCTTTCAGTACTAGCCTAATAGAAAGAAGAAAAACAGAAACTACCTATATGATCGACCTTTTTTTTCTTCTTAGACTTCTATAGTAGGAAAATTATATCAACCCTTCTCACGACATATGTTAAGAATGGCAAACACTTAAAATAGCCAACACGCCCCGTGAATAGTTAAGAATCTACCAGACCCAGATACAGTTCTTCAGGTAAGTCCCATGCACGACCTTGTCAGGATTGCTTAACTTATGTAAAAGAGTTTACCAATTGCTTAACTTTTTGTTTCACTACTGATGTAATATACATATAAATGAATGAATTAGCTAAGAGATCATTGAACTCGGACATCTTTCATATTTTCCAATCTCAAGTGACCTTATAATTTAATAATTCTCACGCAAATGCATAGAACACGATTTTAACAAAGTGATCATACTAAAAGATATCTTGCAAAAAGTGACCTTGGATGCATTGCCATTGACGTTCAAATGAAAAGGCTTGTCAATTGTATATCTCTTATTTGGTCTACACTTGGCATCTGTGTGTAATGAACCCAAAGTGGAAAATATTTAAAGAGAGTTCTAGTTCTATGCAAAGATTCAAAGGGAAGTCCTCAATTGAAGACCTCATATACTTGGTTTTACATTTTGATCTCTATTCCCAGATTTCCACCAAGGATTTTAATGATATAATATCTACTAATTTTTCATTTATCTTGGTCCATTGCAGGATATCCTTTTGTTCACATTGTGTTTGATTGTACTGGAGATCCCATGTCAATTAGGAACAAGACTAAATTATAATATATAAGTAGAGTGAAATCCTCGATTTACAAGTCAGTCTTGTGAGGTTGAGTTAAGTATAAACTCACTTATTAAGATGATATCATATCATAATCATTCAGAGTCTATCCTAAGTCAAGTTCTTTGGGGTTATTACGCCACCACTATTGGGTTTCTATTAGATTACCTACAAATATCTAATTCCATACTCGATGTTCTTTTTCAGTGTGAGGGGATATGTTGGACATCTCACATCGACTAGGAATAAAGCTAAATTATAATACATATTAGGATACAATCCTCACCTTACAAGAACATTTTATAAGGTTGAATTAAACATAAACCCACTTACTAAAAGATTGGGAAAAACTTCATTGATAGTTTCTTATTACAAAGTAGTTTAAATCTAATTTAATCTTATAAAACCAACTTATATGATAAGATTTGCACTCACTTATATATTATAATTTTGACCATATTTCTAATCTATATAAGATCTCCAACACACTATACAATATTAGAAAGTGAAATTAAATCTAACTCAATTCTACAAATTGACTTGTAAAATGAGGATTTATCTCCACTTATATATTGTATTTAATGTGGGATCTAAGTTTTTATGGGGTTGAATTAGAACTAAACCACTTTCCAATATGTGAGTCTATCCTATATCCATTAAAAGAATCACTTACCATGCCCAATAGTGTTGTGAGAGTGTATTGGGAAAAAAACCCAAGTCCCGCATTGACTAAGATAGTACCAAAACAGTATATAAATAAAGAAATCTTCATCTTATAAGTTAATTTTGTGATACTGAATTAAGCTTAATATCCACTTTTTAATATTTCCAATAATTTTTGCTTATAATTTATCAAACAAAAAATAAAATGGATAAAAGAAAAAGGTCAAAGGAAATGTAACAAGAAAGCATATAAATGTCAAATACATTCATCAATACCTTCGCGCAGGTTCATCAAGACTCTGATACGCAGAAGATGAGTGTGCATTACTAACTTCACTAAGCAGATCAATAATTGCAAGAATCTGTGTCTTCTCTATGTCAATCAAAAGTGCTAAATCAGGAAATTTCTCAAGTGATTCAATAAAGCCATTAAGCTCAGATTTTGTTGAGAGAATGCTTTCATTTTCAGCACTGGAACCTGAATGATAAGGAAACTGGAACAAGCTACTCTGAGGCTGTGAAATTGATGTGATTGATGCTGAATCCCCACCCCACTGAAATCCCTTACCCTGGGAACCTTTTGATATACAGCCTTCTAGATAATTTGACAATACAATATTTGGAAGACCAATTCTTTTTGAGATGTGTCTCTTTTCAGGGTCATAAGTAGAAGTCAGGCATTCAAAAAGATGCCTCACAGCTACATAAGCACGTTTCCAGTTTCCTGAGAACATTAAAAATGATAACAATAAAATACATAAAAAACATGCTATCGTTAATTGAGTACATTAGTTGGTCATTAGTCATACTTAAAGAAAACAATTTACTCAATCATTACCTGAACTGATATTAGTAAGTAGTACATCAGGGTGATAAGTAGGCAACGATCCACTGATTATTTCAGTTATTTCTAAGATACTCCATAAACCAACCTTCTTTAGAAGTTCAAATTTTAATTGTTCCTTGGCCAGAAACAAGCTACTGGAATTGTCCTCCATATTGATTTCTTTTATGGACTGCACAGAATTAAAATCTACTTGACTGTCTCCATCTTTCTGTTCTCTGAAAGCGCCAATGTCACATTCAGTAAAAACTGTAGAAAGTATTTCTTCACATTTTTCATCTTCACAATTATAAGCATTAGGCTTTGAATCACAAGGATGGAAATTACTCCCTTGCTTTTTATCCATGTGAAACAACCAATGACTAAATATACTAAAGTAATTTCTATGAATCACCACTGCTGAAGCTCTAGGTCCCCATAAGAAATCATAAACTGGAATGGAAGTGTGAGCATATGCAATGCAAACCCATATATTCATTTTTGGAAAATTTACAGAGTTTGACAAAGTTGTACCACAACGCTTGGGAGCATATATTTGCAATTCATTTTGCAAACAAACTCCAAGCAATAACTCCCCTGTTCCTAAAGTTAACCATTTCAGAGCATTAACATCACTATTGGTCTTTATTTTATCCTCCAAAATAAAAGTCCCTGCACTGATTAATGGTACAGCATCCCATATATGTATACTATTGATAGCATTGGAATTGCTTTCATGGCCAATCGTAGCAATCTTCTCACCACAATCAGAGAAACATATACCCTTGATGGGACCATCATGTGCAACAAAAACACCCGCAAGCTCCCATGGCAAGTGTTGGGTCAATGAGTTCCCAGGTTTACTTTTCCAGAATTTCAAGATGCCATCAGAGGAGCCTGTGACCATGATGTATGTAGGATAACTACTACAAAGATCATTTGCAAAGCCAAACTCTTGTCGTATATGGCTTAGAGTGCCTGGATTAGCCACGGCAAAACTAGTAACCAGATCATTGGAACTTGGAAACTCACATGAACATGGATTTACAGTAATGCAATATTTTTTATCAGCAAATGTACTTTCAAATGCCCAAACACTACAGTCAAAAATGTTTTTAGCATCAAAATTGCATTCACAACAGTTTGTTGACATGTCAAATGAGTGCAAGTTAACTTCCCACGATAGGGCCTGAAATCTCCCCATCCATACTGCCAACAGCATAAGTTTACTGTTACAAAAAGTTTTGTCACAGGTGGAGTCCAAAGGAATTGTGAAGATATCAATAGGGCCATCTTCATAAGGACCATGACCACTGAAAGGAATAGTGCATAAGTAGTGACATTCTATGTTTTCCTCTTCAGTTCGACAAATATTGACAATGAAGCAATCAATCCCCCGTGTATGTCCCATGAAAAAAAACAGTTTGTCACCAAGTATTGAAGGTGCCCATGCCAAGCTTGTGTACAAGGAGCACGAGTCTTGAGTGGCAAGCTTTCCACAGAGTTCCATAGTGGGAACCAAAGTTGGACATCCCATAATGCAGTTTGAAATGTTAGAAAGTGACCAGAAAAGAAGCAGTCCATTAGAATCCAGAGAAGCAGCAAATTGAACTTTGCATGTATAAGGATGAATTGAAACCTTTAAGATTTTCCCACTATGACCATCTAAGTTTAAAACCCCACCAGTCAAATAGGGGGACATGCTATCTGTGTTACCATTATCAATAGAGTTCTCCACAGCATCATGTATTGTTATAATACGGAAATTTGACCAAACTAAGGAATTACAAGACAATAGCTGAAGTGGAGAGCATATAATAGGTGGACCAGAAAGGCAATTTCTCATTAAAATAACCTTTTGAAGAAATAACGCATTTTTAAAATCAGATGAGTGAAACTTGTATACATTTGCTATGTCATGATTCTGGAGTTCATGTCTCTTCCATAACGTAACTCGGGGGAATCTCAATGGGGAAACATCATCAAGACAGTGGACAGCCCAAAAGCTAAGCAACATTCCAGGACCAAACCCAACTATCCAATCGCAATTTCTGACATCATGCTGAAATCCATCTTTGGAAAAAACTTGTTTGGACTCTTCACCAATTCTAAATAGTCCCTCAAATTCTGCCCCCCATCTCACAAATATATCTGAACCAAGAGTTCCATTTAAGGTCTGATTAATCTCAATAACAGCAACAACACAAAAGGAGCATCCTGCATTTTTCTGATCATTGATGTCCTTCCCAACTCTCCTCGCCTTTCCATTATTAATTTCACTCCATAACCTTGCAGTTCCATCTAAGCTGCATGTTAACAATACATGCCTTACTGAACACTTACCATATCTGTTTGATAACTTCCCTCTTGTTGGTCTCCATTGAATCATTACAACAGGTAGGGGATGATGTAGCTCGACTTTTGAATATTCAGATAGTCCATTGCTTTGACATACAACTACACATTTGCTTTCCTCATTGGTCAAGGCCCCTTCAATCTGTTCTTTACTAGGATGTGCTGCAGTTGCTGAAGGGCCCTCAATAGACCACGTTGCAGAAACAAGGGTTTGGGGTTGATCTGCTTTAAACTTCCAAGCAACTTCCCAACATTTGTTGCTCTTTTTCCAGAAAACCACCTCCATTCCAACAGAAATTATTCCATCTCCTGATCCTGTCCATTTGATGTTTGCAACTTTCGTATGTTGTACAAGCACTGCATTCTGGCTCCAACAAAAAGAACCTGAATATGAGTGACAAGATTGTGTTTTTAATATATAGAACTAACAAAAGAGAAGACTCTTCCTAATGTAAAATTTCTCCTTTTCTCTGTAATAAGAATGAATATATTAGAAACAGTGTCCAAAGAAGTGTTAGAAAAGAGGACAAGACATCCTCCAAATAGAAATAAAAACAAAAGAAAGTAATCAAAGATTGCCAATCTCGTCATATATCTAAACCTCTCCAAAATAGACATTGACCCCATTTTAAGATAAACTATTGTAAATGTGTTGACAGACTTTGGAGGTCCTATTTAATTGTCTTTTACTCCAGACAATATGGAAGACATTAAAAAGCAGGTAAACTTTGAGTAATGGAGTTCACTTTGAACTAACCCTTATCCAATAGGCAACCTTGGAATGGTCACTGAAATCCACCCTTTCTTAAAATGTTGTTGGACCAGTTCTCAAAAGTCAAACTCACAAAGCAGTAAAGGAAAGGAAACGATAATAATAAATTAAAATGAATTGAGCTTCTCCCATGAGCTAAAACCAACTTATACTCCTCAGCTTCTGAACAAGCTAAATGAGAGAAGTTCTATGCATAAGTACATTTTAACTTACATAGAAACTCAATTCATTCTCCATTTTTCTCTTATAATTATTAGAAGTTTATTCAAACATGACCTATGTAACTTGCATTTTCACAAGCGAGTGAAACAATGAAACATAATAATCATAAACGTGTGAACAAATACTCAATATTACGACTCAAGAACCATCCTCCCCGTTGAAGTTTAAAATTGTTGCGTCAATTTACTTGTCTCGCACAAGCACGTTAAAATTCAACAATTTAAGCACATAAGATATCTAGAACATTGAATTAGTTTGATTGCTATTTAGTCCCTATACCTACACACTTTTTACGTTTCAGTCCCTACACCTAAAAACCACTCGTGTTAGTCTCTATACACACTTCTTAAATGCGTTCTAGTCATTGCCATTCAGAATTGTGGAGACTAAAACGTATCAGAAAAAAAAGGGTAAATTAAGAAAGTGTAGTGTATGTGTAGGAACTACAACGACTCGTTTTTACAAGTAAAACGTAAACATTATACAAATATATGAACGAAATAAGCAATTGAAGCTATTAATTTCAGCAATTGAAGCAAAGAGAGAGTGGAAGTCGGAGTTACCTTTTGCGGCGGTGGAGTCGTGGCGGAAAAGGCAGATGCAGTTATCGGCAGCGGCGGCAAGGTCACCGGAGGAGGGTGAGCGAGGGGACCAGGCGACGGCGGAGAGGGGATCGGCTGAGAGCTGAAAGGATTGGCGGAAAATGGGGCCGATGCGGGATTGGTGAGGGGAAAGAGGAGAAGGGAAGTGGGAGATAACGAGGAGAGAAGAAGCGGCGTAGGCGATCCAAGAGTAGCCGGAGAAGTGAGGGAGGAAATCGATGGTGGAATCGGAGAAGGTAGGGGCGGGTGGAACCGTGTCGGATCTGAGGAGAGAGAGGGGAAGGTGATCGATGGGGTTCATCTTCGTGTTTCGGATCGACGTATCTGATTCCGCCATTGTTGTTCTCTTTCTCTCCGAAGAAGAAGAAGTACCAGTATCTGCTTTGTCTTGGTAGTTTTCTATTTCAGTTTTTTTTTATTGTGCTATTGTTTAATTTTATTATTTTTTTCATTTTAAAAAATAATTTTTTTCTCTTTTACATTTTTATAATTATTATTGTTATAACACGTTCTCAAATATAGAATATTCTTAATAACAAAAATTTATGGGAAAAATTGCAGAAGTTTGTGGGTTCATCATGTACTTGATATTCTTTTTTTTTTTTTGAAGAAGGAGTAATAAATTATTTCTGGCACACTAAAATTACAAATTTTACTTATTAATAAATTTTGTAAAAATTTAAAAATGTCTAACATATTAATTAAGTAAAAGAAATGTTAATTGGTCTATGTAATGTTATTCTTAATATTATGATTACTTACATGGGATTTTGCTAAATAGGATTTTCTGGAAAAACATGTCTGTTACATGTTTATGTTATGAGCAAAAACTTGAGTTATAATGTTTGCGAGTCCTAAAATTCCAATGGTTTCTCATTTGTCTTTTATTTCATATGTTAGCATTTCATTCGCATACTTATATAATGAAGAATAATATTAAATAAATTAGTTTATACTAATTTCACCTTAAATCTTTATTACGTCTATTTCTTTTTTACAAAGTAAATAGTTTCATTAATCAATATAAATTACAAATATAATTGTTACTTTTAACTTATATAAATATACAAAGTGATTTTTAAATATTCTCCAATCTTTTCGAGATTAAACACAAATACAGAATATAACTCTTAATTAATTATATAAAATTACTTTTAGTTATAAAACAATTTTTTTGATAATTCACGGAAAACTCTCATGTAAAAATATATATAAAATAAACAATCCTTACACTAGATATATGAAATAAATAATCCTTAGAGTCTAATTTTACAATGATAAAGGATTATAATAAAAATTATTGCATGCAAGCTCACATAAGAGATGTGTTGTTCATTGTTTTTGTTCTAAATAACTCCATTTTTTTTTATAGACATCCAAAAATTATCGTTGTGACTTTGTGTTTTTTCTATCATTTTGTTATTCCTGTGTTAAAGCCTTCTAGAAATATGTTTGACATTCAATTGACAACTCTCGTTATTACATTTAACATATATATAACATATTTATCTTTTAGAAGATAATCTTGATTACAGTTAAATTACATTACAAAATTGTTATTATATTTTAATAAATATACAAGGTAAATATAATGCAATCAAGTTGTAAATCTTCAATTATCTCACTTATTTATATTTATTAATTAATTAACTAAAAACATATAATATTTTATTTAAGTAATAAACTATTTAATTCAGTTCTTGCTTTTTAAAATTGAAATATAAACCAGTTGAAAAAAAAAAGATAGATCCAACACATTTAAAATAATTGATTTTGAGTGTTTTTATAAAGCTTTATATTTTTTACTGATTTGATTTTGAACCCTTAATTTATAAGAAGTGATACATATACATTCTCCCCTTGATAATCAATTCATATGCAAGACACAAGCAATTGAAATATGATATTCTCTCTTGATCTCTATTCATCTTTAAAGTTAATATAAATTCATATGATATCTATTGATCTTTAAACACTGACAAAAAACAAAACAAAAATCAGTGTATATATTTGGTCTTTAAGTTCTGAAGCCAAAAGCAGTCCATCTCTTTTTCCCTTCCTTCTTCATCTTTAAGGAATTGGAATCTATAAGGTTTTCAAGAGACTTTTTTCCCTTTCTATTCCGAACTCTTCCTGCTTCTTTCAGAAGCTCAAATAGTCGCTTCTTTTCATCATCAACATCTGGATTAGCAGTTCCAAGCTTTTCTTCTCTCATCTTTAGTATGTATTCCAATATCTCAATGGCATCTTCAACTCTGCACACAACAACATTAAAAACAAAATCATCCATCCATAAACAATCATCACATCATCGTATCTTAACATCATCATATCTATCATATCTTAACTATGAAGCACACTCCTTTTCAAGTGACGTGTCCGTATTCGACACGTATCGAACTGACATACATACAACACTCGTATAACACATATCGGTGAAGTGTCAAATTCAAAAGAATTATATATGACAATTTTAACACGATTCCAACACAATTTTAAAAAAGACTAATACAATAATTTTTTAAAAACTTATAAACTTATTACACATAAGAAAAAAATCTTATATATAATAAAACATATTTAAATTGCATATGTATAGATCTGTGTAGTGTCTCCGTGTCTTATATTTTAAAGCTTACACGTGTCTACATGTTTGTATTGTATATGTGTCGGTATCCCTACTTCATATTAATGGCAAGAAACTCAATACTTCATGCATAACAAAATGACATGCACAATCACCCACCAAGCTTCATTTTTAAGCCAAATTATGAAGAGGGGGACCACTCATTTCTCATCACATGGCAAGAAAGAGTTGTCTCCTCAGCACAATGAATGATAATGATGATATTCTATGGTGCAGCAAGATGGTAGTCCAAGCAAAGGGAGGGAAAACCAAACAAAAGGGACAGACAATGATGTATAGAAACAAAAGATGTTTACCTCCCCATGGCATCATAGGTTGCTGCAAGATTGCTATACACTCCAAGAGTGTCAGGGTGATATGTGCCACACTCTCTCTCCAAAATCCCTCTTGCTTCTTCAAAATGTTTGGCAGCATCTCCTATTTTATACAGTTGCACACATGCCAGCCCCATCTGGTTCAATACAACTCCAAAAAAGGTAGATTTTTTTTTCTCCCCACTTGCTCTCAGCTTGGTGATAGCATTCTCAAAAGACTTCCATGCCTCCATGTACCTCCCCACCACGTAGAACATCACCCCCATTTGAGCTTCTATTCCTGCCACTGTCCTATATTGTCCAGGGATATCCTGCAACAGTTTCACTGCCTTCTGCAGCAGCTTCAGTGCCTCCTCAGGCTCATTCAGAGCTTCATAGATGGCTGAGATTTCAGTCAACCCACTTGCAATCTCTCCAGCTGTTGTTCCAACCACAGGCTTGCTGTATATTCTCAAGGCATTTTCACAATAGGATTTTGACTCTCTTAATTTTCCTGTTCTGTAGTAAAGGTCTGCAAGGCGAATGAACACTAACGCCACAGAACTGTGGCTTTCACCTTTGGTGGATTTGAACACTGTCAGTGCTTTCTGATAGGCGAAAACGGCCTCATCAAAACGACAGAGCGACATGTAAATATCTCCAATGCTGACATCAATTGCTGCAACCTCATTGTCTTGTGCATTGGCGATCATTGACATGCTAGCTAGGACAAGGTGCTCCAGAGCTGGTTCATAATCTCCCTTGGCCTCACATATAAGGGCCATTAGACGCCTGTCGGTTGCTTCTGTAAGAGAAGCAGGAGAGCAATGCTCCCTGTGAATTTCAAGGGCTTTCTTGCAGAAGTTTTCTGCCTGCTCAAATTGCATGGCTTGGACATGGGCTTCAGCTAAGTACCTGCCCTTCATGGAAAGCAATTATTTTTGGAAAATTTCAGCAACACATAAGTGTTGTAATCCTATTAACCATACAAACATAAACAATAGCTAGCAAATCAATGGTATAGCCAATTTCTCCATTCTCTTCTGTCCATACAACACAGAAAGAACACACAATTTCTTCCACAAAGAGTTTCAATTGGAAAATAGATGATATGCAAGTACATGTTAAAGGATGCAGCATTTTCAGCTGTATCGAATACTGACTTGTATATAATATCAACACGCTTTTGACACGTATCAAAAGTGTCTAATTCAAAAGACATACTTGGAAATTCTAACACAATTTTAAAAAAAACTAATATAATAGTTTTCTAAAAACTTATAAATTTATTGAATAAGTTTCTATTATTTGTATAAAAATAAGAAACAAATCTTATATACCATCCGAAATATTTAGATTATGTATGTTTCTTTTCACTTTTTTGATTTTAGATAGATAAATTATATTCAATTTTTGTTATATTTGATTAACCTTTTTCCTAGATGATTTTTAAATACATAAATTTTGATAGTGATATAATATATAGTTTTGTGACCTTGTTCCTTATATTTTAAAGATTACAATGTGTCCGTGTTATTCGTATCAGTATTGAAGAAATGTTAGTCATCTTGGTGTACTAAATGTAGTGAAACATAAGTTTGGTGGAAGTGTTTGTTTTCTTTATTTTTTCCTTCTTAAAAACTAAAATGAGCCTTTGAAAATAGATATCAAACACGTGTATTATAGTATGAGATGGACTATCATCATAGCTTAGTTCCAAGAAGGTTCAGCCAATTCAATATCTCCTTGTAGTTTAGGAAAATGCTTTAGATTCTGAAACTGACATCCCCAGATTCAGCCAACAGCTACATGCTTACCAATACCGGGTCCAGCACACCAGTGAGTGATAATTTCACATTTTAAATTGTAAAAAATTGGCGGTGATGCCCAAAGGATAAAGGCTATAAATGATTTATACCTACATACTAATATTTTAAGAGATAACAACAAACCCACTGCTCTATTTTTCCAACATCATGGCCCCATTTGTACATATGATTTGCCATTAATTATCTAAAAAAATTTGACTGCAAATAGCTTGACACATTCATGTTGATCATATTAGTCTTTGTAGAAATTAGTTTAAACAACTTAGTTTTAGAAAAAAAAAATTGTTCATTTTCATCAATTATCAATAAACTAAACAAGTCAATTCATAAACATCTTACTTTTTTTTTCTCTAGCAAAGTCAATCGACATTTTTTTTTTCATTGAAATTGTGTTCTTAGAAAGAGAAGAAACAGAAAGTAGAAGAGGAAGAAAATAATGATTTAATTAAAAAAATATGTGACAAAATAATGGAAATGATTTTTTTAAAAAAATTAAATAAAAACAATAATTGACGATAAAATTGATCATATTGCTAAATATTTTCTTAACTATTTCTGAACTTTTCTTTTTCTTCCCCTGAATCAACCATTATACGAATTCAGTATAAGAGTGAACCTTACGTGGCACTCGTACGGAAAATTATTTATTATGAGAAAATCAGCCATGTGCTAACTATACCTTACTCAAATCTAATCACAGATATCTATATAATAATTTATAAAGTTTTTATAATAACTGTTTAAAATAATATAAATGATGATTTTTAATATAATTTTTATTGTTATTATTATTTAATATTATATTATATATATTGGTTAAGCACTAATGGTAAAAGACATGTGGGCCATAGCAATAAACGAGGTTATGGATAAGGTGATGGTGTTACTTTACCTACAAGTCTCAGCGACTCTCGGGTCGGACTCACCCAGAACATCCATTTGGATCTTCAGACCCGACTCGTAACACGAAATGGCCCTATCCAACTGTCCAATCATGGAATACGTGTCACCAAGTTGCATGTACCCGGAAAACTGGGCCATGGCATGACCCGACCCGTTTTCCCCTTCCAACAACAAAATGGACCGTTCCAAAGCCTCCACCGCCTCATCCAACCGCCCCAAACTGCTGTATATCGCAGCAACAACGTGCAGACACGTGGCGAGCTCCAGGCCCGGGCCCGCGCACCGCTCGAAGGACCTGGAGGCCCGAATGGCGAAGTCCAGAGCCTTCACCGGGCTCTCACCGGACGCTATTGTTTCTCGGGCCATCTTCAGAAGGAACGGACCCAGATCCGGATTGTCCAAGGAGGACTCTTCTACCACCAGCGTCTTCTTCACGGTTCGGCTCAGCGGTGGGGTCCGCCTATCGCCGCCGTCTGACTGCGGCGCGGTGCGGAGGAAATCGGCGAAGGGCTGCATTTCCGGTGGCATGGGGAAAGATTGAATTAAGGAGTGCCCAGATATCAAAATTGAAACTTTTTGTGGGGAATTTTAATGAGGGAGTGCCCAGATATCAAGATTGAAACTTTTGTGGGGAATTTGAATGGGCAGTGTTGTATTTGTGGGTTTGGGGTTGTGGGTGGAGATGAAAGGAGGGAAGGTTCATGATTTGTGATTAGGGATTTGGAAAAGTGTTGGGGTTGATGTGGAAATTGGAAAGAGATAAATAGAGAGAAAAGGGGAAATGGATTAGGAGTGGTAGTGGTGGAAGGTTGCTTGGAAGAGACGCGTGATGATGGGGGAATTGGCATACCTTAATTTGAGGACAAGCTTGACGAGGAAGAAAGGGAAGAACAGAGAAATGAAGTCCATGATTGCATAACAGAGTAGTGTGATGCAGTGTTTGAATTGTAACAGAGAGAAGTTTGTGTTATTGCAATTGCTTAGTTGCAGCAATGGCTTCTTTTTGTATTGCTAAATGAATGCAATTTTGCATGGAACTATGTGTTCTTGTCACAGGGAGAATACTACATCAATTAAGCAATTAAGGTACTTTGTACCATTGCATTTCATAAAATAAATATTTTTTTTAATATATCAATTTTCAGTTAAATTTGGAAAGAGAAACTATGCTGCAGCTGGAGACAGGAAAATATTCTAACAGGGAAAATATGTTTTAAAGGAATTAATAATAAACCAGTTTTTAAAAAAAATTGTAGGAAATAATTTAAAGTGTGTCCAAATATTTGTAATTTCCTTTTAAATTTTTTATATTGTAATTTAAAATAAGGATAAAAATATGTTATTTAAATAAATGATAAAGGAATTTTTAACTAATCATTGAAAAGCATGCTAAATGTACATTTAGAAAGAGACGGCAAAATTTATGTAATTAAAAAAAGTAAAGGTGTATAACAGTCCAAAAATTCTATAACTTTTGTTTGTTACCAAGTAATAACATCTATTTAAGGTTTAAGGTACTACAAAAAGTGTTCAAATACATCAGAGTTATGTATAACTATTCTTATGACAGAATGAAAATCATCTCAAGGTCATAGAGTCTTTAACTACAACAAAAACATATATACAAGACAAAAGGAGATCGATTTAAGAGTATATCATCTTTAAGGTGCTCCTAAACCTGCATCTGCACCTGCTCATG
>Ga0209489_100279_pt1 | contig 88816 bp, 42 predicted proteins | sample SiratrowhiteBW_FD_187527 | JGI IMG/M metagenome (GOLD analysis project Ga0209489, IMG submission 187527) | Root nodule microbial communities of legume samples collected from California, USA - Siratro white BW (SPAdes) (version 2) | ecosystem: Host-associated > Plants > Roots > Nodule | place...
TATATATATATATATTACTTGTTGCCATGTGTATATATTTCTTAAAAATATTCAAGAATGCTTACCAAGAGGTTGCATCAATTGTTTCTGTGACATCTCTTGAGGCATATATAGAATGTCTTTGGTACGAAAATATCTTGGATAAAAAATATATGTGTGAAAATTACAATTTGTTTGTTCATGATTAATATTTTAAAACGAGTTTATTGGATTACTATTATTATTATTTCTTCGAAAGCTTCACACCTGTCAAATATATTAGTTTAATTGTCGTTAAAATATTTTTATTTTCATATTAATACACAATTAGGCAATACCCAAAAGAAATTTCCAGAATCGAGTTAAATTTCAAAACCATACTAATGGTTACAGTCAAAGTCATATGATCCATTGATGCCCACTAGTTAGTATAAGATAAAGACAAGCACTTTAGAATCCTAAAATAATAACAACCTTTAAGCTGCATTTTCCAAGAAGTTGGGGGGATTGGCCCACAATTCATTGGTCCACCAAATCAAAAAAAGGCCCTCATGCATAAGAAGATTCCAAACTTTGTGTCTGTTTTTCTTTTCTTCATTAGTTATAAAATGTTTTATTCTTTTTTCTCTTCTTGGGCTTACTCATTGTAATTTATTTGTGATTGTTGATGAACAGACTGAAGAAGAATTGCAGAGGCAGAAGGCAATTGATGATTGGCTTCCAATTACTTCTTCAAGGAATGCAAAATGGTGGTATTCTGCCTTCCACAATGTCACTGCCATGGTTGGGGCTGGTGTTCTTAGTCTCCCCTATGCCATGTCTGAGCTAGGATGGTATGCCTTTCAAACCCAAGTTTCACTTACCTACCTATTTAAAGAGCATTTTTATCACATTTTTGGTAAATTATTTTTTATTTAAAACGTGAGGTTCAATTCAATGTATTGGACATAACAAATGCTTCTTGAGGCTTCTCATTAATCAATAATCTTTTTATGGAAAATCAAAATACAAGGTGAGTTGATAATGTTATAATATAACTTTTGATAAAACTTTTCATATTTATTTCTTTTAAGTTATAAGGAGACTAATTAACATTTTCCTTAATACATATAATTTATTCAAAGAAGATAAACAATATTTTGTTATATATGTTGTGCTTTTTAATTTGAGAATCACTATGTTTTCTTTAGGGGTCCTGGTGTAACTGTACTTGTTCTGTCATGGATCATCACCCTTTACACGCTATGGCAAATGGTTGAGATGCATGAAATGGTTCCTGGCAAACGTTTTGACAGATACCATGAACTGGGGCAGTATGCCTTTGGAGAAAAGCTGGGACTTTATATTGTGGTGCCTCAACAACTTGTGGTTGAAATTGGGGTGAACATTGTCTATATGGTCACTGGAGGAAAATCCTTGCAGAAGTTCCATGATACTGTGTGTGACGACTGCAAAAAGATCAAGTTGACCTTCTTTATCATGATTTTTGCCTCTGTTCACTTTGTATTGTCTCACCTGCCCAACTTCAACTCCATTTCTGGTGTATCTCTGGCAGCAGCGGTTATGTCCCTAAGGTACAAGTTATAGCATTTTTTATTAACTAGTAAACTAGTAATGAAAAAAATGAAATTATGTCTATTATCTATAGTATTTTTTTGTTATCTTCGTTGATATATCTATTTTTTTTATCAACCCTGTCTATTTATTTATTTATTTATTTTATCAAATGAAAACATGACATGAACATACTAACTTCGACTTTGATATTTGCATGGCATACAGTTACTCTACAATTGCCTGGGCAGCTTCTGCTCACAAGGGTGTTCAAGAAGATGTACAATATGGTTACAAAGCTAAGAGTACAGCAGGAACAGTCTTTAACTTCTTTAGTGCTCTTGGTGATGTTGCTTTTGCCTACGCTGGACACAATGTGGTGTTGGAAATCCAAGCAACAATTCCATCTACTCCAGAGAAACCATCCAAGGGTCCTATGTGGAAAGGAGTGGTTGTTGCTTATATAGTTGTGGCTCTATGCTACTTCCCAGTTGCCCTTATTGGTTACTGGATGTTTGGAAATGGGGTTCAGGACAACATTCTCATCAGTCTAGAGAAACCAAAATGGCTTATTGCAATGGCTAACATGTTTGTTGTGATACATGTTATTGGAAGTTATCAGGTGAAATTCAGTTTCTCTTATTCTTGTCCAAAACTTTTTTCATTATAAAATCACCTTTCTTTTTGGTTCAAAATTAAAGTCACCAAGAGTAACTAATTCTTTTGTTGGTTAGATTTACGCAATGCCAGTGTTTGACATGATCGAAACTGTGTTGGTGAAGAAGTTGAACTTCAATCCTAGTAGAGTGCTGCGCTTTATTGTACGCAATTTGTACGTGGGTAAGTAAATACTTCCTAATAATTAATGTTTTGGTATAAGCAAATAGTGGTTTGTGGTTCAGTGCAATTGACGCATGATTATCTATATTTTCAGCGTTCACAATGTTCGTTGCTATTACCTTCCCATTCTTTGGTGGTCTCCTGGGATTTTTTGGAGGATTTGCTTTTGCACCTACTACATACTTTGTGAGCCAACTACATTAGTGAATTCACCAAGAGTCATTAGGGATAAACAAAATCTTAATTCTTTATTTTCTTGCTTATTTTTCAGCTCCCCTGTATCATGTGGCTAGCAATCTACAAACCAAAGAGATTCAGCTTGTCTTGGTGCACCAACTGGGTATGTTTGATGTTCAATTTTGTTTCAATTATTCTCCTTAAAACTATTTCATTTTAAGCTAGGATTAATCTTGCTCCATTAATGACAGATATGCATTGTGTTTGGCCTATTGTTGATGGTTTTATCACCAATTGGAGGATTGAGGTCAATCATAATTGATGCCAAGAACTACAAGTTCTACTCATAAACTCATCCCTAGTTTAATTGTTGATTGGAATATGAAGCGTGAAAACACAAGAAAGGAACGAAAGGCAAATTGGGTATTAGAATCTAGTTTATCTTATGTTGTTGGATGATCTTTGTATCTTGAATATTTTAGTTAAGGAGCATCCACACCTTGCCTCTTGGTGGAAAGATATTCATGAATGAAATCAAAAGGATAATTTTGTATGTACTTTCTTTGTCAGTTTTTAATTCATGAATATAAATAATATAAATCGTTCTTCCTCTCTATTTTTTTAAAATTGTTTGCTATTTATTTGGCTACGATGAATTCATATAAGAAAATTATGTGATATTATTAGTAATTTGGTTGTCATGGTTTCTCTTGACAGGTGCGATTAAAAACAAGATAAGAATAAGATGGTTGTAAATTTCATGTTTGATTAAGTCTTCGAATAGAATTTTACTCATACATTAAACATTAATATGCACTATTTTGTTCATACATATAATTATATATTCAAGTTCCCTTGTTTCATAATAATAAACCAAGTTAATTTTTTTTTTCTTGGTCACCTAAGAATCTAACAACAATCACTAAATTCCTTGATTGATTTCATTTGATACCTACATAGTAGCAACAATTATAAATAAAAGCATCAACTTTGTTCTCAGTTGTAACTTTTGATGATTTAGTGTAACTTTTGAATGATTTAGTTTAACTAAGAAAGGGAAGACATTTTTCAATAGCATTCCAAATCTAAGATTAAGAATATATATATTCTTATATTTTTAAGTATTAAGAGTAAAACTAAAGCAATTATTGAAAAATCGAATATATTGATCTATCTATGGTCAAAAGTCTACGATTGCATGGTCAAAAGAACACAAGAAGAGTTAGACTCAACTAACCATAATAGGGCTAAGCTCTTATCATCATCGGTCAAACTTTAGTTTGTAAATTTTATATCAAGTAAAACAGGTTTTCACGGGCCTTGTTGATGGAAGAAGGCCCAGGCAAGGCCCAATCATTAGATCCATGATCAAACACATTGAAGCTCAGGAGGAGTCAAAGGCACCAACACACATCAAGATGCTGACAACTCTAAGCTTTGGTGGACAATTGTAAAAATATTTTGGAAGATTTTCCTATGTAAAAATATTGTAGAACATATTTCTCCTTTGTAAAAATAAACCATAGGTGTCTTAGGGTTAGAAAGGCACCTAGGTTAGGGTTTGGAGCCCCTACTCTACTGATGACATGTTGCGCCACTCTATTGGACGGTAGAGAGCCTGGCCTAGGGTTGGAAGGCTTGCTTCACATGCTAGGTATACATCGTGTGATGCAAGCTAGGGTTCCATCTAGCTTGTAGAATAGGTTACCTTTGCTTAGCTTGCATGGGAAGCTTTAATTCATCTTCTGCTCCTATAAATAGAGGTGTAGGCACCGCCCTTTGTAAGCTTGATTTACCTTAATGAATTGCTACAGAATTTTTAGCTCATTATTAAGTTTTTCTTTGATTTGCTTCTCCAAGAAGCTATTGAAGAACTCTAGAAGGTTGGCCTCACCTCCTTCGACTAGATCCTTCATCACTCATTCTGCCAACTTCCACAAGAAGCTACCGTAGCTTCTTCTTCTTCCTCCACACTTCACGTTGTCACGGTGCGTCTCACAGTTCCACTTGTTTTTCACTTGCTTCCGCTCCAAGAGGACTCCATTGCCTCAATGCTAGTTTCTCCTACAAGCCTCATTCCTTGTAGATTGCCGCAAGAAGTTCCATGCACCAGGGAGTCTTCCATCACTTGTATTGGTACAAGTAGTGTAGAATAATTGGATCTCATATTTGGGCCAATTACTCCAGGATTTTAGACTTGTATTTGATTCTTAAGTAGATTAGGGTTTCTTAAGTCTAGATAGGGTTTCGATTGGGCTTCGAAAGGCTAAAGAGAAACCTTAGGCCAGTTCTAGTTTTAAGGAAACTCATGTTGCCATGTATCAAATATGGAAAGCATGACTGGACAAGTGACCATTGATCCATTTCATGCGCCAAATTTGTAGGGAATTTGAATTTAAATTTCTCTCTCCTTTTCCTATCTCACGATTGACCAATGCTCTTATAAATAGGACATTCTATCTCTTGTAAAATCAATTTGGAATGGGTAATGAAATGCTACCCATTTTGACACTCTACTTTTTCTTGAAGCCTTCCTTAGTTATCCCTCTTTAAATCTAGCCAAACCTAGCCTTCTTTCTCCTAAAGTTGACCTAACCTCTCTCAAGAAACTTTTACCTCTCCACTTCACTTCACACTTCCATAACTTTTGCATCCACACTGCCTTTTTCCTTTGCTTAAAGAAGCTTCATCCATTAGACTTCTATCATTTGGTATTCAAAGCTTTGGTTCTTCAAGAAGATAAGTGTCTCTTTCTCTTCTTCTTACTTAATATGTTGTTTACATACTTTCTTGCTTGTTTTGTTCAATTTTCACTAACTAACTTTCTCATATATGTCTTTAAATTTTGGTTCAAGCACATTTGGTTCATCTTGACCATTTAAGTGTGCTTTAGGTGTTCTATGGTATAAACCATTTGTAATTTTCCATTTTCTTGAATTTTCTTTCATTCTATTAGGTTGATTTGCTTTATAATTGAGTATTTTTGAATTGTTATGATATATAAATGTTATCTTAAGTCATGTACCTCCTAATTGCCATCACATATTCTAGTTTTACTTTTTGATTTTTAAATTGATTTGCAAGTTGAATCCGAATGCTATTGTTCTTTTGGGTGCTTTTTATTTTTCATTTTTTAGTTCTTACTTGTTATTAGTTCATTCGCAAGTTCATCAATGTTAAGTTTTCATTGTGTTTTTCTTGAATTTATGCATCTAAATGTTGCTTCTTTTAGGATTTCAATTCGGCATTTACTTGCTATACTTGTTCCTTATTTCAATTTCAAGATCAAGTGAATGGAATGTGATTAGTAGTTGTGTATAATCATTGTTAAATTAGTTTGAACATGAACTGAAAAAGGTAATACTTCTCTCAAAAGACGAAAGAAGTTGAACAAAATAAAAAAAAAAGAAGAAGAAGGAGTAGGACATTGGACTTAAAGACCTAAATCAATTTTCCCAAGACCTAAAACAAAACCATTAAAAAAGACTAAAAGTGAATACACTTTTGGAAGTGAACCTTCAAACTTATATAACCTACCTTGGTTAAATTCATGTCCAATGGGGATTTTTCTCGAGTTTTTGTTATTTCACTTTGACAAACACTAAAAATAATAAAGAACAAGTTCGTCATCTAATCTTAGTTTTTTTTTTTATTTTGTGGTCTCTTCTAGCTCATTTCCTTTTTTATTATCTTAGTTGTTGGATATTCCTTGAGTTTTGTGTCATAATTCTCACTTTGAGTTTAACTCTTCTAATTGAGCCTTTCTTACTTGAAATTTATTGATCTCTTAAAGTGTTTCTTTCTTGGAATTGTGTTTCTAATGATCTCATAATTTATTGATCTCTGAATTGAGTTTTTTCTTTTCTTTAGTGATTTCTTTCATTGTGTCAAATCATTTCTCATTGGAAGAAAAGTTGGGCAAGGGCATGTCTAGGAGAAGTTCTAACTTGGAACAACTTAGTTTTTAAGCGTGTCCATTCTGATCTTTCTTTCTTGGAAACTTACCTTGTGTACTAAACAACATTTTCTTCTTGTGAAAAGCCTTTTAACACAATTGTCTAAACATACTTACTTCTCACCATAGTGGAGATGATTCAAGTTCTTTACCAAAGAGACTTACACATTTAGCTCAAGAACTTAAATTCCTTAGAAAGCATGAGCCCATTTTGAACGAAAAGAGAAAATAGAAAGAGAAATCCAATGTGTCACTCTTGTGGAGGATATTAGACTCTCAAGGTAAAAAGAATAAAAATTACAAACTGTTGGGGACTCAAGATGAGGAATTCAGTTTGAGAATCAATGAATTTTATCAGCCTCCCCCTAGAAGGCATAGAAGGGAAAGATGTGCATACACACTCTCATTAGTGACATAAAATGTTTTAAATGTCTAGGATGTCATATTGCATCCCAATGTCCCACCAAAAAGACCATGACCTTAAGGGGTAAGATATATATATAGCAGTTAGAATGAGTCCTCTTTTGCTAGTGAGAGTGAGGACTCTAGTGATCATGAGAGTGAGGATGCATACCCTTGTGAACAAAATCTTTGATGACAGACTATCTCCAAGACTAAAAGCTAGAATAAAGAGGTCACAAAGCTAGAGAACTATCAAGAGCTTACAAGGAATTTGGGCTTGATTGGGCTTGTTAGGGCCTCCAATAACACATTTAGGCCCAAGTTCTACTATGAAGAAGATCACTCTAAATATTGGAGCATCAAGATTAACTACAAGACGTCTACTTGTAAAAATTGTATAAAGTACAATTTAGTTTGGGCCTTGTATTTGGGTTAAGTAAACTTTATTTTGGGCCTCATATTTCGAGCCATGGTAGTGTAAAGTTTTAATTTTAGGCATTGTAATTGCGTCAAGGTTTGTAGAGTACAAACCGTAACCCTAGGAGAGAGAAGGTAACGCTTAGGTAAAAAACCCTAGCTTGCCATACAAGTTGGGTTAATACACATGGGAGGTGAGGTGGCACCACCTTAACATGCTTCTTATGCCACCTTGCCACATGACATTCTCTCAAAGGAGAGGATGCTCCCCATTCCTAGCTTGACACTTGTAACCCTCTCATGTGAGAGCATTTTGAGAAACTTGCAAGACAAGTTTGAAAAGACTTTTGGTTAAGTTCGAGAGAGAGGGGGGGGGGGTTGTGATATATGTGATTAACATATTGAATTTACATAACCGCACAATCACCAAGAATATTAAATTTTACCAAATAACACTAGTATACGAATATTTGATCACGCTTAGATGATGAAAAATATATCACAATATAGCAATATCGATGTATAAATGTAAGAAAAACAATCAATTGATTAACAAAATCAGTTGGATAATTTTTTGTTCAGATACAAATTATGTAGAATATTGAATGCGAAACAAGATCAAAGAGAAGAGAGAAAGAACACAAGATTTTTATTCTGCTTCACTATTCTTCAAGAGCTACATCAAATTTTCCTTGCAAACTTGTTAAGAATTCCACTAAAACATAACAATTGCACACACCATATAATGAAGACCCAATCTTGCTCCCTGCAAGATTAACCAAGAATCTCTGCAATACCCTGCTCCACCTTTATAAATGAAAACCCTATTCAAATGTAAACTAAAAAATAAATACAATCAATGAAATTGAAATACAACCAAATTTGCAGTCAAGTATGAAATAAATTGGCTCAAAACAAGTTGTAGAAAACTCCCCCAATTGGAAACAAATGAAACACTATGCAGTTCAATCATAGATAAGAGGATTTACTCCAAGATTCTCATTTTTGAACACTTTTGATCAAAACAACCTTAAGCTCTTTTAAAATGATCTCAATTTTTCATCAAAAACTCTCTCTGTTCTCTTCTCTTTTTAAAAACACATTAACCCTTCCTATTTCAAATGTTTTCAAAACAGTTCTTTAAACTCAGTTACACTTAAGTGAAAATGGTTGATTGAAAATTCGTTTAACTTGATTGATTTTACCAAAACATAATTTTAGCTGAATAGTTTCGAAAAACAATTCTTTGAAAACATTAGTAAAACAGTTTTATTTGCAATTTTATATCAAACCAGTTACAATTTATTTTTAAAACTTTTTAGAGAAATTTTCATTGATTTGTGATACCTGCAAGTGAATCATTAACATTCACACACACACACACCCCATCAAACTAACTCTAAAAAATAAAATCTTCAAGCTCTTCTTCTCTTGACTTCATCACATAACTGTATACATGATTTCCAACAAACTCCCTCTATTTGATGAAGACAATCTAGTGGATGTGTGTTAAGTAGCTTCAGTCAACCTGCATAATTGAGATAAACAATGTGATAGCATTTGCTATGCTTGAAATCAAATATAAACTGGTTGAATAATTCACTCATGACAGGCTTATTAGTAATCACCAATTGAAATGAAAAGTTACCCAATTTATTTTTCTTGTCAAACCAGAGAATAACTAAAAACCATTTCACTTAGCTTCCCTATAGTTGTTTACTCCCCTTGGATGGTAGAATGATTACTCAAAACCTACAAATCAGTAAGATAACCACAAATACTCTAGAGTAATACTATCACAATAAAAGTTCATTCGTAACCATAACCATATATAGTCTAGTACAAGTTCAGTTCATTTCAGGAATTTCAGTTCAGTAAATTAAAATATTGCATACCATACTACTCTTAAAAACAACACCAAAAACCACATTCACACCATTCCTCCCCCATTGAATTCATCAAATAAAGAGTATCTAAATAGTTGGGTTATGTGAAACCATTGTGTAATTTTTCACTATTGTGAAGTAAACCTTGTGAGCTTTCATTGTTTTAGCTTTTGAGAGTGTTTCTTTCAAACTTGAGTGGTCTCAATCATAGGGTGAGATTAGGACTGGTATAACTTGGAGAGGTTTGTGTACTTGTGATAACCTGAAAAGATTTGTGAACTCGTTATAACTTGGAGAGATTTATACTCATTGTAAATGTTACAAAATAGCGAAACCTCTTGAACTATTTGTTCATGGAAGAACTAGAAGTAGCCCAAGAGATTAGGGTGAACCAATATTAAATTGCTTGATTTGTACTTATATATTCTTGCTTTGGATGATCTTCCTTTGTGGTTTTGTTAGTGAATTGAGTTCAAACTCCATTCAACCCCCCTTCTAAAGTCACATACTCATACATGTAAGACCATTGCAAGTTTCTTAAAAGCTATTATAGCGTCATTCTTGGTTAATATGAATAAGGTCCATGTATACCTAGAATAATCATCTATTATGACTAGTCCATAATAATTCCCACAAAGGCTCATTGTTCTAAAGGGGCCAAATAAATCCATGTGAAGCAATTCCAAAGGCCTGGTTGTTAAAACAAATATTTTCAATTTAAAAGAGCTTTTAACATATTTTCCCTTTTGACATGCTTCACGAATTCTATTCTTTTCAAACTTGAGTTTTGAAACACCATCAACAAGATTCTTCGAAACTAATTTTTGTTTAGATAATGCTTGTGAATGTGTGCAATTTATCAATGCCATTGTCGCAACTGGGATCACCACGGGGACGACTATCTGAATAAAGAATAAATTTTGAAAATTTTAGAAAAAAAGAATCGCCACCATAGTTTATTAGGAAAACTATGGAAAAACTGAAAACTAAGGCTATGGTTTGCGAAACCGGATTTCGAGTCCGGGAGTCGGTTAAGTGAGAGGAAGGTGTTAGCACCCCCACAACGCTCGTCCTAAGACGATACCTTTAATTAAAAAAGTAAAATGAGTGTAGTTTTTCAAAGTGTTTATCTTTAAAAAAAAAAAGAGAAATAAAAGGAAAGAAAAATTTTTGGGCCCCGACAAGGGTTTGACCTTACTCCTATGTATTTCCATCAGGGGATGGAAAATCAGTGTTACGTAGTTCTTTTTAGAAAATTATTTGTTTGTTGTTGATATTTTTTTTAGTTTTGGAAATCTAGCATTTTTTTATATTTCTTTTGAAAATATTTTATTTTTTTATGTGTGTTTATTTTCAAAAAATTCGTGTAAGATATTGTTTGACGTGTGCGGTCACCTGAATATCTGAGCGAAATGGTAAAAATTTTCATGGTTAAATTCCGTCTAACTCGTACGGTCATTTGGAGATTAATATTTGAAAATTTTATAATAATAGTAATAGTAATACGAATAACAACAATAATAAAAGTCACTAATCTATCAAATTCTCAAAAAGTAAAAAATGTTAAACTTATAATAGCAAACCTTATTGCACATTTTTTTGAAACCAAGTAGATGGGCTAAACTTAAACCCTTCCCACATTATACCCACTTTCTTCATTGCCAAATGACTCTTTCCTAATTGGGCTTGGCCCAAAATATTGATGTGCGCCTCTACTATCACGCTCCACCTCCTCCTAATTCACTCCCTTTCACAATCTTCTCTTTAACACATAAGGATCAAACTTGGGCCACGCCCATTCGTTATCATCACTCAAATGCTCCCCAACCACTGTCAACCTTCACCCCATGTTATCTTCACAATTAAAAATATGTCTTAACTTAACCTAGTCCAATTAGGATTTGAAAAAAAAGTTTAAGAGACACGAAGAGAGTAGGGGCGCCGTTTACATGAGGGTAAAACTTGGAGACTAGGGTTGGGAGGAAGCGGTGGTATGGCTCGTGAGTGGAGGTTCGGAGCAAAGCATGAATTGGGTGGCGAAAGTGGTGGTTGCCGGTGGTGACAGAGGAGTGGACGATGGTGGCAGTCGTCGATGATGCGGGAGTGAGCTTGATGGAGAAACGTTAGCATGGAGGTCATGGCGTGGTGGTGTTTGTGGTTGGCATGGTGGTTGTTGTGGGTGGTCAAACTAGTGAGCTCTTGGTCCAAGAGGAAGTCTGAAAAGAAAGTGATGGGCCGTGGGTTTTTACTTTTTATATTTATTAATTTTTCATTTTATTAGTCTTTATTCATTTTTCAATTTAATTAAATTTAATTCTTAATCTTTTTATTTTTTTTAAAAATGAATAAAACTTGAATTTATTTTCTTCAAAAACCATATATTTTTATTTTTTTCTTTTTTCAAGAATTAAAAAAAAAACAAAATGAATACGAACAATGGGAGAGAATACGAACAAACCTCAAAAAGATGATCACATACTCTTTTTTGCTTTTTTGAAATAAAATTTATCCATTCGGACGAAATTGGGTGTTGACAACTACCACCATGATTTATCACTTTTAGACAATAAGCAATCTACGTTTGATGCAATGTAGTAGATATTCAACATGTACACATTTAACCATTTTACCAACTGGTAGAACTTTTCTAATTGCTACATAAAAAATATAGCATAAGCCTGGTTCAAATGTGATGTTGTATCCCTTGTCGCATAGTTGGCTAATACTCGATAAGCTATGCTTTCGACCTTCCACAAGTAACACGTCTTTAATGACCATAATAACTTTATCTCCTACATCACCTCTACCAAGTATCCTTCTTTTATTATTGTCACCATAAGTGACAAATCCTTCATGTGTCAATGTCAGATTAATAAATTTTGAAGCATCCCTAGGCTTATTGAACAACCACTGTCTAAATACCACAGTTGCTTCTGGGCTACCAAATATCCCTGCAAAAACAAATTCAAGTACCAAGAATCGATCTCCTCATTAATTTAGGTCCAAAATTGTTAATAGTACCTTTAGGTACCCACCTAACAAGGCCTTTTAGAAAATCATATTTTCTACTTCTACAGGTCCTAATAGTATGGCCATCATATAACAGAAACATGAAACAGGCCTCTTTTTCAAACACTTTTTCAAAACCAATTAGGCAGTTTAATAGATGTGTGAATCTTTTCTGCACATCAGCAATAGTTTCACCCTAATGCATTCTAAAGAGTTCATACTCTTGAATCAACACATGTTTCCTAACTCTTTCTAAATCATACGTGCTTTCATGAGTGACTTCAAGAATATCCAACATCTCTTTAGATAAGGAACAATGAGAAACTCTGAAAAGGTCATCAAGATTTAAAGCATATGTTATTGTATTCTTGGCCTTGCAATCATATTGAGCTTTTTTATTTTCTACATCAAACTATTCAGACCATGGTTTTTCCACAAGTTCATTATTAACAACATGTTTAGGAACATAAGTACCATTCACTATAACATCTCAAATACCACGATCAATTGACTAAATGAAAATAGTCATTCTTACTTTCTAAAACTGACAACCTATTAATTAAGACTCCTTCGGCAAATGATAGTTTGTTTGCAACCATTAGGATCAAAACTTGAATAAATCTCAAGAACTAGCTCCAATACTAATTGCAAACAATACAGGTTGAGCTTAAAAGTGGGTGAATTGAACTTTTAAAAACTTTTAAAAAATGTAGAAACTAAGAATGATTATTTCCTGCTAAATCAATTAACTATTGTATTTAACATGTATTAGATGGTAAATATGTATTATACGATCAAGATGTAGATTAGACGATTAAGGTATATTGAAAGAATTCAATTTGTATTCACCCAACAGAAAGTAAACAATATTAGTTTCAATCAATCACTATTTCAAAACGATTAGAACTGCAGAAAAACCAATCAATTAGGTTCCATATATTGTTAGATTTTATTTTGATTCAACCAATATTTTTAATAAGGCTTAAACTAAGTGATCAAATTAAGGGCCGAGAGAAATGTAAACACAATTTATACTGGTTCATTCTTTTCAAGAGCCACATCAAGTTTCTTTTCAACATTAACAAAGATTACACAAATAACAAATGTTAATACAATAAAATTATAGAAGACACACCAAGAAATCACCCTTGCACCCCACCAGAATGAGAACAACACATTACGACACCCTACTACACCTCTGTAACTAGAAACCTTATTTAATTATAGAGAAGGACACTTGAAACAATAAAAACAAAGTTACAAAATTATAGAACCATTGTATTTTGAAATCAAATGAAACAATAGGTTTAAGAGATATCAGAAAACTCCTTGCACACTGCAAAGTGATCACAACTTTCTATTCTCAACTAATGATCCATGAAAAAGCTCCAAGATTGACTCTTGCTCCCTGATAACACTTATTTGATTCACCCCTTTTTGGGTTAATTTTAGAAATCATTTTGTTGTTATTTTTAGTTTTAAATAAATAATTTGTATTTTTAGAAAATTTAGTCATTTTATTAAAATTTGGTTAATATTTCTATTTTAGTATATTTTTAACTAATTTCTAATTCTTGGGTTGTTAAATTTTAGGAGCAATTAAAGAAGTTGAAACAAAAAATACACTACAAAAAGAAGTTGAAGGTGAATTAAAAGAAGGACTTGTTACACATTTTTGGAATATGAAGGAGCAATTTTGGAAACAAAATAGATGAAAAAAAGGGAGCCACCAAGATTCGAACCCATGCCATGAAACTGGCGCCTTAGACCAACTAGGCCACCTTGACTTTGTTGTTACATTCTTCCAGAATAAATTCAAATGCCTACCAGTACTTCGCAAGCCATTAAATTGCTCCCTGCAACCCCATATATTTAGACCTACACCCATAATTCTTTTTGTTTCCATAAATACCCCTTTAGTTCTTTTTATGAAAAAAAATATAAAGAAAATAAAAGTTTTGACATATTGTGTTTTTTTTTCTTTTTTTAAAAAAAAATGTTTAACTTCTAACTATCCAAATTTTGATTTGAAAACTTATGATGACTAGATTGAATTCTTAAAATGGTCGTTCACACCGTACAAGAGTTTAATTCGGGAAGTTTTAACTTTGTTTAGAATACCAAAAGACCGCACACGTCTACGGTACCCAAATTTGAAGTTTTGTCTGGAATACCAAAGAACCGCACGCGTCTACGGTATCCAAATTTGAAATTTACTATAAAAAACATTCAAAATAAAAAAATATATAAAATTTTCAAAACTAAAAAAATATTGAACATTTCAACAACCGAATTTTCTCAAAGAACTACGTAACCCTGATTCTTCATCCCTGATGGAGATACGTTGGAGCAAGGTCAAACCTTGTCGGGCTCCCTAAAAGAAATAAAGATATTTTGTTTGTTTTATCTTAATCTCTTTCTTGGGAAAATAAATGTTTTTAAAAAATTACACTCAGGTTACTTATTTAATTAAAGGTACCGTCTTAGGACGGGCATTGTGGGGTGCTAATACCTTCCCCACACGTAACCGACTCCCGGACTCTAAATCCGGTTTTGTGAACTTGCCTTATCCTATTTTTGGTTTTCCATAGTTTTCCGTTAATAAATTATGGTGGCGACTCCTCTGTTTTGAAAATTAAAATAAATTATTTTTGTTCGTCGTCCCCGTCGTGACCTCGGTTGCGACAGGAATTATGGGAAAAATTAGAGACAAGGTACATGAAAGAAGATGCAACCAGTAAGAAATTTCTTGTCTCAAATTTTAATACTTTTAAAATAGTTGATGAAAGACCAGTGAGGGAACAATTTCGAGAACTAGAAAGAATCCTTAATCATTTTACTCAACATAATTTACACATGGATGAAACTATTATTGTATCCTCTATTATTGATAAATTACCACCTTCTTGGAAAGAGTTTAAACGTACTCTGAAACATAAAATAGAGGATATTTCTCTTGGTGATCTTGCTAACCATCTTCGTGTAGAAGAGGAATGTCGCATGCAGGAAAATGAAAAGGAGCAATATGCTCAAGAATTTTCAAAGGTGCATGTGGCAGAGGTTGGACAGGCAAAGAATCAGTCACACAAGAGGCCTTTCAACAAGGCTAGTGGGTCTACAAAGCCAAAGTTCAAAAACCAGAGTCATAAGAGGCAAAAGATAACTTGCTGGTTCTGTGGGAAAAATGGTCACTTCAAGTCAGATTGTCATTTTTGGAAGAGAAAGAAAGGGAAGAAATCCTTTGATGCAGTCAATAATGCAACAAATGATGACCAACTCATTGTTGTTCTTTCTGAAATTAATATAATTGAAAATGACATGGCTTGGTGGATTGATTCTGGTGTTAGTCGACATGTTTGCAACAACAAAAGATTCTTCAAGACCATGAAGGCAGTAGATGAAGACACTGTTTTATACATGGGGAATTCTACTACTATTCCTGTTAAAGGAATTGGCAATGTAGAATTGAAATTTACTTCTAGAAAAATTGTAACTTTAACAAATGTATTTTATGTACCAGAAGTGAGGAAGAATCTAGTGTCGGGTAGTTTGTTGAACAAATTTGGCTTTAGACTTGTGTTTGAGGCTGATAAGTTTGTACTGTCTAAGGGTGGTATGTTTATGGGAAAAGGTTATGCATGTGAGGGAATGTTCAAACTAAATGTACTTGCAATTTCAAATAAAAATGTGGTTTCTGCTTATATTGTTGAGTCTTCTTTATTTTTATGGCACCATAGATTAGGTCATATTAATTTTAGAAAATTATATGATATGGTGAATTTGGAGTTATTTCCTTTCTTTAATAAAAGTGAAGAAAACTGCAATACATGTATGAAAACGAAAATTACAAGAAATCCTTTTCCTAAAGTTGAAAGAAATTCAAAATTACTTGAATTGATTCATTTTGATATATGTGATATGCATAGTACACCATCAATAGGAGGAAAGAAATATTTTATAACATTTATTGATGATTATAGCAAATTCTGTTATGTGTATCTATTGCATTCAAAAGATGAAGCATTGATAAAGTTTCAAGCATACAAGGCTGATACCGAGTTGCATTGTGAGACCTTTATTAAATGTTTAAGGTCTGATAGAGGAGGAGAAATTATGATTCTAAGTTGTTTGAAACAACTGGAATAGTCCATGAGACTACAGCTCCTTATAGCCACAACAAAATGGCGTGGCAAAAAGGAAAAATCGAGTTTTAACTGAAATGGATAACTCATTGCTATCAAACTCAGGTTTGAGTTGTGGATTTTGGGGTGAAGCATTGCTAACTGCATGCCACATTTTAAATCGAGTTCCACAGAAAAGAAATAAGGTCACTCCATATGAGCTTTGGAATAAGCGAAAACCAAATCTTAATTATTTAAGAGTTTGGGGCTGTAGAGCAGTTGTTAAAGTACCTGAACCTAAAAGGAAGAAACTAGGTGAATGGGGAGTGGAGTGCATATTCATTGGATATGTGCAACACAGTAAGGCATATCGGTTTATGGTGATTGAACCAAATGATTCTGTGTCAGTAAATTCTGTAATTGAATCCAGGGACGCAATTTTTGATGAGAATAGATTTAAAAGTGTTCTCAACAAATCTCTTGTAGAAACTCAAACTGGGAATTCGGTCATGGAAAATGAAAATGACCAAGACATAGTAGAAGTACCTGAACTTCGAAGGAGCAAAAGAGCTCGAAAGGTTAAGTCCTTTGGTTCTGATTTCTATACCTTCTTAGTTGAAGGAAATAGAGAATCAGTGATTAGACAAATTCCATATTGTTTTAATACAGAAGCTGATCCTCAAACATTTGAGGAAGCAATGAAAGATCGAGATGCAGCTTTCTGGAAAGAGGCATTAAATGATGAGATGGATTCATTAATGTCAAATAATACTTGGGAGTTAGTTGATCTACCTCCTGGATGTAAACCTATTAAATGTAAACTTCTTTTCAAAAGGAAAAGAAGAGTTGATGGATCTGTTGAAAGACACAAAGTTAGGTTGGTTGCCAAGGGTTTTACCCAAAAGCATGGAATAGACTATTTTGATACCTATGCACCTGTGGCTAGGATTGCTACAATCAGATTGCTCATAGCAATTGCAGCCATACACAAGCTGGTCATCCACCAAATGGATGTAAAAACTGCATTCTTAAATGGAGAATTGGATGAGGAAATATATATGGAACAACCTGAAGGGTTTGTTATGCCTGGTCAAGAAAAGAAAGTGTGTAGACTTCGAAAATCTTTATATGGATTGAAGCAAGCTCCAAAGCAATGGCACCAAAAATTTGACCAGGTGATTCTTGCCTATGGATTCAATATAAATGAATCAGACAAGTGTGTATATACCAAATTTGATGGAAAAGGAAATGGTGTCATTATTTGTCTTTATGTGGATGACATGTTAATTTTTGGAACTGACTTATATCAAGTTCAGTTAACTAAAAGAATTCTGTCTAGTGAATTTGACATGAAAGACATGGGGCAAGCAAATGTCATTCTTGGAATTCGAATTATTAGAGATGATGAGAGTATTACTCTTACTCAGTCTCATTATACAGAAAAAGTTCTCAAAAGATTCAATCATTTTGATTGTGCCCCAGTATCTACCCCGCTTGATCGAAGTGTAGAGCTAGTTAAGAACACTAGCAATCTAGTTTCACAATTGGATTATTCTAAATTAATTGGGTGTTTGATGTATGCAATGACATGTACTAGGCTGGATATTGCATTGGCAATAGGCAAGTTGAGTAGATTCACAAATAACCCAAGTGAATTGCATTGGTTTGCAATTCGAAGAGTTTTAAAATATTTAAAGAAAACTATCAACTATGGCTTATGCTATAGTGGATATCCTTCGGTTTTAGAAGGGTTCTCAAATGCAAGTTGGATTGTGAAAGATCAAGATCATGCTTCTACAAGTGGATGGATCTTCACACTTGCTGGTGGTGCAATCTCATGGGCTTCCAAGAAGCAGACTTTAATAGCCAGTTCCACAATGGAATCAGAGTTTATTGCATTAGCCTCAACATCAAAAGAAGGTGAATGGTTATGTGAAATACTACATGAGATACCACTGTGGCCTAAACCAATAGCTCCTATTTCTATTCATTGTGATAATCAGGCAACATTAACACGAGCTTATAATCATGTTTACAATGGTAAATCCAGACACATTGGATTGAGACACAGTTGTGTCAGAGAATTAATAACTAATGGAGTTATTACAATTGATTATGTGAAATCTAGTCAAAACTTGGCAGATCCTTTCACTAAAGGATTACCAAGAGACTTGGTGAATAAAACATCAAGAGGGATGGGACTCAAGCCCATGACTGAAAATCATCAATGATGGAAACTCAACTCATGCTTGACATTACGCCAAGTCTTGAGTTCAATGTAGTTAAAGTACATCATCAGAATGATTGTAAGCACTACAATATATTAATTGTCATCCCAAGGTTCTTAGTGCTTTGTATCCGCTTGTCAAGTGAGGAGTTTGAGCTAATCTCTTAATGGTTTTCTGAAGGTACTAAAATTGCGGAGGTGCTAGAATGGATACCACCTATATGAATGTGAAGTGTGGCCATTTCATGGAGTTAAAGGGCTTGACTCCAAAAACATTCATGAAAGATACGGGACACAAGGGCTATGTTGAATGTGTCAGATATTCAAAGCAAGTTATTGATGTAAGTTGTATGTGTAAATTGTTTATGCTACATATCAAATAGAATTTTGGTTGAAAGACTTTCTACCATGTAATTCTGATATGATGTAATGAACTTTTTAAATTTAATGGTTCAAATCACAAGATACCATTACTTATGCATACAATGTTTGAGTTGTTCTTGAATAGTTAATTTGTATTTAACATGTTGAAAATGGCGGAGGATTGTTAGATATTTTCAAATGTTAACAGTCTATGCCATGTCATCAAATTCAGTTTTTATTTGGTTTTTGAATGTTACAAAAATTGATTACAAGAACTGTTAATCAGTTTTTAGAAATTTTAAATTATTTTTAAAAGTTCTAAATGTTTTAATTTTTAACGTTGAAAATTTCAAAAACAGTTTCTTTTATTTTTAAAATAAAAGTTTTAATTTCTAAGAGAACAACTCAAGTACAATATACGTAGAAAACATCAGAAAACTTGACGGACTGTTTTTCACTCCTAAAAGTGTGCAAAACAGGAACTTCATCGTATCCTGAAGAAGATTTGTTGACTCCTGTTAAGTAGAGGACAAATATTTCTTTAGGAAAGTGGCTCTGATACACGCTTTGAAGTCATCAAAAATCCTCTTGGTCTAACTAATCTTGGGGAGGCCATTTCTAATGACAACAAGAACAAAGATTGATGTGCATTTAGGCCCGCTTTCAATGGAATTCGGAGAGGAAGTGGTCCAGTTCAACATCTTTGAAGCCATGTGACATTCACTAGAAAATCACTCAATTTTGTATGATCATTCTTTATTTTTTGTTGATATTGTAAATTTGGAAAATGAATCTGCTTGTACAGAAATAGATGTAGGAATAGATAGTGAGATTTTACAATTTTTAGAAAATTCAAATTTAGAAATCAATGAAGGATGTACATGTAACATTGGAACTTGTGCTATTGTGATGAAATAAATTCTGTAATATTTGGAGAATTTTTTCCTGATATGGGTGCTAATTTGGCACTGAACCAAGGGGCAATTGCTTGTTTGCCAAGAATACCACACTTGTCCAGAAAACTTGTTACCATGATAATGATTGTGTTAACCAGGTGCAACAATGCCTTGATGATAATGTTTTCAGGTCCCAACCAGAGGAGAAACATGTGCAAACAAAATTGAAAAAGTTGTCCAACCATCTGAAGTATGCATATCTTGGTAAAGAACAATAGTTCCCAATAATTATATCCAATGAATTGGAAAATAAACAAGAAGAGAAGCTGCTAGAAGTATTGAGGAGAAATAAGAAAGCTATTGGCTGGTCACTGGATGACATTCTTGGAATCAGCCCAACCGTTTGCATGCACAAAATCCTATTGGAGGATGAGGTGAAACCAGTGAGGCAGCTGCAGAGAAGATTAAATCCCACCGTTCTGGTGGTCAATGAGGAAGTAACCAAGTTACTAAAAGCTGGAATGATCTACCCTATCTCGGACAATACTTGGGTGTCCCCTGTCCAAGTAGTGCCTAAGAAATCTGGGATGATTGTGAAGCAGAATAAAGACAGGGAGCTGGTGCCAACAAGGGAGGTCAATAAATGGAGGGTTTGTATTGATTACCGCAAACTGAACTAGGCCACTTGAAAGGATCATTTTCCATAGCCATTCATTGATCAAGTGCTAGAAAAGCTGGCAGGTAAATCATTTTACAGTTTTCTTGATGGTTTTCTGGATATATGCAAATTCAAATAGCACCTGAGGATCAACATAAAAGCACTTTTACTTGTCTTTTTGGTAGCTATGCTTACACTAGGATGCCATTTGGATTATGTAATCCACCTGCTATATTTCAAAGATGTATGTTAAGCATTTTTTCTGAAGTTATTGAGCAATGCATGGAGGTTTTTATGGATGACTTCACTGTGTTTGGTTCTTCCTTTGGTGATTGTTTGATAAATTTGGAAAAAGTTATAAGAAAATGCATTGAGACTGATCTTGTTTTAAACTTTGAAAAATGTCATTTCATGGTGAAGGAGGGGATAGTTTTATGACATTTAATTTTTAGGGAAGGAATACAAGTGGATAAATCAAAAAATTGATATTATTTTGTCTCTGCCTAACCCCTCCACTGTGAGGGAAGTTCGTTCATTTTTGGTACATGCAGGTTTTTATAGAAGATTTATAAAGAATTTTTGTCACATTTCATTGCCACTGTCCAGACTGTTGCAGAAAGATAAGGTATTTAAATTTGATGAAGAATGCAGCAGAGCATTTGAGAAGATGAAAGAAAAACTTACTACTGCACCAATTCTACAACCTCCAAACTGGCAGCTTCCGTTTACGCTGATGTGTGATGCTTCAAATTATGCATTAGTGGTTGTGTTATCTCAAAGGGTAACTAAATTTCCTCATGTTATTGCATATGCTTCAAGAACTCTAGATGCAGCTCAAGTCAATTATAATACTATAGAGAAAGAGTTGTTAGAAATAGCTTTTACTGTAGATAAATTTCGTTCATATTTGTTAGGCTAAAAAATCACTGTTTTTACTGACCATTATGCATTGAAATTTTTGCTAAAAAAAAATTGACACAAAGCCTAGACTTTTGAGATGGATGTTACTCTTACAAGAGTTTAATTTGGACATTAAGGATGGGACTGGTGTGCAAAATCAGGTAGCTGACCATTTGAGTATAATAAAGGGTAAGGTAGATCATATACCAATTTTTGATAAATTTCTTGATGATTTTTTGTATGCTCTGAATGTTGTAAATGATATACCATGGTTTACTGATATAGTTAACTACTTGGTTTATGTTGTTGTGCCTAAAAATTTTTCAAAATCCCAAGTTGATAAATTGAAATCTGATACAAAATATTACTTGTGGAATGATCCTTATTTGTGGAAATTTTTTGGTGACAAGTAAATAGAAGGTGTGTGAATGAACATGAAATTCCCAATATTCTTGATTGTTGCCATAATTCTGCTGTAGGAGGTCATTTTGGACCCCAAAGAACTGTTAGGAAGGTATTAGATAGTGAGGTTTTTTGCCAATAATTTTTAAAGATGCATATGCTTTTGTGTCTAAGTGTGAAAATTGTCAAAGGGTAGGGGGAAACATTACTAGAAAGAATGAAATGCCTCAGCAGCCACTAATTTTTTGTGAAATGTTTGATGTGTGGGGAATAGATTTTACGAGCTCTTTACCTAATTCTGCTAGATTTTCTTATGTCTTACTGGTTGTTGACTATTGTGAACACCCAATTTTGTCCGGACGAAAAAATAAATTTTCATCAATTCTAGAAAATATGAAATTTCATCTAAATTTTGCTCGATTTATTTTCTTAAAAAGAAATGAAAAAAATTATATATTTAGTTTAAATTTCAATAGTTTTTCAAAAGATAATATATATAGTTAATATTTTCATTTGTTTTATTTTTCTTACTTTTATTTTATGTGTTCGTTTGCTTTCTTTGATTTTTTTATTTCTATTTTTATTTTTTAGTTGAAAAAAAGAAAATACATAAACAACGAAAAATACAAAAAAAAAGATTCTCTAATATACGCTGCCTCCTCTCTTCAATGCTTCTCCTGCAATGTTACCATCAATAGTGCTTCCCTCTATAATCAAAATTACCTCTTCCTAACAAAAATTCTCCTGCCATGCTCACTGTTACAGCTAACGTCTCTTACCCTTAACAAAATTGTTTTGTCTCTTTGTACCTGCTACCCTCTAACCGAGTCAACTTTGCACTACATAGAGATACGGATCAAAAAGAGATATAGAAAAAAGCAAATCGGAAATTTGACTTTGCTCCCCTGTGTTCCCGCTCTTAGGGAAACCCTACTGGAAAAACATGGCTTCTCATCTTGGCCTCGGGATATAAAGGGGACACTTTTCGGGGGTAAGGGTTTTTTTTTTTTTTTTTTCTTACTGGAGTTCGAAGCAAGAAAAATATAAACATCAGGCCTTATAGAATTAACAAAAAAAGAAGGAACGAAGTGCTAAAAAAGAACGAAGACGCAAAGAGGTACTGTCTTGTTTACATCAATATGTATCTTGTTTACATCTCCAGTTAATTTTTGCTTCACAGTATCACACAGTATGCATCTACTTGAACAAACAGTTGCTACGTTGAATAATTATCACTAACTTATAAATGCAAAGATAAAAAATGAAAGCTATAGGAAAAATAGGCTAGAGAAAACTTGTCACACCTCTACCGTGCCATTTTTCATTCACTCATGCAGCCTTCTCATCCTCGTTCACTTTCATCTCTGTTAGTTTTCACACATGAAAAACATACTTTTATTTGCACCTTTAGTCTTCATGGGGACACCTTCGTAGCCACTCTCGTCCCTAACGCCCTCATGCCAAGCCAAAATGTGCTCTCCATATCACCACCTTCACGTGATTATGGCACATTACCGCCACAAGCACCACCATGTCTGCGTCAATCACCAACCTAATCACCATAAAATAGCTTCTCAACCTCTACCATAAAATCAACATACAAACACTTGTCATATACCTCCACCATGTGCTCCAGCTTTCTCCATACCATCACTATGGCTCATTGTCACCTCTAACACCTCAACACTCACTCATCTTCTCATTCTGCTCACATAAAACCAAACCACCACCCCAACACGAACAACCCCGCGGTGCCCCTCATGAACTTTCACTAAACCATCACCCGTTGCCATGTAAACACTTTTCATATACCTCCACAATAGCCCCAACTATCACCTATACCCACTGCACCGTCGTGGTCTACGTTCACCTCCAAACTACCACGTTAGTTCATCATGCAAGCCTCACCTCCTAGCCAAAACTCTTGCCACACATTTCCATGGTAGTCCCACCACCAACTTTCAAAAGACTTGCACCTTCACTCAAGCGTCCACCACAGACCTTATTTCTCCTCTATTCCACCTCCATTGAGACGAGGAGAAGGACAGGAACGTTCGCCACCCCATGGTACAGTGTTTCGTCGTTGCTGGAGACTTGCCGGAAAACCAGTTCGGCGAGCTCGATGCTCAAGTAGCCAACTTTGAGAGCCATTTCCAGTAGATCTAGGAATCTTTAGGAGGATCTTGGGGTTGCGTTAGAAAGCTGGGTTTACCCTCTTTCCAATGGTATGTCATTACCCTATTCATGAAACCTCTAGATCCCTCAAAAGTAGGTGTCAAGATGCGGGTCCAGCATGGGTAACTTAGAATATTTTCTGTGCACCACATAGAATCATGAACCTTGTCTTGGGGCTGACTTTGGGAGGTTCGTTCTCCCTGATTTTAAAGCTTTAGGAAGTGTATGAGCTATCTTTGGAAACATATTTTTACCCTCTTTCTATTGGTCTAGGGTGGGTGCATTTATTAAATCATTTGGTCACCCAAAATCACCCCGAAAGTAGTGCCCCAAACTGGTTTTTGGGCTTCCCAGAAACTAAGTCATGAGAGACAGCCAACTAGCCAACTTTGGAGAATTCGTTCTCCCTATCCTTTAACCTTTATAAGGTTTGTGAGTAGTCTTTGGAAAGGTCATTTTACAAGCTTCTTATTGGTCTATAATAGGTTCATTTATGTTACCATTTGAGCCTTCAGCTCGAAAAACCTGTCCTCAAACTGGTTTCTGGGTTCTTTCCAGAAACTAAGTTATGGGACAGATTTCAGTTTTAAGTACCTAACTTTCGAGGGAGTTTTCTCTCAATTTAAGAACCTCCAAGGACTTTATTTGTGCTTGTTAGAAAGATCTATTCAATATCTTTCCAGTGGTATGTCATAGGTGCATTTATAATGCCATTTGAACCATTAATTTTGACTCCAAAGTTGGGGTCCCAAACTGTTTTTAGAAGACCAAATTTTGACTAAGTTAAAAATTCAGATTCATTAAACACACCAACTTTGGGGAATTTGTTCTCCCAATCCTTGAAGTTTATAGGGGTGTATAGGTAACCAATGGAAAGCCGTTAAACTCACCTTTAATTTGACACCAAGTTTGCTCATTTTCATAACCATTTGATCATCCAAATTTGGCCTCAAAGTTGCCCTTTCACAACTTTTTGACCCACCAAACCATCATTCGTGGACTATCCTAACCCATGCCAGACACCATTTAAAGTGATTACCTCCAGCATGCACACTGCCTTTTGAGGGATCATCTGAAGTGATTATAATTATAGTCAAACCCTTCTCCCTCATGGAATTGTGACCCGTTCCGACTCTCAGTATAACGAAAAGCACGTACGTTGCTACCTTTTCATATACTGCAAGTTCAAGTGAGTCGCAGTATCCTTATTTGAGCCTAAAACCCGCACGAGCCACGCTCGTTGGCAATTCTGTGTGGATTAATGGTATACTCATTGCCTCCTTGTCTCATACTTCCCATTACTCACCCAAAAAACCAAAAACATAAAACCACAAAATGACCAAATTACCCCTGTTTGATAAAAATTGCAAAAAATAGAAAAAATACAAAAAAAATATAAAAAAGACAATAGAAATATTAAAAAAATCAAAACAAATCAACATCCAACCAAACTCGCTCAACATAGAACTACGTAACCCTGATTCTCCATCTCTGATGGAGATACGTAGGAGCGAGGTTAAACCTCGTTGGGCCCCTTCCAAAATAAAAAATGTTTTGTTTGATTGTATTTCTATTTTTCGTGAAAAATATATATTTCAAAAATTAAACTCATTTCATTATATTCAGTTAAAGGTACCGTCTTAGGACGGACACCGTGGGGGGCTAATACCTTCCCCACGCGTAACCGACTCTCGGACTCGCAATCCAGTTCTTCGCAAGCCAGCCTTATCCTTATTTTCCTTGGTTTTCCATTGTTTTCCATGAAAACTATAGTGGCGACTCCCTTATTTTGAAAACCTATTAATCTTTTATTTTTCGGATCGCCGTCATCCGTCGTGACCTTGGTTGCGACAACTATGTATCCAGGTGGGTAGAGGCAAAAGCTACAAAGAACAATGATTCCAGAACTGTTTTTAAGTTCCTCAAGACTAACATTTTTCTACAGGTTTGGAGTGGTAAAGGTTGTGACCAGTGATCAGGGGAGCCATTTCTGTAACAAAATTATTGTTGCTCTGCTTTAGAAACATGGAGTTAATCACAGAGTTTCTACACCTTACCATCCACAAACAAATGGGCAAGCAGAGGTTTTCAACAGAGAAGTGAAAAAACTATTACAGAAATTAATCTAGCCAAACAGAAAGAATTGGAGTGAATATTTGGATGAAGCACTGTGGGCTCAAAGAACAACATATAAAACTCCACTGGGGATAGAACATAAGGCTTATTGGTCTGTCAAGAGATGTAATCTAGATTTACAAGAAGCTGGAAAGTAGAGGAAACTTCAACTACAGGAACTGGATGAGATTAGATTAGAGGCTTATGAAAATTCAGTATTTACAAGGATAAAGTGAGGAGTTATCATGACTTGAGGATTTCAAGAAAAGAATTTAATAGTGGAGAAAAGGTATTGTTGTATAATTGAAGAATGAAGTTAGTTATACAAAATTGAAGACAAAATGGGAGGGACCATTCACTGTGGTGCAAGCTTTTCCATATGGAGCAGTGGAAATACAGGAATTAAATTCTAGAAGAACTTTCAAAGTTAATGGGCATAGACTCAAACATTTTCAAGAAGGAAGAAAAGAAATAGAAGCAGAAGAAATACAATTGCTTTGCTAGAACAATTATTTGAAGATGGGGAACTGATTGAGCATTAACTGGATTCTTTCTCTACAATCTGAATTTTTTCTTTCTTTCTTTCTTTTCCATGTTTTAGTTGCATATGCCATTATTTTTTTTACAGTTAGTATCTTTCTTTGAGTAATAAATTTGAACTATTTTAAGTTTACTAATGTAATATTTTAGACTTGTGCAGGTTTTATATTATTTTTTTACAGGTGTTGTTCTTTTGGATCAGTTGTACAAATTTGAAGACACAAAAGGGACTGCTTATAAGAGTTTGATTTTAATTTCTTTTTACAACAGAGTCTTTTGAATGATTTGTTTTTCTCAAATTCTGTTTTCTTTTTGTAGCTTATCACATTGAGGACAATGTTTGTCTTAAGTGTGGAGGTAGGGGGATTTTAGTTTCTATTTTTTTTTTGTTTCTATTTGCTATTTTGAAGCCATTTGTTGTTTTAGTTTTCTTTTTTAATCTTTAGTTTGTTAGTTTCAATCTTGTTTTTAGGATTGTTGTTTTTGCTTGTTGTTTTTAGGTTGTAGTAGCCAACTATGTATAATGCTCTAGTTGTGTAGATTTGTTTTTACTAACTTTTGCCTTTAATAGCTTTGTTGCTTTAGTTTTCATTGACTTTTTTTTTCTAGTCTTATTTTTATTCTAGTGTTTCGAATTATATTCTCATTTTTTTAGTTGTTTGTAAATAAATTGTTTTCACTATAGTTTTTCTTTCAATAAAAATTGTTTTAAATCATTTGTGAGTATTTTTCTATTTTGTTAGTCTAAGTTGAGAGTCTCTAAAGTTGAGAGTCTCTAAAACTGATTGACTTGTTCACAAGTAGAGATTAGTTAGTCTTTTATGAAAAATGAGATTTTTGGGACAGTTTTGATAGCATGAACTTGGTGAGACTGGAGTTTAATTTCTTTTTGTGTGATTCACTCATAGTTGTAGCCATTCTACAAATTCTTTTGAAGTTGTTTGTTTTATATGCACTCTTGAGATGATCTAGGCCATTTTTTATTTTTTTATCCACTTAGCCAAACTTCCTACCTTGTATCATTTTCCATTGCACCCCTGTTTGAGCCTTATTGACCTTTTCTTGATGATTTTTAGGTCATAACAAGCGTTGAAGCCTAAAAAACCATGATAATCTAATCTGGAAATTTTAAGGAGCTATGGAATTGTCTTGGGAAATGGTTTAGAAGATAAGTGTGGGGGTGTTATTTAAGCTCATTGAGAAATTTTGAAAAGGTGCTGATATGAAAAAAAAAACAGTGACAAAAGCAGTTTGGTATACATGATTATAGAAAAAAAGGGTCAAGAAAGAGACATGAAAAATGAGAAGAAAAACATTTGTGGCTTGAATTGAAAAGAAAAAAATGAAAAAAAATTATATAGACAGTGAAAATGAAATAAAGGAAGTTGGTTTGAGCTAAACTGAGATAGCCTTCTACTTAATCTTTGAAAACCAATTCTCCATGGTTCTTTAATTTTTCCAAGTTTTAAGCCCTGCATCCTTTTTATTTCCCACCCTAACCTTGGCCACATTACAAGCCATAGAAGAAGTGCTTTTGATCTTGAGTGCGTGTGGAGTGAGTAGTGGAATTTAGAGGCTTTTCAAGCCTATGGTAATGGTTACGATTGTGTAGTGCTGAGTTGAAAACAATGAACCTAAACACTTTGTGAGGATATGTGTGAAACACTTACTGTGAGGAGACTGCCACTACTGTTCCAAATTTGAGTTTGAATGAAGATTTTCCTAAATTTGAAGTGTGATTCAGGTTCCTGAAGGTTAAGAGATTGGAAACTTTGACTAATGAAAATTGTTGTGTATTCACTGTTTTGATTTTGTTTTTGAGGTTTCTGTAGTTTTGTAGAAAATATTCTTTTACTTTTCTTTTCTTGTTTGTGGTTGGAAGTGCAAAGAGTTTAAGTGTGGGGGATAACACTTGTTTGATTAACCCTTTTTTGGGTTAATTGCATGATTTTAGAATTCGTTTTTGTTGTTATTTTAGTTTGAAATAAATAATTTCTATTTTTAGAAAATTTAGACATTTTATTAAAATTTGGTTAATATTTTTTTTAATAGATTTTTATCTTATTTCTAATTCTTGGGTTGTTAAATTTCAGGAGTAATTAAAGAAGCTGAAAAAAATTACGCTGCAGAAGAAAGTTGAAGGTGAATTAAAAGGAGGACTTGATACACATTTTTAAATATGAAGGGTCAATTTTTGGAAACCTAAAGAATGTATTAGCTATTAATATATACCATTCTTTAGTTTAGTTTTGAAAAGAAAGAATTTTATGACTTTTTCTTTTTCGGGAATTGGAGTTGAAAAGTCAAACAAGGAGATATTAATAGGATTACAATAAAACTTTTGGCATATATCACGTGAGTCGTTAAGTGTACTGTGTACTTTTAAAAAGTTGAATAGTAAGAGAAATGAGAAAGGGTTGCACGATACCCATTTTTTTCGTCTTCCAATTGTTTCATCTTCCACTGCTGCTCCTCCAATTTCTTTCATCTTCAAAAGCCATCCTTTCTTCTATTCAAGTTCTTTTATCTTTCTTTTGCTAGTAATGTGTGCTTAATCATTCTTTCGTTTTAGTATTTTCATTTGCGATTTATGTTTTCTGAGTTTTGTGATTTGGTTTAGGGTTTAAGTTCTTCAATTTCTCCTTTTCATTTCTCCATGCTTATTTCACTTCCGCACTTTATTGTTTTGTTTCGCAATTATTTTGTTTTGATTTCTGTTTAGTTAGAAATGAAAATGATGATTGACGGTTCTTGTTCTTTCAATTTTCTTTTATGCGTTTCTTCTTTAATATGTGTTCTTGGTTCTTTTCTTTTATTTGTTTTCTTGTGATTGTAGATGTGTTCTTTTACTAATTTTCCAATTTTTCAGTTTTGAATGTTTGATTTCTAGTTATAATTCAGTTTTAGATTTTAGGTTTTACATTGTAATTCATTTTACGAATCAAACCCATTGTTTCTTATTTGTCAAAAGAAAGAAAATATTTCAATGAGAATCGATTTGTGTTACACCTGATTTCGGCCAGATAAATAAATTTTATTTGAAAGAAAAATATATAAAAAAAAAGTTTCTAATAATTTTAGAAATGAAAATTAAAAATTTCATAATAAATTTTGATTTTTTCTTATTTTCAAAAAAATATTTATAAATACATTTAGGTTTTTTATCATCTTTCTCTTTTTAGAAAACATGTATATATATTTCATATGTTCATTTTCTTTATCATTCTCATTTTAGTTTTAAAGGTTTTCATTTTATTTTTATTTTAGTTTTAAAGGTTTTCATTTTATTCTCATTTTAGTTTTAAAGGTTTTCATTTTATTATTCTAGAAAAAAAGTTAAAAAATATTGTGAGATACTCTCTTTTTCACCCATCCCCACTACTCTATCCCGTACCACCATACTCCACTACCCTCCTCCCCTGTCCCTCACACGCCAAAAAAGTGATTGTGTCTCCTACAACACATAACGGCTTGGTTCCCTCCAGCAAGGAGGCTGCCTAATAAAAAAGTAGCCCTTATTCTTCTCTTCAGGGGGAGGGAGGGCTCATTTTCAATTTCATTTTTATTCTAAGCTCTTCTTTACAATCACAAAAAAACACATACCATATTCCCCTATCTTTACCCACACAAAAACAGATAATGTGTTCCACTCTCCACTAATTGCCAAGAGAAAGATTGAGGAACACCAAAATAATTGCAGGAATGAAGGTTCACGAGGTATGATTTTTGGAACTTGATGCCTGTCATGGTTTGATGTCGCACTTGAGTGATAATGTATAGGGTGATTTTGTTTTCTTTATTTTCGCTTCTGCATCATGTTCAACCCATGCATTCTTCCATCAATCATCCGGCCTTGTGGCCAAATTTCCATTCTCCCCATTCTGGATCCTTAACCTCCACCATTCTTCCACCATAAACACCTCCATAAAGACACATCCGCTGTCAAGGTGTAAACCAAACCCTGATTAAAAAAAGAGAACTCCAACCCAGTCAAAACTGTCGTGGAACTCACGGTGCTGCCACCATCATCTTCGTACAACAACCGTCAATCACGGCCATGTTTCATGTTATTTTCTCATTCCTCCGCCATACCTTTAAGTCGCTGCTCACAATGGTACTTAGGCAAATTCATCTCAAAATAGTTCACGCAAAATCACTATCTCCATCTCTACCTATCTCCATCAAATATAGTTGCAGCAGATCCACAACCACTTTCGTCATGCCTTTTGTTGTAGTGTGACCTCACAATGTAGTTGCTCCCTCTTTTTCTCTCTTATTCTTAACGCATCTTAGGGTAAAACTTAGGTTTTGGGCATTGAAAAAAAAATATAGTATGGTGTGTTGGCTTAACCCAATTTAGTTGTTGATGTATTAGGATAAAAAAAAAAGAATAAAGTATGGAAAGTGTAGGAGTGTGACTTTTGAGTATAAAAATATATTAAAAAAAGATTGATTTGAAAGCAAAAGTGAAAAAAAATAGGTGCAGGGGTTGTTTTAGCATTCAACCACTTTGGCATTTAATAGCAAAATAAAAAAAATATTGAATAAAGTGTATAAGAGGTAGATAAGGCACGTGGATGGTTCTAGAAAAAAAAGCTAAGTTAGTTTGATGTGTTAGCACCCAATGATTGGAATTGAATTTGGTTTATTATAAATGAGTGTAGCATTGTAATTTTTTTTTATTTTACTTTATTTTATTTTCTAATAAATTTTATATTTTATGAAAAAAATATATTAAACTTAAATATTATTCTTTTTTCTTTCTTCTTTCTTCCGTAGTATTTTATTTAAATAAATTTTTGATTAAATCTCTAAATGGCTACACACGTCATGAGAGGTTTTATTGAAAATAATTTTTTTTAGATTCCTAATTAACCATTCGCGTTATGCAGGATTTAATTTGAAAAATTTTAATTTCATTTGGAATATCAAAGGGCCATATGCGTAAAACGATATCCAAAATGAAATTTAATTTCCGAAAATACTAATTTTTTTTAAAATTACTAAACATCAAAACATCAAAAATTTCCAAAATTAAAAAATATCAAATTCTCAAACAAACAATTTTCAAACATAGAACTACGTAATCCTGATTCTCCATCTCTGATGGAGATACGTAGGAGCGAGGTTAAACCTTGTCGGGCCCCTTCCAAAATAAAAAAAATGTTTTGTTTGCTTTTACTTCTATCTTTCGTGAAAAATAAATATTCCAAAAATTACACTCATTTCATTTTATTCAGTTAAAGGTACCGTCTTAGGACGGGCGCCGTGGGGGGCTAATACCTTCCCCACGCGTAACCGACTGTCGGACTTGCAATCCGGTTTTCGTAGACTGGCCTTATCCTTGTTTTTCTTTGGCTTTTCATAGTTTTCCATGAAAACAATGGTGGCGACTCCCTTATTTTGAAAACTTATTAATCTTTTTTCGGATCGTCGTCCCGTCATGATCTCGGTTGCGTCAGATGGCAACTCCACTGGGGAATGTTGAGAGTCAGGCCAATTTAATTAAATAAGTTCAAATGAGTGTGATTTTTCTAAATGTTTATCTTTCGCTTTGATTTTGTATATGTGATTGTTATTTTGTTATTGTTGAATATTGAACCGTAGGTTAGATGACATGTCCTATCTGCCATATCTGCTATATATCTGCATGGAAACTTTACTGGTTGTTTTGCAGGTGGGGGGTTAGGTGCATTTTCTCCCTTCACACACACACCTTTACTTTTATACATGTGATGAGAGGGGCCCTATACCCGGGTCTGAGTAAGCTTAGAGATAGAAAAGGTTGTGTAGCAATACTGACAGGATGTACTTCCTTTCTCAGTTTTTGTGAGAACCCCAGCTAGAGTTTGTTTACTTTACTTACATGCTCTAAAGTAAGTTGTTTACCAGCTGCTGTGAGTAATGTGGGGAAGTGAGCCATAGCTCTAGTGGCCTTATACCTTTAGAGATTAGGAGCCATCCCATGTGAGTATGTATTTACAGGCATAGATCTTAAGCGCTGATATGTTAAACCTGATTTAGGGCATAAAGGGAGATTTGTTTGCATTCTTCTTCCCTCACCATTTGTACACACTAATCAGTCTTTCACATTTGCATACACATATCATGAAATAAGTACCTCTTTAGGTACAAGTATTTGCATGGTATTTCATTTAGTCTAAGTCATGTTGCATATCATTTAATCAAGCATTGTTCATATAATTATACATTCACCTTTTATCTTTATTCATGGATTCATAATAGCATATAATTATCATGCCATTTTGCACCATACACAACTCACATACATGCATTAGTTGTTTTTAGATGTATTGTACATACAATCATACATTACATATTTAGATATTTATATCATATCCAGACATACATTCATTATATAGACATACATTGCATCGTGCATCTTAGAGATGCATTAAACATTTAGACTTGTAACATACATCTAAACATTTGTTACACATATCAGCATACATGCATTTTCATTTTTCATATAATTTTCATTTTTTCATTTTCATCTAATCAATTCATTAAATAAATTAACAGAAACATAATAACGACAAATATTTCGCGACATCCCTATAGAACTCGTGCTAACTATAAGAAAATGGAGAAATTGGGTGAAGTGCAAGAAAGTATGAAAGCCGACATTGACCAGCTTAAGAATCAAATGGGTCAAATGTTTGAGATGATGGTGGCTTTAAAAGATGCGATTGTTGTTCGAAATGAAGAGGTTTAGTCTTCACAACAAGGGACATTACAGACCCGAAATCCCAATTGTGGGAATAAAGCAAGTCAGGAATTCCCTCCTTATGGTCTACCTCTAAACTATGAGCCGCTATACAAAGAATATGAGGAGCAAGAAACTATACCACTAGTTGCTAATGCTGCTAGCACTAAAGGTCAACCAGAGTTCACTCAAGTACCACCTGCTAGTAATGTTGAAAAGGGGGTAGTTAATAAAGTTCACTCTACTACTCAGCCACGAGTTCTACAAGTTCTTACTGGTGAAGCATCTGCGAGAAGGGATAATATTCCTGAGGGTATTCAAACTGTGTTGATTAATGCTGATATGACAAAGACCAAGCTGGATATCTTAGAAGAGAGGCTCAAAATGATTGAAGGAGCTAGTGCTTATGAATTTGGAAATGCTATTGGACTATGCTTAGTCCCTGATCTCGTGATACCCCCAAATTTAAAGTGTCAGAGTTTGAAAAATATAAAAGAGCTACTTGTTAGAAAATTCATCTGATTATGTATTGCAGAAAAATGGCTGCCCATGCTCATGATGAGAAACTGCTAATGCACTTTTTTCAAGATAGTCTAGCTGGAATGGCTTTGAACTAGTACATTCACTTGGAGCCAGCTAGGATTCATTCGTGGAAAGATCTGGTAAATGCTTTTCTGAAGAAATATAAGTATAACATGGACATGGGTCCTGGTAAAATGCAATTACAAGGCATGGCAAAGAAGAGCTCTGAGACTTTTAAAGAGTACGCACAAAGATGGAGGGAGCTCGCTCCTCAAGTTGCACCAGCTTTACATGAGAGCGAGATGATAACCATGTTTGTTGAGACCTTAGAAGATCCATTCTATGAACGAGTGCTCGAAAGTGTTTCCTCTAATTTTTCTGATCTTGTTACTATCGGAGAAAGAATTGAACGCGGGCTAAAAAGAGGAAAATAACACAAAACCCGTCCGCGGTTACAAATGCTAAGAAGTCGGAGTTCAATAATCACAATAAGAAAAAGGAGGGAGAGGTACAAGTAGCTTCTGTCATGCCATATTGGGAAGGATATCAACGACAATATAGGCTCAACTATAGACCCTCATCTGCTTACATTGCAAATACTACTCTAAATTATCTGCAGAATGTTCTTCAGCCGCAACTTACTTATAAACCTCCATTTACACTTAATAATGCATATCAACCTAATGTAGGAGGTCAAAACTCCAATCAGGCTTAGAATCAAGGATATGGTCAAAGAGGTAATCTAGGAGAAAGGATTGCGAATTTTACTCCCATTCCGATAAGCTACACAGAGTTGCTACCTGATCTGCTAAAAAATTCACTAGTGGTTGTCTGTCCTGTAAAGCCATTACAACTGCCGTATCCCAGATCTTACGATGCAAACACCTAATGTGGATATCATGCTGGGGCAGTCGGTCATTCTATTAACAATTGTCGGGCTTTCAAAACTAAAATGCAATCTTTGATCAATGCAGGATGGATTACTTTTCAAGATCAGAAGCCAAGTCTAGAGACGAATCCCTTGTCCAATCATGGAAATGCTTCAACCAGTGTTAATGTTGATTAAGTGGCCGCAATCGAGCAGGAATAAGAAGATCAAAGCCTCAATCTTGTGCACCCTTGTCTTTTCGATGAGTAAATTGGCAATTAGGAATATGTAGATTTACCTATGGTGTTTGCACATGATTCAATGTGATATTTTGAAAAATGAAGCCTTTGATCGATTTTGAACAATTTCTTTTCATATGTTGCATTTCTCTTAGCAATGATAATGACTATATTTCAATAAAATTTTGTGTTTTTCATTCACATTTTTGTCTTGTCTAATATTGAATAATGCAGATATGATGACATATATTTTGAAAATAATCACTCCAAATGTTACAAACCCCGATGGTAATATGGAAAATGATGAATATGAAGAAAACTGTGAACCCTCTCCAGAATTGTTGAGATTAGTTGAATATGGGACAAGAGAAGTAAAACCGCATCAAGTAAAGAGGTTAAAATACTTTCTCTCAGAGTATTAATGGAAACCAAATTAGAAGAAGCTAAGTGGGTTCAAGCAAGATAAGATTAACTCAGCTTCAGTGATGAGAAGAGGTTGGTTGCTGTATGTCATGGACAATTACATAAAAAAAAAATTTGATAAAAAAATTTTGTCCGCGGGAATTCCATGAAAGCGATCTGGTGGTTTAAGAAGATCATATAAATTTAAAGGATCACCGCGAGGAATGGATTTCGAACTATGAAGATCCTTGTGTCGTGAAGAAAGCCTTTTCCGAAGAAGTGTTTATTCTCACAAGAAGGGTTGGGGAAGAGTTACCGTTATCGGTTAACTCTGACACAGTTAAAAAAAAGTATATGCATAATCTAATTCCATAATCGGGGGATTGTAATACTTTGGAATGTCAAATTTTATCCAAAATAACATTGAAATTATATTTGCGTTATTCTATTATGAAATCAAATTTTCTTCAATATGTTGTTATGCTAAGATAAGTACGCATCACGGGGTGACTACATAAGTCTTTCGAATTCTGAAGGATGTCGCGAAATGGATAAAATTAAAAAATATATATATAAGAAATTAAAGGTTGCAAATGAATTATTTGGAATTATTAAATTTATGGGCAAAGATGTGGTGATGTCTTAAAGCTTGACATTTAAATAAAGAATTAAATTGACTTTTCTCGAAAGTAACATTTGCATATGTACGTGGCTTGACAAACCCTCTAGCCTTTGCTTCCTTTTTCCAAAATGAAAGGATTTATCTCAGTTGTTGTCGGTGTCACCTAAAAGATCATGATGAGAACCTCACACTAGGGCAGTTTGTTCTCTTGGTTGGCTAATTTCTAATTCTAATCTTCTTTGTTCATGGGCATTAAAACAGAGAAAAACTAATAAAACTCCGTTAGATTGAAAACCTGCAAAGGACAATCTAAGCAAAATATAGGACATTTGAAAAAATGAAATAAAAAACGACATGTGTTGGAGGTCATTAAATTTGTTACAGGGTTAATCTCTTTGAAAATTAAGCAATCAAGACCCAAGATGATATATGGCCATGTTTCTTTATCCTTAAAAAAAATCATTACAAAATTCTTTGTATCCTTCTTGAGACAAATATAAAAAAATATTTCTTTTCAATAATACCCTGAACAAGGATCATCAACATGTTGAAATTCAGTGCAAGGTACACCTGAAAAGCTTTCTAAGAGATTTATCAAAGAATAAGGACATCAAAAGCTCACAAGAAGAAAAGCTCTCAAAAGAAAAGAAGAAGAAGAAAAGGAAATTCGAAAGCAAAAGTGTGTCATCAATTCCAAAGGATGATGATTTACAAACAAAGGAGGTTATCACAAACTGATGAAGAAAAGAAAAGAATGAGGAAATGATGATGAGAAGCTTATAAATCAAAGCCTTGATTGTTTTCACAACACTAGATTGATCATTCTTGTATAATAAAAATGAATGAAAACCTATAAATACTTTTGAGCTTTTATTTCCCTTTCTTTCAAAATCCTGTAACCCTTGGCCACGTTACAAGCCAAATAAAGTCCACATTGATTGAAGTGTGATTGCTGATGATTTTCATAAAGAATAACCTTGCAACATAGGGATATGACTGCCAATACCTGTTAAAAAAAAAGAAAGCAAAGAAAATTAAATGAAAAAAAAAGAAGAATAGAAAAAAAAGGATAAAAGAAAACTGAGAGCAAAGCATCAAAACAAGACAACATTGGGGCAATCATTCCCAATTACTATCCTATTTTTTCGTTTCCAATACCAAGCCACTTTTTTTTATTATTATTATTCAAACCTTTTTGTGACTCTATAAATTTAAAACTGGGGCAATCCCTATTTGTTTTATCCAATTTTTTCCTTTTGGAGATGCAGTTCTCTATATATCATTACACTACCCTAGTTTTTACCAGTTCATTTGTTTATCCAACCTTGTGAATAAATCATTCCATTTGTACATAGTCATACACTACACTGAAATTGGGGCAACTTCGTTGGCATGTTTATATCCATTTCTCAAAGGATTGTTTGAAAAGTATCAAGATAACGTTGCACCTTTGTGTTGTGTTTGCACCCAATATTCAAGAATGCCGAAAACTGGGGCACTTCTATTTTTGCCTATCTGAGGAATACCATTTGGGTTTTTCTTCAGATTTCCTTCCAAAAAACTTTCCTTCCATATTCCTTTCATTCATTAACCCATTCAAGCTTACACGCATAAGCAAAATGTGGCAAAAGAAGAAGGCAATGACATTCATAATTGTAGGCTTTAAGAGTTGCTTACATTTTTCATTATTTCATAAAAATCAAAATTTCAATTTTAAAATAAATTCAATGGTTGCATCAAAAACATTTAATTCATATTTTTGACGAAAGAGACAGAAAGGAAAAATAAAAGAAAAAAACTCAAAGTTTGAAATTTCTACATTCTTCTTTCAAGAAATCATTTTCATTCAAAAATTTCATTATGCATTTTCCCAAAAATCACATGCATACATTCAAAAAATTCATGTTTCCATAAATGCAAACTCAAAGTTTCATTCACACATGAATATATTCATAAAAGAAAAAAAACAACCTCAAAGTTTCATGTATTTACACATCACATACATTAAAAAAAAAAGGAAGTCAAAGTTTTTATGCATGCATAAATGCATTCTCAAAGTTTCATGCATTTACACATGCATACATTAAAAAAAAAGAATTCAAAGTTTTTATACATGCATTCATTTATGCATTTACTCAAAGTTTCATGCATTCACACATGTATACGTTCAAAAGAAAAATTTCTCAAAATTTCATGCATTCATATATGCATTCTCAAGAAAAATTCAATCATGCATCAGTATATGCATTTACTCAAAATATCAAGCATTCATATATGCATTCTTCAAAAGAACAAAATCAATTTTCATGCATCCAACATGCATTTTCATTCAAAAAAAGAGAGATCAAATTTCATGCATTTCAGCAGATAAGAATTCTAACAAAACACATCAAACCTAATTTTTCCAAAGAATATCTTGAGCGATGATCTTTTCGTCTCTGTTGTGGACAAGATCTCGATCCCCAGTAAAGATTCGCGACTTTCTCGTCTCTGCAATAGGTTGAAGTCTCGGTCTCACATTGTTGGACAATATCTGTGCTCTGAGTATATGACAAATCATGACCCTTTCGTCTCTAAAAAGGACAAGGTCTCAGTAATTTCAGATAATTCACGACCCTCTCGTCTCTGAAAAAGGAAAATGTCTCAACAGTTTTAGATAAATCATGACCCTCTCGTCTCTGAAAAGGACAAGGTCTCAGCAGTTTTAGATAACTCACGACCCTCTCATCTCTGAAAAGGACAAGGTCTCAGCAGTTTCAACAGTGAAGATTCATACCCTCTCGTCCTGAGAAGGTCAAGGTTGTGGTCTCACATTTACTTTTCAGCAATAGTGAAGATTTGTAACCCTCTCATCCTCAGAAGGCCAAGGTTGCAATCTCACTTTTTCTTTTTTGCAATAAATGGCATATAACCCTCTCGTCTTTGTATAAAGTCAAGGTCTCAACCATATTTGATACATAACCCTCTCATCCTCAAAAAGTCAAGGTTATGACGTTTTTATTTCTCTTGAGTTATCAATTTTGAAAATATGTTTCTTTTTCATTGCGAACGAAATCAGTTGTTTCTGTCTTTACTTAGCTTTTACTCTAATAACTTGGAAACTTCAATTTTCAAAGTTATTCAGTAAAAGTTAAGTAAAGAGGGGCAGTTGTCAACACCTAATTTTGTCCGGATAAATAAACTTTATTTGAAAGAAAAATATATAAAAAAAAGGTTTCTAATAATTTAAAAAAAAATTAAAAAATTCATAATAAATTTTGATATTGTTATTTTCTCTTATTTTCAAAAAAATATTTTTAAATACATTTAGGTTTTTTATCATCTTTCTCTTTTTAGAAAATATGTGTATATATTTCATATGTTCATTTTCTTTATCATTCTCATTTTAGTTTTAAAGGTTTTCATTTTATTATTCTAGAAAAAAGTTAAGAAAATATTGTGAGATACTCACTTTTCCACCCATCTCCACTACTCTATCCCGTACCACCATCCTCCACTACCATGCTCCCCTGTTCCTCACATGCCAAAAAAGTGATTGTGTCTCCTGCGGCACATAACGGCTTGGTCCCCTCCAGCAAGGAGATTGCCTAATCAAAAGTAGCCCTTATTCTTCTCTTCAAGGGAGGGCTTATTTCAATTTCATTTTTATTCTAAGCTCTTCTTTACAATCACAAAAAACACATACCATATTCCCCTATCTTTACCCACACAAAAGCAGATAACGCGTTCCACTCGCCACTAATTGCCAAGAGAAAGATTGAGGAACACAAAAAAAAATAATTGGAGGAACGAAGGTTCACGAGGTATCATTTTTGGAACTTGATGATTGTCATGGTTTGATGTTGCTCTGTAAGTGATAATTGATAGGGTGATTTTGTTTTCTTTATTTTCGTTTATGCATCATGTTCAACCCATGCATTCTTCCATCAATCATCCGACCCCGTGGCCAAACTTCCATTCTCCCCATTCTGGATCCTTAACCTCCACCATTCTTCCACCATAAACACCTCCATAAAGACACATCCGCTGTCAAGGTGTAAACCAAACCCTAATTAAAAAAAAGAGAACTCCAACCCAGTCAAAATTGTCGTGAAACTCACGGTGCTGCCACCATCATCTCCGCATAACAATCGTCAATCACCGCCATGTTTCATGGTATTTTCTCATTCCTCCGCCATACTTTCAAGCTGCTGCCCACAATGGTACTTAGGCAAATTCAGCTCAAAATAGTTCACGCAAAATCACTACAAAACCACTATCTCCATCTCTACCTATCTCCGTCAAATATCTTTGCAGTAGATCCACAACCACTTCCGTCATGCCTTTTGTTGTAGTGTGACCTCACGGTGTCGTTGCTCCCTCTTTTTCTCTCTTATTCTTAGCGCATCTTAGGGTAAAACTTAGTTTTTGGGCATTGAGAAAAAATATAGCATGGTGTTTGGGCTTAACCAAATTTAGTTGTTGATGTATTAAGATAAAAAAAAAAGAATAAAGTATGGAAAGTGTAGGAGCATGACTTTTGAGTATAAAAATATATTAAAAAAAGAGATTGATTTGAAAACAGAAGTGAAAAAGAATAGGTGCAGGGCTGTTTTAGCATTCAACCACTTTGGCATTTAATAGCCTAATAAAAAAAATTGAATAAAGTGTATAAAAGGTAGATAAGGCACGTGGATGGTTCCAGACAAAAAAAAGCTAAGTTAGTTTGATGTGTTGGCACCCAATGATTGGAATTGAATTTGGTTTATTATAAATGAGTGTAGCGTTGTAACTTTTTTTATTTTACTTTATTTCATTTTCTAATAAATTTTATATTTTATTAAAAAATATATTAAAGTTAAATATTATTCTTTTTTCTTTTTTCTTTCTTCTTTCTTCCTTAGTATTTTATTTAAATAAATTTTTAATTAAATCTCTAAATAGCTACACACGTCACGTGAGGTTTTATTGAAAATAATTTTTTAGATTCCTAATTAACCATTCGCGTTATGCGGGATTTAATTCAAAAATTTTTTATTTCATTTGGAATATCAAAGGGCTGTATGTGTCAAACGATATCCAAAATGAATTTTAATTTCTGAAAACACTATTTTTTTAAATTAATAAATATAAAAACATCAAAAAAATTTCCAAAATTAAAAAATATCAAATTCTCAACCAAACAATTTTCAAACAAAGAACTACGTAACCCTGATTCTCCATTCCTGATGGAGATACGTAGGAGCAAGGTCAAACCTTGTCGGGCCCCTCCCAAAAAAAAATATTTTTATTCATTTTTATCTTCATTTTTGTCTCATTTTTTATTAGGAAAATAAACATTTTGAAAATTACACTCATTTTATTTATTTAATTAAAGGCACTGTCTTAGGACGGGCGTTGTGGGGGTGCTAATACCTTCTCCACACGTAACCAACTCCCAGGCCCAAAATCTGGTTTTCGCAGACTTGCTTTATCAATTTTCCAATTTTTCCATAGTTTTCCAAAATAAACTATGGTGGCGACTCCTCTGTTTTGAAAATGAAAAGAAATTATTTTTATCCGCCATCCCCATCGTGACCCGGTTACGACAATAATCTAAAAGACAACTTTGTTGGTGAAGAAATCACACTTTTTAAGGTTAACATAGAGTTTTTGGTCTCGAAGAACTTTAAAAACTTGTTGCAAATGTGTCAAGTGTTCATCATGGCCTTTGCAATATATTAGAATATCATCAAAATAAACAACAACAAGTTTTCCAATGAAGGGCTGAAATACCTGATTCATTAAGCGCATTAAAGTGTTTGGTGATTAGAAAGGCCAAACAACATAATTGTTCATTCATAGAATCCGTCTCGGGTCTTGAATGAAGTTTTTCATCCATCACCAGGTCGCATTCGAATTTGATGTAGCCACTTCTTAAGTCAATCTTGGAGAAAATAATAGCATCATGTAGTTGATCCAACAAGTCATAAAGTCGAGGAATAAGAAACCTATATTTGATGGTAATCTTGTTCACAACACCACTATCAGTGCACATATGTCATGAACCATCTTTCTTTGGGACTAGTAGAGCAGGAACAACACAAGGACTAACACTTTCTCTTACCAGACCCTTGTCCAAAATTTGCTTCCCCTGACATTGCAATTCTTTATGCTCCTTTGAACTCGTACGATATGCTGGTTTATTTGGAATCACGGCACCAGGAACTAAATCAATGGCATGTTGGATATCTCACATTGGTAGCAAATCGCCATGAACCTCATCATGAACAACATTGGAGAATTCTTCTATTAATGGCTTGACGTTCTCATGTAGAGGTATTGATGCTTTATTCTCTTCACAGACTTCCAAAAGACACATAGTTTGACTCTAGACGAGCTTCATTGCGATCTTTCTTTGTCATGTATGATGACTCAGCTTGTTTCTCTTGGTTGTCATCATCGTGTTTCAATAGAGTTAATAAATCTTGATACTATTCTTAATAAAAGAATAATTATTCTTGAACCCCTTATGGATAGCTTGATGATCATATCGCCAAGGTCTTCCTAGCAACAAATAACACGTGTCCATTGGGATTACATCACACCATACTTCATCTTGGTATTTACTCCTAACAGAGAACTGAACGCAACATCGATTTGTCACTTTAACTTCATTTCCTTTTCTTAGCCACTGTAGTTTGTAAGGATGAGGATGTGCCATAGTTGGAAGCTTCAATTTCTCCACCATATAATTTGCAACAACATTTTCATAGCTACCATTATCTATAATAGTCTTGCATACCTTCCTTGAGCAGTGTATCTTGTGGTGAAAGATGTTATGACAAAGCTAACTTTCATTTTTAGTCAACATAGTAGTATTCAAATTACGACGAACCACTAATGTTTCTCCACAGTCAGCCGGAACCTCTTCAATCACACGATCAATTCCTTCTTCCTTTACATGCTCATTGCTTGGTTCTTCATTGATGTCTTCCTCGATAAGAGTAATAACTCATTGATTTGGACAATAGGCAGCAAAATGTCCAAATCCTTGACATTTGAAACACCTTCTGTTAGACTCAAAAGAACAAGACAAGATATGTTCTTTATTATTTTGTGGAGTTTTGGAAGAACTTACCTTCGAGGGTTATGGAGTAACCCATCTTTATTTTGAGGGATTGCTCATAACTCTTTCTTTGGGGAAGCGATTGTTCTTTCTCTGGATCATTTACTTTTCAGCCTTTAGGGCTAGTCTTGTCACATCATCTATCGCTTATAACAATTGTAGTTGGACAACATTCGTAATTTCTTCATTAAGTCCTCCAAGATAACGTGCAACATTTTTCTGTTCAAGTTTTTGAATATTTCACTTCATGAGAAGCTCTTCAAATTCCAATGTATACTCTTCAATAGTGAGTAATCTTGTTTTAAATAGTTAAACTTGATAAAGACCTCTTGCCTGTAATATTCTGGAAGGAGTTTTTGCTTGAGTTCACGGCACATTTTATCCCATCTTTTTTTCTTGCTTCGACTTTCTCTTTCTCACTGTCGCTTGAGCTTCTCGCACCATATTGAAACATTCTTCTTCAACTTGATGGCTATGAGCTTCGCATGCTTGTCATCTGGAAACTTGGTTAACTCGAACACCCTCTTCACTATGCAAAGCTAATCAATGAAATCATCTAGTTGGAGTCTCCCTTCAAACTCAGGAATATTAACTTTGATTCCCATGTCTTTAGCTTGATAAGCTCTACTGTTCCTTCGAGCTCCATGTTTGGTTGAGTCATCAGAAGAGGATGAGTAGTGAAAAACATTTGTGTCATCTTCTTCACTAGAATTGTTTTCATCGCTTGTTCTACCATGACTTTGTTGAGCAGCTTCGTGTCTTGCAAGTTGCTCTTGCATCGCCTTAACTTGACGATGTAGTCCTTCCATCTCCATCTCCTGAACACTTTTATGCTTTAGTTCCATGCTAATGATGATTTGAAGACTACCACTACGATAAAGATAACGTGTTGATAATGTACAATGATGAAGATGATGCAATAATGAGGAGGTGTGATGTTGATGCACCAATTGCAGCTACTACAATAAGATACTTCTAAAATAAAGAGGAAAGAAATGATACTACCAATAACTCTACAGCAGACGACCGCACTAATGAAGACCTGCACCCACAGCAAGATCGCTTACAAAGAAAGATTTTGAATCTACTACGAATCAAGTGATTTTAACTTGAGCAAGATGACATTGCTCTGATACCAAACTAATGTCAAGACATCGTTTGGTCACCAATCATGGCAAGGTTACTAACCCCACTATGGTGAGAATAGTCAAGACTGCCTTGATTGGGTAAGCCAAAAATATTAACTACCTCTTACTCTTAAAAGAGAGAGCTTAGAGGAAATAAACACAAATCTTATATTAGAAATCACTTTTCATTCAACTTGTGTCAAAAGGGTTACATGAGTACATAGTAGAGGATGTGGAAGCTTTCCTAACTTTTCTATGTGAGACTAGTAAGATACCCTAATTTGGCATATACATATACATATTCCTCTATAGTAACAACCTCTATTTCTTTTTTTCTTTTTTTCCTGCTTTAGTGCTTGTGGAGTTACCACGGTTTTGGATAATGATTGTTCTCCCTAGACTTGCACTTACCGCCCATAATGACTGAAACTCATAGTCAAAGTTCTCCAATTCACCTTCCAAGGAAGCCAACCAAGCTACTCCTAAAATCATATCCACCCCACTTAATTCAAACAAGAAGAAATTCTCCTTAAATGCAAACTCTCCCTATTTAACCGTAACACCCCTGCAACATCCACTTATTTTTTCTTTTAAATCCATCACCTAATTAGACGTTGTATGAAGAGGTAGGTTCTACATGTAATCTCCATTTTTGAACCACTTCCGTAAAAATAAAATTATGACTTGCTCCATTATCAATAAGCAACAACACCCAATTCCCATTAACTTCTCCATGTAGCTTCATTGTATTAGGTTGAGTCAACTCTCCAACTGAAAAGAGGGACAAATCCATCTGACTCCATTCCCTCTCCTCAGGCTCTTCATCTTTATCTGTATCTGTTCAAATCTTCCTTCCTGGCTCCATCACCTCCTCTTCTACACATATGATCATCCTCAAATTCTTTTATGGACATAAATGGCCAAAGTTGTATGTTCCTTCATAATGAAAACAACTCCCTCTTCTCTACGCCGAAAAAGATAAGGAAGAGTTTTTGATCCTCATCGCCACCCCGTGCTAATTCTTGATCGATTCTTTCTGCCTCCCGTGGAAGGCTCACCCCTTGCATGACTAGTCATGTTAGTCGCTATCTGACTATTAGTCCCTTTATTACTCTCAACTTGAGTATATATCCCATCCTCCGTGAAAATGGAACAAAGAGTTTCTAAAAATATCGCCTGCCCTTCTCTGTCTCCATTAACTATTCCTGATCAACGACAATCTCTATAGCCCCCATTGGCTTTTTTTCGTGTGATCTCAGTCTGTTTTGTATCTTGACCTGTAAACCTGCCAAAAATAACCCATCTTTTGCTCTTCATTCCACTTTGATGGACTTTTGCCAATTTTTCAAATACAGAGCTTCTTCCTCTACCTCCAAACCTCCTAATCAGAGTCGCCAAGAAGGATTCTTAGCCTTTTGCCTCCAAAACTTAAATCAATGATTCACATTCTCCTCTATGCTAATTTTAATTTTTTTTTGGCCAAAACATTTTGTACCTCAAAAAACTTTTTAGCTCTTGAAATCTACCCTTTGGATTAGCATCATCAAAAATGGGTAATTCCACTCTCCTCGACCACAGTTTCATCTCTTGAACAAACCCTTTGTCCTTATCCCACCGAATAGCACACAATAATTATGAACATGTAACCCACCAAATAGCACACACCCCACTGAATGAAAACTTTATTGATGGACTGCCAATAGAGATTTTACAACACTACAAAGGAAAATGTTTTCTTTCAAATAGGTGTCATCCTATCTAAACACAATAATTTCCAAAAAAAAAATAAAGGAAAATGATACTTTGACACCATTGTTCATGTAACCCCCATTTGACACTCCTACGTGTCACATGGGTCCCACCAGCGAAAGAGAGAGAATGTGTTTGCTTTTGTTGTATACGAAAGGATAATTTCGGCAAATACAAAATTGCAACCCATGTATGCGAAATTATTACTGAGCTAATCACTTAGGCCAACAGAGCTAACCATATTTCCTGTTGGGTTTCCCATGGAAAATCACTTATTTAAACATGGTAAACCACTTAGACGTATTTCTTTATATGTCATCCTCAGTTAACCGCTTATACAAACATGGTTAACCACATATCTGAACATGGTAAACCACTTAGACATGTATATATTTCTTCAGATGTCATACTCAGTTAACCACTTATATAAACATGACAATCCACTTGTATGAACATGGTAAACCACTTAGATATGTACATATTTATTCATATGATATCTTCAGTTAACCACTTATATAAACATGGCAAACCACTTATTTAAACATGGTAAACCACTTAGACGTATTTCTTCAGATGTCATCCTCAGTTAACCGCTTATATAAACATGGCTAACCACTTATCTGAACATGGTAAACCACTTAGACATATACATATTTATTCAGATGTCATACTCAGTTAACCACTTATATAAACATGACAAACCACTTCTACGAACATGGTTAACCACTTAGACAAGTATTTATTTATTCAGATGCCATACTCAGTTAACCACTTATATAAATATGACAGACCACTTATATGAACATGGTAAACCACTTAGATATGTACTTATTTATTTAGATGTTATCCTTAGTTAACCACTTATATAAACATGACAAACCACTTAGACATATACTTATTAATTAAGATGTCATACTCATTTAACCACTTATATAAACATGACAAACCACTTATTTAAACATGGTAAATCACTTAGACATGTACGTAATTATTCAGATGTCATACTCAGTTAACCAGTTATATAAACATGACAAACCACTTATATGAACATAGTAAACCACTTAGACATGTATTTATTTCTTCAGATGTCATCCTCAATTAACCACTTATATAAACATGGCTAACCACTTATCTGAACATGGTAAACCACTTAGACATGTACGTATTTATTCAGATGTCATACTTAGTTAACAACTTATATAAACATGACAAACCACTTATATGAACATGGTAAACCACTTAGACATGTACTTATTTATTCAAATGTTATCCTTAGTTAACCACTTATATAAACATGGCAAACCACTTATTTAAACATGGTAAACCACTTAGACATGTACGTATTTCTTCAGATGTCATACTCAATTAACCACTTATATAAACATGGCTAACCACTTATCTGAACATGGTAAATCACTTAGACATGTACGTATTTATTCAGATGTCATACTCAGTTAACCACTTATATAAATAAGGCAAACCACTTATCTGAACATGGCAAACCACTTAGACATGTATGTATTTATTCAGATGTCATACTTAGTTAACCACTTATATAAACATGACAAACCACTTATATGAACATGGTAAACCACTTTGACATGTAGTTATTTATTCAGATGTCATACTCAGTTAACCACTTATATAAACATGACAAACCACTTATTTGGTTTTTGTAAGTTGCTTGTTTTGAAATTAGACATGCTTGTTTGTATTCAAATAATGTGTGTAGCAAACCAGATACATCAGCGGAGTAAACCACTTATTAGTTACATGGTAATTTTCTTCTTTCCAACTCAAGCATTTATGTATGTATTCAAATTACGTGCGTAGCAAACCAGATAAATGAGTAGAGGAAACCACTTATTTGGTTTTTGTAAGTTGCTTGTTTCGAAATTGAAGAAATTACCCTTTCGTATACAACAAAAGCAAACACATTCTCTCTCTTTTGCTAATGGGACCCATGTGACACGTCGGAGTGTCAAATGGGAGTTACATGAACAGTGGTGTCAAAGTATCATTTCTCAAAAAGAAAAACCCCCTATTAACCCCCTATTGATATTTATATAGGTCACCCTAAGACTACCTAAAACCGAACAAATGACCTTACTTATCCCATGCCTCCTCCAATACACTTTCCATATGTTCTCTTTCCTAATGGGTCTAGCATAAAGTCAAAAATCTCATTACATACTTGATAGATAAGACTCCAGTTTATAAGAACAAGAGAAATTCCACTAGATTGGTATGCCATATTAATCTGAAATAGAAAAGGAAGAAACAAATTGGTTAATGCATCAAGTAGCTGAACACATCTTCTTTGATACACTAAGCCTAAGCTAAGCAATGAAATCTTGAAGCATTTCCAATTCCTGAATGCTTTATCTATGTGCTTTTGAAATGATGTTTTGCTAGCCTATTCCCCTTCAAACAACCCTTCCACTCATTACACGTATGATTACTTTATCTGCCAAGTACATGTATGATTACTTTAACTGCCTTTCAGTATGAATGTGATTGAAGTTATTGTTATGATAAATACATTCCCTGTTCAAAATTCATGACAGATGTTGTTAATAAATCTATTTGAAAAAGACAATATATTTATTTTTGAGTTGTTGTTAACGTGTTGTGATTTTTGTAGAAGTATTGGGACGTTGGAGCCTGCTGCAAAGAAAGATTTTGTGTATGTTGAAATCGACAATTGACAGATTTAAATCAACAATTATAGCAAAGTGCTTTTTTATGTAAAGCATCACAACTTAGGCCTTTGAACTCAAAAGAGAACCAAAATGACAATAGTTGTGTTTGCATTCAGAGTAGAGATACCAAAACTTTCACTGTCAAGAATCTATTAGTTTTTACTTTTTCTTTATAAAACTCTGTAAATTCACACATTTACGATGGATAGCCTAATAATTTGAACTAATTTTTTTAAGGTGAAAAGGATGAAGAATCCGTGTTTAGTGTTCTCAGTGCAAATTTATCTCATGTCTATTAATTCCTAGCTCTTCCAATGGTTAGAGGTACAACTTCAAAATTCTTAATACAAATTTATATATCAATCAATTAACGCAATGGCAGATTGAAATCTTTCTTAGTTTGAATGACTCTTGCTTTCTTATAAATTGACAACTTTATTACTGACAAATACTGCATACAAACTAATGTTATATAAAAATAATTATCTATTTTGTGCTATTTTATAGTGAAATTCTCAACTTTATCCATTAAGAACCTATCCATATATATATACAACTATTCTCTTATTACTTAGTGTCTTGTATGTTATTTGAGTCTACCAATTAACAACATTCAGTTTAATTATTTATAGTGAGATTACTACTTAAAAGTTTATACTAGCATGCAATTAAATTAACAAGTTTATAGAATCTGAATTTCTCAATAACTTTGATATTTCAAAATCTATTTATTCAAAATGAAAATGGAAATTGGAACAAAAATAATTTTCTCAAAAGTAAATTCAATTTTCTCTATAAATATATATTTTTTATACTTTGAACAGTTATCAAAATTAACTTATATGATATTCATAATTTATATATTTTCCTGATATATTTTCATTTTTTGTTTCATTTATATCAAATTGATATAATAAATATACGGTACTTTTAAAATAATACCATTCCATTGCACGGCCAAGTACTAGTTAAACTACATAGGTAAGAAGAAACACTATTGTCTTCCATTTGAACTGGGAAGCATAGCGTTACTGTTCTTCGGCACTGGAATGGAACAACATCACCACGCACACGACGAAAGTCCCATGCGGGGTTAGAAATACAACATTCCATGGAAGAGAACCTTCGCGAATCTTCTTCCCCTTCCTCTCCCGAATTCTTCAAACAAGTCCAAGCTGCTCTCAAGCGCCATCGCCCTCTCGGTATAAATGCCCGATTTACCCCTCCAACCGCCACTCTCCTTTCGCCTTTTCCTTTACTAACTCTTTCGCTTTCTTCCGTTAATGCCTCTTCAGCTTCTACGCAATCGCATACCTTGCGCCCAAAGCGCTCCATGGTGGCGCACCGAAACGTCGCCGACAAGTCCGAGGAGGAACATCCCTCCATTTCCGACACCTGCACCGGTGAAGGTTGCAAGAACGAACCCTCTCTGCCGGTCGAATCTCAGAGTGTTGGTGTGCACAAGAAGGTTCGGTTTTCAACTGAGAGCAACAATGCCACTTCGCAGTCATACGGTAATTTTTTGTTACCTTCTGCTTGCTTTGCATATCACTACATATTGCAAATCTTCATTACAATTTTGAGGCCGGAAGTTGCATTGTTTTTACTGTGGTTACTAACAATTTATCCACTAACACTCCTTGTAAAGATAGATCTTTCTTATGTAGCTTTGTGTATGATAAAAACTACAATACTAGCCATATCCCAAGTGCCAAAGTTAATCTGGTCTTCCTTGATTAGCTTCTTTCTTTACCTACATCTGACTGAAAAAAAATACGAAGATTGTTGCTCACTTTCACACTACATCGAAATTGCAGAAGCTTTATCTCAGTGGGTTACTTACAGGTAACAACCAAATATTAGCACACACTGTTGATCGTGAGCGATCCTTGTTTGGGGTTTTGACAAATTTTAGATTAGTTGTTGAAGGCCTAATACAACCCTCTTCCTTTACCTAGGCTTGGGACTGTCTGAGAGAGTTAGCGAGGTAGTTTTATGTGGATAGAATAAGTACCCCCACACATTTTTTTTACATATTGATTACACGATAATTCTTCAACTTCAAATTAAGAATAATTACCTGTAAGGGATTCGGGTAAGCCTTCAAGTTCTCAACAATTGACGAACAAAGAGATCTTGTATTGTATTATGCATCATGAATGGGTTTCTTACAATGAAAAAGGCTAACACCGAGGTAGTGATAGCGAATACAGTGATATGAAATAACATAAATGGTAGAAAAAAACGAAATAAGAACAGAACAGAGAAAATCCCGGGGAGGACCAGGAGAGGGAGAAAGAGTCACACTTTCCGACACACCCTCCATTTCCCATTTTTTTCCTTTTATATTTACTTCATGTGCCGAGCGTAATCATTGAGCTTAGAGCTAGTTACTCTTTTTCTCTCACTTTTGTGGGTCATTGTGATTTAATTGTTATCATCCGCGTGTCCCATCCTTGTAAGAGTCTTCCCATGCACCTTATTTGCCAATATTTCTTCTGCACTCATGATATCACCCACCAGGATTTTGAGTCTAGCCTAAACCTTTTTGTTAGGATTGTTGCATTGAAAATAACTGCTGATGTTGTGATACATATCCCAAAGCAGTCATTATACCCTGCCATACAGATTCTTTTTCCTCTCTTTTAGCACGCAGGGGTCAATGTTGCAAAAGCTACTGAAATGGAGTACTTATCATCTCATATGAGTTCACTTGCATTGACAGATGGGGCATCAATTGGATTCAATCAACATGTTAAACACCACAATATGCAGCAGGCAGAGTCTGAGACTAGTTTGTTATCTGAGGGAGGCAAGAGTTCTCTGCTTCCAAAGAGAAGAATAGTTACTCAGGATCATCTGCAGCAATTCAAAAACTTTTTGAGTCAAGCAGCTACACAATCTTCCATAGTGGGATTGCCATGTCCTACAACTACATCAGTCCATTCAACTTCAGCTCCAATGCTGAATTCTATAACTCATTGTTCCAATTCCTGTATGGATAGTGACTCGCATGTGGCTGCAGAACCTTATGATAACCTGAATGTCAATTGTCATCCTATAACACAAGGGGCTGTTAAATCACCATATGATTCTCTGAAGGAAACCAATAGAATGTCAATTGATCAGGTGGCAAGTGCAATCCAAGATTATAATCCAGAACTTGATGTGGAGTTGACATTTAAGCAGAGTGATCCATCTAAGGAACAACAAGGATGTTTGTTAAAAGAAACTAGTATTTCAAAATATACATCTTGTTGTGATGACATTTTAAGTAAAGGGGAAGAGCCTGCAGCTGTTACCAACATACTGCCTCAGGTTCTGACTTCATCTTCAGATACAAAGCAGGAATCTTCTAGGTTAGAGAAGCAAGAAAAAAAGGCAAGTTGTAAAGGATCTTCAGTCACACGAAAGAGGACCTATGACCCTGAGTTGTTTTTTAAAGTCAATGGCAAGCTTTATCAAAGGCTTGGCAAGATAGGCAGTGGTGGAAGCAGTGAGGTGCACAAAGTGATTTCGTCAGACTGTACTATCTATGCACTTAAAAAAATAAAGCTAAAGGGTCGTGATTATGCCACTGCATACAGCTTTTGTCAAGAGATTGAGTATTTAAATAGGCTGAAAGGAAAGAATAATATTATCCAGCTTATAGATTATGAGGTACTCTCAACCTATTTCGGTTATGAATATGATACATGACAGTTCTTACTTTTTAAGTGTTGCTCTTACCCCAACCATGTAGTGAATTCTATCTTTTTATTTTATGTCCCACATCCCTCCTTTGTCTTGTTTCAATAGTTTGGGTTCTCCTCTGCTCTTATAGATGATAACTTAGAAGCTTATACACTCCAATTGCGTGGAGCTGGACGTTCTATTCTTTTCCAAGTATTCCTCAGTATATGTTGAATTAATTAGACAGTCAAGGACAGGTCAGAAAGCTGTGTCTGTATGCATCTTCCTTCTTTCTCTTATCTACATTGTCCAAGTCTAATACCAAATTCCATATTAATAATTTTGGATTATTATAATGGATGTCCTGGCTGATCCCCTCCCGCTTTTTGTTTGTTTTTTTTTTCTTCTAAATTAGGTATTGAAGCCGTGTTATTGTCATATGTTAAATGTTATCTTAGTTCATGTTGATGACACGGCTTTTACAATGTTCCTCATAAATACTTGCTATAGGTGACCCAATGTTGCTTAATGTACTTTCTCAATTAGGATCATTGGATGGGTGTTCCTGTTATACATTACTTTCACTCACTCTTGCATACAAAGAAAGGGTCAGTTGCAAATTATTTAGTTGACCATGCACACAAGTCTTCCAGTGGGCTCCCACTGCTGTATCAATCTCTCTCTAGGGTTAGATTCTTTCTTGTGAGATCTTATTGGTGGAGTTTCTTTCTTCTGTTCATCAACTCCTTCTTAGGGGTCTGACTTTTGTATGTTTTAAAAAATAATAATCGTTATTCAGTTATCTTTGAGAGGTCATGTGCATTTAGAAACAGTAGTGATGCATATTTTGGGTTGATTTGTATGTAACATATTTTACTTGTGATTATTTTCTTGGTTTTGTATTTGTGATGGATTTGATTACTTCATCAGTATTATAGTGTTATTCATTTTTACCTACTCTTATAAATTAGGTGACTGACAAAGCCTTGTTTGAGGGAGTCATAAATGGATCCATCAGTAATAAAGATGGTAGAGTCAAGGATGATGGATATATATACATGGTGCTTGAATACGGGGAAATTGATTTGGCTCATATGTTGTCTCAAAAGTGGAAGGAACTAGATGGGAACAACCAGACCATAGACGCAAACTGGCTTCGATTTTATTGGCAGGTTTAAGTTTGCAATGTAATCTTGAAAATATTTTATTATTTCTGTGAACCTGCATTTTGCATAATTACTTTTCGGTTCAGTGGTTACAGGATCTTGTGTTTGAGTATCCAAAAGTATGCAAGAAACAATTCCTTTTTGAACTTCTACGGGTTCTGGTGTCTAGTCTGCTCTGGTTTTGATGTTTCAAATTCTGTATGAAGCAACCTCTTTTATGTTGTGTCAAACAAAAAAGCTCATTTGTTTTTGTTAATAATCATGTTCCAAAGAATGAAATAATTTTTCCTTGTGCTATGATATCATGATGGCTGTATTTTGGTATTTTCTCTTCATGTACATTATTTATTGGATAGAATACGGAATACACCTAAAACTGTTTTGTTGATTTCTTCAGCAAATTCTTCAAGCTGTCAACACAATTCATGAACAACGTATTGTGCATTCTGACTTGAAGCCAGCTAACTTCCTCCTTGTCAAAGGTTCATTAAAACTGATTGATTTTGGAATAGCCAAAGCAATAATGAGTGATACAACAAACATCCAACGTGATTCACAGGTATTTCATTCTTGTACCATGGTTATCAATCTCAGGTTGCTGCTTGTAGTAGGAAGCAGGATGACTGCAGTTTTAAATATAGTAGCCCCTATAATTTGTACTACACCCATCAATCTAGGAGCAATAAGGTTACTGTATTGAAGTAAAGATATTGGTGTGAATTAATAGAAAGAACGTAAAAAATTAGAAAAAATCCAGCAGAATGTGAATGGTGAAGTTCATAGGAAGAATGATAGGTTCCTGATCTCCATAAGGAAGCATCATAAGTTTTATGCACCCTCAGGCCCAAATATCCAGGGCCTACTTAGAGAGTTAGTTACAGAGGGAGGTCTATCGCTGTAGTGGTAGTATACAGTGACTTGGAAAAGGCTTTGCCTCTTCCTTTGATTCGTTAGTTCAGAAATCAGATTTCTCTTATTAGAAAGTTTCTCTCAAAGAAAGAATCGTAGACAGGAAAAAAAATAGTCTGGTAAAGCTTCAAGGAGCAAATGTAAAACTGAGCTATCATTTTTGTTTAATGGTCAAGGAAGAAATGCTCCAAATTCTATTTGTTTTAGAAACAAAAAATGCATAATAAAATGGGTGAGAAATCTCAAGTTTACCCTAAAACCTATTGAATATTGTTCAAGTCGAGGAAGAGACGCTTTGTAACCTAGATCACAATAGTGCTGCTATAGCATGTTAAAAGGTGCCATGTTATGTTCTATCACTTTTGTCTCGTTTTGTTCACTTGTACAAAATGCTATAATTGAAATGCATGTCTTTCACACTGTCTTTGTGGTTCTATGTTCTGTTACTCACTGAATTTTGTTATCCAAATTTAGAATTGTACCAGCAATGCCTCACTGAAGTATCTCTGGTATTGTTAATTTGTTATAACTGTATACTAGTGAGTTACGTACTAACTCTTTAATTCATAGACTGTTTGTCAAGAGACACTTAAAGAATATATGAGAAAAAGTGTTCAAGAGATTTTAACTTAGATCTCAGTGTTTAATTCATATTCAAATATCTATACGAGATCAATTGCTTACAACAAAAGCTTAAAGAGAAAAAATAGGAAAACCCTAGGATACTAGGCCATAGATAGGAACAACACAAAATAACTTTTGCTCAAAAGATAATATAAACTATTCTAACACTCTCTCAAGCGGGAGCATACAGATTGTATGTTTCAAGCTTGAAACATATAAGTTCAATTCAAGCTCCTCTCAAGGATTAGTTTAAAATGTCTACAAGTTAATCCTTGGAGCCAACAAACTCAGTGCAAATTTTCCTGGACAACAACTTTTCTCTAACAAAATGACAGTCAATTTTTGGGTTTTGTCCTCTCATGAAACATAGGGTTTGAAGCAATGTAAAGAGCTGCTTGATTATCACAATGCATCCTCATTTGTTGAATTTCACAAAACCTTAGATCTTGTAAAAATTGTTTTATCCACACAAGTTAACAAGTGATCAATGTTGATGCCCTATATTCATCTTCAACACTTGATCGAGCAACTGCATTTTCTTATCTTGCTTTTAAAAGGAATAATATTTCCTCCAATAAAAACACAATATCCAGTAGCAGAACATTTGTCTATAGGAGACCTAACCCAATCACTATCACAGTATCCAAATATTTGGGTGCTTCCTTTATTTTCATATAGTAGGAACTTGTTTTGTAGCCTTTTTTAGGTTACCTAAGAATGTGAAGGATAACATTGTAGTGATCAATGCAAGGAGCTTGCATAAACTGACTCACGAAACCAACTGCAAAAGATAGGTAATAGTAAGATAAACAAGATCTCTCATAAGTCTTTTGTATCTCTTTGGATCTTAGAAGAGCTCACTTTGCTATGCCATTAATTTCTGATTTGGATCTATAGGACTATCCACCAATTTACAGTTAACCATTCCTGCTTCTTTCAAGAAATCACATCACCTTTTTTGGATTGAGCCACATCAATTCTTGGGAAGTATTTGAGGCACCAAAGATCTTTGGTTTGAAAATGTTTGCACAAATGTTGCTTTAGTTGAGCAATTTTGGCAGCATAATTTACTGTAATAACTATATTATCAACATGCACAATTAGATAAAAAAACATTTTCTAAGAGATGTATGACAATAAAAGAATGAATGATCTACTTCACTTCGTTTCAGCCTTAAGATTTGAACAATATGACTAAACTTTCCAAACCAAGCCCGTGGAGATTGCTTGAGACCATAAAAGGACCATGTCAAGTTACAGACAAATCCTAACTAAGCAATAAAACCAAGACGTTGCTCTATGTAGATGTCCTCATACAAATCACCATGAAGAAAAACATTCTTAATATCCAATTGATGAAGAAGCCAACGGTGTAGTGTTGTCATAGCAAAGAAGAGACGTATGATAGCCATTTTGGCTACAGGAGAAAAGGTATCACTATAGTCTAAACCATATATCTAAGTACAGCCTTTAGCCACCAACCCGACCTTAAGGCGATCAACCTCACCATGTGGTCCAACTTCAATGGTATACACCAATGTCTTTTGCCAATGTGGCAGCGGAACTAAGTCCTATGTGTGATTAAGTTCAAGAGCCTGCATTTCAATTAGAAGACAACGGAAATAAATGAGAAATAGCAAGGGGATATCCAGTGATAGCTTAGAAAATTGTAAATAGGATGAGGAATACGAGTATCATTTTTGAGAGCAGTTGGCCAACCAAAATCTTCATTATTAGGTGTCATGATATTGAGTGATGATTGTAAAGGATTTGGTGAAGATGAATCACCATGTAATATGGGACCAGTCACTTGTGGCTTGCATTGGTAAGTGATGATAGGCAACAAATATGACTTTGATGGTTTTGAAATAGGAGACGAACTTGAAGGGTTGTCAGGAGCAGGGAAAACAAGAGTTCAACCTCTGGAATGGGTAAGACTTGTTGGACATAGTCAACTTCATGAATGAAAAAAGTGAAGAAAGATATATATATATTGTTAGTGCACAAGAATATACTGCAGAATGAATTCTGCAATACCTAGAGCTATTACTCCTACTAAGATTCCCTCCTTTTTCCACACCTAACAGACAAGCAAAAGCTAACTTTTTTCTCTCCCCTCTCCCACTATGTGCGATATTTGCTCTCCCATAACTAGTTTTCTGTAATTCGTATGCTGCCCCTTCGTATTTCTCATGCTATATATGTTTTCCAACTCAAGGCCAATGGTTAAGTTGGATAGGACCAGCTGAACAATGGGGCATGCTAGTCTTCAAGCTCTGACATCTTAAAAGTCATGTGAGGGCTTGTCTTCGTCCGCCGAACCAAATTATTGGCCCACCGTAATGGATTTTCTGAAATATTAAAAAATAGATTGCGAAAAGCCCATCCCGGAGTGAATGAGAGATGACCCAAGAAATTTTACTGGTGTAAGAAGAAATACCTGTCATGTGAATAGATTGGCCCATATTTTTTCTTAAGCTTTAACAGATCAAATATATCAGAAATGTTAAATTTTTATTTGGTTTTCTTTCTTCTGTAGGTTGGTACTCTAAGTTACATGTCACCTGAAGCATTTATGTGCAATGAGAGTGATGCTAGTGGAAACATCATAAAATGTGGTCGGCCATCAGATATCTGGTCCCTTGGCTGCATTCTTTATCAAATGGTGTATGGGAGAACACCGTTTTCAGATTACAAGACATTTTGGGCCAAATTCAAAGTTATAACCGATCCAAATCACGAAATTACGTACGAACCAGTTTCAGATCCTTGGCTTCTGGATCTTATGAAAAGGTGTCTAGCATGGGATCGAAATGAAAGGTGGAGAATTCCTCAGCTGCTCCGGCATCCTTTTCTAGTTCCCCCAGTTCCATGTCATCAATCTTTGTTCCAAGATCAAACCTTTAAATTGCTGCAACTTATATCTGAAACTTGCATAAATGACCCAGAAGCTACGCAGCTCTGTTTTCAACTCCAACAGGTGCTTGATAATCCCATAAAATTAACTAGTACTCATTCATTAGATTCCCTAGACCAACAGCGTAAATTGCTGTCCCGAATATCAGAACTTTGTATTCAACTACAGAAAAGATTGCCAAATTCGGATGAAGAATAGATGCTTGTTTTGTTGAAGCTTCTTTTGGAAATTCATAATTTTTTGTCAAAAGCTCTCTAAAGAGGTGAAGCTAGTGATTTATTATTGGTTCATTCCAATTTCCAGTTGTTATTCTTCTATGTACTTGTAACTAAAAAGGTATACCTTTTCATGTTTATAGTGCCGAAACCCGGTTCCTCATTTTTCAGGTGTTATAATGCTACAAGCGAATAATTGATTACAGGTCATCTATAAATGAGAATCAAACTTTAAAAGGTGTTACAAGGCTGACAAATAGTCCTGTCTCTTACACAATAGGAGTTTGATCTTTAGTTTTGTAGTATGGAAGGACATATGTTGCAAGAGACTAATGTTTTAAATTCATTTTTTGAGAGATTAGTCTTCAAAATAATGAAATGAGGTTAAATTCAGAGGAGGTGAATGTGGTTCGCAATGTTTGAAGGTTGTAAAATGAAAACGTTTTTGATGTGGACCAGCCATGCGATTCGTGTAGCTAAAGTGGGTTTTGTATTCTGCACCCAAATATATTTTGAAAATCCATTTCCACTCTTTTAAAGTTGTATTTGAGAATGTTAGATGTATTCTGAGATCTAAAATTTAGAATATATCTTGTGTATTTCGGATTATATATTCTATAATATATCATTTCTGTTGTCTTAATATATTTATATTTTATTTGAATTAATTTTGAATATAATTAGTTTATTTTAAGATTATTTTTGAATTTTAAATACAAATAATTTATTTAATATAAAGGTATTTTTTTTAATAGGAACAATATTCATCAAAAGTAAGACGATTATATGGCACATATTAGTAATAAAAACTTTTGTACAATATTATCGTTTAATTTAAAATGTAAAAACTAAATTTTGGTATATTTATTGTTGATTATATTTGATGAATCCAACAAGTATAGAACAATCTATGATCACATGATTTAGAGTAGTTTAGGTGTATGTATGTGTTATTGGAAGAGCGTTTAATCCACACAGTTACGTAATATTTTGGTTAAAATTTGTTTACAAAAAAATTTTGAGAAAAACCTTGATGCTAATTTTAATAGCTTGAATTTTCAACATGATCAATTGATTTCATTTAAGTGAAATATGTTTTTACAAATATTTGTTTCAAGCAGCGTGTTGAGAACGAAGTTTTTGAAATCATTTTGACCGAAAAAAGAGTTTTTTATTGAAATAACTCATTTGTGTTTAGCAACAAACTGTGTGATTGAACTCTTAGAGCAACAAGACGAATTAGTACGTGTGTTGGAGTCTTCTAACTTGTATAAGAAAGTTTCTCTCTGAACTTTGAGAATTTGTTGTATTCATTTGAATTTTCATTTTTAGCTATTTGTTAAGGTTTTCTCTCTCTAATTAGATAGGGTTTCTAGTTATAGAGGTGTAGTAGGGTGTTGCACAATTGATTTTTCATTCTTGTAGGATGCAAGAGTAGTTCATGGTGTAATTTTTTTAATTAAAATGTATTGTGTGTTGTGTTTAGTGAAATTTTTGCTTGACTGGCGAAGAAAGTGGATGTATCTCTCGAAAAAGAGTGAAATAGTTTAAAATTTGTGTGCACAATTTGTTTGATCCAAGTCTCTTTACTGTTTTCAAGTTATGCGAACATTTTGATCTAATTGAACTTTCATCTGATCGTATGTGCAGTGTAATTGATTGTTTTTATGAGGTTATGGTTATATGAAAAATTGTAATTCGCTAAATATAATATATTGAAAGTTAAATATGATAAATTGTTTTTGAAATACTTGTGAATTGTCAACTACAATTTATTGATTTTTGTAAAGGATTAATTCTAACTTTTTAATTTGCGAAAATCTTAAATAGTTCAATTCACCCTCCTTTTTAACTTGACCTATAATGTTGTACAATTGGTATCAAGAGCTAGTTCTTGATAGTTATTCAAGTTTTGATCTTAATGGCTGAGAACAATCCATTTGTTGAGGGAGCCTCAATTAATAGGCCATCAATGTATGGTGGATTGAATTATCAATTTTATAAAGTAAGAATGAAGATTTTCATTGAGTCAATTGATTGAGGTATATAGGATGCTATTGTGAACGATCCTTATGTTCCTAAGCATATTGTTAATGGTGAAACTGTTAAAAAATAGTGGTCTAAGTAGTTTGATACAGAAAATAAAAAGGCTCAATATGATTGTGTAACCAAGAATATAATTATATCTGCTTTAAATCTGGAAGAATTTTTCAGAGTATCACAGTGTTTCTCGACAAAAGAGCTATGGGATATTTTAGAAGTTACACATGAAGGCACATTTGATGTAAAAAGAGTTACGAAGCACATGCTGATTCAAGAATATTAACTCTTTAGAATGCGGTAGGGTGAAATTATTATTAATGTGCAAAAGAGCTTCATGCACATAGAGAATCATCTTATTGGTCTTGGTAAGGTATTTGATAAAAAGAAGCTTAACATAAAAATTCAAGCTAGCAGTTAAAAGACTATTATTTTACAATCTAGAAACCTCATTACAATGAGTACTGCACACTGTTTGGAAAGCTTAGGGAACATGAGTTGGAGATAAACAGATTGAATGAGCAGGAAAACAGTGACATAAAAACAAAGAGAATTGCTCTTAGGACATCTATTCAAAAGGAAGAAAATAGTATAAATGACTCAAGTGAATACAGTGATATAGAGACATTAAATTTGTTGACCAACATTCAGAAATTTTCTAAAAAATAAAGGAGAGGACAAGAGTCAACCAACTAAAAGGTATAATAAAAAAAATGAATCTAGTTCCTCTAACTTTACGTTTTTGGACGTTGAAAAGAGGGTTCAAATAAAGTTAAAAGGACAAAGAAGAAGAATAGTAAATGAGGAAAATCAAGAAGAGAATATATTGCTTAGCAAAACAATGGTATATCATCTAACAATTCATGAAGAGAGATTGAAAAAGCATACCTATGTCTTATGACTATGTATAATCAGCAACCAACAATGTAAGTACTAGTGTTTCCATGAGTTGTGAAAATTATAGAACTTTGCTTGAATCTTTTAAGGAAACACATCAAGAACTAACAAATTGCCCTCTTAAACAATATATTAAAGGGATTAAACAATTGGTTGAAAAACAAGGTTAGTATATTAGAAGAAAAATTAAAAATAACAAATTAATTTATAAAAAGCTTGAAATAATTTATAGATTTCAGTAATTGTGTTGAGTCAAGTAAGCCTACTAGTTTAGAAAGTTGTGAAGTTTTGCAGGAAAAGGTAAGATATCTCATAAAAACTGTGGCAAAGTTTTTAATAGGCACAATTGATCTAAATGCTTTACTTGGTTCTCAAATGTTTTTAATAAAGCAAACATGGTTACAAACTCACTTTTCAAAGTAAAGTAAAAAAATTTAAATTTTTTTCAATCACACTAATAGGTAAACTTCACCATTTGTCTCATATTTCTAATGTATAAGAAAGGGTCATATTGTTAGAAAGTATAGAGTTAGGAATTATGACTTACCAAATGACCTAGTTAGGTGCGTACCTAAAGGTACAAATAACAATTTTGGACCCAAGGTTAATAAGTGACCACTTCTTGCTACCTAAAATGTTTTGCAAGAGCAGCCAAGAAGCAACCGTGGTACTTAGATTGTGGCTGTTCAAAGTGTATGACTGCAGATACTTCAAAATTTATTAACTTGACTTTAAAATGTAAATATAAAGGATTTGTTACATATGAAGCAACAAGGGAAGAATACTTGTCATAGGTGATATAGTAGACCCAGATTCAATGATCATCAAACATGTGTTACTGGTGGAAGGTCTATAGTCCACTTAGTATCAATCAACTTCGCGATAAGGGATACAAAGTCATATTTGAACCAGAGTTCTGCTAAATCATAGATGCGACAACCAGAAAAAATTTTACTTGTTAGTAAAATGGTTAATAATATGTACATGCTATTGTTGCATTAAATCAAACTTGGATTGTTTAATTTCTAAAAGTGATGAATCATGATTGTGGCATAGATGCGTTGCACATATACACATGCATCATCAAAACAAATTAGTTTCAGAAAATCTAGTTGATAGTCTATCAAAACTCAAGTTCAAAAATTATAGAATTTTTGAAGCATGTCAGAAAGTTAAACAGGTTAAAAACTCTTTTAAACATAAAATTTTTGTTTCAACAACCAAACCTTTACAATTGCTTCACATGGATCTATTTGGTTCCTCTTGAACCATGAGTATTGATGGAAATTATTATGGACTTGTCATACTCTAGATAAGGTATTACAAAATGAGAATAACTGCAACATCTGTGCAATTAAAAGTAACCATGGGGGGGATTTCAGAATGAAAAATCTAACACAATTTTGTGAAAAGCATGGTATAAAACACAATTTCTCAACACCTAAAACACCACTACAAAATGTGTTGTAGAAAGGAAAATTAAATCTTTGGAAGAATTGGTCAAAACTTTGTTAAATAAATTTTCTCTTCCTAAATATTTTTAAACTGATGTTGTAAATATTGTTTGTTATGTTTTTAATAGAGTTTTAATAAGGCCAATTTTGAAGAAAGCTCCTTATGAACTTTATTAGGGAAGAAAGTCAAATACCAATCATTTGAAAGTCTTTGGTTCTAAATATTTTATCTTAAGTAATGGGAAGGAAAATCTTGGTAAGTTTGATGCAAAGGCTGATGAGGGTATCTTTCTCGGTTACATACTATGTAGTCATGCATATAAAGTATACAACAAGAAAACCATGACCATTGAATAATTTATACATATTGTCTTTTATGTGAAACTAATCATGATTTGCAAGGTTCTTCTAAGAGTAATGTTGGTGAAGAAGAATGAAATGATTCATTTCAGAAGCTAAAAATCAACTCAAAAATTGTAGAACTGAAAGCATTGCAGACACTGTAGGATCGTCCAATGCGTTAACTCTAGAAGCGTCTAGTGTACCTATTGTTGACACGAAATTGCCAAAAGAATGGAGAGATCATGAGACCTTTCACTGGACAACATTATTAGACAAATAGAGAAGGGAGTTTTTACCAGAAATACTCTTGATCATTTTTGTGAAAATATGGTTTTTGTTTCACAGACTGAACCTAGAACTATATATGATATCTTAAGTGATGAAAACTGGATTGCAACTATGCATGAGGAACTAAATAAATTCACTAGGAATAATGTATGGACACTGATTCCTAGAACTAAAGATATGAATGTCATAGGAACTAAATGGGTTTATAGAAATAAGATGGATTAACAATGAATAATTGCTAAAAATAAAGTTAGGCTAGTTGCAAAATGATACAATCAAGAAGAAGGAACTGATTTGGTTTTTTGCCCATGTAGCTAGATTTGAAGTTATTGGACTAATGCTCGCATATGCTTGTATGTATGATTGAAATTGTTTCAAATGGATGCCAAAAGTGCATTTTCGAATGACTTTATAAATGAATAAGTTCATGTAACTCATCCCTCTGGTTTTCAAGATTAGAAATTTCCAAGACATGTTTACAAGTTGAAGAAAGCATTGTGTGGATTAAAACAAGCTCCAAGGTAATGGTATGAGAGGCTTATCAACTTTCTCTTATCTCAAAATTATGAGAGAGAAAAATTGACAAGACTATTTTTATTAAGAAAGCTACAACTGATATTATTTTAGTTCAAGTATATTAGATGACATAATATTTGGATATACTAATAAAAATATGTACCATGAGTTTGTTTGAGCAATGCGTGATGAATTTGAAATGTCAATGATGGGAGAGCTTAACTTATCCTTAGGATTACAAGTCACGCAATTGAAGAATAGAACTTTTTTTAGCCGATCAAAGTATTGCATAGATTTACTGAAAAAGTTTGACATGGATAAATGCAAAGAAGTTGCCACATGTATTTTAACAACTTGCTACCTTGATTTAGGAAAAAAGGGAATTTTAGTAGATCAAACTGAATGTAGAGGTTTAATTGGACTATTGTTATATCTAACTGTAAGTAGACATGATATTATGTTCAGTGTTTGTCTGTGTGCCAAATTCCAATCAAATTCAAAGGAATCGCATTTCAATGCAGGAACAACCAATGTTGGTATATGGTATCGAGGTGAAGTTCCATTAAATTTGTCTAGTTATTCTAATTTCGACTTTGTAGGATGCAAACTAGGTAGAAAGAGCACAAGTAGACATGTCATTTATTCGGATAAAGTCTCATTTCATGGCATGGCAAGAAGCAAACATGTGTAGCAATATCAACTGTTGAAGCTGTATAATTACAACTAGAAGTTGTTGTGCAAGCATTTTATGGCTAAAGCAGCAGTTAAGTGATTATGGATTTCAATTATCTAAGGTACCATTATTGTGTGATAATACGAGTGGCAATTAATCTGACAAAGAATCCAATCCAACACTCTAGGATAAAACACATTAAAATAAGACATCATTTCATTAGAGATCACACTAATAATGGTGACTATGAAATAAAATTTATTCAAACTGCAAATCAATCAATTAATCTTTTCACAAAACCACTTGCAAAGGAAAGACTTAATTTTCTGATAACTAAACTGGACATTCTAGATTACTCAAGCATACCATAGATTTCAAAAGTCTTATTTTATTATAGTAAAAGTGAATTCTAAGTCTATTTTAATTAATTGAGACGGTTCAAATTTGTATTTAATGCAAAGTATTATTCATTCAGTCAATCAAACACATTTTACATTTTAAATATGATGTTTATTGTGTAGCAAATCTCAAGGAAAAATAGCATGTACATGTTATGTGCAACAATTGCTTTCAAAATCTAATACATCAATTTGGTTGTGTGTTTTCAAGCATGAATTAGTATGTAGTTTGTTGCAACAAATGAACCAGTATAAATTGTTGCGTGTAGTTTATCTCTCTCCCTTATCTCTTTTTACCACTTGTTATCATCATCTTCACTAACATAAGGAGTGTTAATACATGATAACTTACTAAAATATTTTATTGAACGTTTTTAAAATAAGTATTTGATCTACACTTGCATTGGTTGCTCAAACGTTAAAACTATGACCTAATCACTTGTTAAAGTAAATTTGAATACATGTTAGTCAAGTTATTTTGTTGAGTTGTAAATCTATGTTTGACTTTATCTTTTGGACTTGAAGAGCTAAAACTAAATTAAGCATTCAAACTTGACTGTCTAATTATATTTCTTAAGTTTTCCAAAAGAAAATGTTTTATACTTACTTCAACAGGCAAAACATATTTAAAAGTGTTTATAAAACATAAGTCTTCAGGTTTACTCTTCTTATTGTACTTTCACAAGTCAAAGTTCTATCAAGTGTTGTCAGCCAAACAAAAGAATCACAGATTGATTGTTAGTCAACAAGTGATTTAGAGAAGTTAGCAAAGAGCCTCTGACAAGACACTTTCGATGAAAGTTTTTTATTATGTTTATTTTACAAACCAAATTGTGTTCTTGGCTTCATTAATCAAATGATAAAATTTGAAAAGTTTTTAAGAATTAATTAAATCATAATTCAACCCTCCTTTATTATAATTGTCATGTTTTTCACAATTGATATCAAAATCAGCCTCTAAATGATTGAACGACCTAACAATGTCTAGAAGAAAAGATCTAACATATGAAGGAAAGCACAGCACACGATAAGATGATAACTTTGTTTTGGTAGAATCTTTCGGAGAGTCTGCACAATGTTAATTCTTAATTAGCTTCTCTCACATGCATTTAAGAGCATTTATGAAGAAGCAACAAGTTTTTTAATGCACAATCTCCCAAGCATCTCGAATTAGAACATGTGACAGTTTATTAAACATGCATAATGCCATAGACTCATCCATGTTGTCAACCATGTCGTCAAATAAAATCCCTAACTAGTTAATTGTTCTTTCTCTCTCTCTCTCTCTCTCTCTCTCTCTCTCTTCATCAAAAGAGTGGTTCCTTTCGTATTTATCGAGTTTTTCCTCTGTGCATCTTGTTCTTAGAAGAAAATCTCAAATCCTTGATAATAACTTCCTCTAACTCTCTTCTAATATCAATGGTTCCCAATAAAGCCTCAAGAGTACTCCATCTGTCTCAACACCGACTAATGCAAAGTGGTGGTTTTTAGAGATATAATTCACACTCGAAAAGTTCATCAAGTTCAATAATCTTGAATGTGTTGGGTATTCGCTAGACAAGATTTTTGGACCAGTAGGTGGATTCAATTTTTGTCATTAAGAGACTCTTTTCTAGAAGCTGGTGCATGTGGCAAAGGTAGCTTGTAGTCCAAACTTCAAATACTCTCCAATGAGAGGTGGACAAGTGGCAAAAGAAGTTAAGAGAAGAAGCCCCCTTGGGGCACCTACTTGGAGTGGCATGTGGGGCCTTCTTGGACTCATTTTTCCTAGGTGGTACCTTCTTGGAGACCTCTTTCAAAAGTGACTGACCACTTTTTCTTATGGCTTCAAGGCCCAAAATCCTACTCTACTTGACATAAAATGCAAGGTTCAAAATCATATTTTACTCAAAATAAATTTTAAACTACTTTACATAACTTTTAGAGGAAGTAAAAAATTAGTCTAAGAGGAAATGGTACATTCCAGAATCTTCAGAAAATAAATGATAACACATATATATTAGATATCCTAGCTGAGTATGGAGTTAGTCCTACTTTTAACATCTATGATCTTTCTCCTTTTGCAGGGATTGTTGACTATGAAGTTGATCTAGATCTAAGGACAATTCCTCTTCAAGAGGAAGAGTCTAATGAAGAACCATCTGAGAGACACCACATTAAGCCCTTGACAAGGACAACGGCTAGGGGGATTGAGAAAAAAGAAACATCAAAGAAGAAGAGTCTTTTCCTTTCAAATGTATATTATTAGAACTTCTCTTTTTTCTTCTTAGTCTTGTAAAAACTAATATAGGTGTAGTTTCCTTGTAAATTTGTAGGATTTTGTAGAGGCGTTATGTGTCTTGATTGACCCTAATTGGACCTCCAATTAAACCATGTTGGAAAGCTAAATACCTCTAAATCTTAGTCAACATAAGGGTAGGAGTTGTACACTACACGAAACAAGCCTAAAATATGCTAAAGTGAGGTAAAGAGGTTTGCGTCCAGTTTCTCCTTTGTTTCAACCCTTGTGCTTTGTCTTTAGTCCCACATCCTTTGTGGCATGGAGTGCAAGAAGATTAAGCACCTATATATAAAATCCCTTACGTATTGTAAAACATACATTTTGAATGAATAGGAATTGATTTAACTGAATGCTTTTCTTCTTATTCTAAGGTCAACATAGGAATAATCATCTCCTTCTCTCTTTCGAGGAACCTTCCTTGAATAGAGGAATTCTTAAATTTTTGTTGAAGAAACTTGAAATTTGAGAGTCTTTTAAGTCTTTTACTGCTTGAAGATGCTTGAATCAAATTAAGTTATCTTCAATTCCATAAATGTTTATATTTTTTAGTTAATTAAATTTCTTTACATTCTTTGTTTCGAACAGGATTTATAATTAAATTAAAATTAAACATACTTTTTAATTAGGAATCTTCAAATAATAAAAACTCACTAGTAATTCTATCTGGGTATAACACTTATTTATCCATTTTAAAATCTGTAATTGAACCTTAATACATGTGGAGTAAAGAAAATATTTATATAGCTCTAATATGCTAAAAATAATGCAGAAGATTTGCAAGTGCAAACTATGCTCTCTTAGTGAATGAATTCATAGGTCTTCTAGAGATTCTTTTGAGCCTGCTTTCCTCAAGCATTGGGGTTATTTCTTTCTGTACCCCTTAATTTATTTCGACACCTTCATATTTTTTAAATTTTCCATTTTGTGCTTTGTTGTTTATACTAGTCTTTGGTTGGAACTTCTTTTCAAATTGTGCGATCCATAAACCTTTTGATTTACGCAATCCGTAAGATAATAAATAAATTTAGTGTTTTCTTCTAAATTGTATATAAAAATAGTCATTTGGAAAACACAATTTGGAAGTTAAAAATTTGGAAGTTGTGTTTTGAATTGCACAATACATAATTATTTATTTTCAATATTGTTTAACATTTTAGATTGCACAACCCTAAACGCATTTCAGATTGTGTAATCTTTTAAATGTATTTTATTATTACACAATTCAAATTAGTTTTTTCACTTCTAAATTGGTTAATCCGAAAATAATTATTTCCAGTTCAAATTACACAATTGGAACTTTATCTTTATAAAAAAAAGGTTTGTAATGCAAAATATGATTCACGATCTATAATTTGAAGTTGTCGGTGCTGCTTCTTCCTATAATGTAACATAATCCACTTCGCCATTTCTTTATACAAGAAAGCTAAACCTTTTGAATTATGTAGTTTAAAATATTATTTTCAAATTCTGGATTATATATTCCAGGAGAAAACAACAAATTTACATATTCTCTGACAGATTGTTTAGTTAAGAAGGTTTTTGGTTTTCACAATTTAAAAGCAACTTCAAACCAAAGACTCGGATAAAGAACAAAGGAAAAAATGAAAAATTTTTAGAATATGGAGGTGTAAGAAGTTATGATGGTGCAAAAAGAAATACCTTGTATTGGTCTCTTTTTCTTCACACGCTTTCGGGCCATAGCCGCTCTGTGGATCCACTTTCTCACTGGAGTTGGCCCGTTTATGTAAGAGGTCTACTTCAGGTTTTTTTTTTGAGTGAGAAATGTATTTTACCATATATTTTTACTAAATTATTTCTTTCAAACCCATGAAATTCACTTGCGCTGTACATCTAATAAACATACTATCAGTCCAAAGTACTTGCAAGTAGTTTGCTATTTTATCGTTATCTTCTGTACATTATATGTGTTTAGCTTAGTTTATTTGCATTTCATGTACTTGGGACTAGAGTTATACTACACATGTGGCTTTTAGAGGTAGTTAGATAGTTATGAACTCATTATGGACTATGGAGTTTATTCAGAATTGAGAAGTGCACTTGATTGATTTGGAGGAGTGATTTTTCAGATCAGAAAACCATAGTGGTGAGGGATCAAATTACTTATATAAGTTATAGAAAAATTGCATCAATAACTTCTGAAATTTTTATATCAATTTCTCTATAAAATCATGTACTACTATAAAATATTAATTAGTTCACATTAAGTAAAAAAGTTAGCTAAGCCGTAAATTTGTTTGGAATTGAAATCATTTATTCTAAATTACTCTTGAATAGCTATATAGAGAGAATAATGATACTATAATTTTAATTTTTTAAACTACATTCTACACTTCTCCAATTTTCAAAAGAGAGAAGAAAATATATAATATTTATGAACTAAAATAATTAAGTATATTTTAGTAAAAAAAAAAAAGAAATTTAAGGCAATATGGATAGAGCCTTATGAAAAGGACATAAAGGTTTCAAATAATGTCCTAGGAATGGTGCAGCATTTTATCAGTATTAATCTATATTAAATTTGATGAAACATTTTTTTGAAACGTATAAAAATATTAATTCTTCTATTAAATACTTACAACTATTCAATTCTAATAAAACTTTACACTAATAGTTAGTTAATATATACAATTCCATTTTTACTAACAATAATTTTAAGAGTAGTTATACTTTGATAACCACACGTGACACACATCCATTTTACAACCTTAAGTGGCGTTGATATGGTCACGATAAATGACGTGTAAAAAACATTGCAGGGTGACACTTAGAGTCATTTTTAAGGTTTACATGTTTGGGGTTTTATCTACAAACCTTGCCCAACATATTCCATCAAGGGTTGAAATAATGTATACCTCTCTCTATGTCGTCTCCCACTGTCGAAACCCTAAAATTTCGCCAAAAACTTTGCACAAACCACAACTACCATCGATTTTCTCACCACGGTCGATGGTCTCCTACCATCGCTTGCCATCGCAATCACTGTCACACGAAATCTCTCTTATGCAAATGGGTGTACTGGACTCCTATCAGGTTTGAAATTCTAAATTTATGATACTTAAAACACAATTATGTCCTTTTATAACAAAATATCCTAAATGTCCTTCAAAACAAAAAAAATTTGTTTTACTCTTATTCACATGTACAATTATACCACGTTGACATTTGATTGTATGCCAGCTGTGATTGTCAAAGTAAAGTTTTCCTAATTTTAATTCTCATTGCATATATATAGATATAATAACTCTATTGTCATTATTAATAATATTTTATTATTATAATATAAAATTGATCATAAAATTATATCTTTATAATCATTTTTTTTTTGTTACATCAACTAAAAATAAAAAAAATGTCACAAGTCTATTTATAAATATAAATAAAAATAATATTTATTTATAAATTAATTTTGTAAAAATAGATTAATCTTAAATTCGATTTTTAATAACCTAAATATTTAGATGACGTAATTCCTTTCTAGACATATACATCACAAGTATATTTTTTTCTGTATTGGTGACAAAGACTTTTTTAAGTATAAACTTAAGAACAGTACAAAAGAAAAGTATAAACTTAAGAACTAAGTTAAGGTCAATCCGTTAAGAGATTTTTAAGTATATGCTCAGTGTATTTGTTTGACTTGACTGAAAGATGTTTATATTTAATACATTAATAGTTTTCTAATATATCAACAAGATTCTTTAATAACTGATTTTACACATTTTATTACTTCTCACTATAGTTTTATAAATAAAGATTAAAATTAAAAAAAGGAACAGGAATAAGAAATGTTATCTGTGGCTCTAATCCTTTCCAATTCAGTGGGTATTTCAATTTCCATGCCATCCCCATTTAATTGTATTTGAGTTGATTTTTCTATGTCCCTATTAGTGGAAAGTGTTACAAAGATTCTATTATTTAATTTTTTAGTATACTTTTGAGTTGTCGGTGATGACAATCAAACCTGGAAGGTCCATCCCTCGGAATAATTAAGATTGTGTATTGTTCCTCTCTCAATGATTATATTTCTGACATTATATTTCTATCATTATCATATAATATGTGCAACTTGAGGGTCTAAGAAACGGTCTCTTTCAGGCCATATATTTAATTCTCAAGCACCATAAAACTCTGCTGACACAATGCAAGAAGGTGTGGTATGCTTTTGAATTTGGAATATGAAGTTGCAGTTGGAAGAGGTCATTCTCTCATCATGAACAATTGATGACCCTTTCAAACATGGCATGATCTGGTTACCATAATCTCAATTCAAATTTAAAATTCTTTTTCACCCTCGCAGTAGCTTTGGCATTTTCAATGGACTAGTCAAAATAGGAAACTTGACATCAACAATTTGTGTCGTGAGATTGTAATTAAAAATTAAAATTTTTTTATTGATAATTCAAGTGTGTCTCTAAATCTTTGAATAAGCAAATATAAAAAGGTTGAATTGTATATAAAAAACAAGATTCTCAAACTCTAAACTTTATCTAAGTCTTAGAGTTTTGAATTCAAAATAATACTAATTTCTTATATGATTTGTTTTAGATCTTATATCAATGTTTAAATTTTTTTATCATTACTCACATGAATTTTTTTAAAAAATAGTATTAAAGTCGATAATTTATTTTGATAATCGGTATAAAATCTTTTTGATAGAAGTTTTATATCTCACTAAATGTGTGAAGAGAGATAATTATTTATAAAAAACTTGTATTTAAAAGTATTTTCAGTTAAAATTGATGTACTAATATGAAAAAACTCTCACTTAAATCTAAATCTCACTTTCAATAAAAATAAAAAAATTAAACAACATATAAATAAAAAGTCTAAAAACTTTATTACGTTTAAATAAGAAAGAATACAATCGCAATTTAAATCTATATATATACTTATAACTCTAAATTTGCGCTTGAATCAAAATTTTTTAAATTAATGAAAGTATTTTAATTATTTAAAAATTATATAGTTTTAAATTCTACAAATAATAAAAGTTTAAAATTCATCAAATTATTGTCTTTTTTATTTAAACTATTTTCTCATATTAAATATTTAAAGTTAACTAATGTGTGATATGAAAACTATAATATATATTTTTTTATTAAGTAGAAATTAAATTATTCTATCTAAAGTAAGAATTTAAAAGGTAAGAAATTTAAATTAATTTATCCAAATAAAACATTTTAAAATGTAAAAAAAATCAAAATATATAACTTTCTAACATTTCAAATTCCATAAAATTTTTCTGGGAACATAGTTGTATTGCATTATTTATGAATTTTCTTTAACCACACATTGCGTTATCTATCACTCTATTCCATTCTATTAGATATTATATTGGAATGGCCAAGCAACAAACACACACATTTATCATTTACATGTTATTGTAGACATGAAAAGGTTGAAACCTACCAAACTTATAATATTCACCAACAAACTTGGCATAATAAAAAAACAAATTGAGTTCATTACGTATCCTGATTGGGTTTTTTGGTGCAAACAAAACAATATTTGCTTTAGTATCCGTCGTTTTCGATCTCTAGCTAGGATCCTAGTTCATGATTTGCTTCATTCAATCAAAAATAGGGTCTATGATTGTTCTATGTTAGACAGCTATGAAATGATTTCGAAATACGATTTTTAATGATTCAACAATGTTGTTGTGCTTCTTCTTCTTTGCTTTCAAATAAAGTGTATTCAATTCAAATTAGATACTTAATCATATTGTGTTGACTGCAAATTCTACCTTACCAAACCAATCATACTATTGTTATTATGTTATTAAAAGGTGAATTCGCTTTTATCAAATTGAGCTTATGTATGTTATGATCACCAAATTGTTTTCATTGAAATGTTTTTCTTCTTTGTTATTTTACTTCAAAGTAAATATATTTATGTTATATGGTTGATGAATTTATATTGTATAGAAATAAAATCAAATTATAATATTTAAACTTTATATTCTGATAAGATTTTTTTTATATTTATAGTAATTAGCTTGAAAAGTTAAGAGTTATAGTCGACATTAATTTTTTTTAACGTCTCTAATTCAAAATGGAATATGAAACTTTTATTTCACTCAACTCCTTTATCGGATAAATAAAAATAATAATAATAAAAATAATTGACCCATTATTATCAAATCATCTACAATTTAATTCTGTTTATGAAATGTCAATACTTTATGATAAGAATATATGTTGAAAATCCTATTTGACTTAAGATAATGTTTAAGTGAGAATAAACTCTATTTTACAAATGAATTTTATAAAAATAACTGAAAATCAATTAAATTTAAAGTCACTTTTTAATTTTTGTTTAATTATTTGTATCTAAGAAGATAAACATAAATGCTTAATGTGTTAAACCCAATATCAAATTATTGAAACTCCATCTTGGTTTCATCTTTAATGAAAATTAATGTGTTTAATTTAAATAATATAACTATTCACTTAACCACATGCAAATTTGGTTTTTCTTGGGATATAAAGGGGGAACAATGATTTAGCGGGAGAAGGGGAAAATTGTTGTCATGGTTGGGTATGGTTGTGCTTGTTGCTTCGTGATGTGTGTCTTCATTTGATACAATTACCAGACAGTGAAGTGATGGAATGATTACCTTAGTTTCAGCAAAATCATTAATCCGTAAGTGTGGATCCATGTCCTAAAACCATGCTATATCACTATGCAAAACCAATGTCTCTTTCTCCACCCCTAATCATAACCCTCCAATACATGTTTGCAAAAATATTTATTTCAAGATAATTAAATATTATTTTAAAAAGTTTAATTAAATTTTAAACATTTTATAAATTTGAGTATTTAAATTCAAATAAAATATTTTCTTTTTATGTTAAAAATATTTTTTATTTTCACTTAAGAAAATATCGTTTAATTCTGTCATCTATGTCTTATGTCTTTAATCTCTACTAATTCATCCATCACCTTGTTATTAGAGAGAAAATAAATGAATCGATGGACAAATTGATCTCATAAAAAATAAGTAAATTGATTAATGAGTTGAAGACTATCATGATTTCCTTCCTATTAAAAAAGTATCATCTTAGCCAATTATGTGTTCCTTTGGAGCACTCCCACCACACAAAATAGACAAAGCTGCATTATTTGCTCTTAATTATAGCAATTAGCGATTAATTATTTCCAAATCTTCAGTCTCATTCTGTTCTTTTGAAGTAATATATTTTTTTTCAATCTTAATAAAAATATTAATGATTTTATTTTTAATTTACTAAAAACACTAAGTTAGTATTTTGTTTAAAACTGATACAAATAATGTATTACTTAAAAATATCGTAGTAAAAATATTGTAATAAATAATATATACTATTATTATTGTAAACAAATTAACTTTTAACATTTTTGTACAGTACTTAAGAAAAACGTTGTTACATGTCACGATCAGATACTCAACTGTTACGTCAAGCGTGCCGGTGCCTTGTAACATCCATGTTAACATTAATTATTTGAACATTCACTAAAATAGAAATGAGATAAAATAAGAAGTATTATATAATTTTAGCTTATATTTAAAATTTCGAATAAAATTTTTACATGTAATTTTAGTATATGTAAGAAAGTGAGATGTTAGGTATTGAATACTATGGGTGCATTACAATAACCATTACTCTTGGGAATTCTTCAATAAATTTAAAATCAAATTAATTTTCATAAATTTTATCCAAATCGTACTTGACAGATAAAAATTTACTGAACTGGGATATTTTCTCTCTATATAAAAGCATATTTCAAGAAAGTTTCTAACATTTACATGACTTAAGTGTTTGAAAAGTATAAAATGAATTAAATAGTATAATGAACAAATTATAGATTTAAATCTTAAGGAATAGAAGATTAGTCTATATGAAATATGGATTAAAAATGAGAGAAAATTGAATAATATAAAAAAATTACAAACTTATTATTTCAAGATTTTGAATTAGATAAACATTAATATTTTAAGTGAGTTTAAGTTTTGTTATTATGAAATATTGTTGATGATTTTCCGTAATGAGTCTTCTTCAAAAGATTTGTAAGTGATATTAGAGTATGATTTTTTGTAATGATCAACTTAGATATGTTTCGTTGCGATAAATATGGATACAAGTAAAAGTTATTAGTGAGATACTAAATTAAATATATTTTTGCTTAAAGAAATATACATATGTCACTTCAGAAAAAAAGAGTTAGAGAATCCAAATATAACTCTATGTTATATATATATAGATAATTTGTGCAGTAAATACTAGTAAAAATATCCATCGATAAGATAGGTCTACACCATGAATGTGATGCACACAGTGAACTAAAATGGATTTTGGTGAAAGTGGAATGAAGACAAACAATTGAAGTTGGGAAGCGTTGATTGAAGGACATAGAGAAAGCAGGGGATGTGCATGAAATGGACAGTGTACAGTAGTAAGAATGGAAGTGTGTGAATCATAACAACGCATGATTAATGGGAAAAAGATTAGTCAAAGATCCATTGTGTAGAAGAAGACACACCAACAGTTCAATGAGCTTGCATTGCATGCATGATATGTTATTTTCATTTTTTTTTTTTTTTTTCTCTTCAGCACGCACATGTCTGATTTTGATGCATGAATGACTGTAACGTTCTACAACTCCTTTTCTATTATATACTTTTTGAGATGTTTCAAATAGACTTGTTCTTAAGGAGAAGGAGACAAAAATATATACTTACTCTATAATATTTTCTTTTTCTTCATTTTGTAGAATTTTGTAAGAATTGTTCGTGAAATTCCAATATATGGTTGGCCTTGAGTGTTCAAGTTGTATATATCTTGCAGATCAAATCAGATAAAAGATAAATTTAATTTGATATGTTTAATAAGGAATGTATATATATATATATATAATTAAAAGTGGGTGATCAGTTTCACTGTTTATATATATTCTTTTATCATCTCCTTTCATTTTTGTATCCCTCTCTTTATACAATATCTCATTCTTTAATAAAACATATTTTATCTTATTTTATTTTCTACTTATTTTTTTTCTTCTTCTTTTCTCCTGAATAGATCATAAATTTGGTTGAAAATTGGTTGGAAATTGAAATAAAATTGCGATTGGATTTTTAAGAATATTTATTCAATAATAGTGCACTGTTAATAATTACTTAATGACATTACTAATAGGTATGAAGATTAGTGATATATGCAAGGATGAAATACTTTAAGAAGAAGAAGAGGCGGAACATAAAGGAATTACTATAAGGTTACTAGAAAAATAAAAGAAAACGATATAAAGAATAAATTTAAAAGAATAAATACAAGAGAAAGAATTAAAGATTTAGAAGAAGAAATCACAAGAATCAAGCAAGTAGAGCTCTTAAAATTGAAATAAACTTTAGAAAATAGATGAATTGAAGGGAAATAACTTAAAGAAAACTCTTTGACATTTGGAACTCAACCAGTCAATAAGTACAAGGATTGCCAAGTCAATAAAAGTTATCATTACATCTATACATCTAAATAACTATCAAGTGCACATTCATGTATCTTTATAACCACCTAAGGTTAACTTTCTAATTTATGGAAATTAATTTAGCTTAATCTTAGTTAACTCTTACAAATGTTTTGCTCATTTTTGACTCTTTGAACGTGCCATGAAAATTATAAGAACAATCCACCCTTTTGTACAAATCATATAAAGTTGAGTGAATGAAATAGCCTTTGAAAGATTTCTTTAAAAGTTGAGTTGTCCCCTTTCTCTCTTGTTTTGAGTTCTTATATTGAAAAACTTTCTAAAGTGGTGGATCTTCAACCTCTTATCCTTGGAGGTTTTTCCCCTATAGGATGCATGTTCTTCATCCCATTCTCTTTTTTAATCCATTTTTAGTTTCCTTTTACTTTGTTTTCTTCTTCTTGCATTTACTTTTTACTTTGTTGAATGTTTGTATTGTCTTCTAACTCCATTGTTGCGCCAACTTAGTTTATTTCATTGGTGGGTTGTGTTCTTGATCTCATAACAAGTTGATCTAGATCCTAAACATCCCTCTACAGTCCATATCAATTAGGAACTATAATAAGGAGGTGATGGGTGCATTCATTAAGTTATAAAATTATAATATATATATATATATATATATATATATATATATATATATATAATATATATATATATATATATATATATATATATATATATATAAGCCTTTAAAGTTTTAAGTTTTAATTTGATATTGATTTTATTAGCAAAATAAATATAAAAAAGAATACATGGGGTATCACAATCTTTTTATAAAAGTCTAAGCAAAGATGATAGCTCACGGTTTTTTGGCTCCATGTTTTTGAGTTTGATTTTTTTTTTAATGGAGTTGGATGAAGATTGACGAAAGTTAAGGAGAAGTGATAATTCGATGTAGAAGTGAAGTGAATTCCGTGAAAAAATTGAGTCTAGAAGAAGTGAGGCCAAATTCTACAAGAGTCTAGGCTAGACACGAAGAGGTGTTAACATAGGGAGAACTTAAGAACAAGCTAGGCTACAATTTGGGCAGAATTTTCCTATTCATTCAAAGTTAAATGTGGTCAACACACTTATTTATAGTGTGAGTAACTGACCAAAAAATTGGAGCCAAGAATTCATATTTCAAAAATTAAAAATAAAACCCTAAAAACTTGCCAATGTGGTTGTGTCATATGGAGCTCACACCTTCCACGCTTCTTTATCCAAGCTCGCCATTTAGAGAGTGACTTGTGAACATCATGCTTCTCTTGCCATATGATTCAACAAGCTACTCATACCCTAAACCGAATTAGGGTTTGGTTTTGGGCCTTGACAAGCACACTTGATGCTGTAAAAGACTCCACAACCTAATTCTACACCTATTCTACTCAAGCCCAATTTCTAAACTACTAAAGGCATAATACATGGCCCAAAGAAAAATTCCTAATCTACTATGTGCATGACGGAAGATTGGTCCATGTTAATAGGAGTTTGACTCTATTGATATCAGTTGAATCCCACTCATCTTGTATTCTTCTAGTCGCTGCTCTAGTAGTAGGTCCTTTGCTAAGAGGCTCTTCCATCATCCCCTTTCTCTTGAAGAGAATTTGTCCTCAAATCCGTAGAATCTTTCTCATCATTTATTCCACCTGTAAAAGAAATAAGATCAAATATATTAAAGATGGTATGAACTTCATATTCATTAGCAAAATCTATCTATAAACATTGTCATTGATATGCTGGAGGACTTGAAAAGGACCATCTCCCCGGATGTTAAGTTTGGACTTCCTTTGTTTAGGAAATCTTCCTTTGTTTGAGCAAGATAGTGGGTTGTTAACACTTTTTGCATTCAATGATAAGTACATCAATTGCTCATGTAGCAAGTAATAAATATATCGTTCTCTCTTAAGGAACTTATGCAATACACAACAATATTTATAACTATAATAAAATTAGACCAAGAAATGCTTCCATAATTTGAGTGATTTGTTATAGAAAATAAATTATACAAAACAAATTAAATATTGTTATGAATTTATGTTAAATCATAGATAGTAGAATAAGGTTAAAGATTGATGATATGAACATTGTTAGGGTTAGACTTTACCATACCTCACTCTCATACATCAAAACAATTACCATCTTTTCCTAACTAATGTCAATGTCAACCCACAATAATACCCAAACTCTAATTTCATAATTTCTTAGGTGAATGAGCCTAACTTTCTCTATTAACCATTAATTGATCAATTATATAGAAAAGACTTGTTTTTGTCACAAGGGCTTAAGAGTAATGATGAGAACCCTCAACATATAAGATAAACAGTGAAAGAAAATGATTATACCAAGAAACCGTAAAGTTATCGTCCAAGACTAACTTTTTTTTTTCTCCTATGGCTTTGTGTCTCTAAACCCTAACACAAGCACTCAATAAATAGACTTTATACGTTGTTCGTGCCTGACCCAACTTAAGTAGCGCCAGGCCCAACTATTCCTACAGTGACTCAAGATTTAACTCACATGCAGCTCAACCTTAGTGATGTCGAGCGCTACTGTGTTGCATTATCTCATCTTCTATATGCATTCCTTCATGCACCTTCTATCATTTTTCCTCCTTCATGATCCTTTTGTGTATCATTCTTTATGGGCTTCATTATATTTCTCTGAATCCCGTGCTTTCTATTCACCTTTTAAAAAAAATAAGGGAAACTAATGTAACTTTCTATTGTCATACTCAAGTAATTAATTATTAACAAAAACTTAATAAAATAAAGATATAAGTAGGGTTCAAGTTCAAAAAGAGTTGATTTCAAGAAAAAAAATAAACTCTAATATCCCTACTTTTTTAGAAATGATATTTGCTTGAATCAACTTTCAACATGTTCTTCGAGAGATCATGATATTGGCAAAATACTACGAGATCCTCTTGAAAGAATGAAGAAGCATACATTCCCTATAAGTATAAAATAAATATTTATTAGTTTGATGTATACTACAAAATGCTTAAGACTTTCATATGTCAGACAAAGTATCAAGAAAAAACTTATTAGATTAGGTATAATCATTTGTATATGTTCAAGTAAAAACTTATCAGACAAAGCATACACATCACTTTAATTTGTCAAATGAAACACACAATAAACAACTTTTGCGTTTGTTCAGCCACTTAACATTGTTGAGCTAAACTAGATATTTTTCCTCTAATATAATCGGATACACATAAAATTATATTTTACACTAGAAAAAAATTAAAACCAAATAAAAAGTTAATTGAACTTGGATTTAACAATTTTGAATTTCCAAAATACAATTGTAAAACACTAACTTCTATAGAAGTGTCCTAACCGTATGGTTATCAATGAAATATATATAAGTGGTTTATAATGGGTGAATAGGTGGATGAAGAAAGGCTTGTAATCTACTCTTGTGTTTTACCTTTACTATATGAACAATTTATAGTTATTTTTTATTTTAAAATATAATTAACGGTAAAATAGAAATATAAAATATAAATTCTAAATGGTGAAATTCCCATTATATTTTGTTATAGATAGCAATAAATGAATTAGAAATAGTTATTCATTAAAACCAAATAAAAATAAAAAATAAAAAGAAAATGAAATCTCTTATCTTTTATTAAATTTCTTTATATATTTTATACATACTTTTATTTCATGAAAAAAATCTCATTTGAACAGAATAAAATTAAATATCTATTTTTTTTTCAAAATAGTTAGATTAGTTTCGTATCTAAGATTAAGCTTGAAGTTCCCGATCAAACTAAAAGGGAAACAACTCTCCCCTATTTTATATGAAGATTAGTAATTTGGAAAAACGTATTTATAGTATTTATATTTTTAGTTAAATTGAGTGTTTTGTTTTTTAACTTCCAAATTGATTAATTTAATTTTTGGATATTAAAAATATGCATTTATAAATAATTTTTAAATATTATGACACATTAATTTATTATGAAATTTTTTATTTTATTAAAATTGCACGGAGCAACTCTTTGACTATTAATTTGTAATTTACATTTTCGAAGTGTATGTAAACAGTAATTGGATCATCTTTATGGCCCAGCTACATTATGAAATCAAATTTGATTATATACTTTAATCAATTCAAATGTGATTGTATACTTTAATAATTGATAAAATATTTTTGCCCACACTCCACCATACAAATCCTTAAAACAATGTAAACAAATAATCTCTCCGGTTTAATGTTCAAAAACAAATAATTAACACAACCAAAACTCCAACGTTAGAAGTAATAAAAACTATTCAATATTCAAAATAAAATCTATAAAAGGATTTGTTTTTATTTGGTGTCCACTTTTATTAACCATTATATCCAAAATATCGATTAAAAATATCACATAACCCTATATACATTTACGTCTTTTACTTTTCTCAAAGGTAAGAAAACCGCTAAATTTATTGTAGTTTCAATCTTTTCGCTTGCTTCTCTTTAATCACCTTTAGTAATTAACTTTGTTCTCCCACTTAATATTTTTAGGGTTTCTTCTCTCACGTACGAGTTCTGATCTTCTGATAAATTTTATGTATTATTCTTTTTTTGTGTCTTCAAAATGAACTAGTTTTAATATATTAAGAAAATTTAATACTTTAAAATATAAAATTAGTGTATTTTGAAAGCTCAATATAAGGATAACACAGAAAAGTTACCAGAGAATCCAAATTTCACATCACTTACTCACCTTTCTTTTGGTTTCCCATGCTTTTCACTCTCAAAATCCTCAATCTCACTTCCATTCACTCCTTTTCTAAAACTGAATCAATTTGTGAGCTCTCACAGATTTGCATTTTGACATTATCAAAGTGGCAGGAAGGTTACATTTAGTGGTTAAATAAGCATCTTCATTGATACTGAGTTAAATTGGAAAGGAGAGTGTGCCTTTCTTTTTATGTTTTGTTTTTCTCCTATTTTATGAGAAGGTGCTACGTTGATTATGATTTCGTAACTGTGGTTGGTGTAAAACGATGCTAGTTTAGTTTTTGAAATGAATGATTGATATATGTAACATGCATAGCAGCGGGTCCGCAGAACACACACTAACATTATAGAAAGAGAATAGACACTAGAATGGAAAAAGTTGATTTTACATGTTCGATGAAACATTGGTTATGGAAAAATCAATATAAAATTCAATAATGTGATAATTTTGTAAAAAATGAAATGATTTTATATTTTGATTAAAATTTAAATTGATATAGAAAAGTAAATGTAGTACCGTATTCGAAATACTTTGAGCTAGTTTAACTAACATTCAAGATACACAGTAATCACCTCAAATAGACTCTCGTATCTCAGTATCTACTTGATGACTCGATAACCGCCGAGTTTGTTACCTTGGACCTAGGCCATAAAATTAATCAACGTCTCTCAGTCCAGTATCCTATAAATAACACTTCAATCTCACTTCAACCTCAGGAAGTATTCGCTTTTGATTTTAGCCTTTTACTCACCAATACTGCACCTCACTTATTCTCTCATACATTCAACCTATTAATCGTTTACTTACTTGAGCGTCAAAGTGTATTCTGTAGGTGGACCTTCCTCGTCCTTGGATATTCAAACTTAGATCACTTGTGACTTGGACTTAGATCAACTAGACACCAACCCACCTCGGAAAGGCGATATTCGGATCTCGATAAGAACATTTGGTGCCCACTGTGGGGCCGAGAAAAACTTTTCCTGACCAATGTACTTTAGTGTCACGCCACAACCAAACTAACAACCTACCTCTATTCATACTTCACCTGAGATGGACCCAACAACACTCGAGGCTATCAAGACCCACATGGAGAACATTCTCTAAAACAACGTACAACATGTTGTCACAACCCTCAGGCAAGAGTTAGTAGAACAAAGGAAAGCACATCGAAATAAGTTGACAACACTACAGCGATCGCTTACGGCCTACAATAGGACTGACTCACTCATGCATCTGAGCAAAGCCGACAAGTGTCGCCGAAACAAGAACATGAAGGCTAAAATTGACCCCTTGGGGATAGAGTTCTCAAAAAGAGCAAGAACCAACCCTCACGAACAATCCAAGGTCGTTCATAGCTCTTCCATGGCAATGAATCATGGAGGAGGGACGGGTTATAACTCCTCTGTTGTAGCGGATCAAGGAAGAGTCGTGAAGATGTCTCGGGAAATTGATCAGGAACTCTCCTTTCGAGTAACCCCAATGCCTCGTCTCAACCCCAAGTTAGAGACTTATATGGAAGGTTTTCACCCCTTCACTGCCGAAGTCATGGAAGCACAACTCCTTGACAAGTGGAAGTAGCCCAAGGTAGATTTCTACGACGGAACCTTGGACCCAAATGCGCATGTGAAAGCTTACATGACTCAAGCTAGTCTTTTCTCCAGAGACTTGAGAGTGCACTGCCAATTGTTCCCTACCACTCTCAAAGGAACAGCTCTCGAGCGGTACTACTCATTGCCCTAAAACTTGATCGACTCGTTCTGAACCCTCTATTCGAAGTTTATAGCTTGGTTCATAGATAGCAAGCCAACGGCTACGTCCTCGGCCTCACTACAACACATGACTCAGGGCAAGAATGAGTCACTAAGACTGTACATGGCTCGCTTCGCAAAAGCCTACCTCAATATACCCAACTTACACCCAGCAGTAGCATTGTATGTGTTGACTGTTGGATTAAAACCTAGTCTATTCCTCAACGCCCTGTTCGTGAAGTCGTCTTCCAACATGGACGAGCTTTGAGCTCAATCTGCAAAATATATTACGATTGAGGAAAATACTGAAGTAGTGAGGAGGTTAGAAATACCTCTCCTAACCTCCGCCCCGAAAAGAAAGAAATCGGCAGGTTCGACTCCTATATTCCACTCAACGCCAACCGAGACATGGTGATCTAAGAAGCCTACAACTTGGAACATGTTCGCCTTCTGCAACCCATGCAAACTCCACCCTTCGGCGATCATACCAAAAGATGTTAGTATCACTAGAACTATGGTCACACAATAGAAGAGTGTATGAAAGTACGTGACCTGATAGAGGAACTAGTCAGATCAGGATCCCTCACTCGATTTAGCCAGCAAGGCCAAGGTGGCCGAGGATGCGGAAATGGCCAAGGAGGAGGAAGGAGAGTTTGAGGCGGATTCTCCATGAGAGGCCAATGTCACGGTAGAGGATAAGTGGAGGCTCCAGCTCCTCAAAACCAACTTCAGGCTCTACCAGAGCAAGAGCCAAAAGAGCTAGAAAATGGCTCCAAGTGTCGTAGACACATCCACACCATAGTTGGAGGCTTCGCGGGAGGAGGAAGCTCCAAATCTGATCAAAGGCGATATTAGAGGAGCATTAACTTAGTAAACATTTTGTCGCCAAGGACACTTCCTCCCATCACCTTCAATAATGACAATTTTTGCATACACAATCCCGAACAGACTGATCTTGTAGTCGCCACAATGGCTATCGCCAACTGACGAGTCTATAAAATTCTCATAGTCCAAGGAAGCTCAACCAACATCTTTTATTGGTCTACATTTCTGAATCTCGATATATCCATGTAGATGGTCAAATCGTACCCCGACCCCCTTGTTAGATTGGCAGGGGAGAGGGTACATACTAGAGTATACGTGGATTTGTTGACAATCTTTGGTAACAACAGAACTTACTGAACACTAATAGTAAGGTACATATTGGTAGAGAGAGATATATCATACAATGTTTTGATCAACCGAAAAACCTTAAACGCGCTAGGGGTACTTGTCTCAACTCCCCATATGGTGATGAAGTTTCCCTCGGAACACAAGAGTGTTATGCTTAGAGTCTAAGGGTAAACCGTTACACTATGAAAGGGGAGCTCAACCTCAACGACAACAAGGTTGAAGTCCCCAAAACATGCAGCAAGGACAAGTGCAACGCGTAAACCACTCTCCCCACACAGAGAAGGTCATGAATGTTTTAACATTGACGTAAAACAAGACTTCACACCTAAAGAGGAAAACAGTGAGGTTGATGAAGAAGATGAGGTTGACCTCGTCCTGAGAACAGAGTTTGAAGAAGGTCGCCCTACCTTTGATGAGTCGATGACCACAATCTAACTAGGACAGCAGCCCAACCAATGCACTAGAGTTGGGAAAGTTATAAATCGGCTACTCAAAAATGAGATCGAGCATGTGATAGTAGCCAACGTTGATCTATTCACATGGAACCCATCCGATATGCCAAACATCAACCCCGACTTCATGTGTCACAAACTTGTCATACTTCCTCAAGCCAAACCCATCATAAAGGGGAAACAAAACTTCGATGAAGAGAGTAGGGCAACGGTGGCCCAAGAAGTGAATCAACTACTCAATGCCAACTTCATCAAGCCAATCAAATATACCACATGGATAGCCAACGTAGTGATAGTGAAAAAATCGAATGACAAATGGAGAATGTGTTGAACTACACTGACCTCAACAAAGCTTGTCCAAAATACACGTATTCATTACCGAATATCGATCACTTAGTAGACAACATGGTTGGATATGAGCTTTAGTTTCCTTGATGCATATTCAGAGTATGACTAAATACATATGTATATCAAGACAAAACAACTTTCATAATAGAAGGAGATAACTACTGTTACAAAGTTATGCTTGTAAAATGTTTGTAAATTATTTTATATATATATATATATATGCATATTGCATATTGCATATTTTTATTATTTAAATTTTTAAATAAAATTATTCTTTAAAATATAAGTTCAAATAAACAATATCTTAAAATATAAAATAAATGAAATTATATCATAAAGTATTATAATAAATAAAATTAGCCCTTTTTAAAAATAAATTCAATAAGTTATACTGTAAAATAAAAATATTTTTCTAAAATAAATTTAATTTTTAAGTTTAAATAACAACATAAATATATAAAATTAAACTATAAACAATTCTTCATTTTGTAATGTTTGTATCCATTATAATTTATTCTAAAAAATATATCAAAACAAAAATTATTTATTATAGGTAACGGATATCCATGGTTATAATTAAAATATGTATTTAATATTTATTAAGGGTTTTACTTACAGTTTTTTTTTTCACATCCTAGTTATGATATGTTACACTTCCTTCATACATATTAAGTAAAAGAAAATATTGTGATTTATTTTATCAATTAGGATAATTTTAATAAAACACTTACATAAAATTTAAATTATTTTTAGATTTTGGATAAGATGTTTAAAACAGCACTTTATTATATAAATGTATTTTAGAACATGACACACTAAGAATTTATAAATAGTTTAAATTTATCAATTCTTATAACTTTGTATTAAAATTTGTCCTAATTGATGTCAATATTATCATAATCACATTTTTTTAAGAATTTTTTTATTTAAAATACTATAAGAAAATAGCTATTTAGATATCAATTTTTAGTTATCAAATAAAATGGTTATTAACGGTTACCAAAATAATCATCAAATTAGGTTTTGGTTGCTAAATAACTACAAATTAAAAGTAATGATTGAATTTAGTGACCAATTAAGTCAAGATAATTGGTATCTAACATTCGCTACCAAGATTTTAGTCACTTATATAATTAGATTCTAAATTGGTATTTAATTAAGTTGGAGACTAATATAAGTGGTTAAAACCTTAGTAGCTAATGTTAGATACCAATTATCTTGACTTAATTAGTCACTAAATCTAATCATTACTTTTATTTTGTAGTTATTTAACAACCAAAACCTAATTTGATGATTATTTTGGTCATAATTAGCAACAATTTTATTTGGTATCTAAAAATTAATCTTTAAATAACTTTATTTTTGTAGCGAAAATAGTAAAGTGATTTTAATGATAAAAAAATGATATTTTGATTGAACATTATGTTAAAATAGAAAAGAGAAAAAAAAAATAAAGGAATTTATTAAAAAGAGATAGTGTTTCCTTCTTAAGAAGGAAATGATATGTTAGGCTTCCATCCCACCGTAAGTTATAAAGAGTTTTCTTTATAATACGCTTAATATAAATTATGTATAGTAAAATAATAAGTTGTACTTATTGGTTCTTCTTAAAAGTGTTTAAAAGTTGAATTATCTTTTAACATAATTTGTTTTTTTAATGACATATTTTTCTACTTTACTACACTTTTTTATTGTGGTGTTTCCAGAATTGAAAATTGGGATAAATACCATTATTATTTAAAATGTTTGTTCACAAAGTTGGATTATAGAGTTGGATATTCTTTTAAACCATATTTATAAAATTGTGGACATGTGTTTAGGTAATATATTTTTAAGGGTTGATTAAAATCTAAAACTATTTTCAAACAATATTTGGATTATTTTAATCAAGAGTAACTAATGTCTAACTAATATTTATTTGTATCTTTGCAGCATTAGTATTAGTGAAACTCGGTAAGTTAATCGAAAACTAAACATAATATATTGTTTATAGAAAAGCTAGTATAAAAATATTTTTAGTAAATATTTATCATCCCTTATCTTTATAGATTGCATGTTAATAATTCTCATCTACCTAAAAAAAGAAAAGACTTGTGAAATACAAGTTTAGAAAATAATTTTTGACAATGCATTTTAAAACTTATACATGCATTTTCAAACTTACATGTGCATCTAATGATCTTCATCAGATGATATCCTTAAGAAAACTACTTGTCAAGTATAAACTTTGTCTAATTAGCAACTATCAGACAAAGTTTTACGAAAAGATTTTAAAAGGTTTTAAAATACAATTCAACCCTCCATTCTTGTATTTCAACATATTTTTACAAATAAGAATGTCGTCACTACGTTTTACTATGTATATGTGTTTTTTAAAATAAACTTTGTATCCATTGTCAGACAATAGGCTTATGATTAGTAGATAATGTTTAAAACCTTCTACTATCAAAACATTATCAAACGAAGGAAAAGGATTCCCATCCATTTACCCAATATTGACTATCTTTCCTTTTCATTTTCATAGAACATGACTTGTCGTTGTTCTTCTAATTCTTTTTTAGGTCTTGGAACATATATCTTTTATTTGTCATGTGTTATGAGCAATCATTGTCTTGGTACCAAGACAAGGACTTCCTTCCTACGATTAAGGTACCCACCCAAAAATACTTGAGTCCTTTCTTAGTAGTTTTTAAGACTTAACAACTTCTTGTCTAATAAGTGCAACATATGCACGCTTATGGTTCTTAGGAACTTCATTTTCTTTATAGCCTAATTCATGTTTTTCATAAGTTTTTCAATATGATCTTATAAGAAGATTTAATTTCTTATCATCTTTAATAAACATGAAAATGACTTTTTTTTAGACTTTTTCTTTTCAATAGTTGATCTTTAACGATCGTTCTCTCCAAATGCTTGATTCTTAAAAGAGGAGAAGAGTTTTCTTGTTGTTTTCCTACAAATTCTCAACTTAAAAGTTGTAAAAGTTAACTTTAAGCTTTTGTAATCTTTATTCAGATCTTTTTGAAATCATGTATTACATCTTTGTTTTCTTTGGAGAGATAGTTTTAGGTTGCATTGTTAAGACATGGATCTATTTCAAAATATTTTTCACTTCTTTTTTGTAGTTTTATAAGCTTTAGAGAAGAAAAATGTTATATAGAAGTTCATTACATGCTTTTTATAATAGTGTATAGGTAAAAAACAATATCCTTTTATTAGAGTTTTGTGATGATGGTTTAAATGTTAGGTCTATCATAAGAAAAATGTTTGTCATCTCTTCACATTCTTCTTCTTTTGAGTTAAAGTCCTGTCTTCCCAAGTTGAGATGATGACCCTTTACTTGGGATGATGACCCTCTACTTGTCCTTCTTTATGAATGTTGTTTTTTTTTTTTTTTAACATTTTAACCTGAAGTGTTTTTGCAATCTTTGTGAACTTTTAAGATCTTTTTTTTTTTAACTCTTTAGATTATTGAGATAAAACTCTTTAACCTTTGAAGTCTCATTTCTTTCTTCACACATATGGTAATTTTCTTATGATGAATGTTTTCTTTATTTGAATCTCAATCTTTCCAATGATTGCATTAGAATTCTTTACTCTTGAAGGCTTTTACTGCATTACTCCTTGCAATACTAAAATATAATTTATCATAATGTATTGATTTTCATAATTAATTTCTTTAAATTAAACGACTTTGCAGAAAAAAAAATAATTATTTTTTTAGAAAACATGTATTATATATATATATATATATATATATATATATATATATATATATATATCTTTTAATATATAAA
>Ga0209489_100280_pt1 | contig 88797 bp, 39 predicted proteins | sample SiratrowhiteBW_FD_187527 | JGI IMG/M metagenome (GOLD analysis project Ga0209489, IMG submission 187527) | Root nodule microbial communities of legume samples collected from California, USA - Siratro white BW (SPAdes) (version 2) | ecosystem: Host-associated > Plants > Roots > Nodule | place...
TATATATATATATATATATATATAAGTGTGTAGTGGTTTTATCAAAAGATATTGTCATTAAAAAGATCAAAGTAAAATATTATAAGGGTTCATATACGTAGAAGTATTTTCTTAATATTTAAAATCATACAAAGAAGTGATAAACATATATAAAATTGAGATGCTGATCTAGGAGTACTCATAAAACTTGAGGAATAAAATATTTATATATATATATATATATATATTTAGAGGACCACTATTTGTTAATTTAGGACTAATTAACAACCTACCAGCCACGTTCATGTGCAGTAGTAAAGTGAGTTGTTGAATTAACCCTATGCTTCTTTAATGAACAATCACAGTGCTAAAGATAGGAATAAATATGGAAATCTTCCTTAACATACTTATCTACTAACATCTATAAAAGTAGATATATTAATTAATAACAGATTTTTTTTTCAACACTCTATTATTGTTATCATGTGAATTTCTTTTGAATTTCCTTAAATAGAGAGTGAACTCAATTATTTAAACAGTTTAATTGAATAAACAATTTTAATAGAATAATTCATATTTAACTGCACATAACACGAGCAGCATTTTGTTTTGTTTTTCCCAGAGTATATTAAAATTTTCTTACCAACTGTCATAAAAAAATAAAAAAAGAGTTTAGACAATGAGAGTCTCAAGAATTAAAAGTATAATATATTTGCTTGTGTTTATTTTTCTTATAGTACATTATTTATTTATTACCATTAGTTGTTATAATAAGACGAAGAGAAATAAATACAAAAGACGACGTGGTTTACATTATTGTATATGTTGCTGTATATATGCATTAATTTCTTTTGGAAAAGCATGCAAAACTAAATTATCTTTTTTTTTTTTTTTCAAATGAACTCCTTGGAATTTATATCTCGAAGTGGAGTGGAGAGCTATATATTGCATAAATTTGATTGGTTGAATTTCGTTATTTAGTTAGTAATTAACTAATTATATGGTAACCGATTGGATAATATTAATTGGTTAGGTAATTAGTCCTTTTTAATTAATTCAATTTGCCTTAACTCTTACTATGGTATTGCAACATTTATTTATTTTATGTAAAGCGTAAAACAATAACTCTTTTCGAAATTATCACGTTCTAAACATTCTGAAATGAACAAACACACACAACTTTTTGAAGGCAAGTTGTGATTGTTTAACTCCATGTGTTTCTGAATGAGACTTTTGTCTTTGATGCTACATTTTTAATATCAGTTCTTCTCGATATTGTTAACCATGCCTATTCATTTTTTTTTATTGCACCGACAACGTGTTTAAATAGGGCTTTTAAAGTAATTCTGTATATTGAAACATTGTTTTTATAGCTCTCAGTGATACAGAACTTTTACAGAATGCAAATACAGTTAAATTTGGAATGGAGAAATAAAATAATTCATTTCGAAACGTGCTATTGATAAAAGAGAAGATTATATATAATAATAAATATAATAATAATTTTAAAAACATAAATTAAATAATTAATTATATAACATTTATAATATCCAATTATATTTTATTCTAATATCATTTTAAGTCAGAGAATAAATATTGATGATTTTCAAGTTGTTAATAACCTTTGTAAATAAAATTGAAATGCAAAGGTTATATGAGAAACACGTGTGAGCTGACTTTCACAATTATTAGAAACGACCAACAACGTTATATGTCATGGGCCACACTATTTGACCTCATCTCAATCTATTTCCATACATTGCATCTCACTCTGTATCTTGCAAAAATACAATACACACACAACACATTGCTCACATATTTCTGACAGCAATGGCAAGTGTAATGTGTTATAAGAAAATGGAATCTAAGAGAAAAAGTAGTGTTTGACGTTTATTACTCTTGTTTCTTAGAACATGTGAATGCAAGATGTTTGATTATTTGTTCTATTATATCACAAACTTTTGTAGTTTCTTAAATCAAAGATTAATCTTGTTGACAGTACAAAACATTATGAATAACTATCTTCTACTCATCACGAAAATAGTATATAGCATAAAGGAAATTAAAGTAAGGGTTACATGCATTAAACAAAAAATTAAAGAACACAGTTTGATGTGCATAGTTTTATGAATGTAACGGATCTATTTGATTCAGAGAAAAATACTATGTATACACAATAGAACGAATCCAGAACAGATTCTGCACTGATGTGCAGACACAAACACGTGGAGGAGTTGCTATTTGCATATTATTAAGTAGTCAAATGTATTTTTTATTCAGAATAGAAGATAATGCAGCCATAAAAATATACGAACTAACATATATATTTTCAATCAGCCAACTAAGAAGGGATTTAATTATAGCAACAAAGTTCTATATTGCTTACCAATAATTGAGAACCAAATATGGAATGAAACAGTTATTACGTTTACCATTAGCTCCCACTATGCATTGACATGCTAACAATTACGCTAATTTCGGCAATCTCTGTCTCTTTCACTTTAGGATATTTATATAATATATATATATACACATACACACTTATATATGCACATTAGTTCCAACTGGTATTTTAGAATCAATTATTTCGGTTCAATTGGGTGGAGGAAACTTGAAAAATGAACAAATGCACCCGTGATTTGCGGTTCATGTGTCTGTCTTTTTGCCACAAAATTAGAAGAAAACGTAATTTGAAGGAGATGATATTGTGAAAGTAAAATTAATGTGTAGTATTTGTTTCTTATTGGAGACCAGCTACAAAGTGTAACTTTAATTTGGTGTTGCATTGAGAAAGGACATTGCATTACGTTGGACTATAAGATAAGAGGGGCATCTTTAATTACTTTCACTTTCACATTGTTTTGTTCCTATACCTTATCCTTCTTCATCAATGTGTTAGATATTTTAGTGCTGGTTTTCATTGCTCCACTAATGACGCAATTAATCATGAGGTTCTGTTATAGGTAACATGGGCAATGCTTTATAGCTATCATTTAGTCTACAATAACTTCTTTTCTTTTTTATTTCACCATTTCTAGACCAACCAATTTTGGGGGAGTTTTAGAGAACTTTTACTTATAGGTGAAGTTATTGCACTCACAAGAGGTTGTTCTGTAAACAACAAATTCAAACTCTTAAATATAGTGTCTCCCTTTCCATATTGTGAGAGTCAATTCAGTTTAGCCCTCTAGATTTTGAAATGACTGGTTGAAACAAAAAAATCATTTTTGAACTTTTATCGTGTATCTTACTTTCTCGTGATAGTCTTTCCCTTAATAGTATATTTTTTAACATTTTTTTATTATTGACCGAAATTCATAAAAGAAATAAATTACTTAGTTTATGAGTGTCACTTTATATTTAATAAGATTTTATTTATCTTTTTGTAACTTTTAAGAATTTCTGACGAGAAGTAAACAATAAAAAAAGTACACTAAAAAATTGTGTTATTGTCACTCTAGAAAATGCAGTCATTGAATATCAGTTATTCAATCACCTAACCGAATGCAGTTCTAAATGACAATCTTCAATTTTCCTAAGATATGTCAACGTAACGTTGATGTCCTATCAACATGGCAGCTTTCACTTAAAAGTGATTTTCTTGCAAGTAATGATTATATATGACTTTGATTTCAAAGCGTAATTTAGGCTTGTAACTAGTTTTGCTGCCAGTATGCCTGCATAATGAGTATTAGAGAAAAAATTCTACAGTTGGACATAACCAAAAATTTATGTAAGCAGATTTAGATTGGCTAGTCCCTTGAAGTTACAATTTGAATACCCAATTAAAAAATCGGCCTCACCAACGGATTTTTCAAGTGCATATTCATGTAAATAATGTGCGCGTGGGTTATTTGAGTGAATATTTATTAAAAATAGGACTTAAAAAAGGTGTAAAAAGATCAGGTTGATAAAAATGAGGACAAGGAAAGAGGGGAAAAAAGAAGAGAGAATAAGGAAAGAAAATACTCTCTTGCAAGAAAGAATCCAATGGAGATATTTGATACATTGGTATGGGATATCAATAACTCCGAATGCCCACACTCTGTCCACAAATACCATTATCCATGCACCATTTGCTACTGTCAACTAGTTAGATGGTTTAGCAGTTAACCTGGTTGTAACTTGCATTTTGTTACTAATTCTAGCAGATTCAATCTTGGATAATATTTTCCAAAAGCACTATACAAATATAAATAAAAATTTCTCAGAAATTAAAATTAATTTATAATTAAACTACTTTGTAGAAACTCATTAACTTCTGTAAAAAGTAGTTTTAACTTACATATACATTAATTTATCTAAGGAAAAAAAATATTTGATTGATTTATTTATTTTTCTGCGAGTATTTATTCAGAGAGAATCTATAAATGCATATAACAGTAATGGTCTTGTCGTGGAAATTATTTTGATTATATTACATAGATACCGTAGGCATGAAATGATCCCAGGCTATTGGACAATCTCTCCTTTACAACAATAAATTAGCTAGCTAGGGGGTTAGGCAGTTTGGGTAGTTGTAACTTGCATTTTAGTAATATGTTGTTGTATCCTACAAAGTCCTATAACACTGTTGTATCATTACCATTTTCAGTAATAACGGTTTACTTGAGTATGGAAGTTCTCTCCCGTTTTTTCCCCTCTTACCTTTGGGTTCAATCAGAAATGAGATCTCAAATTCCTAGGTAAATGATTTCAACATACGACTAATCGATCATTTTCGCCCAAGCTATGACATGAATGCTCTTTGTCGAAGAAGATAATTCTTCACAGAAGTCTGATTAACAGATGGCACGTACCGCGACAATGATACGTTGCATTCCATAAAAAAATTAATTTACACGATGAGTCCAAGTATTGACTATATTTACTCGGTCTAAGTCTGGTCCACTTAGCACCAAATATCAACAACTCCGCAAACAGAAAAAATAAAAATAAAAGATACAACTACATTCACAAAGGAAAACTATGCATAAAAAATAAAATACAAATCTACATGGTCACCCTTCCTATTCATGCCTCCAAATATTCAGCAAGAAAGAACACTCAATTCTACTAAAACGACCGATAACCTCCTATGATTTTGTATAGAACAAATTGTTAAATCACTCTTCTAACACCACCAATGAATTCAGTTCAAGCGTCAGTGCACATAGCCAAGAAACAGGTGAATGTAGTCATACCCAGAGATTTAAGATCAGATAACAAGCTGACTTCTGTTAAGACCACAAGGAACTAAGTTTGGACGCAAGTTTGGCAGCCTTGTAGTCATCCCGAAGTTGAATAAATCTGTTGCATAGCAGACAAACGAACATTTTTCATCACCAATCATACGCAACGACATTAATTAATTTGTTCACTGGGATGTTGTGTTGGAAAGGGGGGCTTACTAATAACCACCACCACCAAGACTTATCTTAACAAGTGGTCTAATCTTAATCAGTAAAAGTCATTAGACTATCAAAAACGAAGTTTTAGTCAGACCATTTAGACAGATAATTTTCAACAGTTTTTCCTAACATTTTCTTCTATCCTTTTTTATTGAATAATCTTCAATTTGATCTACTTATCTTACTGGAATCCTTAATAGTCATCTTAAATAACCAAATTACCTTAAGGCTACCCAGGGATTACTCTCACCCCAAAGACATTTCGTGAAACTATTTAAGAGTGTAAGGAAATTGAACAACAAACAGGAAAAAATATATATTTTTTTATATAAATGTCATATTAGTCATTTTATAATGATGGTGATGACAATATAATAATACAGCCAACAATAAAAGAAAAATCATTGCATTATTTACAGATCCAATGTAATACCTTTGAGCGTCTTTCCGTATGCTGGGTGTGCCCTCAAACAATGTCGAAAGGCTCTCAGGAGCAACAATAAATACATTGGCCATTCTATAGAAAGCATTCAGAAATTAGTATGTAAAAATGGGAGGTGGGAGCGAATTAAAAAAGAAAAATTGCATGTCATTCAACTTACATGCCCAACAATTCAAACTTTTCATCAACAGAAGGAGCATTGAAACTACGCAGAAAATCTCCATATTCGGTAATGTCACGCTTCAGTCTCAATCCCCCACTGCAAAGCAATTCATGGGCATACATCAGCAGGATATTATAGAACCAGTAGGTGACAGATATAAAGTTCATAAATTACTGTCAGCATAAATTTTGAAGTTGGAGACAAAAAGATTTGTCATAAAACCTAAAGCACACAATTAGATGTGCATAGAGAAATAATTAAAACATTATAATAAATACATAAGGTGAAGAAAGAAAACTCAGAAGGATTAATTTGTGATTAGCTTATGAACATTTTTTTCCCACATCAAAGCAGTACTTGTTACAGTAATATGTATATATAAAGCTAGAGAAAATAAGGAATGTAGGACCCAGACAATTTACCTTGGATTAAAAGTATACTTCTGCCAATGGTTTAGTAGCACCTTGTGCAAGCGGTTCCCCTAAAATGACAAAATTTATCATGTTATCAATGAAATTAGGACAAAGAGTCCAAGCAACATATAATATGTTACATAGCCATCTCACAACCTAGTAAAATGACGATGATACACAATTAATTAAAACAGCATAATGCAAGTAAGGCAGGTAATAGAACTAACATTGAAGATCATTATTAATGCACTGTTAGCTCAAACAAAATGCTTTATTAACCTTTTTATAGTCAACATTTTATATTTTCTTGCCATATCTTTTGTGTAATTCTGTCTTGTTCTTACTTCCCAAACAAATACATCTGAAGTCTTGTTTTTTCTTTTCTCCAAAAAAGCAGCTCAGCTAAGTGTTATGGGTAGAGTCCAGATCATGAATGTGAAAATAATGTCTAAATGGTATTATCCAGACACAAAAAAGGCAGCAATCCCAATAACATTAGTGCTAATGAACTGAACAGACTCCAAATTTTGAAAAAATTGAGTAATAAATATAAGAAAATGAAAGTATACTGTTGAAAGAAATAAAAAGTTTCAGGCAGAAGCAAATCAGTGTCACTTGCACCAAATTAACTACCCAAGACAGATTGGATAGACATCACATGAAAGCTAGATCTTCCTTAGAAACAACAAATAAATCAATAGTATGGATCCTTCTCCATCAGTAAACATTGACTAGGGACTGAACTATCACAAACACAGAAGTAAACTATCAACAGAACCACTTTACCCCATTGAAAAATAAAATGATAGAAACTGTCAACTACAAGAAAAGAGACTTTCAACCAACGAAAGTTCGTTTTAAGATCCAAGAATCGAAGAACCTTGTGAAAAGATCATCCTCCTAAATGATTCTCTACAAGCAGCCAACGCTTTCATTCAACAAGTCATCAAATCAATATATTCAATGATCAGAAACACCATATCATACCAACTCAGTCAGGAATGCTTGTTTGTTAAGGCCTTCTAGAGCAGTAAATGCAGATTCCAGCACACGGGAAAGATAAGCAACAACTCTGACAAGGGAAACCAAAATATACTTGTTAGTTAGGAATACAAAGTTGGAGGAATAAACTAAAAATTAAATGCTGATATCTATTTCAAATAAGATTCAAACATGGTCCCTTGACATCTGTAGTATAGTGTCTAGAATATATACAGCCTTGCTTGTTTTTAAAACCAACCAGATTAGCAAGGGAGATCAAGAGTTGATGTTTTGACTAGTCTGGTCAACCCTTTAAAAGCAGAAGCTTAAAAACCAGTGAACCAGTGCTAGAGATATTCGTTGGCTTTTCCTCCATTATTCTACTTGTTTACTAGCATACATAATATTTTATATAATTTCATATATTCATAGGTATGTATAAAAACAAGCTCAGTTGGACCTTGAAATCTTGAATTGATCCAATTTTTGAAACCATGCTAAATATATATGAAGAATGAAATCATAAAATTCAACAAAGTAAAAACAGCCTAGTTCACTTACCCCGAGATATAAATTACAGAAAACATCAAATTCATCAGAATTAACAAGATGGTTAAAATCAAGATTTTAATCGGTTATAATACGATTTTACATACTATGTGTGATTCAAATCTCACACATGATAATAACAAAACAAAATTGTTGGATTGTTGAATAAAATCATAAAATTGTGTGGATCACTGATTTTTTTGTACGAATCGTCTGCTACACCAACTGTTTACCTTCTTTTATAAATGGATTCAGTTCAAATAAAACCTAACCTTAATTAAAAATTAATACAATTAAAATTTTACCTTGTTATGTGAGTTGTCCACCCCAACACAACCCAATTAAAATTAATACGTTAAATTTCACCTTGTGTAACCTTGCAACACCTATTTACTATCTCTGGTGAATTGGGTTTTAATTAAAACAAATTTCAAATCCAACTAAAATTAAGAGCATTTTTTGCTGCACTGTTCATCTTCTTGGATGAATGAGTTTCTATTAAAATAAAACTCAAGTAAGACACTTTTAACGTTCATTTCTTCTTCTCCCTATAAAATTAAAAAATCATAGTCAAACACCCAAGTCATCAGAGTAATACAATTTATATAGAAAGTAAAATCTATGATTTGTGTTATGATCTCACGATTTACAATTTTGTGAACTTTTCACAATCTTCACCATAATCTCAATTTTAACTACCTTGAGTATTAAGTAGTTTCAGTTCAAGTTTCAAGAAACACCCACCTTGTGCAAGCACTGGTTGCCCGATGGTCAGGAGCCATTCCATCATCAGGTGATCGATAATCTGTAGCCTTTTGTTCAGCTGAAAGCAACCGCTCCACCTGTCAAGGGGTTTAAAGTGAAATACTTAAGAGTTTAGGAGTTATGATTCCAACTTGAACAGCAGAAGAAAAAACACAGGAAACACCCACAACCAGCCCATTTCTATTAGATGGATAGTATGCAGACAGAGAGCAGACAGAGAGCAGACATGATGTTTAATGTAGTTGAGCACTGGTTATCACTCAACATATTACAGGTACAACTGACCTCAGCCATGACAGTTTCAATGCACTGTTGTAATCCTTTATAAGCAGCTGCCTCTGCACTTGACATTGCCGTAGCCATTTCCTCACAAGCAGCAGCATGTGCCCCATCAACAGGGAGCAAAAGCCGAGATATGGAATTAGCAAAATACTGCAGAGAATTACTCATTTCAGTTACAGGATTTGATAATACCTAAAAATAGTAATTAAAAATCAAGGCTCCAATTGTACTTGTTGAATAATAGCTACACTGCTTCCAGATCGTTGTACAGCAATCATGAAAGATCTGAAACTACTTTCACCAGCAGCAGCAGCTGCCTCTGCCTGCATATAAACAAACAAATGTTAAATATGCCTGGTGAAATGTCCTCGTATTTTATACTTTAACAAGAGTATGCAAAAAGATCATGTATTTACAGCAGATGCAGCTGCAGCAGCCACTCTACGGGTAACACTTGTACCCAGCACAAATCTTTCCCTCAAATTAGCTGCTTCTGTCAGGCTGTCTCTAGCCCGTTCAAGTCCATCTGCTATATATTGACTAACCTGTAAAATAGACAGAAAATGACCCCTGAATAATGAACTCCAATGCACTAAAAGTATCATATATTTGAATGCTAACAAAATGTGAAACTGACTTACTTGGTCTAGCAGGCAAGTAAACACAGCTTTTACATGGTTTGCAAGTGTTGCAGGCTGCAAAAGAACACTTTCAGTTATTCATATAAAGGACTAAAATATTGAGTTCAGATCAAAATATCAGAGATTAACTACCTAAACATTGGTAAGTGCCAAACAAAAAACGCATTATTATGGAATGGTGAATTATTACAAAAATATTTTAATAAACTATAATAGAAAGAAAAATCACATTTAGTACGAGCATAATGAGGCTCTTTGATTTTTATACTTGTCCAAAGAAATATTTAGTTTACGAACATGAAATGAATTTAAACAAGCCTATAAAAAACAACTTCACATTATGCTTAATTAATCCAATCAAACAAAATTTACTTGGCAGAAGGTCCTTACTATAGTTACCCTAAGGAACTACTGCACTGCCCTGTAAAAAAAAAGGCAAATAACTAATTACCTGGGAAGCAAATAGATTGCATCTTGAGATTGCTTCTTCATTCCAACGCACAAACTCTGTTACAACAGTAACAGATATTTGCTGCTGAGAAGAAACTACTGAAGCTCCTTTCGAGCGTCCAATTGACCCAGATGAATCAGAAATCTGCTGACTTTCTGCTCTTAATTCTTCCACCTGCATTTTTAGGGACACAAATTTAATTACCGTCCAATTGAATTAGTGTCGTAACATGTGTAAAAAATTTTATCTGGGCATTATTTTTATTGTACAGATTTTATTGGATATATTCCTCTATTAGGGTTGATCGGTATAGGTTTCCTTAATTGTAGCAACCAGGTTTGATTCGTCCATTATTCTAGCTTAGATTTAAGTTCAAGTTGTATAAATGGAGAACTGTGTTGTACTTTTGAATCATCAGAAAATAAATATTCACTTTACTTCATAGAAACACATAAATCCTAGTCTCCTAGTCTCCACCTTCACTGTGACCAACTTAGGCAGGATTCATTGCTGCTATCAGAGCCTAAGTGGCACCTTCAGTTGCACTACAAGTTCTAAAACCACTGTCCTACCACCTATTTTTAGACCAGCAACTTCAGCGAAGGGACCATTGCGACGAGACTCACACTCTTTCAAGTACATTTTCCCATATTGTGTACCCACACGATTCCCTATTGGCATTCATTTGCATCACCGCTGCCACTGTTGTACTTGTTGATAATGACGGGATTACATATTGTGTAGACCAGTCATACCCCAGTTGTTGAAAGTAGTAGCATTCAACTCCAACCCTCTTTTCACATACAAAATGTGCATCATGCTCCTTCACTCCACATTTAATCTTGATATGATATACAAAGTTACTCAAGATTTCAAAAGTGTAGTAAATAGTAGCATTCTTTCCTTCCTATTGTGTCATTCAAGATCTTGTCAAAAAGAGAACGCATGGAACTGATAAGGAATGGAAGGCTATACCATCTGCATTGTGTAGAAACAAAAGACAGTGCCAAACTGAATGTGTCCACTCCATGTCATTAGACAAATTATGAGTTTGTGGCTTCACAAATTAGACTTTAATGTCCGTGTCTAGTGCATCCTCCTTTAAGTAATCTTAACTCTTCAGGCATTGTTCCTTATGTTTATTTTAGAATTCATCGAGTCTTTTAATTGTTATTACATCAATTTCAAAAAGATAATCTTAGAATTTTTTTGTCAATAATAAAAAAGATGAGCCTGTAGAACCTGTTCATTCTCATGTTTGGGGGACCAGCTCATATTTTTTATAATTTCTTTCTATTACAAATTGGTTAGTTTCTTTTGTGAATGACTAAATTCAGCTTTCATGAATTCACCTGATGAAAGATTGATTGGAGGTGTTTCAACTATTCTTGAACTTTATTGGATGATTAAAAGTCAGTTTGGAAGATTAATTAAACGATTATGCTTGAACAGTGGAAAGGAATAGCTGAATCAGAAATTTCCTAATTCTCTAAAACAAAACCATGTTATTCATAAACTAACACGTGTCAATATCCTACAGCAAAATGAGTCACTCAAACAGAAAATTTGCCTTTGCATTGAAGTTATCAAGAATTTTCTATTTCAAATGTTTGTTCCAAAATCTTATTGGAGAGAAGTTGTTTCAACCATCACCTATCTAGTAAACATGTTAACTACTTAGTTTCTCGATGGAGTTACCCCAATCCATTATGTGAAGTCCCTTCATTTCTATTTTGAAAGTATTCCACATTATGCCTTTGGTTGTGTTGCCTTCTCCTTATTCAAAGTCCCTTTATTTCTATTTTGAAAGTATTCCACATTATGCCTTTGGTTGTGTTGCCTTCTCCATATTCAAAGTCAACACTGTGATGTATTGGATCCTAGGGCGGTCAAATGTAAATTTATCCCTCAAAGTTACCAATTTTATGTTTTTAATGATATTGTTAGAGATTCCACATCAATTAGAAACAAGACAAAATTACAGTATATAAGTAGATGCAAACCTCATCTTATAAGTCAGTTCTGTAAAATTGAACTAAACTTAAAATTCACTTCTTAATATGGTATTACAATCTATTTTAGCAAGGTTTATTAGGCTTATTGTGTCACCTATTACTAGACAACCCATCAATATCCAGTTACACACTTGAGATGTCCAATCCTCAACGTGAAGGAATTTGTTAAAGATTCCACATCGACTAAAATGCAATATATAAGTGAGCGCAAAACTCATTATATGTCAGTTTTGTAAGGTTAAGTTAGACTTAAAGTTCCATTTTCTAATAGATGTTAAGTGTCACATGACAGTATCACTACTCCTTCAACTTCAGTCAGTGTTTTTAATTATAGGAGCCTCCTATCGAATTTTCGGTGAGCCTTTTCCTCTTCCTTATTACTTTTCTTCATGTGTAGATTTGGCATCTTCCTTTGGCACTACTACTAACAGCATATCAAAAGCATTTGAAGCAATTCAAAAGAAAGCCAACAAGCCATTTTTCATACATAACAGAAGGAGAAAACCCAACTAGGCCCAATAGCAACCCCAACTGTCCAGACTAAAGGTAAACACTTCTACTTTAGAGTCTTTCGAAATTCTTTTTGATTTTTGTGATTCTAATCCTGAATACTTGCATGTTACCTTGAGCAAAGAAAAAAGATGTTTTGTTAAATATGTGTTTGTGTCTAGTCTCAACTAAACACCTTTTCACGAAACACTAGGGTTTTATATTGGCCATTATTCTATTAAGATCGCCAAACCAGTACAAGAAGCCTTAAAACAGGAACAATGGATTCAAGCCATGAATAAAAGTCATATTTAATGGCCTAGAGGCTATGTGAACTATTATTCATAAAAACCATGCTTGGTGAACTTGGAATTAAGTATGAAGTACCTATTAAGTTGCTTTCTGCAACATCAAAACCATAATTCGGTTCAGATCGATGAGAAAACATGTAGAAATAGACCAGCCCTTCCTCAAGGAGACAACATATGTTCCTTCTGCAGGTCAGTTGGCAGAAGTTCTAACAACGGGGCTACCCACATAGCGATTCCAAGATCTTCCTAGCAAGCTATGAGCACTAAACATCCATTAACTAAGCTATGAAGTTTTGTAACTTGTAAAGTATGAAGCACACTGCACGTTCATTATTTTTCTTCATTTAATTATATTTACTTCTTTATTTGGAATGATTGGTCAAGGTTTACTTATTTGCAGTAATCAGGTCTGATTTGATGTCCATAGTTCTAGCTTAGTTTTTATGATCAAAGCTGTATAACTATAAATAGTGATCCTTATTGTACAATTTGAATCATTATAAAATAACTTTCCACATATTACAAGTGTAAGGGAAAATAATTAAAACAATCACTAACCTTCACTTTATATAATTGCCTAAGAGATGCCTGCTCATATTCAGGATATTCATCCTTGTGGGTTGAAAATAGGGACTCTGTTAGACCTGAATAAACAGAGAACTTTTTGTTAAGTCACCTAATAATTTTTTTTGAATATTCTAAATTCAGCACAAAGCACATGTGTCTATAGGACACATCGACACAAAACTGCTTTATTAGTAGGAATGAAATGAATAATACAAGAATGAAGCATATATTCCATTGCCACATATTTCTAAGATGGGCAAGGCGCATTAAATTAAGAAAAGTCAAAAGTCCTAGCCGAAAATTGCCATGAGGCAAGAATAGAGTCATACAATAATTATTATTCTAGGTCTAACACTTATATTGCACATCAAACACAGGTTATTGCCAAAGCAAGTAGAGAAGTATGAAGGTACAATTCAAAAGCACTCACAATGATCATACCCACTATATGACTAAGATTATGTTTGTTTAACTCAAATCCTGAATTCCAAGACAAATGCAACATAACATCACTCTCACGCTGCTCTTCCATTGAAAGGAACCAAGTGAGAATTCAGACAGTCTAAATAATAAAGCCCCAACAACAACTGACTCAAACTCTATTATATGGTAGACAGATGACCAGCCTTAAGAGATCAAGAAAACATAATCGTCTTTAAGTTTCACTACATAACCACGTGTGTAATTGTCAAAGATACATCTAAGAAACAAACAAATGAGTCCTTCTAGTATCATTTGCATTTATGTTCCAAACCATTTTTCCTTTTTGTTGAATTATTTTAGGAAATTTCCCATATTTAATTTACTGGCTTTAATTCTGTCATACTAGTTTTAATTCGGTATTTATTGGGACCTTAAATTTGTATATTTTATCTTTATTTCAGATCGTAAATCCCTTGATTTGAGGGACACTATTTTATTAGCATTAAGTCAATAGGATTCCAAGATTGTCTTGTCTATTTATGTATATATATTCAATGTATGTAACAAAAAATAATAAGTGAGAATTATTCTCTTTTATTCTTTAGATTTTTAGAGATGAGTTCACCAGATATGAATTAAGAAAATCAGGCATATTTAGAGTCAATTCATTACCCTCAACATCCAAGTCACCACATCCTACAGCTTGTAGATCTCTTGCTAGTTCTCGGGTCTTTTCATATGCCACTGCCAGCATTCGAAGATACTGAAACCTCAAATCAAATACAAATCACATTGGAATCAGCCTTCAGTCTAGACTGGCTCTTGGATGATAATAATGAAGGAAGTAGGATAATTGTACTCACTAATAGGAGCCCACCTTCCTCCATGGAAGGTAAATTGACAAGAGATGGCTTCTCTAACAGTTTGTCCAAAAGGGCAGTGATTCGCTGCTCTAAAACTCGCTGCATACAGAATTACGAGAACATTGGTTTTTGTGAATACATTAAACTATACAACCTGTTCAAGGCCACAATATTCATTGAAGACCATCTTTTTGGGTACCTGAACTAAAATTGACATAACTTCACTTGGTGAGGGGAATACAGCTGTGATTGTTGCAGCCTCTTTACGAACAGTATCTGTAAAAAAACTACTGTCAATCATTGATTCTGTCAGGAAAAAATTCATTTTACTAATAGCAGAAAGTATGTTTCAAACCTGTGATTTCTTTGTACAAGGAGGAAAGCCCACGAGCAACATTATTAGGGCTAGCTTGGGCACCCTGGTCACCTAGAACCAGCTTAGTGTCTGCATTCATTACTTCAACATCAATAAACATTGGACGTGTTGCCACATAATGTTGCATGGCACTTGTTCCCCTGTTAAACTGCATTAGAAATAGTAAATTAGCTAAATAGATGCATCATTTACCAAAAAAATCAACATTTGTAGGTAAGTAGATGCACTCAAAACTAGTGAATTTACTATAGAGACAGATTGACACTTTATTAAAGAGAAACTGAATAGTGGCCTTATCACTACTTATTATGTCCTATCTGGGCAGGCTTCAGTTAGCAGGCTTGTTTTCAGTTAGCAGGCTTGTTTACAACAAATCTTTCCACATAGTGATTTCATGATCTCACATGAAAGCTGAGAATGATAGATATTCATTCACCAGCTTGAGGAGGAGTGTTGTTTGTAGGATATTAAATGTACTACTAAATGTTGTTAGAAGCTGTAGAAGATTCTAGAGATCTCTTCGTAATAATTACTTTAGAGTTAGAGTTCTCTATATATAGATGTTGAGGTACTATTTCAATTAATTCAATTGAATAAAAAATCTTTTTTCATTCAAATTATTCCTTCCAAGTTGAGATAATAGAGAAAGTGGCAAACGATGACAAAAGAGAATATCCTCAAAGGTATGAGAAATCAGGAAGCAAACACAAACTCCATTTGATGCACTGGCTATTAGACTGAAATTGCTACTGACAAGTGAAACAAGAAGAGATATCCAACTATGGGACTTAAGAATTATAAGCTATACAGAATAAAAACATAACACAAGGCTTCCAAAAACCCATGAACATGAGATAGCCATTATATCAGCTACTATTTCTAAGACCAACAATAATATTTTTTTTTTTTTGGTTTGATTTCACCAGTAAAACAATCCAAGTTATCTGAATGGCAATAGTAATATGGGAAAGTGACACATGGATTATAGGGGAAAGGGAAAGGAATATAATAATGTAAAACAAAACTTTATTACCTGAGACAAAATTTTGGCACACTCGGCCATAGTGGTCAATTCTCTTTTCTGCGATGCTGCATCAAATCGAGAGAGCAATCTATTCTCCAGTTCTGCAGAAATGGTGAGAGAATTATCAAACATTTATTACTAAAGAAACGCAGAACTTGGTTTCAACATTCATGGGCTGCCACTAAATATTTTGGTCGTACCGTTATGTAAGGTCAGTTAATACAAAAATATCAGCATGTTCGTATATTCTAAAAGGCAAGAAGCAAAATTCTGAACATGGACCCTGTTAACGGGGAAAGGTAGAATTGAGCTGGTATTGAATTGTGTCCCTCAAGGCTAAGTTAAGTCATTTGCTACAGATCATCTTATTAGATGAAAAAAGGGTAGTAAACAAAATTTCCATGCAATTTAAATCCTCAATATTGCTTACATTTGGCTCACACCAAATTGAAGAAAGATAACACTTGATAAAAGCAGATGTCCTTAAATATAGACACTTGCATTTCAAGATAAAGCAGAACACAAAAAGGCAGAAATGCCTTAGGAAAATTAAATATAAGCTCCACACTGTTCAGTAAACTCAATTTGTATTTGGAATTCTAGATTTCCATAGTGACAAATAACCCAGAAGATCATAAAAAGGTGTTACATGACCAATAAGCCTAATTAGAGAGGCCTTAGATGAAGAAGCTGTTCCATACGTACAGAAATCTGTCAAGATCATTCATAAATAAAATTGTGCTTTGAAATTCAACCTAGATGTAGTTATCACGCTTTTAAAGGATGCTGACCATTCTATCTGCAATAAAAGAAGGCAGACAACCTCACAGATCACAAAATTCTTAGATTGAATAATGTACTTTGTCGGTCACAACATTCTTGATGAAAAAAGGACTATAACATTGCAGTTTTAACAAGAAATGAGCATAACTATGATTCTCTTAACGTTTAACAGAAACATGTGATATTAATAAGCTAACGTGTCATATTTTTCATAAAAAAATATTTACCATTGCAGTATTCCTGTAAATTAGCAACTGCAACTTCTAATCCTCTGCTAGCAGTTGCATTTCCCATAGCTGATGGGACAGGTATTCCGTGTCTTCCAATATCTTCTTCAGCAAATGACCCTGAAAATAAACAGTATTAGCATAGCATTGACATAACTAGGTTAAAGCATGATAGAAATTAAAAAGCATCTCAATTCTTACGTAATTTCTGGGCAATCGAAGCAGCCTCAGCAACACGGCTATCATCAGAAAAAAGAGGTGAAAGCTCCATCAGATCACCGGGGCTGCTATTGAACTCCATTAAATACTGCAGAGAAAACCAACCATTGGTAGAATTTCCTAACATGAATAATGATAAAAACCAAATGAACCAACTGAAATACTTTTATCAACTCAATTGTTTGACTGGCGGTTTCTCGCTGAGAATCTGCACTCTGAAAAAATAAAACAGTATTGGAAATGAGATTATATTTCAAAGACAAAGGAGGAATTGACCTACCAATAAAACATAATAATACAAACAAATGTGAGACTCATAGTTGGACCATGGAAAAACTCTCTACCTGAAGATGATCACCTATCTTTGCAGCTGTCTGCCCAACACTTGAAATTCGCGAATCTAACCTGGCAAAGCTATCAAACAATCCATCCACACCTTTCTCTAGCTGAAAAGGAAATTAAAAAATGCACAAAATTTAAACACACAATCCCAACAGATCATTCCGGCATAGTTAGATAGCAGGGTATAAAAGATCTTCATTCTGAAAAAAACCAAAATAATAAAGCACAAAAGGAGGAGCTCAGAACTAACAAATGTAATCTTTAAAAGAAATAATCTCTAGGGTAAGGGCAATAATATATACCCCCGGAACATTTACAATAGAAAATTATTGCAATTTATTTTGGTTTGAGACCATGCTTAATAGGATTACTATGAATGATAAAGTTCTTCCTCCAAATATTTAATGCAACCAAAATACCCAGTCTTAAACTCTAGAAGACCAGTTAAGCTACAACAACCTCACACTCATTGATCCAAATGCTCTGCAGGAACAATTACAAATTTCAGCATAACACAAACCAAGCAGATTCGAGACTCACCTCAGAAAGTGTCTTTCGATGCTTTGAGTCTTGAACTGACACATCTTTCTTAAGATTATAGAGTCTCCCATCAATCTTCCAACCAAAACACAGCAACAACAAAATCAAGACCTCAACCAAATTAAATTCCCAAAAAATTGAAAAGAAGAGTTACAAATCGGTAGAGGAAGGAAAACCTGTTTACGAAGCTCAAGCAGCTCCTTGCAAGAATCCTTGAACAACGACAAGAGCTTCTCAACCTCGGGGAACAACGGACTCGCATTAACCTGCGAGGAGTACTTGGCCGCATCGGACGGCGCTCGGAGATGCCCGTTCGGCAGGGCATCGCCGCCGTCCGCTTCCACTTCCTCCAATTTGAACGACGGAAGAAGCTCGCTCACGAGGTTCCCGAACAACGCGTCAAACGAGAAGTCTCCCTAACACAGAAACAGCAACATCAAGATCATCAGCATGTTCCTTCAATCGGAACCGAAATTCTCCCTAAGCTGACGGAAATCGTTACTGGAATTACGAAGATACCTTGAAATCGTCGATGTCGAGAATGAGAGGGAAGGAGGTAGCCGAGGATGAGGTTTTGGAAGGCTTGGCGGCTCCATCAGTAGGCTCTCTCATGACGGAGGAAGCAGTGCGAGTGAATGTGGTTGGATTTGGAGAAACTGTGATAGCGGATTGGGAATAACGATCTTCTTCTTCTTCTTATAGTTCTTCTTCTTCTTCTTCTTCGGTTGTATCGTTATGTTATGGTTTGTTTGAAAGTGTTACTGGAAAAGTGAAAACCCTGGGTGGAGGGACACGTTGGAATGGATCGATCGATGATGAAGCAGCCACAACCAACACGGTGGAAGGAAGCTGGAAGGAATATCGCAACGGCAGAAAATTCTTAAAAAAATTAAATTCCAATATTTAATTCTTCCATGACTTGATCTTACTAATTTTTTTTTATAATATCAATATGTATTGATAATTTTTATTTTGCACAAATAATTCAAATTTTTAATAAATAAATAGTTTTAAATCTATGAATTATATTTCAGATTTACGTGTTCATCTCATGATAATTGTTCAAACTAATATAGTTGAAATGGTTTGCAGGATGTGAAATGGTTGAATTGTGGCAACTTTTTTTTTTTTTTTCGAGGTTTACCTAAAACTCGAAGTTGAATTTGATTACAAGAGAATCGTTAATCTCATTGCCAAGGGCTGTTCTACCAAACACATTTTATAGTGAACCAAATTGGAAGTATGGCTATTCAAGAAAGTCCGAGTGAAAGGAATTTTGCATTTTCAAATCCAATTTGCACTCCACTAACGGAGTGTTTGATCATGTGCCAGAGTTTATCTGATCTTTCTTTTGTACATTGCTTTTGTGTGTTCTATTTGTTCTTTTTTACAACATTTTTATCTCATGTTCTTATGTTATTATTTATTTTGTGGAGTGACTAAGAAAAAAAAGTAATATTTGTTAAAAAACTTGAGAAAGAGATACTGAGAAGAATAAATAAGAATGATAAGAGATTAAAATTACATCACTTTTAATACAAAATCTTAAGACATTGGGTTTATGAGTCTTTTTTTTTCAACTTTTTTATTTTTGTCTGAGTTGGTCACAAAGACAAACCATGAATAAACAAGAATGAGAATAAACTGAGTCAGACCCACACAAAAAAAGGATGACACCATCTTCAACTCAAAACTTCAAGACCTAAGTTTGTGGATTTTCTTTCTCACATGTTGCTCAACTTCCTCGTATTTACTTAATTAAACTCACATTTAAATATCTAACAATATTATCTATTACCAAGAGTGATACACAATGATTGAATTTATTTATCAAAATGGTGCTTTAAAAAGTATGGTAGTATCATAGTATAAGTTATAAACATATTTGATGTGGCTGAAAAAAAAAAGTGATAATAACGTGTTGATATAAAGATTGTGCGTGTACACATGTGAAAACATTGAAGGTAGTTGAAAACTATATTGATCGACATATTGTAGAGGCTCGTGAATGTTGGAAAAAGATTCGTGCTGACAATAAGAATGTGGCTGACGTATGCATGTCTCTTGTAACATGTCATGACTTGAACCAAAAAAAAAAATTAAATGTATTTAAAATTGAACTTACATTGTCCTTGATTCTTCATGTGATAATGTGTGTAATGTACTATTGCGTTTTGGTTTCTTGAATGAGACATGAAGATAGAGTCCATGTTGCAAACAAGACATCCATATGCAAAAGAAATCACTACTTACTCAAGACAAATAAACAAAAAGTCAAACATGTGTTATGTAAAAACCTATATAAAGTTTGAATTTGATGTTAAAGGGATAATAACTCCGTAAGTTAGCTATATGGACCAATTCATACATAGCTAAATTTAATAATTGATGGAGTTGTAAATAGTTTCAACCTCTCAAGACTACATTGTCCTCACATTGACATTTATAACTACTGACTTTTGATCTCATGTATAGTCTATAAAACATTTTCAAGACTTATCGAATAAATTTTCATCCAATTTAAATAAAAATGGTTAATAATATTATATGAAAATGAATCTAATTTCTAATGACACATCTGTCATATTCATTTAGGAAGATCAATAACTACTTTTATTCATAATACAAAATTAATAAACTAATTCAAAATAAATAAATAAAATATTATTTTTATTGTCGGAAGGAATGTGATAATAGAGAAAAAGTGTGATGTAGAAGAATTTTGTATGAAATTATTTTTATTTAATTTGTAGATCCCTCACTATTTTTTTTTTCAAAATAATGATCCACTTCTTATTTTTTATTTATTACATTACACTAAATTTAGATCATTAATTTAATCAATAAACTCATTTACATGAAAAAAATTATGGTGCTTATAAATTCATTACAATTACCAATTTAAAAATTAAAATCCATACATTAAATACACATTTTAATTTCAAATTAAAATTTAAATATTTATTTTAAATTTTTCACTCAAATACTTGACTTAAAAACAAAATATACATTAAATAAAAAGTAGTTTACAAAATAAAGTAAAAAAATCATAAATAATTAAAGAAACATTTAATAAAAAAAACACATTTACTTATCAAATAAAAGCAACGTAAAATAAAATCTAAAAACAAAACATTATTGAAAACCTGCTACATATACAATTTGAAAAAGAAAAAGAAAAAACTAAACACTAAAATCGGGATCCAAGTCAAAACTTAAAAAAAAAAACGACTTTAATAAAAATTAAAAAAATTAAAAAAGAGGAAATCGTTCTTTCAATAACAAATTAAAAAATAATTATTATTTTTATACAAAGTTATGAGTTTAAGCATTACTTTAATTAAAAAAAATAAGAAACTACAATTAAAAATTCAGAGGAAGAGTAGTAATTAAAAACACGATTTTTACCTTCAAAAATACAATTTACCCATCAAAAATAAAAATTTATCTACTTCAATAAATGATATACATAATTGCACCATTTTGATAAACAAGTCCATAGACGAGTGCCGAATTTACCTAAAATGCAGAACTAAGTTTTGCAAATTAAGAAGACTTTTTTAGTAGCTCCATTGCTCTCACACAAACGCAAATAATATTAGTTTCTGCATCACTGATTAAATTTGACGTGAATTGCTGATAAAACACGACTCATTAATGCATAACCACACATGCTGATGGACACTTTGGATATGATTTTTCATGTCTTTTAGTTCTTACTTCCACGATTTTGGACTTTATAAACATGATAATTACCTTACCAAATCATTTCCAGCCACATTGTTACATGAGATTTTCAGCAAAATTTGACTTTCTGTACTGGTATAACTTTGATGAAAAATTGAACCTCGACTAATTTTCAATATCTTTGTCATGTTTCAGGAACTTGATTTTAAATTATTTTAATAGCTTTCACAGATAAACTTATCTAAGTAAATCTTTTCAACTTGCTTCAGCAACCTCATAATTTAACTTCTGAATAAGTTCTTTTCCATAAATTTAGCAAATAAAGAATCAATAAATTGTTTACTAAAATGCACCTATCTGGTTTTAGTTTTCCTCCGGGGCTTCTGTTCATCCATAAATTGCATAACAGAGAGAAAACATAGAAAAGGAATAGATTTAAGTATATCACCGTGTCATATAATTGAACAAGCTTGACTTACAAAATTGTAAAGTACTAAGCAAACACATAATCATTGGCAAGTGATCACCGACAGTTTTATCTGTAAATTTATTAGAACAATGAAAAACTAAAACTAAAAGTAAGAGAGTGCTAGTTCTGATACTGTTATTGCAGTGCATGCAACCGTATGAGTTACTTGTTTTGGGTTGGATTTGAATTGCTTGGGGGAATTGCTCGGAAGCATGACTCCATCTGCTTTTGAAGATCTTTTCTATGACCCCTCAAATCTTTCGGAGCTTCATGAGAAGGTGAACTCACTCTGAGTGGCAAAGAGTTAGCCTCAGCTTTGGCATCTGATGTTGACAGCAGCAACAGTGTGAAAGCAAGAGTTGTTGCCAGTACCAAGGACCAGTTCTTCATTGTAGTTGAGGATCCTAGCAGTAATTGAGAGTCTTCAAAAATCAATGAGGTTGAATTCAAGTGAATCAGTGTTCATCTATTCTTCTTTCTGGTACAGTTTCAAAATGAAATGGTAAAAATCTGAAATTTGTGATTTGATGCCTTTGGGATCACGTGCTGTAACTGATGTGTGTTGTACTGTCCTAGCCTTGGGATTTGGTGAAAAACAGAAAAAAGGGGACAGAAAGTTCAGAGAGGTCATGTGATCAGCCACGTGGTGGCAATGTGTATCTGCATAACTATTTAGTGTATCTTCGGTTTCACTGTGACAAATAAAATAAACTTTTCACCTATAAAGACTTGTGGTTCCTTGAATTTTTTTCAGACACTGTGATCCAACCAAACATTCTATTTAAAAAAACTTTCACTTCTGTGAAAATTAGCTAAAAGGTTTGGTCCAGAATATGATTTATATCTAACGAAAGTACGAGTTTGAATTTTGTTTTTGATCAAACACTTTTTTATGAACCTACTTTGATGAGTCTCCAAACTCAGTTAAACTGTTATCATCCAAATTTGTATATAATAGAAATAAGTAAATTTTAAGTTTAACTTAATCTTATACGATCGAATTTATAAGAAAAATTTTAAATTTATTTATTGAATGATTTTATCTTTAGTGGATACGAGATTTTTAAAAAGATTCAACCAAAATTTTATGCAACAGCTAAAGCAAATCTTGGATGTGTGAACACCTTGTTCCTTCCATGTTGGGGCATGCTGGACACACGCTCAGTGAAAAAACATGACTTGCATCACTCCCAGAAGGTGCAAGAGAAGTTGTTGGGTGCTGCAATTATTGATATGGCATTTAAGCATATAATGAAGCTTGCATCAGAAGCACACTTCAGCTTTTCCTTCAGGTTTGGTTTTTCTAAGAAAGTAATAGTAGCTTTTGCAGCTGTTTGCCACCCAATTGTTTAATTTAGGCAGACAGAGAGATGCAGGACTAAAAAGTTTCTTAATTTTTTTGCCTAGTCATCACCATGAACATTGAAAATAAAAAAGAGCCAACGAAGGAAACACAAGATTCAGACTTTGTTTAAGGGGTTGTTGAATGTGGTAAAAGAAGGAGAGATGATTTGCATGGATGTAAAATTGTTTGCTTTGGTTGATTTGTATATGAAAATGCATGGTCTCAGAGCCAACTTCTCACTCTCAAACTCTCATATTTGACTGAAAAGTCACTCTAAGTTGTGAACCTTTTTCATCTTGGTGTATGGTATATAATTGATTATATATGTTCATATTTCTCTGCACTTTCTCCATGTTATTTAGATTAAAGCTCCTGTTTTCAAAAGGGTAACTCAAGAACTAGTCAAATTTTGTTCTTTGTTCATAGTTGGATCATATTCTACAACCTCTTAAAGAACTTCACTATGTCATGGATACTCTTCAATTAAAATATCTGAGTAAGGTGTAGCAGTTAACAGTTGGTCGTTATTAGATATATCATCAATGTATTGTCACAATCATGTAATGCAGAAATAATGGACAGGTCCTTCATGCATAGCCTTCTACAATTTTGTATTTATAATACTTCACTTTTTATGATGATTTCATTCTTTTCCAGATGCATGGTTTCTGTTGTGATATCAATATATAAACCATTTGCTACTTGTCACAACAAGTAGCAAATGGGTTCAAATCATTTTATAAATTTAATCTCAGTCATCAAAATTATCATTATTTTATAAGATTTTATAGTTTCACTAAAAATAAATATTACAATAATTACTTTTTGCATTACTTCCAGCTTAAAAATTTAAGTATTATTTTTTAATTTTTAATTTTAAATAACTATTCAAAGTATTATTTTCAAACAAATAAGGAAGGTTAATACAAATCATAATAGCTTAGAGAGATATGATTTATGAGTTTAATTTCTTAGCTTAAATCACTCAAGGAAGATGATAAAATAATTTCACTAAGCTTGAAGACATTTGTAAATAGATAAATACTTGGTCAAGTTTTTTTCATACTTATAAGTGTTTTATATACAAGTCTTAAAAAGAAAAACAAAATATGAGAAGTTTTTGAAGACAAATTTGAAGTTGTTATTAGTTTTTTATAAGGAAAAATAGAAAGAAGATCATCATTATGCATTATTACATTATATGTCTTCATTGATAAAGTAATTAACCATTGCATTAATGATATGTATTTATCATTTGTTAAATTTTCTTGACCATCTTTATATAAAAGAAAGGTTACTTTTGTTGATAAAATAAATAAATAAAAGTAAGTAAAATAGTATTTCAACATAATTTAGTATGATGTTTAAATATTTTTCAGATTATTTTAGTAATTTTTTTCCTTCATCCAAAAAAACAAATTATTTTATGGCACAAATGTTAACATAAAGTTAAATAAATTCTAAGAAATGTTTGATACCAATGACAAAATAAAAGTACTAATAACAACGAATGATTTTTATAAATAAAAGTATTGTTATATGCTTAAAGGTTTATTGAATCAAATATAAATACATTCAAAATAAGTATACATGATTAATATACAGAATTGAATAAATGTTGCCCTTTAAATTTTTTCTTCTTACAAAATGCTTAATTTAATATACAGAATTGAATGGAAACAGTTTTAAAATATTTGAAGAAAATGTAGGCACTTATGGTATAAACTAAAAACTAAGAGGTAGAAGAAAGCATAAGAAGTTAAAGAATGTGGAAAGAATCAAGATTGCGAAGACCAAACCAACCAACAAACCAAGAATTGTCTACTGTAAAACCTCTGGATTCTGTGGAAAACCATTAGAATTCATCACTATTCACAAGTGTATTTGTTTGTGTGTTGAACTAATTCTCCATTCTCATGGCTTCCTTCACCAACATAGACCACTTACCTGATGATCTGTTGAGAGAAATATTGCTTCTGATGCCGTTTACATCCACTGCAAAATCTAAGTGTGTTGCAAACGTTGGTTCAGAATCATCTCAAGTCCTTCTTTCCCAAAAGAGTTTGTGTCCCGTCAACACTCTCTCTTCAACACCTACTTCACCTTCATTTCACCCCACCAACTCATGCTCGCTTTCTTCCCCAAAGATTTCATCTTGAACCTCAAAACCCACAGGGCTCCTTTGTCGCCGGCCACCCTCATAAAGGGCAGCGTGTGTGGCTATTCCAACGGCTTGTTTTGGTGCTGCAGTAACAGATACACAACTGGTCGTGGCTACTTCGTGTATGATCCACTCACCAAGCAATGCACCCATATACCTTCTTTTTCTCATGCAGATCAGGAACAAGGGTTATACGCTGTTGGCTTCCTTTCTCATGCATTCTATTCATCGTTGCTTCTCTGTGGTGATTATAAGAACCATGCTAACAACACGGTATGGTTTTGAAGTGGCGAGTTTATGCTCCGATATGAGAAAATGGAGATGGACATTTGTGATTTGCGTGGAGGGCTTTGCGTTTGCTCCTCACTGGATGCTCAGTTGTGAGTTTGAAGAGTGCTAGTATTTCATGGGCAAAAACAATATTTTTGTGTTTGATCCTGATTTTTGGTTTTCTGATACTATTGATTACCCTCAAGATGCTGATGCTATAAATATAATGAGCTTTGGATACCTTGGAGGCACTGTAAAGACTCCGAGGATCGCTGATATTAGCAATAACGATTTGAGAGTGTGGGAATTTAAGTACCTACTATATGGTATTTGGTGCACAGGACCAATCTCACTGAACAGATTTTGCAGTAATGATCATAAGCGTGTGGCGGTTTCCACCTCTATGATGGAGACATTGTGTATTTACACTCCTATTTCGATGGGATTTTTGCTGCCAACCCAAGTACAAACAAGTTTGTGCCAATCCCTGGTTCTGACAAATCAGATATTAGTCCCTTTCAGTTAGAGCTCTCTCCCATTCCATATGCAGAAAATAATTGTAGTATAAATGATTGAAAGCTCCCACCTCAAACTTGGTTTAGTGATTGAAAGTTCTCATGTATTATAAATATATCATAGCCCAAAATACAAAGAGAAAGATAAATGAATTTCAATCTCAAATTATCTTACTGCATCTTAATCAACTTGAACACATTTATCACCTTTTTTATTGCATCGTTTTATTGTTATTTATGCTTCAAATAATATAAATCTTCAAAACTCCTTATACTTAACAAACATTGCTCACTTGAAGTTTACATAATGAAGCTTGCATCAGAAGCACATTTCAGCTTTTCCTTCAGGTTTAGTTTGTTTCTCTAAGAAAGTAATAGTAGCTTTTGCAGCTGTTTGCCACCCAATTGTTTAATTTAGGCAGACAGAGAGATGCAGGACTAAAAGGTTTCTTAATATTTTTGCCTAGTCATAATGAAAATTAAAAATAAAAAAGAGCCAATGAAGGAAACACGACATTTAGACTTTGTTTAAGGGGTTGACTGTGGTAAAAGTTGATGATTTGCATGGATGTAAAATTGTTTGCTTTGGTTGATTTGTATATGAAAATGCATGGAAAGTTTGTGATCTCAGAGCCAACTTGTCATTCTCAAACTCTCATATTTGACTGAAAAGTCACTCTAAGTTGTGAGTCTTTTCCATCTTGGTGTATGATATATAATTGATTATATATGTTCATATTTTTCTGCACTTTCTCCATGTTATTTAGATTAAAACTCTTGTTTTCAAAAGGGTAACTCAAGAACTGTCAAATTTTGTTCTTTGTACATAGTTGTTCATAGTTGGATCATATTCTACAACCTCTTAAGAAATTCACTATGCCATGGACACTCTTCAATTGAAATATCTGAGTCGTGTAGTATTTGAAAACCGTAAAGGTGCAGGTGTTAACAGTTGGTCGTTAATAGATATATCATCAATGTATTGTCACAATCAAGTAATGCAGAAATAATGCACAGGGTCCTTCATACATAGCCTTCTAGAATTTTGTATTTATAATATAATACTTCATTTTTTATGATGATTTCATTTATTTCCAGATAACATGAAAACTCTATAGATGCATGGTTTCTGTTGTGACAAGTAGCAAATGGTTTATATATTGATATCACATCAATAACAATTGCTAAACTAATTATGAAATTACATTTCTGCATTCTACCTTCACAAAAGAACAGAACATTTGTGAGGTGAATTGGTGTTTCTGTGTGTTTAATGGTTGAAACTTAAAAAAACACCTCTTTAATGCGTCACGTGATGTGGTAAATTCTGTCATTGTCTTTCTTCGGTATTTCTCACTTTTCATTTTCCTGGAACAAGTTGCAAAAGTTGGTGCCGAGAATAGGAATTAGGTAGAAATAACAAATCCTTTATTAAAATAGAGATTTCATTAGACAAATCAACTAATATTAATAAATATATAATTTATTACTAACCTAAAGTGGTGTGAAAATGAGTCTATTGTTGACCCAGTAGAGATACCTATTTGGTTAGAATTGATTCAATTTAAATGTTAATATATATATATATATAATTGATAATATTATAAAAACTATAACTAAAAACAAATTATATAATATTAAAAATATAAAAGAGATCAGCAACTTAATTTGTATTGTTTTTTTATTAGCCAGTGAAAAACTCAAATAAATTTTAAAATATTTATTTTCATCAACGAAATCTTAGCCGCTCACCGTCCACCAAAAGATGTAACAAAAAAGAGATATCTGAGCCAGAGTCAAATGCTGGTACCACAAATCTGACGGTTAAGAAAATTCCGTGAATGGGCAGAATATGAAACTACCAAAACACCCTCAGATGTGAGGATGACGTGGGAACGGTTAAGAGGGATAAAATGGTCAATAGAGAGGAAGGTTCAGTCTGAAAAATGTGATGGAGAAAGTGTTGTATAACACTCGATCCAGCGGAGCAATGATATAACTATGGAAACGCAGCTCCACATTCTCTCTCTCTAGACTCTGCTCTAAACGCTGTCGTTTCTGAAACTCTCTTCCCTTGGCTTCTCTGTCTTCGTAACGGAAAGGGGGAAAATTAATTAAACGCCGATTTCGCAATCAATTCTTGGATCTCGAATTGGGACAACCAGAGATTGGATCTCAGGTCAATTTCCCCACCTCTTTCTCTGGATGCCGACTTAAACGACTTAATCAATTCCCGTTTTTCGTTCATTTAATTTGCAGATTTCAATTTCTCAAATACTTTTTGTATGGTTTTCTTTCTTTATTTTTTCATGTTGGGGTTTGATCGAGGTTTGATCTTTTTACCATTCGATTGTGTTATTTTTATTTATTAATTTATTTATGGGTGTCATTCTTGATCTTAGAATTCGTGGTGGAAACAATGGGAAGTGCGTCGGAGAATCAATTTGTGGTTGTGTGGGTAGAATTAGTTCAGTGACATGGCGTTGAAGTTGTGGAATCGAAGAGGCGTGATATTTAAAAGAGGAATTATAGGGAGATGCTGTACTTTAGGGTGGGACTTTTTTCTGACAGTGATTGGGAGCAGAAATTGTTTGTTTAGCGTGTACAATTAGAATTAGAATTTTACAATATATAGGTATATCTTGAGAAATAAACAGAGTTTGGTTGCTGTTGTTTGTTGGTTATTAGTGTAATTTACTGGAGTAGTCTGCTTTTAAGAACATATTCATGGGGATTTGGTGATAGTGTAATCTAAGAGCATTCCTTAAAACTCCCGGGTTAGTGTAGGGGAGTATATGTTGCTGTGTGTGAATTTGATAGATACTGTTATATGTCTCTGAAGGTACAGCCTATAGGCTTGTGAATTGTGATAATTCAAACTTTTTAAGGTTGTTGATGTTTGTGTTCTGGCTCTTATATGGTTTTTGTAGAGAGAGAAAGATATTTTTATTCTGGCTCCTGTGCAGCATATCTTCCTCCCTTTGTTCTTGCTCTTAGTGGATATTTAGAGTGAGAATGACGAATCAGTTTACAAATGAGCGGGCCAATAGTGATGTGTTGAATTCTGTTGAAAAGAGAATTCAATGTTGGCTTAGCCAATATTATCATGTCATGGCATTTGTGAATAGTTTTGTGTAAATTCCACTCTCTGCATCAAATTATGGTTTGATCCTTGAAATTAAATGATGGCAGTTTGCAGTGTTTGTGTTTTTTAGTTTGTGCATTTGTGTTTGTGAGTACACACGCATGAATGTGTGTCTCCATCACCTTTTTATTTACATAGAATCTGCTTCTTTTTGTATTGTGGCGTTAATTTATTTTTTTTAAATTTTCATTTCTATTTTACAGTGGCTTCTTATTGTGTCTTTCTTTATTATATATTCAATTTATTAATATTTATTTTCTTGATCAGTTTTTGCAGGAAACAAAAATTGCCTTTGAGCATAAAATAGCAGAGCATAGTGTAGGGCCTTTTTCTTGATACCGTGCTTAATTTGTTGGATGGCTGAGAAATCATGCATCAAGCGCCTTCAGAAGGAATATAGAGCCCTCTGTAAAGTACGTACAGCATCTTTTGTCATTTAAAATTTTGCTTCAATATTCTGTTGCTGGATCCATATAGTTATGCTTGTTCTGTTATGTTACTTCTTCTCCTTCTGCCTCCTTTTTTTGCATGATTAGTTAGTCCAAAATGCATAATTTGCTGTGGTGGATTGTTTGGGTTATTTTCAATAATTGACATGCAATTTCCTTGTTTTTCAATAAAAAGATAAAATAAATGATGGTATTTAAAAATATGTCAACTGGCTAATGCTTAACTTTAAATTGTATATGCAGGAGCCAGTTTCTCATGTTGTGGCTCGTCCTTCACCCAGTGATATTCTTGAGTGGCGTAAGTTTGTTCAACACTGCTACATTTCTTGTATTAATTTATATCGACCTCTAATGTAGAAAGAAGAAAATAAATGTGGAACCTTTAACATATCATATCAAATATATGTTTTTGGACCTTTGGTTAGTTTGACTACAAGTACTTGTACAAAAACAAAAACAAGAAAGAAATGAAGTTTCCTCTATAATCTAAAAATAACTTGTATGTAAGATAAATTTAGCCTTTTTCAGAATCTAGATTTTGTTCACGAGAGAAATTTATTTCCTTTTTTCTTATTTATTCTTCTTTTAATTGCTTATAGAGAATTCTCTATGTCCTTATATCCATGCTGTAGAGCCTTTACTTCAATGTCAGCAATTTTATTTTAAGTTGTTTGTTTTGAAATGGTTGATACCTGATACTGACCTTATTGTATGCTAATGTATCATCAGATTATGTGTTGGAGGGAAGTGAAGGAACACCTTTTGCAGGTTTAGCAAATTTTGATTATTGCATATTACCATTCACTATTTGCTTTTGTCATTCCAAAATGTCCTAATTTAAGTAATCATATCTTAATTTATATAGTATTTATGTTTTTTTGGTTCATTTTTAGGTGGATATTACTATGGAAAAATCAAGTTTCCTCCTGAATATCCGTATAAACCTCCTGGAATCAGGTGATCCTTCTTGCTGTAGCATGCTTGTTCATTCTATTTTTCATTTATCTATTTCATTTTAATTTGTTGACAAAGTTACAACTTTCCGTAATGTAGCATGACTACACCTAATGGACGGTTCATGACACAAAAAAAGATCTGTTTGTCTATGAGCGATTGTAAGTTGTTTTATCTGTTAGAGCCCAAAACAAATAGTATCAGGAGTAACCCATATTACAATTTTATACTTACGTGTTATTGGTTGCGTATGCAGTTCATCCAGAAAGTTGGAATCCCATGTGGTCTGTATCAAGGTCAGAAAGCTCTAGTTATGAAGTTCTAGTTTTGTTTTCTTTTTCATTTTTCCTTTGACTTTTGAAAGTGTTTATTTATTCTTTTTCATGCGGAATTGATATCTGTGAATAACAGTAGATGTCGATTATTATTTACTTTATATAGCTTTTATACTGATGTTTTCAATTTATGAATGCAGCATACTTACAGGACTTCTTTCGTTCATGGTATGTTGTAGTTTCCTCATTGTAATTGAACTTTAGGTTTCTTCCATTTCCTGTGGCTGCTCTTTGCTCTGAAGGCATTTCTCTCTTTTTATTGTTTATTCTCTGGGTTTTCTATGTGGATGGTGGACTGGTGGTGGGGCTATAGTTAAACCTGTGACCTTCAACATTGCCATGGACTTATTCTACCACTGACACGAAACTCAAAGAGACTAATAATATTACTTGTCTTTGTTGGATATATTGTAGCAAAAAAAAAAAAAAAAAAAAAAAAAAAAAAGCTAACTCAATTTTCAAATTTTACAAGTGCTACGTGTAGTTCATAGCTAATACAGTAAATTAGTAGACTCCTATGGTTAACCCGTGCAGTTGATGATACTTCACCATGTATGCAGCGTTCAGTCAAGAGTTTTCGATATCTGACAGACTTCTGTTTTGCAGATGGACAACAGTCCAACCACTGGCAGCGTAAACACAACCACAGCTGAGAAGCAACGTCTAGCAAAATCTTCCCTTTCGTTCAACTGTAAGAAGTAAGTATTTTGCACCAGCTACTCATATGGAACTCAAGATGGAAGTGAACAATGTCTCTGCAATTTGTGTTTCACAACTGATTCCTGGTGTTTTCATAATTTTCCACGCAGCGCAACATTCAGGAAGATGTTCCCTGAGTATGTGGAGAAGTACAACCAGCAACAACTTTCTGAACAGGCTGCTCAAGAGCGGGTCTCATCAGAGGCGTCCCCTGACAAGAGTTTAAAGTCAGTTTTGGAGAACAAATTAGAATCCTCAGGAGAAGATGTGAGAAGAGTAGATGGGTTGAAGGATATGAGGAAAAACAGAAAACCATTTCCCACATGGATGATGTTATTACTCTTCTCCATCTTTGGGGTTGTAATGGCCTTACCTCTGCTTCAGCTGTGATGATAGGCAAAAAAAATTCTTCACAGGAGGTAAAAGGGTCCACAAAGTGTTCTCCTGGAACTGGTTCTATATGTTCTGCTTAGGTTGTTCTGTCTAACAGAATTTGTATAGGGAAATGATGGACATGGAGGCTGCGTTTACTATGGGTTGATGTTACTCCTTTATGTCTATTTTGCCAGCTTCTTGGTGGTGAATGTTAAGAAGTTACATGTTTGCTACTTGTGATTTTCTTCTAAATGTTTGAGGTTTGTCCCGTAGTGTTGCTCACACTGCACATGCTGCTTGGCTACATTATGCTTTTTAGAACGGGAAAATTATATCCGATTAAACCATTGACGTATGTAACAAAAACAAAAAGAAAACGTAGAAACGTAATTTGCAGTAAAACTTTATAATGCCAACGTGGATATAGAGTGAAAAGTTGATGATGGAATACGTGCCTACTTTCTGTGAAGAAATGTGGAATATTGACATTTTTTTTTCTCATTTTATGATTTTTGGCAAATTTTAATAAACGATGTTTTCCTTCTATAAGAAATTAGAATAAATTACATTTTTTATAAACTTTTTGCCACAATAAAATTTTAGCATTGGGTTTTATTTCTTACGACTTTTATATTTTAGAAAGATTTTAAAAAATGTTATGGACATAATTTATTTTAATTTCTCAGTACTATTTCAAAAAAAAAAGTTCAAGTTAAAAAGTTGAAAAGAAACAAATATAAAAGATTATTTTATTTATTTATTATTAATAATACTACTATTTAACTATTCATGTTATAATTACTAAAATAAAAAAATGCAAAAGAAATAAAATAGTTTATAATCATTGAATGTGGAAAAAAAATGGTAGCCCTAATCTTTGCTTGAAAAAAATTGGTAGTTTTTTTTTCTTCGGTTTTAACGTCTTCCTCGTGTCGTTCTGCTGCCCTTTTTCCAATCAATCAATCCCTTCATCTTTAGGATGGATAGAAATGAAAGTCATTTCTCAAATTGTGACATTGTAGTCAACAAAGTACTTATTATATTCCACAACTCTTCCCATATCTGTTATTTTGAGACAATATATACACCATAAGAAATTATTATTATATTGACTTTTTCATAAGAACCCACTAAGAGATTATTATAATTATAAATCAATTATTAAACAAAATGTTGATAAACTTTTATTTTCTAAAACAGTTCAAGCAGTATATATTTGAAAGAGTTGTTCCACGAAGCTACGAATTTGAGGAATGTGGTTAATGGCCATAGACTCACAGGGCACCTTCCCAAACATGCGGCGTAATTGACGGACCCATCCTTCCGCTCAAAACGGGACTACTCCCTAATATTATTCACTTCCATTTTCACTTTAAATCAAACTCATTACTTTTTGTACTTTTATTATACATTCATTTCATCAAATTAGTTTATGCCTTTCCAACAATATATAGACACAGGAAAATACCAACCTGAAAAAACAAAGTAAAAGTTTTGTTAAAGAGAAATAAAGATGAACAGATTGAGATTAGAAAAATTAAGTAAAAAATAGTATAAAAATCTCAATATTTATAAAATTATTTTAACTTTTTTACTAAAAGGTAAAAATTAATTTTATTTTCGATTACCTCTTCTTTCTGACAACCAAAGAAACTATAAAGTAAAAAATATTTCAAAAATTATAATTACAAGAAAGGAAACTAAAACTTTGAGAAAGGAAACTAATATTAATTTCTTGATTTTGTACATAATCAAATTGTCAGAATAAAATAAATATTAATGTTCATAAAAACAAAATCCGATAATTAATATTAATTTTTTTCTATAAGTCTTTTATTTATATTCTTTAAAAAAAGAAAAAATAATAAATATATGTATATATAAGGAATGATATCACAACGTAGAATATAAATAAATAAATAACTATTTTTTTATCATAACTAGAAAAAGCATTAAAAGATTTATTAGAAATATTAAATATTTTATTAACTGGTTATTAACTTCGTATTTTTTTAATTAGATTTGATCATGACCCAACGTATAATTCTTACATATGTTTTTCTGTGTCCTAAACTTGGACACTCTTAATATACATACACAAAAAGCTAGGTGAAGCAGGAGTCGACGCAGGGGATTTTGATCAAAGAATAAAGCATATGGCATGAGTTCGACAACATTTTGATCTAAGGTTTTATAACGTATTTAGAATTAGATTTTTGTCTACGAATTGTTTCATGATTTGTTTATATTCTTACCTCAATTCAGAAGTTACATTTTCCACTTCTAATTAAACAAACATTTTGGTGTAAAAACATGTTTACTTGTTAACAAGCACCCAGACTATTGCCATTACTTATACTTTAACTTCTAATATCAAAGTGAAATTCCAATTTAGTTTTTCTCCTTTCACAGTTTCTCTTCTTCACTATTGAATTTCCACTGTTTTGTTTTATTTTAGTAGTATTCTTAGTCATGGTCTTAGAAAGAGTTATAATTTGGGTGAAAAATGAGATTTTTTTATCTAATTGAAAAGGTGAAGATAAAGTGAAATGTAGTGATTAAGTATGGTCACAGGTGAGGAGAGAAATGGTTGTCACAATAATTATCAATATTTACCCACTTTTCGGTCAGGATATTTGGATGCTTGGTTTCTATAAAAAACTAAACACTTTCTTCAATTGCTTCTTTAACTTCACTTCCACATTAAAAGTGAAGTTGGATTTATAATATGTTTGGTTTGGTGGAGAATCAAACTGTGTGGATTTATGGTTTATATTCAAGTTGAAATTATTCTGTGTAACTTTATTTTTTACATTACAATCATAAATTTAAGACTAATGCCACGTCAAATACTATTTGTAGTGTTTTTTTCTTTTTTGTTTTTAAATTTTAAGTTCTACCATTTCCAATTGGCATTATTAGCCTAGCAATTTTGTCTTGTGTTTAGTGTGAATTTGATGTACTATGTTATATAAGACAATCCCTTCTCATGTGAATTCACCTTCCAATTTACGCCAATTCTTCCTGTATGAGAAAAATGTGAATGATAAGCCTAAAACTGCAATGCCATTTCAACCACCACAGTTACTGTCATCTCCATAACTGGCCATGTGACTTTGATATTTTTATGGGGAGTTGTTGAACTTTGCCGTTGGTGATCCAAGTCAGTAAATTCCCCCATGTGAACTAATTTGATGTAAAAGTTAGAAGCTTTTTGTTTTCCATTTGAAGGGAATTTTGCAATGAGGCACTATTCTTGTCCCTAGGAAGACTTATCTAGTCAATTTGGAAAATCCTTCAGAACCTCATTCTTTTCCTTCTCTTCTGCTTTTGATATAGTTCATCTCAAAGTTTATGGTTTTTGTGGAAAATGATGAAATCTCCATCACAAGCAACCTATGAAGAATGTCATTTTGATGACTATGGATTTGATCTGCAGCAAGACTTTAGCCAGGTATTTGGTAGTTCACTTGTTGGTTCTTGAATTTTAACACAAATGTTGCTCTTTGTGAACTTGTTAGAGACAATGACATAAAAGATTTCAACAAATGTTGTATTGAGATGGTTTCATTTTTATTTGGATGTTGTGAGTTATGTTATGGTTTTTTTGGTTTTGACTAGTTCTTGGAGGAAGCAAGACAACATGGAAAGGAAGCAAAACTGAAGTGTTCATCAGTGCACCCAGAGGAATCAAGGAAAGCAGGATCTGAGAAAGAGAAAAAGGGGAAGAAGTCATGGAAAAGTTCTCTGACTTCATGGTGGAAATCTGATAGGAAAAGCAAGAATGGTGAAAAAACCACCAACAATTCTAAATCAAAGGGTGGTTCTGGGAAAAGAAATGGTCACTCTTCTGGTCCAATGTACAAGTCCAGCAGAAGTTCTGAAGGAAGACACTGGCGTCCTTCATCTGGTCCTCTTGTAAGCCTTTTCAAACCCACAAAGAGGGAGGAAAATGAGATACCCTATGTTTCTCTCCAACAACACAATAATAGCCCTCCTGCTGATCAGAACTATGGACCCCTCTATGTGGTCACTTGACTTGTGCATCACTGGCACAGTTGCAAATTGTGGTGACACAATCTTCACTGAGAAAGGCTTTCTAATTGTATTGGCCAATGTTGTACAACAATCTTAAGAGTTGAAGAATTTTATGTTTTTAGTTTGGAAAGAGTTGTATTTACTCGTTGCTGTATTTGATAGTGGACAAACGTAGTTCAAAATAAGCAACCTTTGTTCCTTGTTCTAAAAACTCATCCTGTTTCCAATTTTTAACTTTCAAAACATTTATTGTAAGTAGTGTTATGAGATTGCTGAAACCATGACAATGCCTGTCACAGACAGGTTTCAATTATATGTAAGGATGTTAGTTTTTTATCTTTGCTTAATCAAGAAACCAAAGTATAACAACTATATGCACAGTCATTTTATTCTCTACTAGCCAATTTCCTGACAAATTTGAAAAAACTATCTTTCCTAACATAGCTTTTTCCTATTCTTTTCTACCCCCTTTTGTTTTATGTTTTTAGTCAATGTTCCATTATCTCCTCCTAGACATTCTATTTTTCAAAGAAGCTGTTCCATTCTAGCATGTAGGTAGAACAGGGATTTCTTACCTGCTAAGGTCTTGCTAGTTCAGATGTCATTAGGTAACACAAAATCAGACAATGGCTTTGACAAAAAGCATATTTGGGTGCAAAAGGCTACAAAAAGCTATGCTTTCAACACTTTTCTGCTACATGTGATATAAAAAGATAAATTCCATTCTCAGGTAGGAGAGAAAAGAATAACATGTAAAAATCACACAATCTTCAAGACCCCAAATGTCATTCTCTTCCCTAGATTCAAGCCACTAAACTAGTGATGTGTCTGAATCCATGAACTAGTTTAAGCATGCCAAAAAAATGGGGATAACCATGGAAAATGGCCCAAAGGGATGATGGACTATAAGTGAAGAGGTAAAAAGTAGAAAGCATTGGGGAAAAAAAGTAAAAAAGCATGTCATGGGATGCGTGAAAAGGAAAGCATGATTGAGAAAATTTAGGATGTGTGCCTGCCACTGTCTAGGCAACTGAACTAGCACAATATTTGTCAAAAAACTTCTTTGTCGGGTTTGGATGGTTTGAGCAAGGGGCTAACTAACCAACTGAGAGTGGACTACTACCTTAAACATTAGCTTATCTGCTACATTGATAGTGAAATGCTTAATGATTTATTAATGTTCCACCTTTCAACTTGCACAAAAGGATCCACTGGTAATTTCCCTGATATAAGAAATATGAAACTCCCATTTCTCCTTTGAAAAAATGTGGTTGGTTACATGTCATCTAAAGATTACTGGAGAGACTATGAACTTAATGATCTTGAATTTCATAATAGTTTATTCTTTCTTTACCCCTTCTTTTTTGCCTCCTTTTGGTACTAAGATGTGAATTAATATTTATTCTATCAAATCTTTTTCATACTTTTTGGCTTCCTTTTGGTAGTAAGATGTAGATTATTGTATATTTTTATCAAATCCTGATAATACTTAGAAGCACCACATCGATTGTGTTAACAGTAGAAAACATGCTTTGTTGAAATTATATTATCAAACCAGTAACAGTGAGCCTATGCTATTTGTAGCAATAGCATTCCAAACATTGATCACATCTGAAAATTGGAAAAACATTATCAATCTGCAAACAGCAGTTGCACGATTATCTAGATAACGACATTCTATTTCATCAAAGAAAAAATGGTGTCATTGGGTCAAACTCATTCATTGTATTTCATTCACCATTTTATATTTAAGATATAGCTTAGCATTTGGTCAGGCTAATTGCAAGTAAGAATCAGAATTGAGTCAATAATACTACAAGGTTCATCTTGTGCAAAAGAAACTGGGTGATCTTACCCTTTCACTAGAAAGAAACTTGTCATTTATACAATATAAACATATTAGCTTAATGTGCTTCAGAGTTCAAGCACATACATTAAGAAAGAAGGAAAAAATGATTGTGTAATAAGATACTGTAAAGCAACCATCCTTAGCCATTTATGTGCACAAGTATTGGAAAGGAAGTGGCATAACAATGACTCTTTGAGAGCTCTTCTAAGAATGATAATTAACGAATTTCATCCACAAATTTCTAGCTCTGTGCGTGTTCAACATCTACTGAACTTGGACTACAAGGACTCAACTTTTTGTCCCGACTCAAAAGCCTCTTGAATGACCTCAATGTGGCAGCCATTGGTGATTTCATCTCATCTTCAGCACACCTACTTCCAGAAGGGGATAAAGAGGAGGAAGTGCACTCACTTGGAATATCAATCACCAACATTCCATGACATCTACCATCAACATTACTACCACCATCTGAAGAAGAAGATGGTGCAGATGATGGAGGAGAAGGTGGCTGCTGGGACCTCCCTTCTTCCTCTTCCAAGGAAACCCCAAATGAACTAACTTGTGTCTGGTTCCCCCATACCAACACATTTGTGGGAAAATTTGAAGACTGCAAGCCACTGACAGCACCTGAATTCTCTTCAATGTTCCCTGATAAATCATTCTCTTCACTTGTTTTAGACGATTCAAAACCAACAGGGTTCCTACAAAGAGGGCAAGTGGAGTGTGAATGGAACCACATGTCAATGCAATCCACATGAAACCCATGATTGCATTTGGGCAAAAGCCTCGCCTTTTCCCCTTCAACAATCTCAGAGAGACAAACTGCACACTCCAAACCTTCTTTGAAGTCCTCAGGTTGGTACACCAACACCGGCAAGGACCTTAAAACCGAAGGGTCAAGCCCAACTTGGTGGCTCTCATAGGTCACCGGGTCTTGCCCGGGGGCGAAGACAAACCGGCGGCGCCTCCGGCGCCGCTGGCGAGGCTGAGGAGCGGCATTCTCATCCATGTTCCACCAGAACCATTTTGCATAGAGATGAAGCACAAGAACAAAAACAACCACCATGAAAAGGAATATTATAGCCACCACCATGATCTTTCCGGTTATCTCAATTGTATCAGATTCAGCGAATGTGGTGTCACCAGACACGGAGTTTTCAGCTGAACCCATGTTTAAAAAACGAGACTTTCTGATTCGGGTGAAGGTCTAAACACACCCAGAACACAGAATTAGTCTTTATGGGAGGGAGAGTGAAAAAGGTTGATGCTTTGTAAAGTTTGAATGTTGGAATGAAAATGGGAAGTGAGAGTGAACAAGAGAGAGGAAAAAGTTGAAAGATGGGTTTTTTGGGTTGGCTTGTGAATGGGGTTTGGAATAAGAAGAAGAGGGATTAGCCTCCACTTTGGGCTACAAGACTTCAACTTTGGAAGGGCTGAAGAAGAAGGTGGTGGATTTGGAGTCAATAGTCAATGACTTAATTGCTGCGAAAATTAAAATTTAATTTGAATTTTGTTACAATTATTTAATTGAATAAATTTAAAAGAAGGATTCAAAATTGTGGTTTTATTCAACTACTTGTATCCAAGGTTATTGGTAGGACTTGTTTGTTTGAAACCATTAGCTTTACCTTTTATTTATTGTTAGAAAGACTTTGAAATTATAGAGATAGCTTCTTTGCTTTCCCCTTTGACCCGTCTATTGAATTGAACCACAATTTACTCAGATTCATATGTTTAACGTCCCAAATGTGCGAAAAAACAATTAAAAGTTTGGATTAAAAAACAGACACCTGGCTAGATGTTTTTAATGTTGTCTTTTCTTATAACTGAAGCTTCTTTTTTTTTCATAGTGATATGTGTTCACATTTGGCAATTTTTTTATTCTCTATATTATGGAAATTAAATTTTATTTTGACAAAAAAAATTAGTACTAAAAAATACTCGTGACATTTTGGCCGGATTTTGTTTATAGAAATATTGATAGTACTGTTCTTTTACTTTATCCTGGAAATGTTATTTTACTTTCCAAATTAAAACTGATTATTGAGATGAAATATTAATTAGGATATTCGTGAATCGTAATATTTTGTCTGAAATTTATTGAAATTTCGAAAAAAATAAAACTTTTTTATCAAAGGTATAATGGTATTTGATCAAGATGTTTAAACATTAAAAAAATTCTTATAATATTTAATAAAGACTATCAAGATTTTTGTTGTGGACAAAAATATATGGCAGTGTTCAATTGAGATTTTTCAAAATTGAGTGACTTTATATACTTGCACGCTTTTTTTTTTTTTCGTTGAATGTTTAATGTTGTGATTTTGAGACAAGTCCACCAAGTATGCTGCAACATAGAGTAAGGAAACTAAACTCGTGAAATTCATATTTTTTTTATTATTTCTAGATCTAATCTATTTTAACTTTTTCTAAATTTTAAACTCTAAATCTTAAAATATAAATTCTAAATTAGATAAGTAAATTTATATATATATATATATATATATTCACATAATTTTGAATAATAAAATAATGGATAAAAATATATTCCATCGAAATAAAGGAATAAAACAGTTATAATTTTTTAATTATTTTAATTTTTTTGTAAATTTACAAATATTAAGAACCAAATCGAATAGAGAGTCAATATGAGAAGTCATGCAAACAAATTAATCAACATTAAAATCGATAAGAATTGTATGAAAAAAAAAACATAAATATCATATTTTTCTTTAATTAATATATTATTAAAATTTTATTTCTTTATATATTAGATATTTTTATAAAGACCTAATTTTGACCATGACTTCTTTAACCGTTATTACTTAATATGGAAATTTTAATTGATTTTTTGTTATTGAATATAATATGTTATTCTTTCATATTTGTTATACATATTGTTTATTGTTTTTTTATTTCGATTCTTTTATTTTTAACAAATCAAATTCATATAATAAATATATTATATTTTAAAATAAATTTTGTGGGAGTTTATAAGATTTATATTTCTACTCTCTTCTTGACACTTCCTAGACAACGAGCAAGTTTAAAATGTTTTTTTTTTTTTTCATCCTGCAAATCAGGAAACAAAAAAAAAGTACAAGTAAAATTTCTATCATCTTTTTATAAGATACTTAATTATATATTTCTTTTTAATTTTTAGAATATTCTAGGAATCAGATTATACATTTCTTTTAAAGTTAATTAGATAAATGTCAAAATCACCAAAGATTATGAATAAAAAGGCAATTATTATTTAGCATCTTATCTAATATATAATAATATATAACAAATAAATAAAATTACTTCTTATTTTTAATAATGACCTAATATTGTTTGTATGTATATGATGGTTTATCATAATATTAGCTATTGCTACCACTAAAATATACATATATTCACATAATTTTGTATAATAGAATAATAGATAAAAACATATTCCACCGAGATAAAGGAATTAAAGAGTTATAATTTCTTAATAATTTTAAAATTTTGTAAATTCATATAATATTTTTAAATCTTATGATTTAATATTTTATAAATATTATAAAATCCAAATTTTAAAGTTTTTATCACAAAAAACCTTTAAAATTTGATTACATTTTAAAATTTGCATAACTTTTCAAAAAAAAAAATATTTCAAAGTCGTAATTAAAGAGAGTATAAATCTATAACTTCTTTGTTGCAATGTTTCATTTGAATTATCTTCCCTGACCTTTTGGGATATTTTTTTAATTTATATTTTATAAACAACTATTTATTAACACAAAAACTTTTATTCAGTGAACAATATGTTTATGTAATATGAGACTATGTGTATATATTATTTATTTTGAAACACATGTTCACAAAGAAATTAATATACAGGGAAAAATCTATTTTAATCCCAGTTCATATTTCTTTAATTTTGTAATCCACTATATCAATAAAGCAAGTTGACTTGATCTTGATTGATATGGGTTTAAATTTATATAAATGATCATTAAAAAGTTGAATCTGATAAAGACAAAACTACACCTAACCCAATTTTTTTACATAAATAAATACCTCTAAATAAAGTTTAATGTAATATATATATATATATATATATATATATATATATATATATATATATATATATATATATTAAATGAAATTCGATCCAACTCATTCATCTAGAAAAAAAATCATAATATTTTGTATTACTCACAAGCAAGTTGTTGTTATCCCATTCTTTCGAATGCTGTGCAGGTAGAATTTTAAGCTACATTTTACCTAATTTTTTGACCTTTAAACTTTAAAAATTGACCCTAATTTTGGACACTATAAGCTACGTTCCAATAAAGTAAGTTAATTTTGGACATTTAATGTTGTAATATTAACTATTCACTACATGTCTTTAAAATTTGCTGAAAAAAATATTAACTATTCACTACGTACGAATAAAGTAAAATTTTGGACGAATAAAAAAAATTCAAATACAAACTTTAAAATTTGCTAAAAAAAAAAAAAATAGTAATACGAGTTAGGTGACCATGAAATTTGAACCTTCAAATTAAACTTCATTATAATAACTGTGGATGTTTAATGTGCAAATTTGGGTTTTGTTTCTTTTTCTGCCTTAATTCTTCACCAACGAGTTTTAATTATTTTATGATTATTGTTTTAATTCGATAATTTGAAATAAAGTGTCGTAGTCTTCACTTAACTATTTTAGTAATGGTGGATTCAAGGCACATTCTTCGTGCTAAAGAAGTCAAGTTCATATTGAAGAAGTCAAATTAAAATAAAAGAGCAACTTTGACTATGAGTTGTCAATTATTACTCAATTTACCAAGAGAAGAAGAAAATTGAAAATTATGCTTACTTAAATAAAATTAAAGACCACACCAAATAAATTACATTGGACAGAAGAGAAAAAAAAGTTAAAAAAAAAATAAAAAAAATGGGGCAGTAGAGTGAGTTTTTTAAAAAATGGAAAATAAATTAGTTTGAATCCACACATTAATCATATCAAAATTATTTGATTGAATGAGTCATCCTATTTTAATAATAATAATAATAATATTTTATTTGAATTAATGTATTTTTCACACTCTATATATATATATATATACTTATTAATTTATTTTAAGGTTTAAGTCTACTAATGGATACATAAATTTAGGTCAATTATATTTTTTATTAAGCTGATTAATCTATTCAAACAACTTAATTACTACCAAATAAATTTTCAGATCAAGTTTCGAATTAAGACACCCTCTCAAAATACTTATTTCGCATTTTAAAAAAGAATCTATATATTAAAAAAAGTTTAAATGAATCTTAAAATTTTAAAAAATGGTTAAATTTGATTGTTGTGAAACTTAATCTAATAAACTACTTTTGATCTAAAACTCTTGGTTATTACCACTTAACAAAAAACTATTTGATTAATATATTGTGAGAAATATGGAACTAATTGCAGACAATATAATGAAGGAAGATTTCGTTCCTGTTAATTAATTATTAGCAATAACTCAAGAAAGATTCAGCTACCAATTGGATTATAAATATTGAATATTGTTGTCTTTGTTAATTACCCTTGATTATCGTCATTATGTGAAAATATCAATTTACTCAAGGAAGTGGCAAAGATTAGAAAAAATAAATAAATGGAATTAAAAAGTAGTGTCACATGCATGCATGGATTATGGATTGTGGATTATGATTTAGCATTATCATGCTAATAATCTTGATGAAAAATATCCCAAAAGGAGTTGATGAAAATTTAAAATAAAATTATCATTCTTTTAGCTAGTATAAGTAGTATTAATGTACTACCAAACTATTTTAGGAGTTGTGGCTAAAATTACATTATTAAAAAAACATAAACTATTGGAAATAGGGATGGAAGCAAATTAATAATTTAATTAATAATCTTAATTTAAGCACTAAATTAATCCAGTCTTCAATTTCATAAGCCAAACAAATTCTAAGAGTGTAGAGATAATTTATATAAAAATTAATATCATTTAAAATTACCATTGCATAATCTGAATGATCTTTTATCTAAGTAAAACATCATTCCAAAAAATTAATTATCACAAATTACATGTCATGTAAAGACATGAAACTCCCAACAAAATAATGTGGAATTAAGCTCTATGTTTGATCTTTGAAAATTGGTAATTATAGCCATATTAATTAACGCGTTTTTCGCCCATGATTTGGGGCTTAATTAATTGCCCTAAACAAATACAAACTTAGACAGAATGATGTTTCTTCCTCATTATGACTATTGATGGTATAATTTTAACCTTTTTAATGCTCTCAAATTTGTTTTATATATATATATATATATATATATATATATATATATATATATATATATATTATATTGAAGACGGGTCACTCAAAAATTGATATTGTTAGTTACTCGTTACCCACATTGAGGGTATCTTGGAGATGTTTTAAATTTACTTATTTATTTATTTATTAAAAAGTTAACAGTTGGAAAACCAATTTAAGTTTGCATTTGAAACTTTTTAAAAAATGTTAAGAATAACACATTTTACTGTCATGTCAAATAAAAAAAATTAAAGAAATGGTTAATCCGAATGACAAGAATGCAAGTCATTTAGTTGCATGGAATTTTGTCGAATTTTTATCTAATCCAAAATTTAAGAGTATTTGAATGCATATGGGTTAAAAAAAAATTTAAAATTAAAGTATCAAAGTTGTATAAAAAAAATTTAGAACAGACTGAGATGAGAGCATAATTTTTGGAAAAAATATAATATTTTAAGTGTGGGCTCTTGATTTTTTATGTTGTAAAAAAATGAAGTGTGAATAAAAACTTATAAAAGTGTGTGTTCTTATAAAACATCATTTGAAAATTTCTAAAAGTATAATGAGAGTAATTTAGAAGTTATGTTTGATAAGAATGTTTTAAAAGAATAAAACTCGGTCAGTTTCTTAATTGTAGATACTTTATTTAGACTGAATTTACCAAGTTTTTAGCTAACAATTATACTCAATCATAATTCCAATGGATTAAAATATATCAAAATAAATATTTTTACTATTTATTGACTTTTATAAAGTAATAAATAAGGTGTTAAAATGTGTTAACATTTTTGAACTAATTTAGGTTACTTTGAATTTGAGTTGGGTTGATTAAAAATAGATATATTTTTAAATTATAAATTAATTTAAATCTGATTTACTTAAATCATGGTTAAACGAATTAAAGTCGAGTTTCAGTTAAAAATATATAATTTTTTTAAATGTAATTCAACTCTATTCATAAATTAAACGAGTTTGAGTTTCCGTGAAAATAAGTTGACCCACAATTCATGCAATTCACTACCAACAACTCTTTTTAATTTTTATTATTTCTTTAATATAATTAGTAATTGTTTTTAATTATATAAATTGATAGTTTGATTTTTTAATACTATAATATTATTTAATAATATTTAAATAACTTGTTTAGTTTAATTTTTTTCTCAATTATACAAATTAATATTTTGATTTTAACCTATTATCTTTATAGTATTATTTTCTATTTCTAATTAATGTTTATGAAAAAAGTGATCATATATTCCCGTATAAATTGATGAATTGAATCAATTCACTTTAAAAGAGTCATTATATTTTGAAAAATGCTTTTCGGTTGTACATTCACTTTTAATTAGAAGTAATTTGTGAAAAACAATGTTAAAATATCTGTCTTATATGAAATAAGTTAGAAGAATGAATCAATCCTTAACCTACCAACTGGTCGAGTCATGAATTTTTTGAATTAACTTGTTTTTAACTTAATTTACAATGAGTCAACTTGTCAAGTTGACTAAACTTTTCCATCCTGACAGCAAGACACTTATAACATAAATCTAAACCGTATTTACATAATAAAACAAAATTATTTTCTTATAATGACACCAATAACAAAAACGGTTACGTATAAAGAAAAAATTAAAAGGATTTAGTTGAACAATTAAACCAAGCTTCTTCGAATTTGTCTTCTTGAGAATAGCTCCTATCATTTGTCATCTACGAATTGGAATTACGCATTGTTTCATATTTAGTCATATGCTTCATGGCCTGCCAAAAAACACTGGCTAATGTTGTTTTTGGATAAAAAAAAAACGGACAAGAATAATTCATACGCAAAATTATTCTTCTTTTCAATTATAATGCTTAGAATAAGAAAATCTCAAAAACTCATAATACCTTTTTTGAAAAATAAATAAGATCTATTCATCATCTAGATTATTTTCTATATATATATATATATATGTCAAAGAGGATGTGCTATACCTAACAATCTTCCATAACCAAATGGCAAAGAGGGTGTTCAATTTGTCATTGGAACTACTTTTTTCCTGTATATGTAGAACTACTAAATATTTTTATATAAGTGAATGGAACCCAAACAAGATATTTGTGCATTTACATATTTCGATGTTATGAACAAATAAAATGTTGAGAAAAATATTACAGATAAACATGTTGAATCCATCACAGAAACGTATACGAAAAAAAGACAAAGAAAAGTACCGAAATTGTGTTCCAAAAGATAATATAATTGATTAAAATAAGATGAGAACGGCCTATTTTAAAATAAGTTTATTAGATATTCATATCCACAGCATTTTTAAGGTAGCTTACAGAGGATATAGATTAAGAACATTTTCCTATTTAAGGTTTAGGCATTAACATGAAAATGACCTCTTACCTTGTAGATTTGGAGAGAATAATGATGTGAGGTTACTCCCAATAAAAGTTATATTTCTATAACATATTGCATTTCCCAAAATAAGCTATGCATAATAACTGCATACATTTGGAACTTCCAAATCTGATATGATATAATAAACTTCTGAACTAACCAAAAAAATCTGTAATGAAGGAATCTTAGTTAGCACAACATATACTATTCTGCATAATGCATACATGATTAGAATACAACTTGTATCAGTATTATGTGATTGATCAAGAGAGAAGTATCAATGAACCAAAGGGAAACTCTGAGTGATGCTAGATGGAAGTACCATGTAGAGAATAGCTACCAATAGATCTGAGAAACTCTGTATGAGATTAAACATAGATTCTCCTAAGCTCTTCACCTGTTTATGCTTTTGTATATGATCAGTGATTTTGTTCCTACAAAGGGGGCATGTGGTATGGTTCTTAAGCCAAGCACCAATACAATCAGCATGGTACCTGTGGTTGCATACTGGAAGAGACCTCACCTTTTCCCCCTCACAGATTTGGCTTAGACACACTGAACAATAATAATCCCTTTCATGATCTTCTTTGTCCTTCACTGCAGCAGCATATCCACAATGCTGGTAGATTTTGTGCAGCCTCTGGATGATGTAGTTTTGGAATGATTGAGCCACAAAAGCAAGGGCTGTGAGGAAGGTGAGAATGGTATTCATGTTGATGATTGAGCTTGGAGAACCAACCACAAAGGAAGTTGGCTTTAAATTGGCCTTTTCCTCTTATATGATATGTCAAGTAACCTCAACATTGAAAAATATTCCAACTTGATGATTATGCCTATGATATTGATTGCATCATGTGTGATTAGATGTGCCAAAAAACATGAAATTTTTAAAACCAGTCATTGTTATCATCTTTTGTTCTTTATGCAGAAGGGCTACTAAAATATAATAGAAACTGACTTGGATAATTCTTATGGTATTATCAAAATTGAATAAGAACTTATGACCAGTTTATTGGTGTATTTAACATAGCAATTTTAAGTGAACTACTTATACCAGATTGTTTGAACTTAAAAGCTAACTTTGAGTTTTGGTTTTAATTTGTAGCTTCATTAGAATACTTTTAAAAAATTGATGTTCATGGTAATTTACATTATATTCACATTTGTATTTTGATGTCATGCCATGTCATGGCTTGTCTTTTACAACTTTTTTCGTTCAAATTACATTTACAACTTGTTTGGTTTACAAGAATAGAAAATAGAAAAGTACATAAAAAGTCAGAAGCACTTAACAACTTGGCTTTTGCTTCTGCAGAATTCCTAAAAAAAGCAATCATCAGAGTTGTTATCAGTGAGTTAGTGGAGAAGAGAGGATACTCAAATGGAAACTTCTAACTTGGAAGCATATGACTGCCATAAATTACCGTTGAAAATTCTTCATATGATTTCATTTCTTCTTAACCTTTATCTGATACCTTGGCATATATTGCAGTGAAAGTACTCTTGGTTCACATACAAAAATATGTTGAATAAGAGATTAGTTAAACCATACAAAAAAAATCTTTCAAATCACAGTTAACTCCACTATTTTTTTTCTATTTCTTCTAGATAAATAACTTTTTTAAAAAAAATATTTTCCTTCTTAAATAATACTATTATTTCCCTTTTAAGAATTTTTAACACCAGAAAAAATATTAAACCAGATGATTTTATTCCTAGTGTATATAATAGTGTAACTTAGCAAGTCTTCAAAGATTTCAAAGCAAGGTTTCTTGTTTGAGAATTTTACCAATTATTAGCTTTCTGATGAAGTAACTAGTACAAAAGAAGGAAAATAAGTTAAGAGAAATAAATCATATTAATTGACGTCCAAATCAGGGAATAATCACTGATTTTGAATCCGTGAGAATATTCAAAATGTTCCTTTTCAAATGTATTCAAGGACGTTGATTTCATATCAATATTTTATTTCGTATTAACTTTGTTACCTTGAAGTCACAACTACCACTCTAGAATTCTTAATTATGTAGATCTACATTATTTTTCCCCCTCTAACATATATACACTTAATTTTCTCAATACTTATTTTTTTCTTCTACAAGAAGTTATATAGCTCTATAGGAAGTTGATACAAGTTTTGTTAATTATTACTATTATTAATTATGTTAATTATGCTCACTACAGGTCTGTAAAAATATCTATTAAGTATTTTAACGAAAAAATAAATAGAACTGTAGGTTTTCTTAAGTTAGTAAGGTTTTACAATTTTCAACTTAAATTGTGATTTTTCTTTAAGATTTTATAGATTTAAAGGAACAAAATTAAGATAAATGTTTAATTTATTATCATGAGAACTAAAGTTTATATATATTTATTAACATTATAAAAAATTCAGTATTTAAATTTTGTATTTATAATTATTAAAATTTCAGTATTTTTATTAAAAAGCTTTTAGTTAAACTTAACCATTTTTGTAATTTTATAATTTAGAATTTGAAGAAGAACCAGCTTTCACTGAAAAAGAAAATAGAAGAATGGCAGAAAATGCTAAATGTCAATTAAAATTACTTGAGAAAAAAAGTGACAGTTGTAAAGTAATGCAATAAGTTTCATTGATTTTTTTTTCTCTCACAAGTTTTGATACTTTTATAAATAACACTTGTGTTATTTCTTTAATCTCTTCTTTAATTTTCTATAGCATGACTATAACAACAGTAACACATAAAATTTTGAAATTATAATGATAGTAAATAACACATATAAATGAAATAGTAATTCTAATTTTTGAATGCTATTTAATGTTTTTTTTTTCCTTTTAGAAAGTATTGTGAAAACATCTTACCTTTTTAAGAATTAAAACAGTAGTTTATTTACTTTTCATCTAAGCTCAATCTAATTTTTGTAGTCTCTTGCAAAAACTTAGTAGAATGTTTTATTCCAATAAAATCCCTTCAAAAAAGTTAGTCACTTTCTTTTGGACCGTTTGGTTGGAATTCTGGAAGGAAGTGTGTAATAATGTCAACTTCAAATTCATTACAATTTTTTCATTAAATTATTAATTTTTTTAGCATAAATTTTATTTTTTATTTATTGTTAGGTATTCAAGTGTGAGTCTAAGTCTCACATTGGGTAAGAATGAGAAAGTTGAGCAACATATAAGAAAGAAGACCCACAAACCCAACGCCTTAAGGTTTTAGGTTGAAGGTGGTGTCATTCCCTTGTGATTTGGCTCAGTTCTATTCTTGTAAGATCTCCCCGGTTTCTCCCTCGGATTCTCTCAACAAGTGGTATGAGAACCGATGGTTTGCGACTTGGACGAGTATAGTTTGACCCTGTATCGAAAGTCTTCCTAATGGTGATTTCAGGCAAGCGTGGTTTGCGGCTTGGGCGAGTACAGTTTGACCCTGTATCGAAAGTCTTCCTGATGGTGATTTCAGGCAAGCGTGTCCCGTATAAGTGTGTGAACGGCGGTACAAGTGAGGGGTCATGAGTAATGTACTCGGGTTGAGATTGCTTCCACTCGAGGGGGAGTGTATCAATGTGGTGGAGGAGTGACTCTCACTTGAGGGGGAGATTGTTAGGTATTCAAATGTGAGTCTAAGTCCCACATTGGGTAAGAATGAGAAAGTTGAGCAACATATAAGAAAAAAGACCCACAAACCCAACGCTTTAAGGTTTTGGGTTGAAGGTGGTATCAGAGCCGATGGTTTGCGGCTTGGGCGAGTACAGTTTGACCCTGTATCGAAAGTCTTCCTGATGGTGATTTTAGGCGTGTCCCATATAAGTGTGTGAACGGTGGTACAAGTGAGGAGTCATGAGTAATGTATTCAAGTGTGAGTCTAAGTCCCATATTGGGTAAGAATGAGAAAGTTGAGCAACATATAAGAAAGAAGATCCACAAACTCTTATATGTTGATTCAGTTCTCATTCTTGTAAGATCTCCCTGAAGTTTTCCTCTCGGATTCTCCCAACATTTATACATGTGAATACACAATTTTAAATATAATCTTATTTTCGTTCGACGTAGCTAAAGTACTCAATTCAGTATTATATTATTATCCGTTTGATATATAATATTATACATTTTAAAGGTGAATATAAATTTAATTAATACGTTATTTTTAAATCTATATTTTAGGATTTATTGTAAAGAAAAAGAATAACTATCAAGTCTTGTTACCGTACTCCAAATCTCACATTATTATCTTTTCCTTCTTTCTCCGTTCCTTTTTACATAATCTTCTGTCATCTTTTTTTATAGTTTTCTTCTTGCATACTTTCACACTTTTTAAAATTTGATCAATCGTGCAATATTTAAAAAGTTATAAATATTTTTATTTTATTAAATTTTTAAATAGAATAATTTCTATTTACCTTAAAAGTTTCTCTAATTCTTCTAATTTTATTATAATTTTGTCATCAATTTTAATGGCTTCAATTGAGAACAAATATCTTTCCAATTCAATTGTGATGTTAGAATCCTTTTATTTAGTTCTTTAGATTTGAAATTTTCCTTAAATTAAGGAATTTTCGGCAAGAAAAAATAATTTATGTTTTCATAAAACCTTAAATAATTTATTTGAATGTCAATGTTTTATGTTCACAACATTTTGAATTCTAAATAATTGTTGTATATTGTTAAACATGTTATTAATTTTTGAGTTTGAAACGTAATATAATTTATATTATGAATGACAAAAGATGAACAAAGAAGATTGATGAAATAGATAAGAGATAAAAAAAAATCTAAGAAACAACAAAATCTTAAAAAATCACAACTTAATAAGATGAAATTTGTGTAGTTTAAATAAATGAAATTTGTTGTTTTAAAATATTTTTGTCTTAGATTATTATATTTGAGACTATTATTTGTTAAACTGATTTTAGGTAAAACTTTTAAAAAGTGGTTTGTTTTACTGTAAAGGTTGATCTTCTCATATTTTTTGTTCATGGGAACTAATTTTTTTTTTTAAAATAGGAGTTATTTCACGTTGTGACATATGTGGATGCATTAGATGAGTTGTATTGAAATTATCATGAAAGTTATTATATATTGTGATATATGTTGACTTAAATTATAATAAACCTATCTTATTTTATTCTCTTAATTTTTTTGTAAATATAAGTTTTGTGCATTGCATCAAATATTAGTCTATTAAATCATATTTAATATGAGTTTTTTAAGTAGTGTTGGTCAATATTTTGATTATTAAAGATCTCTAATTGTATAGATCCGTTTTATATTTTTGGTATACATTGATATATTTGCAATATGGTATATTTTAGGTATATATTAGTATAGTTGCAATCTGGTAATTAAAATGTATTCGTTTATGTGCTTTTTTTACGTTGAAAAAATTTCGGATTTTTTGGAATGCAAATTTAACTTTCGAAAAAGATTTGTTGAAAAGTTAATTTTATATTTTGAATAATATTTTTTATAAGTCATTTTTGAATTGTAAAAAATATTTTCCAGAACTTCTTTTTGCATTCCAAAAGAAAACCAAATCCGAAAATTATTTTTATATCCCATATTCATTTCGGAATAACATATCTAAGATTAGTTCTGATATTTTAAAAATACGAAAGGGTGCAGGAAGCAAATGAGGGGGTCCAGAAAGCAATTTCCGAAACACTTTATATTTCAGAAGTTGGGCTGGGCTGACCCAACAACCAGTGGTTGAAACGTCGAATGGGACCCACACACTGTTCCTGTAAGCTATCATTTTCCACTACCGACTCACTTACCTTGCTTCCTCCGTCGGCATCTCTTCCACGCACGCACACACTCTTCCTTCTTTATCATCCCTCACTGCCACGCGCAAACCGACACACCCCGAACGAGTTACCCACTCACTTCGTTCACTCGCTCCCCAACTCAGTCGCCGCCGTGGCCAACAACATAGTAATGCATATGGATTCCTCCTCCGATGACGAGGAGGACGACCGCCGCAACCTCGTCGACCAGAACCACCGCAAACCTCCGTCCCCGCACCCCGCCGCCTCCTTCCACGTCGAAGATCCCTCCTCGCGCTTCTTCCGCGACAATTTCAGATTCCAGAAGAAGTACATTGTCGCAATTCTCGCTTTCCTCCTCGTTATCCTCTTCTTCTCCGTCGCCGATTTCCACAGCCTTTCCTCAACCTCTTCCTTCCAATTCGATTCCATCACCGATCGAATGAAGGAATCTGAATTGCGCGCCATTAACCTCTTGCGCCGACAGGAGCTAGGACTCTTAACCGCGTGGAACACCACGCGCCGGTCCAACGCGTCGGATCCAAACCAATTGGAGGATCTGAAATCAGCGTTGTCCAAGCAGATTTACCTCAACCACGAGATTCAGCAGGTTCTGTTGAATCCGCATTCCACGGGGAACATTGTTGAGCCTGAATTCGATCTAAACGCTACTCTGAACGGCGTCGTTTACGATAGGTGTAGAACGGTGGATCAGAATTTGTCGCAGAGGAGAACCATCCAGTGGAACCCTAGGGATGGTAAATTTTTACTTGCTATATGCGTTTCGGGGCAAATGTCCAACCATTTGATTTGTTTGGAGAAACACATATTTTTCGCTGCTTTGCTAAATAGGGTTTTGGTGATTCCTAGTTCCAAGGTGGATTACCGGTTCGATAGAGTCGTGGACATTGATCGCATTAACAAGTGCTTGGGGAAGAAAGTGGTGGTTTCGTTTGAGGAGTTTTCGCATTTGAGGAAGGGCCACATGCACATTGATAAGTTTTTGTGCTACTTTTCGAAGCCTGCGCCTTGTTATTTGGATGATGAATGGTTGAAGAAGTTGGGGGGTTTGGGTTTGACTATGAATAAACCTGAGGTCGTGTGGGATGAGGATACCCGGAATCCGAAGAACAAGACGGTTCAGGATGTGCTGGGGAAGTTTAGCTATGATGATGATGTTATGGCAATTGGAGATGTGTTCTACGCTGAAGTGGAACGAGAATGGGTGATGCAACCTGGTGGGCCAATTGCTCACCAATGCAAGACTCTCATTGAACCTAATCGCCTTATTTCACTCACTGCCCAACGGTTTATTCAGACGTTTCTGGGAAGGAACTTCATTGCATTGCATTTTCGAAGACACGGGTTTTTGAAATTCTGGTATACCCTCTCTTTCTTTCATTTCCCCTTTGTAATCTATCGTAACCCATATAAAGTTAGAATTTATTTTTTGTGTTGACGATGTGAAAAGTTGTGAACTATCCAATCACTAAGAAATCATGATAACTAACTTTTAATGTAGCCATTGCAAATATCAGCAAAATTACCATATTTGAGACAGTGCAAAATTTCTCCTATTTGATAGTGCATGGACCATTTTCTCATAAATTTATTGCTTGAGTATGATATGCATCATGTATGTATTATGTAAGGTCCAAACTTTCCCTGCGTGACCTGGTTGTTTGTGACAAGTAAGTTGCTAGCTGCATTTTCATGGCTCAATGTCATCAACATTTGTGAATTCTGCAATTTGGTCTCGTTCATCCTTATTTTTTCTACCATTATGTTGTCTCTGATGATACGTTTTCGTGTTTGCAGTAATGCTAAAAAGCCAAGTTGCTTTTACCCCATTCCTCAAGCGGCAGATTGCATCTTGAGGGTGGTTGAGAGGGCTGATGCACCTATTGTTTATCTTTCTACGGATGCAGCAGAAAGTGAAACTGGTCTGCTTCAGTCACTGGTCGTGCTGAATGGGAGGCCAGTTCCTCTTGTAACACGTCCAGCTCGAAATTCAGCAGAAAAATGGGATGCTCTGTTGTACAGGCATGGTTTGGATGGAGATACACAGGTGAGATGACAGCGTTTCATTTTACTTTATGTGCTTTTAAGTCGAAGTCCAGCTCTGTTAGTGACCTCAATATACCCTAATTGATCATGCTGTTTTTTTTTTTTTTTTGAAAAAACCTTTTTTTTTTTTTTTTTGGAAAAATCCTTATTTTTTTGTCCACTCGATGTTTTATCCAAAATTCCATGACAACCGTTGATTTGTCGTAGATGTAACTACTCTCATTCTATCATTCAAAGCTGTCAACCTTTTGCATTCAGAAAAAAATAATAAGGTTTAAGTAATAGGCATTATTCAACTTTGTTGGTTTCTGTTGTCCTGTAGAGTGGCATTATCTTCTGCTTGGGAGTAGAGGTTTAAGAATACTATACCATAGTTGCAGTTAATTTAGTGCAATCACTGAAAATATGCCGTGGCTTGTAATAAAAATTTATACTGCAAGCTTCTTTCCTCTCTACAACACTTGTTTTTTTACCACTCTTAATTTCTTTGCTGATGTGCATTATGAATACTTTCATGCTGAAGGTGGAAGCTATGCTGGACAAGACTATATGTGCTATGTCTAGCGTGTTCATTGGAGCCCCTGGTTCTACCTTCACCGAAGACATCCTGCGGCTGAGAAGGGGCTGGGGATCGGCATCGGTATGTGATGAGTATCTTTGCCAAGGTGAGGAACCAGACATTGTAGCGGAAAATGAATAACAGCAAAAACAGTTTTCTCGGGACCAGCACGTATTTGTTGTGCCATGATTGGAATTTGGAGATTTGTGAATGTGAGTAGTCATGTAAGATAATAGAATTAGCAATGTTATGGATAAATTTTGCTTGTTATACATTCTTCATAATGATTATAATTTGTATTATCCACACATTGATCCAGAATTTGCCCTAAAAAATCAATTGTGGCATTTCAACATTCCATTTTCTATTCCTCACTCATCGTTTTGTATACTAATTATAAGACACATACTAACCAGAAATCACTAACGAGTAGCCGTGCGTTGGAATGGATTATCAAAGTTTAAACATGTGCTGAGCATTTCTAAGAAACTTTTTGTATGAACTGCTGGTATCAACATATTTACTAATAGGCTTTTGTTATTGATTAAAAAGCTAATAAAATCGCATGATCACGGGTAAAATTTATTAAATGGGAAGTAATTTTTTATTTTTTTATAATTTTCGATCAATGATGTGTTTATAATATTTTTCTTCTTTGAGATCAATCCCACCAAAACAAACATGTTGCATGCTGATTAGTTAGTCTGTACTCTACTTGCTCTGAAAGTGTAAGTTGGAACCCTACTTTACTTATTTTAATGCTTTGAATTATACTAATAATGGAAAGGATTTAAATTGATAGAATGATGCATACCAATGCGAGGCTAAAAAACTGAGAATAACATTGTATTTTCAATTATTGATTATAATTTATTAAAACTAGGGGATCAGATAGGGAAACTTTATTTAAAATCTTGGATGCTGTCATTTGACACTGACTTTTGTTGTAAAAAGTTCTTATGATTTTCCCTTGAAGCAGATGGAGAAAACTAGGAAATTGGCGCAGTCATTTGCCGCATATGACGTGAGCATTTACCGTTGTTACGAAATATTAGTTTATGTGGAAACTTGCATTGACAAAACCTGTCGGTCTAATGGCGCTTGATAAGAGAACTTCTGTTGAGTTTTGAATATTAAATTAAGCTTCAACGACGTAGATAATGTATATGTATGTATGCATTAGAAAAATATTAATGAGTTTTCCATAATTAAAATTAGTATTAATTGAAAATAAAAGTTTAGAAAAACCACATAAGTTAATTTTCCTTCTTTATAGGCCAGGACCTTTTAAGACGGAGTATGTTGATTTTGATGGAGTTAGAGCCTTAATCAAGCTCAATCTCTCCATTAATAGTTGATGAGCTTTAATGATAAGACACCAAATTGAGATTTACTTATAAAAGATTATGTTTATAACAATTAATGAATGAGTCAATGAAATTGAATGATATTCTCTAAAGCATGAAGAGGAAGTTTTTTTTTTTAACAATTAGACCTGATAGGTTGATAGGTGGTAATTCTTATAGCTTGTTAAGTCTGATAAGAGAAATTTCTTATAGATTAATTTTTATTATAGATTAATTTGATATATTAATATGCAGGTTACACTGTATTATAATTAGATAATATTATATTAAATATTATACCCATATAATATATATATATATATATATATATTTATAAAAGAGTTTATAAAACTGTTTTCCCTTTTCTTTTCCATGCTACAATTTTGACAATTTGCTTCCATTTTGATTCAAAGACAATTTGCGTGGAAGTCACAGCCCAAACAAATTGATTCTTTGATCTCAGTTTGATTCCGTCAAAAAAAAAAAAAATTAACTTGCGTTAGTTCCATGATAAAAAAAAAATGTATCGGATAAAGTCATTGCTTCATGTCCAATGATGTAATGTTTACCTTGATACCAACCAATGAAAGCTTAGAAGAATTTGCCACGATGTTCAAAATGCAAAGAATAAGCAAAAAAGAGCATCACCTTTGTTTTTTTTTTTCTCTCCGTTAATTAGTTTTAAATCTTTATTTTTCATTTAAAATCTCCACACGATTAAACTTATCAAATCACTTTATTTTTGTAGTTAAATTTTGTCAAGTTAACAAACAACTTACCACATTTTATTCAAAAGAAGTTCGTAGTTGAATCATTAATTCCCCTCTCCACAATATTCGTGGAAGAGTTTAATTTTCATGCATCATTCCTTTTCTTTTTTACATTACAGACCCAATTAAAAGTGTTTTGGGCAAGGTTTTCAACGTATTTATTTCGTTATAAAATGTTAATAAAAATTTATTAAAAAAGTAAATTAAATTATGTCTTCACTTTTTTTTAAAAATATTAATTTTTATTTTCACATTAATCACTGTAATATTCTTCATTTTAGAAGCATGTGCATCTTTTTCATTTTCCTAGGGTTTGATACTCAAAAGGTTTGATCTTGCATTCCGTGGCCATCACATCAGCATCACCATGAGAGCTAAATTAGTGGTCTTCCCAGTACGAGGTAGGAACTGGTGTTTCTCAAGAACCATCGATCACACTGTCTCCGCCACCCCTCTTTCCTCTCAATCCCCTTCAACGCTCAAGGACTTGTGGACCAATGTCACCGTTTCTACCAAACCCCTTAACGCCAAAGCTGAGCTCTTTGTGGATTTCATTGCCAACAAGGTCACATTCTCTTCTTTTCTTATCACTTTCTCCTTCTGGTATCTTCTTTTTAATCTCTTTTTCTTTGGGTCGTAGATGAATAAAGCTTGGACTGGCTTGGAGAAAGCGAAAGATGGGTCTTTGAAGAAGAAGATTCATGGGTGGGTTTTGCTTTGTTGTTTAGTGGTGGCTGGTGAAGTTGTTTCTCACTGGGCTGTTATTGATCTCAAGCTTTTCGCAGGTTGGGGTTGTGGCTCTTGTCGCGGGTTCAGCCCTCGGAGATTTTCTTGAAGTCTATTTCGAAAGAAATCACTAGTGTTGAAGTCTTATACCCATCGAGGTTGGCCATATATACTTGCCTTGTGGTGATTTGTTATTTGTTTTGAGTTTAATTGTTGTGCATTAGTGTTAAAACTTTTTTGCATGGTTCAATTCTTCGACATTTTCTTTATATTTCAATGTGGATAATGGAGCAGTGTGAAGTGTAGTGTGTGAAATGAGAGATGAAGTTATGTTTGCTTTCTATCCAGAGACCTTTTATGGTTGTTTTATCTTTGACTTTCTTTTTAAATATTGCAGTTATCCTTGCTTGACAGAATCATTTTGCATTAATGTACTTCATGTTTGTTACAGTAGCATGCCGTTTTTTAGTTCTATCCAATAATCTGCACTTGAAAATCATGTGGGAATGTAACGTGAATGAAGAGGACAATTTAGCAGAAATACACAGATAGTTTTTCAAGCTTGTATAATAATAGCAATTATAAAATATTTGCAGTTTGAATGCTCAACTTGTTCGTAGAAGACTAAGACATATTGCTATGAGGTAATTCTTGCTCCTTCCTTTGTACCGGTTGGTGATGCCAGACTTTCTGTGCTAACTTACAATGTGGTACTGTTTCTTGTGATTTAACTTTAAAGTGTTACTATATATATTCATATGATCTTCTGTTATCTGTTTGCAGGGGATCAATTATCCACCGGAAATACTTCTATGGTTCTGTTTCACTAATTCCATTGACTTCTGCACTTAGTGTAAGAATGTGTATTGTGAATGTTAACTACCTACGTTTGTGTGTAATTTTGCTCTTTGACATTTAGTTCATCTTTTCTTTTCAATTGATATCCATGTTTTATTTTGGATTGCAGGTTTTACCCTTGCCAAACGTGCCATTCTTCTGGGTTTTATTTCGTGCTTATTCTCATTGGAGAGCCATGCAGGTTTGTGCTATTTCTGCAAAGTACTTACCATCCATTCTTTTCCTTCTCTTGTAATTTTGTTTATATGTCCGTTTTTCATTACATCAAGGACTCTCTATTGTTCATATCGGTCTCAACTTTCTAATTCTAAGAAGAATTCCTTGTCTTATAGATGTCATATTCTTGTCAAGCTTGTTAAGGTTGTAAATTGGCAAGGACATTGCTTGCTCATAGACATGTTGAGGGATTGAGATATAACTATATCTCTTTCCATTTATGTATATTGAAGCTTACTTTTTCTAAGGTTAAATTACTCTGTTGGTCCTTATAGTTAAACCAATTTTACCCTTTAATCCACATACTTAAAAACCATCTCTTTAAAGCATATGTATAAAGACTGAAGTAAATGATTTCAAGTATTTATAGGACTAAAAGATAAAGTTCATATGAGCTATTAAACCATTTTTGAATGTCAAGGGATGTCTGTTTGTAAATTCAACCAGTCAACTTACATATTTTTCAAATGTAGGGAGGTGGTACTGTAAATCATGGCGGACATCACTTGGTTTGAGAGAAATTGAAAGAGTTTCATGGTTGTTTGTTTCATAGTTGTCAATTTGCAGAGGAACTGCCCTATAATTTTTAGTTTTACTGTTATCCCTGAAATGTCATTCTTGATCCATAAGTTCTTCTTTCATAACTGATTTTTGACTCCATTAATCTTGTTTTATGTAATTTTGTTCAGGGAAGTGAGAAGCTGTTTGAACTGGTCTCAAACAGTAGCAAGACTTCACCACGAACACATATAGATAAAAAAGAAACTGAGTCTAAGGACTCTCACAGTAAAAACCATCATAATTCACATGAACATAATTGGGTAAGTGCAATTATCTCAAGAAATATGTATCAGTTATGTTTTGGATGGTCTAGTTTACTGTGCTTTGTTATCTCAGGACTTTGATTTGAACTACGTTGTAAATATTGATTGATATGTCTGACTTTTGATACATATGAATGAATATCAGGTATTGAGTCCATCGAAAGAACTAGAGCATCTGACTCATGTAGAAGATGGGGCTGTAAAAGAAGGACTTAGTAGACATACTGTCATGAAAATCTGCAAGATCTATAACTTAAACACAACAGATGTTATAAAATACCAGGAAGACAAATCATATATGTAATTCTCCATTTGGATTTTTTCTCAATTCAGTTCTTTCCAATTCTTACTTTTTTTGTTTTCTCGTTTTTAATTTTCCTGATAACAACTGATTAGTTAATGTCACTGGTGAATATTTCTGTGTTTTGAATATTGCATTAATCATCATCTTTCAGAACTCATTAGTATTTTAAAATATTGAATTTGTTATTTTTAGAAATTATAATTATCAATGTCTTTAAAATATTTAATAAGAATATTTTTATTAAAAATGATATTTTTTTTTTTTTTTTTAAGTTTGAACAAATTCATCTTTGTATTGTTTTTCTCCAAAGCTTCATTCTTAACAAAAATTGCTAGTGAATGAAAAAGTAGTTTATTCTATATTTATTTTGTACAGTACAAGGAAACAGACTTAAATCAATATCGTAAGGTTTGACAAGTTGCAAAATTCTCACCTAGCTCACCACTTTCTATGGTATCAACAAAATATGGCTTATTAATTATATGTACAAGATTTCAAATAAAATTTTGTGACAAAGGAAGAATCACTTATTAATATTTATTTATTAGGCTTAAATATATATATATTTTTTTAAATTCTTAAAAACTGTTTTAATTTTTGTTGTTGTTATGATTTAAGCAAATTACAAAAATTTCCTAATCAATTAACGGAGTAATCCATTCATTACAAGTTGATTTCTATAAGGAAATTAAAACTTCACTAAACTATGATTTTTCCTTGTGAATTAATTTGATAATCCTCTCATTTCTCTGTTTTATTTATGTCAAACTTTTATTTAAAATGTCAGAGTTTTAAGTTATGAAAGTTAAAAAATAATATTTTTATTTATAATTTTTATTTTAGATTATAATTAACAAATGATAAAATAATATTTTTTATTGTAACATACACTATTGGTGCATAACCGACATATGATAAAAGGACAATTATATTTATTCTCTGAATACTTATATTTAAATTTTAAAATATATGAAGGTGAAAATTCAATATTTTTTATTTTATTTTCACTATTGATAAAACATAAATAAAAATATTTGATTTTATTTCCTAAAAAATATCTAATATGAATTTATTTTTGTCTGGTTTGTTCCATTTCTTACTTGATATATATAAAAGGGGTAGCTGAACCTCTTGCAACTTCAACTCAAATCCCTTTCTTTTTGCTTTCTTTGGCTTCTCCCCAAAGAAAACTTTGAGCAGAAACAAATTCTCAATCGGAGGAAAAATAATCAATGGCGATTGAACACGAAGACGATCTCAAGGACGAGAAGAACCCTCGACCCCTCGACGAAGATGACATCGCCCTCCTCAAAACCTACGTAACTTTCCTTCTCACTCTCTCTCAAAAACCCTAATTTCCCAATATCCCTCTTTTCTCTTTTAGGCTAGTCAGATCTTCGTTTTTGTGAGCATCGCATAATATTCCAGTTCTTATTGTCTTGTTCCATTCTTATGACATCCCAAATGAATCACAATATGCTTTCGACTCTTCTGTTACTGGGCTTCGTTTGCTTAGTGTTTTGGGGGAAATTTACTGGGCTTGAGCTATTTTCTCGTAATTATGATTCTAGATCGTGGGGTTGGTTAAAGTCTGTAGCTTTGAGCTTTTTAACAATTATGGAGCGCTAGAAAGTTTAAGATTTGATCTTGAAAGAGAGAAATAAAGATTTCGACACGTTTTATGAGTGTCAAGAGCGTGGTGGTAAGGTAATTATTCATAAATTTTGATATAGGTGCACAAAGTTTTATTCGAGGTAAAGTTTGCATGGGTATGTAGATTTATTAGGGGTTGCTCAGGTGCTACTGATGTGTCTGGCGAAATATGAAGTACTGATGATGCTGAGTCTCTTTACTCTGTAATTACATATTTTTGTACAAATTAACTTAATTTAATGAAAAAATTTAATTAATTTATATATTTTTGTAATTTAATTGCTACAACATGCTTAGTTTTACATTACAATAAATAAAAACAAGAAAAGTAATGTCTCTTAAGATGTTTTACTCGTGTATTGGTTATTGATTCCTCTACTTAGTGGTGTTTGCTGATTGTAGTATATTTGAAATTATATAGGGTCTCTGATATACTATATTTTGGTTTACTCAGGGTTTGGGACCTTACTCCACAAGCATAAAAAAGGTAGAGAAGGAAATCAAAGACATGGCTAAGAAAGTGAATGACTTGTGCGGTATGTGCAGGAGGTTTAGTTTGTTACTGCATTTCATTATTGTGCTTGCTAGATCATTTTAGTTGTTTAAATTAAAGAAAGTTACATCTTTGCTTTTTTTTGTGCGCTTGCATTTCATTATTGTGTGCAAAAGATTTAGCCAGTGCACTTGTACTCCGTTTATCTTTTTCTTTTTGTGGGATAAAACTGGTACTTAATTGGGTAATTTTGCTATCATTAAATTTATCATGTGTTTATAGCTGATAGAATTAGTTTTGTGGCTTAGCAGTCATTAACCAGGGGAAAAACTGAAGGAAGGGATTCATAATTGTTATTGTGTAGATGTTTTTGTTTTCGTTTCATTTATAGTTTAGACAGGTTTCCTAGTTGGAACGGCTGAATGCTGTTAACACTTGCATACCTCCTTAAATGTTTGCTTCCTTTTGCTATAAATAGGAATCAAGGAGTCTGATACTGGTTTAGCTGCACCAAGCCAGTGGGATCTTGTTTCTGATAAGCAAATGATGCAGGAGGAGCAGCCTCTTCAGGTGATTATTATTTTTATTTGATAGAGTTTGCTAGATTAGTATATATGAGAATTGCTAATTATGTTTGTTTGTTGAACAGGTGGCACGATGCACCAAGATTATAAATCCAAATTCTGAAGATGCTAAATATGTTATCAATGTGAAGCAGATTGCAAAGGTACCTATATTTTATTTTCTTTACAATCTTTTCATGTTTCCCTTTTTTGTCTGATAGTTGTTTCTTTGAAGATTTATGGCATCACTTGTTGCTTTAGATATCACGTGTTGATCAATTGTCTTGTGTTTTTTAAATTGCCAATTTTTATTTTTATTTTATTTTATTTTTTTCTGTTTTGGAGTTGCCAAGTTGAGTCTAATATACCTTCTGCTTTGATGTTGACAGTTTGTTGTTGGGCTAGGAGACAAGGTTTCCCCCACTGACATAGAGGAAGGGATGCGTGTTGGGTATGTATCCTATGAGTAATTTGATGCTAGAATATTAACTTTATAAAAATGAGGAACCCTTTAGCTATGTTGTCTGCTAGTTGTTTGACCTTCTTTTTTTGTCATTGCAGGGTTGATAGAAACAAATACCAGATTCAGATACCTTTGCCTCCAAAAATTGATCCAAGTGTAACCATGATGACAGTTGAAGAGAAGCCAGATGTGACTTATAATGATGTCGGTGGATGTAAGGAGCAGATTGAAAAGATGCGTGAGGTAAAGTCATTCAAATTTCACTTAACATCATACATTATAATGAAGTTGTGCAGCACTAAATTTTTAATTTCCCTTCAAGGTTGTTGAACTTCCTATGCTTCACCCTGAGAAATTCGTCAAGCTTGGGATCGATCCTCCAAAGGGTGTTCTTTGTTATGGTCCCCCAGGAACTGGGAAAACACTTCTGGCCAGGGCTGTGGCTAATAGAACTGATGCTTGTTTTATAAGAGTTATTGGAAGTGAGCTAGTTCAGAAATATGTTGGTGAGGGGGCTAGGATGGTTCGTGAACTATTTCAGGTAAAAATGCATCAGACCTCCTAGATTTTGGTAATTTTTTCCATGAAATTCAATCATTTGCCTACAATTTTTTTTTTCTCTTGTAGATGGCTCGTTCAAAGAAGGCGTGCATTGTGTTTTTTGATGAAGTTGACGCAATTGGAGGTGCACGGTTTGATGATGGTGTTGGTGGTGACAATGAGGTTCAACGCACCATGCTTGAAATTGTGAATCAGCTTGATGGCTTTGATGCTCGTGGAAACATCAAAGTTTTGATGGCAACAAACAGGTTGGTGTATTTTATCACTAGAGCATCTCAGGATTACTGTGCCAGTTTCGTCACAATCGTGATGCATTCCAAGTGCCCTTTTAATCCATTTTTAATCGTAAGGTTATATCCCTAAGTGACAGTTTTGTAAGGAAAAAAATTACAAATCTAGGTTTGCATTGCGACTTCCTTTGCAAATGTTATACATGTTCTGTGAAGGCACTTCTTCAATTTTGAAGTTTAAGCGCTAGTGTAAGCTTGGCTTATCGTTGGGTCTTTTTGTCCACAATTTCTAGGCCTGACACTCTAGATCCTGCACTACTACGACCTGGGCGATTGGACCGTAAAGTTGAATTTGGCCTTCCTGATCTAGAGAGTAGGACACAGATATTCAAGATACACACAAGAACCATGAACTGTGAAAGGGATATCCGATTTGAACTTCTGGCTCGGCTTTGCCCAAATTCCACTGGTATGTTATCCTGTACTTATTGACCATCAATGATTCAAGGACCAGTATTTAGCAGTTGTACTTTCTGGTCAAACTTGTTCTGGTTTTGAGGGATTTTTTTGGTATCTGACGTTGTGAGCCTTAATTATTTCTACACACATTTTTTTTTCTGATAGAAACTTTTTGTTGTCTCATCCAGGTGCTGATATAAGGAGTGTATGCACTGAAGCTGGAATGTATGCTATCCGTGCGAGGAGGAAGACTGTAACAGAGAAAGACTTCCTTGATGCAGTAAATAAAGTCATCAAAGGATACCAGAAATTCAGTGCTACTCCCAAATATATGGTCTACAATTGAGTTATTCTTTCATCATCTTTTCCAGACCATATTAGAACGTACAATCTTTACTTTCCCCTGAGAAAATTGAAGGACGTGTAATTCTTTACGTGAAACTGCTGTTTGAATGCATCCTTGCTTTTCCTTGCTTTTGAATCCAAAATTAAGACCAAGTCCTTTATGCCTTGAAGATTATACTTATTTAATGGAAGCTTTTCGTCACTGGGGAAAAGACGATCCTCTTGTCATTTGTATGGAGAAATTGATTAGGAAACTTGATTTTAGTTGTTCTATGGAACTTTGCTAATTATAAAAAAAGTAAAAACAATAGATCGTATTTTAGTATTTGAGATTAAAATATCTTATTAATACGCGGAAATCATTTCATTTTTAATGATATGTGTTAGTGTGATTATATTGTTTAGATTTATAATTATATATTCTTATAAAGAACTGCTTCAGCTACATACTTGCATTCTTTGTAATATATAGATTGAGTGATTTTATATCTTCATAAATTTTTAAATATATTTTCAGAATTTAGTAATTTAGCAAATTAACAATAAAATGAATATTTAGTATTATGTTTTTTTTCTATTTTTACTTTAATTTTATAGTAAATTTAATAGAGTATTAATTTTATTTCCGTCGTTGTTTAAGAATGCATTATCAACTTTTTCGATTGTATTTACACTTAAAGAAAAGCATAGAAAACATTACAGCAATAAATGAAAGAAATGAAAAGTGTTTAAAATATGAAACAAATTTGGTACGAATAACAATTAATTACATTTATGTTGTAAAAAATAATTAAATTTATATATTAAACGGAGCTAAGAAATGTACATTGCAAACGCACCCACGATGAGAAACTTTGCTTCCTATAACTAGTCAGAAAATTATTTTGCTTCCTACATATAAAACAAGAACAATAAGCTTTATCTTCTTCACTTATTCAAAAGTTTAGTAAATCGTGGTGTTGATTCAACGATGACGTTTGATTTTGTAACATTAAAATAAACAGCATTGATAAAAAATGAGAAGCTTAGCTTATTCATTCCTAATTAGCACTGTGGAAGATGCAATTAAGTATTCACCATTAGAACCAATCATTCAAATCGTTCATATAATTAACAAACGCCACTAGTGTTTTGAAATAGTGAAGTGACACCCTATGACAGGTCGAGTATTTATTTAGAGTAACACAATATGATGAAAAGCTTCTTATGACCGATTAAAGAAATAGCTCAGAAACATGTACCAACAGGTGTCTAGATTCAATAATCAAAAGTGCAATCCATCTAACTTATAAGAAAAAGTGGCTGAAGGAGGGGTTAAAAAGAAATGATGAAAATCTGAAGAATATTATTTTTCTTTTCTGCCATTCTATCAACACAAGGCTTTTGTTCCCATTTACATGTCTTGTGATTCTTGGCTATCACCCCCTCTGTTGGATCCTCCTTGATCAGTTCCAAACGTCGTCCTCTTGCTCATGTTAGTTCGCTGCACTAATCGAACAAGCGCTTGAACCACTTCTGACATAGGTGGTCGGAATTCCGGCTCCGGCTGCCCCAAAAGTAAAATTACAATAACATAATAACAAGTTAATACATTGAGAGTAAAACAATCTATGCAATGATAGTGTAAAGAGGTTTCACTCTGCATGTATATGTGTTGGCTTTTGTAACAACACTTTTAGAAGTCATACAAATAATAAGTTCTAATTGGTTAAAACGTAAAAACTTTTACACTATACTATGTTCCTATGAAACTCATAGATTTCAATGTTCTTCATCCCCAATACTACGTTCCTAAGAGTTCAAATAGCAAGACTTTCGATGGAACAAGACTGACATTACCTGAACACAAAGAGCAATAACATCTGCAAATCGAGAAAGAGATTTCACAGGGTATAGTCCTTCTAATGCAGGATCAACCATTTTGGCCAGAGCATCGATATCATGGAGTTGAGGTGTTGCCCATCGAACCAAACCCTGCTCAGACCTTGGCCTTGAGCTGCAGAAAGTACGTTTTAACAACTTTGCATGAGTCCATTTATGTTGGAATCAATTTAGATGTAAAAGCAGTCATGTTAAAAGGTATATCAATCTTTCACCTATCAAATGGTTTCCGTCCACTAAGAAGTTCCAACATGATAACTCCAAAGCTAAAGACATCACTCTTAAGAGTATATTGGCCAGACATGCCAACTTCGGGAGCTTCATATCCAGATCCAGAATTATTGTTCAATACCTGAACATGAGAGAAATAGGTTAGAGCTTCTAATACTTTTAGTATTAAAAATGTCTGTGGAAAAAAAAGGAGAAATAGCTTTCATAAGAAAACTGCAGTATTCTTGCCAATGACACAAACACAATATGTATCCAATCTTGAGAACACTTGTCTTAAAACATTTTAGGATAATTAGTTTTTGTCACGGTATTAGATTCTCTATGACTGAGTGGTCTGAAATTCAACCATTGTTCGTTCTTCATAATTAGGTTAAATTTACTTTTTATTAAAATGATGGCAATAAGGTCCAAGCTTATGACTTCATGCCAATTCCTCAAGCCCCTCACTACTAGCCAACAAAGCTAGGGTGGCTTGTGCATTGTCTATGCTTTAAGTGCAAATATTGAGCCTCCACCTAACAGCTTAAGCTTTTAAAAGAGACAAGTCTCACAGGCTACGCAACTAAAGCCAATGGTCAATCGTACAAAATATTATATAAGTCCAACCATTCTCTTTCCCTAATTGTTATAACTTGAGAATGAGACATGCCAATCTCAACTAAAGAACTACAGTTTTAAGTAAACAAATACTTCAAAACTGAAAAGTGAGAATGAGTAGTTAAACCTATAAAAATGATAAAAGTAGCAACAAAAACAGAGTAAACTACCCTTGCCAAACACCATCAAGTACCAAAAAACTAAAGTCACCTGATTTGCGTTAGGAATATAGCTTGCCAATCCACTGTCGGAAAGATGAGGATTAAGATCTGTATCAAGCAACACGTTGGCTGACTTTATATTCTTATGAACAACAGATGGTGAACAAACTTCATGTAGATACCTGGGAAAAAATGTAAATAGAGTTAGGTTGTTGATTCTCGGGGCAAAAGTTCACATTGATGCTTGAAGTCTAGCCTTATGTTGTCTTGTATTAGGTTTGTTTAAACTACTAGTAGTAAAAGTCCTTAATTTCTTCCGCAAAGTGGCAATAAAAGTCCTTTGTTTCTACAGCAAAGCAGCGGTTTCTTATTTGCTGATAGTATGTTGACTAAAGATCTGATAGTGTACAAAATTTGAATTTATATACAAATTTTATAACATCAATCTATTTTATCCTATTTTTTCATTTTCAAAGTTGAACATAGATTTAAATATAAAAACCACTCAAAAGAATTCACATTAAAAACTAATTTTTTGTAATAACCAGTTATTGTCAGTATATTGTAGTCTATTATATAACCCCAAAAGGACAAGATTTTGACCCTTGCTGCCCCTATTCTTATAAATAAAAGTAGAATTTTATCCCAGGGTAGGGTGATGTGTTAGCATTGTCCACACTTTAAGCCCTAAAAGGCTCCTGTATAATATAAAAACATGCATAAGCCTTCACCTCACAACTAAGCTTTTGGTATAATTGGTTCTTGACAGTAATAATCTAAACATTTTCACCTTTTAGAAAACAAATAGATGGTTACAAAGATCTATTAAGAAGGAGACAATGCACAAATATACGAAAAAAGAAAAATATCAAACCAAATAAGACAGGTGAGCATGCAAAAGCCAAAAAAAATGACTCAGGAAAAAAGATTAGAGAGAAAAAGGAGGTAATAAGTAAATAGAAATCTGGATTCAGTCATGAGTTAGCATTAACAAACAACTAACTTACTCCAAAGCCCGTGCAATCCCCAAAGCAATCTTCACACGTGAATTCCATATCAATGGTTTACTATACTCGTCAGGTAGGTGAAGGAAGTCATGCAGTGATCCATTTTTATGAAACTCATAGACTAGTAGGTGTTGTCCATGCTCTGAACAATAACCTACAAGCTCTGTCACATTGGGATGCTGCCAATGGCATATGCTTGAAACCAGTTCCACAAAATCTTCAGACAAATCATTGGGTAGGACAGATGAATCTATCTTCTTGACAGCAAGAACCTACAACATTTGCAGAAGAAAAACAAGATCAAAACCATCAATAAGCATATCCATAGATTCTAGACTCAATGTAAAATAGAAAATGAATGGCACTTATAGTGGTTTATATTGGTTGTACTTGTACATATGGCATACACATGCAGCAGGACTTCAGACTTTTTTTTTTTTATTTTATTCTTGTAAAACCATAGTGCTTTCTATATGCACAAAAAAGACATGCATTTACGTCCTTTTATATTGAGAGCATTTAGATTTGAGCCATTCCTACGAAAATTATGTAATGTGGTGATGCTATTTAGGAATTATATATCTCTGCCACTAGCATTGGATATGTACTTGCAGCCAAAAACACGTAAGGAATACCTTTCCATCATCAAATTGAGCCCGATATACACGTCCAAAAGACCCCTCACCAAGAAGTTGATCCACACTGAAGCTTCCAGTAGCAATCTGCAGGTCAGCTATAGAATAAGATTTTACATTTGTAGGAGCTGTGACGGTCTTCTTGACTTTAGCGGGCTTAATGACTGTAGTGGACTTCTTTGAAAACTCATCCTCGTCAAATGATTTATGACGATCAAAAGGTGGAGGTTTAAGACTTATCGGGGCTGGAGGTGTATCAAATGTATTCAAGTCAATTACAGTTGGGGTTTGCATTGAATTCATTTCTGCATTATGCGAGATTAAAATGTCAATTTCAACCAGAACATAATGAATGCGGAATGACTTAATGGCTAAAAATTAAACTGAAAGCATAAAAACAAGGCACTCATCCACTAGGAGAAAAAAATATAGTTAGCCCAGTCATTTTCCAATTAGAGTAAAAATGATTTTTCAATAGCATACAAGAATAACATGCAGACCATGATGATGTGAAGTATGAGGAGCCAAGGGCTGATTGTCAAGCTTTTCAATATCACTAAACGACTTTTTGGATCTTTTCTTCACCACAAAGAATGCTACTACTGCCCCAACAACCAAGATGGAGATCACTATTCCAGCAATGCCACCACCTCCAATACCAGACTTTTTGCCTCCATCGTTGCTTGAGCCAGCATCTGATGGGGTATGTCCACCAGATCTGTGATTTCGATTTCTTGTTACTGCTGGAGGTGTCCCAGGAGGAGGTGGGGGTGCAGGTCCTGAGCTCCAATTATTACCCTCCTTTCTGTCATTAAATTTGACCATTTCAAGATTAATAGAATTTATGACAAAAAATTGATTCTTGGGAAAAAGTGCTGATAGTGGTAATGCTTACTGCAGGTTTATGTTATTCAATTGTTCTGGTATCCAGCCTGTAAAATGATTATTTCCCACATTCCTGAGATAAATTAAAGAACATAAATTCAACCAAAAAGATACTTCTATTGAAATATAGGAAAGAACATTCCAAGAAACAGAAACACACAGAGTTTCCAGAGGCAGATTAGCAAGGACATTAATGGTGCCTGTAAACTGGTTGTTTTGCAGATACCTACATAAACGTAAACAAGTCAACTCAGAGTGCAATCAATACCATGTCAACATTAGCAGAAAAATGGAAAAAAGAAAAAGAAAAGTTAGACATTTACATGGTGCTTATGCTAGAAAGTGAGCTCATAGTCTGAGGCAGGTCACCAGTCAAAGAATTGAATGAGAGATCCCTGCAACAAATACTAGATATTGTAACCTGGCCCTGAATTGTCACTGAACCAATTCTAGCATACTTTACTTTGAAGATGGAACAAACATAGCCTCCACTGTTACTTATGACAAAAGCGTCGATATTTAAAATTAACAGAAGCACATGTGAAATATAATGCAATCATCGATGTATATGGATAATTTTTTTTGCAAAAGAATAACATAAATAATCTTGACCATGGGATCAAAAGTAATGTGAAATTATCAAATGCAACATGGAAAATAATTCATAGCAAAAAGCATAAAATTTCAGAACAAAAATGAAAAAGATCACTATGTTATGGTTAACATAAACTTGATAGAAATCTATACTTCTATATTGTCGAAATGCAGGAGAAATAGGAAATCTCACAATGTAGAGAGGGAAGAAAGCTTTTGAAAATCAACAGTAAGTGTTTGGTGGAGCTGATTGTGACCAAGATTCCTACATTAAAAATATTAACATTAAAAAAAATAACTCCAGTTGCTTCTGAAGGAGGTTTATACAATAAGTAGTCAACAAGTCAAGATGATTTACACACACGACTACAAGCGAAGTCTTTTGAGAAAGAGAATAAGGGACTTCTCCATTGAAATTATTATTGGCAAGATTTCTGCATCCAAACAAACAAGAATGTTAGAAAATAATAAATTATAAAATGAAAAACAACAAAAAACCAAAAGAAGTAGTAAAAGATAATAAAAACATACAAGTACTGCAGATTAGGAGGAAGTTGGTATGGTATGGTACCACCAAGATTATTGTTACTCAAGTCTCTGCAGAATTTTACAAGGTCACAAGAGTAGTAACCACAATACATATAAAACTAGTTAAATGATGAATAACTTACAGGTTTGTAACCGATGACAAGGATTCTAGCTGGTAACCCAAAGATCCAGAAAGTGAACGACCAGGTAACTTACTGATAAGAAGTGAAAAATAACGGAATAATGAATCAGATGCCACAACACCAAAAGCAATAATAACCAAGTCATATAAAGTGAAAGGGAGATTGTGACTTCACATCTCTGTGACTCGATTGCCAGAGCAAGTGATGCCTTGCCAAGACTGCCCACAAGGATCATCCCCATTCCAATTTAGCTGGGATGGTGAGTTCATACTTTGAAACATAACCCTCAGAGAATTAACTGCATCAAACATTCAGAAAAAGATAATTGGCAACCCCAGACATGTAAAATAGAAAGTTGTATGATAAATTTCTATTAATTTAGTGTCTTCACTGCCATCCTTTTTACATATTTAAATATATGTACGGTACTTGCCAACTATTGAGCCTATTATGATAGTATTTACAAATATATCACTTCTAACTTATAAGCATAAGGTAACAAATGAAATCGTTAATCTTATAAGCCTGAGTTGAGAAAATGTTCACACTGAAGAATTGATTATTTGTAATGCTGACTTTAATCTATTAAACATCAAGAAAAAGAAAATAACAACGAAGAAATTCAGATTCATTGAGAATTCTTAAAATGATGAATTGCAATCTGTTGGGCCGAAATACATGATACGTGATTAAATTAATGGGTGAATGGGAGTTCACAAAAAAATAATATTACTGACTACAAAGATGAAGAAAATATATTTACATAAATATCACCTATCCACTAATCAAACCATAGTATATGTGCAACAAACCATCACATGTTTAAATTGACAAAAGTTCATCATTGGGGGTTCAGTAGAAATTTAAACATCAGATGTTCACGATGCAAACATATATATATTTTAAGTGTCATAAAGCAGAGCAAGTTGTTGGTGTAGTAAGTGGATGTGGATAACAAAAGGAGAATAAATATATGATTGGATTGCATCAGCCAAGAAAAATAACGTGAAAAAAGTTAGTGAAACAAGTTTATTTATTCCCTGAAAGCATTCTCAAACCTTACATTGATAGCAGGAACCAATGAGACTTTGGTGATGGGTATATCAGATATTGCATATAGCTCAAGATAGAATCTATCATGCTAGTGGAATTGTTCAATCAATATGTAATAATTCAAATCTCTCAGAAATACGGTAGGTCAAAATTCATTGTACAAAGCCCAAAACAAAACTGAGTAGGATTTTGGAATTAAGCAGATATGCAGCTAACATAGTTCAAGGTTACTGTTATTGGTAACAAAGCAGCCAACCTCATGATACAAGTGAAGTGAATGCTGAAACCTATTACAAATGGAGAGCAGCCACAGAGTGGTGTAACAGCCCAAGATGTCAGTAAAACAAGGTCTAAGTACTTCATTAATTTCATTACATACCCCGTAGGGAGATCAGAAACAACATTAAACTGCAATATGTGTAGCTGAATCTTCTCATAGAATTTCTAGGCTTCAATGCAATAGATATCACAATAAAAGACGAAAAAATCTGAACAACAAACAGAAAACACAAAAATTATCGAAGACAACAAGATCACGGTAGAGGATTAAAGTCGAAGATTAAGGGTCCCACTCAACTGCTACAATTAGTTTCAGTGCAGGTTGAGTGGATATTATTCTAACTAGTTTTCCTTCTTTTTAATGGAAATTTGCTCAACTGTACAACAAGAGGAAAACATAAGAAAATAGGAACTGTATTATTACATCAAATTCCTGATGTTCAATCAGTCCTAATTCTTTGACAACATTCTCTACAGTAAAGTAGTGAGAATTGCTACACACAGCTCAAACATAACTTAAAACAAAAGCAGAAAAACAAATATATATATATAAAAAAAAAAGTCCTTCCATTTGCTGAAATCATTGAGTAACCAGTGTAATTCAGAGTAACTAAATTAAACAAGTTTAAGAGATCAGCTGGAAAACTTCACAATGGTTCAAAAACCAATAAAACCAGACACAAACATAGGCCGAATCAAACTAATCTGCCGACGAATTTGCAGAGTTGCCCATAAACATAATTGGCAATCAAACAAAAACATCTAAGCAATAAGGGGAGAAAACAGAGAAAGAAGTACTCTTAACTAACCGTAGCACAATGGAACACACAGAAAGAGTGATGAAAAGTGCAAAGCTAAGAGCGAGATCAGAGCAGACACTAACCGTCATTTGGATCTGTGTCGCCATTGATGACCAAAATGCAGGTGCTGAAGAACACTACCAGCACCAGCCTTGGATCCAACACCATTTTTCCTGTGAATCAATCTTTTTTCGAAAAATTCTTCAAACCCAGAAAGCAAAAAAGATGTGCAATGAACCCCTTTTCACCAATTTTTAATTTTTCATAAAATTATTTTATGAGTTGATGGCTATATATGTTGCCACCATTGCCAAGTAAAGCTGGCAAGCACGAATCGCCTTATCACATTATTTTGGAAATTATTTATTATCTTCCTCACCGTCTTCTCTAATAAAGGAAATAAAACTTATTTTTCGGTAAATTAAAAAAACATTAAAGAAATATTTTACCCACTGTTTATTTTTCTCCTTTCCTTTCTTAAAATATTTCCATTAAGAGTATTATTTGTTAAAAGTAATTACAGAGCTCGTTTTTAGCTAAGAGAAATTAAAAAATATAGCTAAAAATTAAAAAAATTATTAATAAATAACCTGTTAAATTATTAGTATATAGGAAAATCATATGCTTAATTAAGTTTGAAATGACGTAAATATATATATATATATATATATATATATATATATATATATATATATATATATATTAAATTATATCTTACTTTTTATTTTTATTTTTACTGACATGCCAATTTCATTAAATATCGGTATTCTCATAATTAATTGGTTTTAATATTTTGAGATGCAATGCTAAAACCACAAAAAATAATGTATTTTTCAAAATAAACAATGTAATATGAAATTATTTTAAAAAATAGTATGGTAATAATAAAATTTATTTTATGCAAATGTAATCAAAGATGACGTTAATAAAGATAAAAATAAATAAAATAGAAACAACTGTTAGTTAACATATAAAAAAACTCTACTTAAATTGGGTCTCGCAAAATTTTATCAACTATAAAAAAAATTCTATATCAAATAATTATAATATAGTCAAACATACATTTTAAAGAAAACATGCAATTAAAAGAAGGGTTTTAATTAACTTTACAGAAAGAAAGAGATAATTAATTTTAAAGAAAACATGCAATCAAAAGAAGAGTTATAATTAATTTTATTAAAAAGGAGATAAAAAAGAAATAAAAAGAAAAGCAAACATATCTATAGAAAGATATTAAATTAACAATACCCGTTAGGTTTTCTTATTTATAAAAAATTTAATTTAATTTAATATCTTTCTAATATACACCAGTTGTGTATTGTACATCTTTATTATGTAACTAAATAATCATTATTACTAATAAATAAAAATTATATATGAAAGAATTACTAACAATAAGAATATTTTTTTTTTTTAAATGATATCGTCTTATCTTGTTAGTATAGATAATAAACATTATCGCTATTAAATGAAAGAATTAACGAATGGTGTATTTTTTATATACCTTTCTTATCAAACATTTTAGCATATTACTAGACTTTAAAACAAAGTTTAATTTAAAATGGTGTGGCTTATTTTTCATAAAAAGTGTACTTCTCTTTTTTATTATTACATAAATAGATAAATTAATAGTTGTTAGTTGAAAACAACTCGATTAAGTAGCAATAAATTTGACAAGAAAACATTAGCCTTATATATACACACGTGACTTTTTATGACAATTTCTGAGCCGAAAACAAGAAAAATCAATTACTATTGGCACCGTCAATAAAAAAAACAACGCGACATTTACGAGAAAAAAAAATGAAAATTTCTTCATTATTGCAAACTAGTTAATCTATCAACATTTCTCGATTATAAATGTTAAAAATATTTTTTGAATAAAGTTTCGTTCTCGAAGGTTATGAATAAAAACAAATAGAATTAGTATTTAAGAATCTTGTCTTTTTAAATAAGTCTATTATAATTTCAACTACTTAGACTCGATGATTAAGCTTGTATTATGGTAGAATGATTGGAAGTGGTTTAAATTAATATAACTTTCTTCAAAAATGCCCTGAACCTTTCTGCAATAAAAAAACAAGAATTAGGGTTGGATTATGTTGACTTTTGGGAATTGAAATGATAATAATGGGGACCATAATGTGTTTGATATATGGTGTTAGAATGTAATGAGAAGATGAAGTTTTTTAGTGATTATTAGAGCCAAATGTCAGCATTGCACGTAATGAAGTGAGTTTTCTTCATGCCATCAACATCAAAACCACTTGTCATTTATTATTATATAGTACTTTGTATTTCTAAAAAATTATATAACTATTTTTCGGTGATAATTGTTATCAACTAAACAAAATTTGGCAAAGTTTAGTGATCAAGATTTAAAGAATCATATAAAAAGTTGTCATTAATAAATTTTTCTCAAATGAAATGTAATTAATAAAATGCATATTATTTAGTTGAATTCCAAGACCTGTTGGAAGGTAAAAATATGGTCACGTGACAACTTTATTGTCCCAGACAAGATTAGAAAAAAATGGTCACGTGCCAAATTCAGAAAACTCGATATAAGTTTGGTCTATAATTATGGTTGATACATTAACTTCCTAATTTTTCAAATAGTGTCACTTTATAAATTAATTGTTCCCGTATACATAACAAAGTGTATATATAAAGAAGATACCAACTTTTTAAATACATTTCTTTTTGCCAATTTTATTCTACAAATGTGTATGTACTCTTCTATTTCAATTTCCTTTCTTTACGAAAGTAGTTCTACATCATAAATTGTTTTTTTTTTTTTTTCATTTGATTTTGTTTAAAAACAGAAAGACAGACAAAGACCAATGTCACATATTTTAACAAAACGAGGATTAGATGCTAAGTAAAATATGTTGGTTATTTTATGTATACACATTATAGTAACCAAGTAAAGAAATTTGGAAATTGTTGTGGAGACTTTTCTTTAAGTTAAAGGCATTGGATTAAAAATCATATCTCTATGCATGTCATGGTCTGAAAAATACGGCACAACTATTTACACCAACTTCGTAACAGACAGCAACTATGATATGATTTATAATATTTCATTCAATTCTAGTTTTGTCAAATGCTCACTCAAACGCAATCTCTTTCTGGACCCAAGTGCTTTGTCTTTGATGGTGACAAAGAAGACTTTTCACAAAGGAAACCAAACCTGCAAACATACGTGTTCACCATTGCTTACTGAATCGACAAAATCCATGTTTTTTTTAAGAAAAAAGCACTGTAAAATATAAAATATGGTTATGTTATTCATAAATTGGTAACAGAGTGAACCTAGAAAATTAATGACATTTTTTGTGTTGTTGGTAAGGTTGTTGAAGTTGCATGAGGGTAAAGGAAAAGAAAAGCATAATTTATTGTGTGCCCCATTTTGTTCAATGGAAGAGAAGGTTTTACTTTAATTGGAATAGTGGTGGATGGATGTCATGGCACAACCTCAGCACATGTAGTTGTTTCTTTTGGGGTGTTGCATTCTGCACCCCCACACTTTTCAAGCTGCACCTCCATATGCTGATAAATAACAAAACTGTTGCTGAAAAATGTATTTTGAATTATGTGTTTGGACATGAATTTTTTTGGATTTGGAACTACTCTCTCAGTAAAATATTTTTGTTAAGTATTTAAGTCAGAATTTAAGTCTCGTATTATATATGAACGAGAAAGTTAAGTAATATATAAAAAAAAATTCATAAATTTATTATTTTAAGATTTTAGTATCTTATATAAATATGTCTAGTATCTTATTGTGTTTAAGATATTTTTATATTTTTTATTGATTTTTATAATAAGTGGTATTAGAGTGAATGATAACCGATTTAAATATGTACAGTTTGATTATTGTATCAAAAGTCTTCATAATTAAACTTTATCATAAATATGTGAAAAACTATATAATTTGTAAAGTATTCATATTTAAAAATATTTTCCTTCGAAAACATGTACCAAATGTGGAAGGATTCTCATTAAAAAATTGTTAACAATGCAAATATGAATCTAAATCTTATATTAAATAAAAAAAATATGTTTATTATTTTAAGATTTTGAATTAAATATGACGTTAATTATTTATATGAGTCTGAATCATTTCTTAAACAAATTGTATAAAAAACTTCGATTATGAAATACAAATTAAAAATGCATCTCAATATTCTATAATATAAATTATAGTTTTCAAAATATATATTATGAAATATACTTTATAAAATATAAAATAAAGATGTACGATGGATTGTATATTCCATTAATTATACAAATTTTATATTCTAGTTATAATTTCAGAATACAAAATTTATGTTGTAAAATATACCATCCAAAATATAAGAATGTTACTTTTAATATTTTAAAATATGAAATTAAACATAACACCAAAATATACCATTCAGAGTTGAATCCGTAGAAACGAAAATATATTGTATTTGAATTTTCACATGGATGCAGTTTGAAAAAGATGAGTGTCCAACACCCTTCAGACAAATTCTTCCTGCAACCTAATATCTTCTGTACCTTAATATAAATTTTTAATTCCACAACTGATTTTATTCGGTTCATATAAGAAAAAAAATAAGAACTGGATGACACCCCAATCCGATTCACATTTAAAAAAAAATGACAACCGGATGACACTCCCATCCGGTTGTCATTTCAAAATAAAATGACAACCGGATGACACCCCCATCCGGTTGTCATTTCAAAATAAAATGACAACCGAATGTCACTTCCATCCGGTTGTCATTTAAAAAAAATTCATTTTATTTGGAAATGACAACCGAATGTCATACTCATCCGGTTTTCATTTTGATTTTGAAATGACAACCGGATGGGGCTGTCATCCGGTTCTCATTTCCAAATCAAAATGAGAACCGGATGGAACCCATCCGGTTCTCATATATCAAATCGGAAAATTGTTCTGTTCATCGTCGACAATGTCTAAATCCCAAATCAACTACTCTAATCAGCAATATCACTTACTAATTGCTAATAAATACCAAAAATTACTTACTTATTGCTTGTTTTAAGGATTAATCAAAAATTTAGAAACAGATGTTAAAATAAAATCCAGATGAGATGCCATCCAATTTTTTTTTTTTTACGTTATGAACCAGATGGGTGTGTGGGATATTTATGGAATTAAAATATTTGTATTAGAGTGCAGGAAGCATGTATTAAGGTGCTGGAAGAATTTGTCCACCCTTCATTGTCAGAGAATACTCGATGAGCTGCCAACCACCACCTAGTCAATCCCCTGCACCTTATAATCGCAATCATGTGTGTCGGTGCAAGTGTTTTCGTTCAATTTCAGTTAAGAAATTAAAGGGAGTTCAAAAATAATTACTTATGATTTTCTATATAAACTCAAATTTGATATTTTAAACCAAATTAAAGAATAATATAAACATAATAATATTGTGTTTGGTAGAAACTAAAGTGGGTTGGAGTATTTCAACCAAACTAATCTCATTCTTCATCTTAGTTTTCTCTTATCTCATCCCTAATAAAAGGAGTTATGATCGAATACTTTATATATTATAGATTAAATTTATAGTATGAGATAATATAGTTTATGTTGATAGTGTAAAATATTTTAATATTGTTATCGAATTTGTTCATTTTTGTAATAAATATTTGTAAAGTCTCATTAATAGTGTTCTGATTAGTCAATGATGCAAAAAATAATATATTTACTTTACATTATTATTAACCTTTTACGATACTTATTTTCCAAAATAATTATACGAATGTTAATTATTTTAAAAATAATCATTACAAATATAATTATAAAATAAACATATTGTCGTTAGTCACGTTTTACAAGATTTTTTTACGTCAAAGTGTGAAATCTACATAAATCTAAATAATATAGAAAGTTTAAATTTTTTATGTTGGAAAAAAATATCATAATAAAACTAACTTACTTTATTTATTTTATACCAAATGTAAATTTTAATTAAAAATTATTTTTGAATACAATGATTTAAGTCACTTTATATATATATAACTGTTTATTGAAAGGCTGTTCTACATTAAAAGGGCTATTTCTTTAATCTCACTTTTTTTTTATAGTTATGATATAATCAATATAAAAAAAAATTGTAACTTACAATATTTGTTGTTATAATGCAATCGAGATAAAAGATATGTCAACCAATAATGATAAAAAGAGGTTTAAAGATTATACACTAAAAAGTTGATAACAAAAAGTTAGCTACTACTTGCTATTTTCTTTTTTTAGTGGGTTTTCTTTTTTCTTATTAAAGGAACTCAGAAATCTATCTTTCTATCTTTTCGTAAAAATCCTAATGAAAAAGATTATTTTTTAAACTACATACTAAGTTCATAACTCATTAAAAAAACACTCAGCTTTCTTTTTCTTAATCAAAGTCAACCTAAGATCAATAAATTGGTGACTCACCTGATAATCAAAATAAAAATAATAATTATAAGTATATATTTAAACTATATTAATAAGGATGATGAGCATAATACAAGTAAAGGATTTTTTAGACATGACTATTAGTACACATCATTTTTGTGTATGAATAATATATTATATGATACTTTCTATTTATATAATAATAATATTCTACAATTAAATAGTACTTAGAAATCTACAACTTTAGATTACTGGATCAATAGGACAGACAATAGGTATAACACAAAGGAACAACAATTAAGAAAAAAGTTTTTTTTTTTACTTGTAGAATAGTACATAACCATTATAAAGTATATAATGAAGATTTAGTAAATTCATAATTGAAATATTATTAGTAACTATAATTTTCTAATATTAATCAAGCTTTTATAAATTTGTTAATTAGAGAAAAGAACAAAGTATCCTATAAAGGAGAATGCAAAAGAAGAAGAGAATACGAATTTGTTAGCAAAAACGCAAAAGGAAAGAAAGAGTGTAAAATGGAATGATCCTGTAAGACTTATAATCTCCATAATATTTTATTTAGTTATTTGTAAAAGTATATATTTTCAAAATAGAAAAATATTTGTATATTCTTTATTAACAAATGTTTTATTTTTTATGTCGTGCCAACATGCTTCAATAAGAAAGTTTATAAAAGTTAGATCTTAATGTTATAACTCTGTAATATTTAAGATATTCTATAGTATTTATACACAGAACAAGAATTCCTTGATTTTACCTTCACAACAAGTTTAAATTTTCTTAAATTATAAATATAATACATTAGCTTAAATCTCCTCGATTTGTAAATTTTTACGATGAAACTTAAGTATATTATAAGTGTTAAAATATAATAAACAAAATAAATTATCTTGAACCTCTCTTCCAAATTTAGAAGGACTTGAATAATTAGTACCTTAATTAATTCATGAATCTCCAAACTTAATAGAGCTTTTTTGGAACAGATGTGGTTCAATCAATTCATCATCGTACACCATTAAAATCAGTCATTACTAGCTAATTCACTTGTTTGGTGGCTAATTATTAAAACGTTGATGTATACTACATCACCTTATTAATTTATATATATATATATATATATATATATATATATATATATATATATATATATATATATGTATGTATAGGTACACGTGTGTCATCTTAATTGTTTTCTTTTTTTAGTAAAATAATATCACAATTTTAGGTGATGTATCCTTTTCACAATACTCGAAAGACGTGGGTATGCATTTAACTTAACGTCAACTTAATCTTATGTATTTTAAAATAATACAATTATAGTATATGACAAACCACAATTCTTCTTAGTTATAAATGTTATAAATTAATTATCACCTCTTCAAATAGCCAAAATAATAGAAAAATTATTATAAGACCAACTCAATAACAACTATATAGTAGAAGGCAGGCACGTTGGCATCATCCGTTTTATTAATTTAACTTAGCCTTCACATCAATATAATAAAAAGTATTCTAATTACTTTCTATGTCACGTAGTCACGTTTATTTTTTAACTTTCCACTACATTTGATTCCATAATTTCTTTTTTTTTTTTTTTGTAAAATGGTAAATATAAATATTTTTTGTAACTAAATTTTAATCCAAATTTTTCTATTTCATTAAACTCAGGCATTATCCTCTCTTTTTAAAATTTATTTAATAAAAAAAGCATTGATTTTGAGTTACTTACAAATACGTTAGTTAATCATTTCCAACACAAGGGTTACAAATTTAAAATTTATATTTTATAAGATATTCTTATTGAAAGATGCTCACATAATTTGAAATTTAAAATCTCGAAGTGTAGAAAAAACGTACTTTTTAGTTTTAAAATTTGAAATATAAAGTTTGAGTTACATTTGCTTTAGAAATGATCTTACCAATTAAATATAAGAAGATATTTAAAAATTCTCTTATCTTTCATAATATTTTTTAATTGTTCCTTATATTATTTGTTTTCACCTTGATTAATTTTTTTATGACAAATATAAATGACTTTAATTTTTTCTCTCATGAAAATTGAAGAATTGAAAAGTTGATTTCAAAATTAAAACTCTACTACTACTATTATTATTAATATTTCTTCGTATATTAATTATTTAAAACTAATTGAAAAATACCACAATTAAAGATAATTTTAGTATTTATTATTAAATTAATAACTTTCTTAACAATAATAAGAAAGATTTGGTTATAAACGTCAATGCTAGAAGCAGTTGATAAAACACTCAACCAAACAAAGTTAGTAAAAAATGTTATTTAAAGCATAAAAAAGTCAACATTAATATTAACAGAGACTTTTGTTGAGAATATATTAATTGTGTTTGGTAGAGGTGTTTGGGACATAAAGGCTTATGTGGAAGAGTTGATTATTAGAGAATATGCTACCAAGATCAACATTAAAATCACCATTTTAAAGAAAATATAAACTAATGCCTTTATGTAACTAGTTACTTAAAAAAGTAAAAACAGAAAGTATCATTAAAATAAAAATATATGTTTAATATTTAAAATCATGAGAGAATATGTAGTTAAATTTATTTTATTTTAAATATTCAGTTTCCTCTTCGTGAAATTCTCCGGAACTATAATGAAATTTCATTTCGAAGTTTCTTTCTTTTGGCATGAAATAGGGACTGCTGAAAAATTGTTTCAATATTGGGCTCACCCCAGATGGCCCATATATTCGTTGGGTTGATTGGATCACGTTCGGGCCTCCATTAGGGGTTTTTACTTTTTTCTATTAAATTTTTTTATTAATTATAACATTTTTTCTCATTTGTATTTGAAATATATTAATCACTTATTCAGAATTTTTAGTTGTAAAATTTATTTATGCTGACGTGATTTGTAAAATACTTTCAAAATTATTTTATTTGGATTTTTTTTACAAATTATATGGGTTTCTCGAAGTTTAAACGGTGTAATTAAGTTGTACAAAGACTTTTCTCAACTTCCAGAATTTTTTTACTTGATTTTAACGTGATAATTCACATGATATTAGAGTTAAGTGGCTATATACTGTTAAGACTAACATGGAAGCCAATAAAACACTTAAGGTATTTGGTATACAGATGTATAAAAATCTATATTATATTAAGAGTTGATACAAGAAAAACTGTAAATAAATACACTTCTCTGATAATAAATAATATATTACAAAATATAAAATAATAATACAATTTTATTAAATATTTAATATTGTAACTAAAATTAAAATAGCTTTTCTAATAAAATTAAAAAATATTTTTGATAAGAATCCTTTTTATTTCACTATCAAGATATTAAAAGGTTGAGAAAGATTGTGTGAATTTCCTGTCTCTGCAACTCTATGGTTGAGGTGAGATGAAGAAGATTAGTTTTATGCTGCATGTGATCTTCACGTGTCATTAGTTGGCATTGTTAAAAAAACAGATCATTATACAGCTTTTGTTTTCTTATTATACAACTTGTGTTGTTGCAGTACACAGTTTTATGGAATCCAGGTAGAATCAAACATGTTTCTAAGGATCAAATCTCACTGTTCTAATTTTAGTCTGAAGAGTAATGAAAAAACTGAAAAAATTTATAAAAGTCCCATTTTTATTTATTTATTTTAGTGTTGTTGAGACGGAGGGTATTAATTAAGAAAAATAAACATTTATATGATATATTTTTCTTTACAACAGTGGTGAACTAAGGAGTAGTTTGAATTGAAGGTAAGCTGTTCACAGCACATGCTGAGGTGTTAGACAGAAGAGAATGAAAGAATCTGATCTCACCAATCAACAAAATGCCTAATTAACAATTAATAATGAAATGAAACAATATTCAATAGAAGAAGAACAAAGAAAAAAAAAAATGAAAGTGAAAAAGCCATGACAGATCAGATAATAATGTTGGTCTGCGAGGCCACCACCACCCTCCTGCTCTTTTGCCAACTAAGCTTCCTCAGACAACCCTTTTAAAGCACTCACCTGTGCCAACTGTACCTGCAACAAAAGCTCATATTTTATCATTCAAAAAGAAAAAAACTGACCAAAGAATGATTCACACTTCCAGTGATAACATGTTTTGGCAGTTGTATTCTTATGCAACTGTCTCCCTCACAAACATATAATAAGAATAACAGTAACACAACATGAACTCATGTGTTTAGTACTATAATTTATATATCATAATCAAGTTGTAACTAAAAAAACTCTCATTTATCAGTAACATATGATGCTATGATGTGACATACCTGTATGAGGAATGATAGAGGATGGTTTGGAAATGATGGTGAAAGGGGCCCAGGGTGCCGTTGGATAAAAGTTGTGAGCTGGTAGGCCTATGGTCTCCGTTGGATGATGATACTGATAGAGAGGGTACACTGGCATTACTGTGTTGCCACCCACAATACCCTGCCTAGGGTACACATGGGACAACTGCTGGTAGGCCCCACCATTGCCATAGCTCAGTTTCTGTCCACAAAAAGTGCATATTATTAGTAAACTATTGGTGTTACTAGTTACATACAATACTAATTATTCAGAAAAAAACACTATTTTTTACTTGATCCCTAATGAAGAAATTCAGAACTGATGAACCAATGCTGACAAGTTACAATTTTCATTACCTGGTTGTAATTGTAGTTTATGTCCGTGAGAATGTACGTTGGAGGGTACCTGAATGAAGAGATGGAAGATAAAAAGTATGTTACTTGATTGGAGAAAAAGTTTGACTTGATGATGGGTAGAGGAAAAAGCACATGACATACCCATAGAAAGGAAGAGGGTGACTGTGGAAGGGTATAGCAGTTGTCCTCAGTGGCTGATAATATGGCTGCACGTGATTCCCTGCTGCATTGTTCTTCACCACTCCACTGTTCGAACCTCCTGCCAGTGGCATCTCAACGTTAGACCCCCATGATGTTCATAATCACCAAAAGGCCACTCATTCAGATTCATCAATCACTCACTCATTCAAGAAAAATTTGCAGTAAAACAAATTATTTTCCACATAAACTGATAATGTTACATTGAATACACATAAATTGTTCTTGCATTATTATAGAATAAGATGCATTTGTGTACCTTGCGGCTGTGGTGGAGGAGGTGAAGCAGTGGAAGAAGACCTTGGACGACGAGCACCTAAGAAAGCAAGATTGCAGTTGGCGCGACGGCCATTGATGACAAGAGTTGCTGAGTCCTCGCAAGCCTTCTTGGCAGCCTCAGCCTCTTTGAAAGTCACCTTTTTTCACCACAAAAATCAAAACATAAACTGATTAATTGATTCCCAGATAGATTCATTCAACCAATATATAAACGATGAATGAATTAAAGTTGTTGGCATTACTATACTTACAAAGCCATAGCCTTTGGATTTGCCAGTAACCTTATCAGAAATGATGACAGCTTCAAGGATCTCACCATACTTTTCAAAATGGTCCCTCAGGGCATCCTTGGGAGTCTCCCATGCCAGGCCCCCAACAAAAACCTTGGTCAGAGTGGTGTCCCCAAATTCTCCAACGTTGTTGCTTTTGACACTGGTGTTGGTGGTCATGGTGGTGACAGACAAGACACTGCTACTATTGTTTGAGTGAGATCTTTGTTTGTAGAGAAGAAGAAGAAGAAGGGTTTTTTAGGTAGGTGTAGGTGAAGGTGAGTTGAGTAGACGTTAAGTTTGATGAAGAGAATTTGGAGGAAGGTGAGGAGTTAATTTTATAGAGAAGAGTGAAATAAAAAAGTGAAGAGAGAGAGAGAGAGAGGCATGCATGACAGAAAGAACAGATAGACTATGATGAGGCATTAGACCGTCATCAACGTGACTGATCACACCAATCACTCAAATCTCTCTTCTCATGTTTTTTCTCTCTCTCTCTATTTCTCACCATTCACTGTACCTTAGCTGGATTTCGAATATGCTTAACACTAATCTTAATTAACATTTATTAACATACAAAATCCACTCTGCAACTAGGACAAATTATTACAAGAAAACTGTTACCATTATTTGGTATAGCTGAAAGATTTTACTGTTAACTCTCCATTAACAAGTTGTGTGTGAATGCTGTAAAAATACGAACTTCCTGAGATTAACCTTAAGGTAATAGAAGGGTAAGCGTTAATCACTCAGTGATTGTGAAAGGAGGAAGAAAGTTAGAGAAAAATATAAGGGGTCCACAAGAATTCAGTGTAAAATAGGAAACTGTGTACATCAGTTTTTATTTTTGTGGTTTCTTGTTACAATAACAATCAATAACGACAGAACTCAAAAAACAACAGAAAACTAAAAAAAACAGATAAACATGAGATTAGAAGGAGAATGTTGTTGCAGAATTAACGGCGTTGTGTGTGAGAATGACGTGAAAAACAACTAACGATGGAATCATTGGTGTCTGTCTGGCTTTGATTCCCAGGAATAAGATGACGCAGAAGAAGCACAACTGAAACGTGATACACATACCGTGGCCAGCTATTGTCATTTACAAATCTCAATCTCAAATAATCACTTAACTGTTTTTTTTTTTTATATAAATTAACATCAAATATTAATATTAATATTAATAACATAATTATACAAACCACACTCATCAATCATGTACCCAAGTAGAGTTAAAGTATCACAATATGGATCAAGTCTTCTTCTTTTGGCACAATCTGCACTTGGTCCGTCAAAAATCAATTTTTTAATCTAAAATTTGAGTATCTTATACAAAATGATAATATAATGTAAGTATAATAATTATAAAAAAATTAAAATTTTATTTTTTACTATAAATAAATAAAAAAATACCATAAAAAATACATTAAATGGACCATAAAATAACGTTTAATTGTACATATCAATGATATTGATAAAATAATAAATAAAAATATTTAATTCTATACAACGCATAAACTGTATTACATAATAATAAAATATTAAAAAAATTATTTTTTCATAGGTATGCCACGGATATTAATTTTGATTTTAGTAATGTTTCATAAGTTTCACATTACATATATCATAAATTATTCTTGTCAATATAAGTGAATCTCCGTATCCAGGTCAAAAGTTTAAGGTCAGATCTTATAAATTTGTTTCATTGAAGAAAAGTTGTCTTGCTAATTAGATTAAGGTTCTGTTTCTTTAATTATTTTTAATAGTTTCTTTCTTCTCTAAATAAGTTGTGTCAAATAAAAAGATTTGTTAATGTGTAAATAATAGTTTTTAAACAAGTTCATTTTAGGAATTTATTTTTCTCTCTCCTTTTTTTCCCAATGATTGAGAAAATAGGATGGGTGAGTTCCAAGACCATAACGTAGGAAAAATAAATAATTTTAAAGAAACACGAAAAAGTAAGATTCATTTCACAGGGGAGAGTTGTTGGACTATCTGGAAGCCTCTTTTTTACCGAGGTTTTCTTATACACCCTCGTATTTTCCTTGTCAAGCTTAGAAAGAAAATTCTTACTTTATTTTAAAAGAATATTTTTTGATTATGTAATTTAAAAATTAATATTTCATAAAAAAATTTTATTTTACATTTTATAATTTAAAATTATTTTTATTTTTAAATTGTATAATTTTAGAAATTTTTTTTGCTTCTTTTACTTTTAAATTGTATAATTCAAAACACAATTTAGAAATACTTTTTACAATAAAAAACTTATAAATTGTAAATTTAGAGTCATTATTTACTTTGAAACTACATAATATAAAACACTTTATGTGAATGCAGAAAGAAGTGACCTCTTTTTACTTCGCCACTCACCACCCAATTTGGACTGCTTCTTCCTGCACCTCCATATCATCTTCCTGCACCTCCATAATTTTCAAAATTCCAATAATAGACATGAGGAAATTACAAATTTAACCCTGTTGCTATAAAAGAAGGTTTTCCATGGAAGGGGTGCGGTGCATTTCTGAACATTGGTGGAAGGTATCGCAGTGGTGGTGGGAGGTTCCTACAGTGTTGGAGTGGAGGGTTGAAGACACTTTGGGTGGCCGTCGGTGGTTGTGGGTGGCTGAAAAACAACCACCGTCGTCTTCGTCGAAGTATCTGATATTCATTTTTTCTGATTTTCACGGATTGTAGAAACCGTAGAAGTTTAGTATTTACGAATTCTGTAAGCCGTAAGTTTAAAATCAATATTTATGCCTCTTACGGATTACACAAACCGTAGTTATTT
>Ga0209489_100281_pt1 | contig 88515 bp, 32 predicted proteins | sample SiratrowhiteBW_FD_187527 | JGI IMG/M metagenome (GOLD analysis project Ga0209489, IMG submission 187527) | Root nodule microbial communities of legume samples collected from California, USA - Siratro white BW (SPAdes) (version 2) | ecosystem: Host-associated > Plants > Roots > Nodule | place...
ATTATTATTAGTATTATATTTTTTCAAATTATTAATGTTGTTTTTAATATTTTTAAAGTTTTTAATATTATTAATATTTATACACAAAATATTATAAATGTTATTGATAACATTATTATTTTTATTATTTATATTAACATTATTATTATATGCTTTTTAATATATGGAATATTATTAATACTTCTATTCATATTATTTATATTTACATTAATAATATTTTTAATATTACTATATTATTATGAACATTATTTATATTTATATGAAAAATAGTTTTAATATTATTAATATTTTTTATATTATTTTCAATTATATTAAAAATATATTTGTGATATTATTATTAAAAATTACTATTATTATTATTATTATAATAGTTAATAATAATATTATGAATAATGTTATTACTATTAATGTTAACATTAATATTCTTATTTCTTATATTATTATTATTAATGTTATTTTTATTATTTGTATTAATATTATTAATAATATTAGTATTTTAAATTTTATTAATTTATTATTGTTATTATGAATCTTATTAATATTGTTTTTATCAATATTATTATTGATATTATTTATATTATTCTTAATATTATTATTGTCGTTTTTAATAAAAATAATGATAATAATAATAATAATATTATTATTATTATTAATGTTATTAATAATATTAACAATTATAATCATAAATATAATTATAATAAGAATAATAATAATCATAATATTATCATTAATATTATCATTTAGATTGTCTGACACAGTGGTCAAAGACTGTCTTTAATATTTAAAGATCTTGGATTTTAAAAAAGATGATTTTTTTTACTTATGTCTATGACCAAATTAAATAGATATTATAATATATTTTTAGAAATATAGTCGAATAATATGTATTTATACTGCAGACAAAAGACTTTCCTTGTTTTAAGCATTTAAAAATATAAACTATATATAAAAAATATTTAATATACTTTCGTATGATTTCTAATAAAAAAATTGTAGTTATTACTCAATGTCATAGCCATTTATAGAAAATATTTAACAGAGAACTCAAAATCACATAAGCTGTCACCAAACTAATTATTGTGTTTCTTGTTATTTTGAGTAGCAGTGTCATTCAACAAAGAAAAAGGTGGACAATCATACCTCTTCCAGCTTTGATATTCTCTAAAGTTTAATGTGTAGAGAAGAAAAAAGAAAACCCTAATTACACAACAAATCTCTACTTAAGAATCGAATCATTAGATTAGATGCTTCCTAATGACATAGTTGCAATTTCAATTTCAATTTGTCTCGATTAGGGGGGCACGTGTGTGTATTTTAATGCTAATAATGATTCTTTACAATAATTAAAAAGAAAAAGTCAATTTAGGGCTTAGAACTAGCAAAGCATCATCATTAGTTAATTATGGCAGACAGCAGAACGTGGAAACTTTTTAATGTCGATCTTCTTGTCCACTTCAAAGTTAAAAAAAACTACTGTTGTAGCAGTGTTTTTGTTTAGACATTAACAAATGTTAATTGCAAATAAAATTACGATTAAATTTTAATCACAAATTTACATTGAAATTATAACTTTAGACCTAACTTTATAGAATTATACTTTTCTTAATGCTATAACGTTTTCCAATTTGGGTTAAAATTTTATTCAATGTAATTATTTCTTGTTGGCTTTATTTGTTATATCACGTGTATACAGTGATTGCATTTAATTTGCATACACGTTGGCAATTATATATACATTATAGTAGAAAATTATTTGAAAATTTTAGGCGTTTGACATAACTATTGATAAAGATATACCAGAAATAATGAGTATACGAATTTAAATTAACACAGCGGGTCTCATTTTCTCTTTCCTTTTTTTTTTTTCCATTTTCTTACCCATTCGCTCTCCAATCGTCGATTGAGCTTTCCAAAATTTTGTTAAAGACCTACTTCTATTATAATATACATAACAATTTATAATACACTAAAAAAAAAACTCAATTAACATTTAGTTACTCACAAATTTTGGGTATTTGAATTCAGGACCACTCAACATTTTAAAAGAATTCTTAACCATCTAACTAAAATAATTTTTCTATTATGTTACGATAATTATCATATTTATTATTTAATTACAATAATTATTAATATTATTATTAATATTAATATTTTTATTATTATTATTCCAAGCTTTTGCTAATGTCACAATTTATAGTTCTTTCCTAATTTTCATATCTGAAAATATGTTTGTTATTTTGACGTTGTCCTTGTTTGATAATGAGGAAAATTCTATATTGTCCAATCTTATTTTTGGCTCCTCTTGTTCACAAATTTTTTTCTTATAAAAATCTCTTATTTCTTTTTAACAATATTTGGTTATATGCACTATTTTTTCCTAATTTTAATTCCTTTTACATAATTTATTGTCTCCCTCCATTTTATTATTTGATGAAAAAAATTTATGTTCAAATCTTCTAATTATATTCATTGTATTTTAGATTTTTGTTTCTTTATAACTTATTGTCTTAAATTTATTCTCTCTAATTTATAAACAGTCTTCTTCTCTCTACCCTTTCATCTATGGTTAAACTATCCTTATCATCTTTTTGGTCCAATTTACTTATTTTTTGAATAAACTCTTTTAATTAGACTGGTATCTCTAATGTCTCCCTACTCCAAATCTTTAGGTTCTTTTAGGCTTTTTAATTTCTCCTTTAAAATTAATATTTTACTCCCTTATACTCATACTACTATTCCACCACTCCTTCACTTTCTCCCCTAATTTATTGTTTAACATCCATATATTTAGGGTTCTAAATGGCTTAGGTCTCTAATCTTCAAAATAAGCGCACAGTGGTTTTACATAGTTTTGTCTAAAATGTACCTCCTGCTCTTTTTGACCACCACACATTTATTCATTCCTATGCTAGGAGTATTTTGTATATTCTACTCTTAGATATCCCATTTGTTCTATACTAGTTGTATTTTCATCCTATTATTAGGATGTCTACAAGTTCCAGCTTTGTATGAAAGCATTAAATTCAAGTATCTCCCTTCCTACCCTAGTAATTTGGATTATTCCCTTCTTTCTCCAAGCACTCTAATTGCATTAAAATATCTTATATTTTATTTGTATCCTCCCTCCTTTTTTTATTATATCTACCCCCTAAATCCTCTACTTCTAAATTATGCATGATAAATAGACATTTACTGCAGTTACTCAGTGTTTCTCCACTCCCCTCTTTCCTTTTGTCATTATGAAACCTCTATGACTACTATGTCTTACCTTTGTTGACCATTTTATGTTCATATGCTTAAGATTCTCGCTATCTCATTATCAACACTATTGTAAGCCCATCTACATTGTTATATCCCCAAATCGAGTAACACAATTCCTTACTTACTACTTCTAATTTGGTTTCTTGAATGTATAACATTGTTGATCCTTCGTCTCCTATAATTTCTCTTAAGTATCTTTGTTTAATCGAGTTCCCCATAGCCCTTATATTCATAGTTTGGTGTGAACCCATCTGTTAGGATTCAAGAACGAACTAGTCTAGGGTAGGAACTTAAATTTATTGAAACGTAGGGTTTCAAGTAAAATAGGTGATAGGGATAAGTAGCACCACTTCTATGGAAGAAGATAAGTCACTTATGGGGAAAAGGAGAGCTAGAAGCATACGTGGAGTGAGAACTCAAAATTGAACATTTGTTTTCCTGTTAAAATTACACTGAGGAGCAGAAAGTTAGGATGACAGCAACTGAATTTTCTGATTAAGCACTCATTTGGTGGAACAAGTATCAAAAGGAGAGACGAAGAAATGAAGAACCAACGGTAAACACTTGGGATGAGATGAGAAGTATCATGAGGAAAAGATATGTTCCAGCTAGTTACAATAGAGATTTGCAGCTTAAACTCCAAAAATTAACTCAAGGCAATAGGAGTGTTGAAGAGTCTTTTCCCTATAAATGGCTTATCTTCTTCCATAGAAGTGGTGCTACTTATCCTTATCACCTATTTTACTTGAAATCCTACGTTTTAATAAATTTAAGTTCCTACCCTAAACTGGTCCGGTCTTGAATCCCAATAGACAGGTTCATATCTTTATTATACTGTTCATTTATTACAGTCTCATTTCCCTTCACCTTTATTGTTTTTCTATATGTCTCTTTCCTCCATTTTTGTTAATTTATGTGTTATATGTCTCTCTTCCTCTAAATAAGTGATCTCCAACTCTTTGCTCAGGTTCCATAGTCTATTTGCTCCAATATGATTGTTTCTAAGCCAGAAAATGTTATTGCAAAGTCGGTTACAGAATTGCAAAGAGAATGAAATTTTGATTGTCTCTATTGTGATTTATGTATATCTGATTGTTGTGTCATCTTATTGTTGTACCTCCTTTATCTTGGTTGACTCCCCAGATTGAATGATCTTCCTTTGACATTTCCTCTAAGGGTGAGCTTTGTCTTCTTTATGAGTTTCATGTATGATTTTATGATTTCTTCTTGTGCAATAGTTCGACCTCTGTCATGACTTTTTCTCCTTTCAATACATGAGAGATTTGATTCCTCTCCTTAGGTTACATTTAATCTTCGGTGTGTCCTTCATTCTTAGAACCCTATTGAATTTTTGCTTCATGTCACAGATTTATCACATTTTTCTCCTCGCCCTTGGTCCAAAAAAAAAAACATTTTTGTTTTGACCTAATTTTTTGATCCGCCCTAAGTTTGGACTTTTTGTCCATTGTATATCCTCCACATTGTATTGAATCGTTGCCACTTCTTCATTGCTTTGTACTTCGAGATCCCTTTTTTCCGATATCATATTTTGACACTTTTTCGTAGTTATCATTTCTCTACATTACATATTCACCTTCTCCCTACTCTTTTTATTTCTTTCTATTTTTAGGATACATTCCCTACAAATTGATTTTCCCTCCAGTGTCTCCCTCTCATTTCCACTGTTATTGACATTTGTCTCCACGACTATCTTCTTTAGTGACTCTATTGTTATGTCTATCGTTGCCCCCATTTTGCATCACACTTGTTGGAGGATAAACTTACCACATCATTGAGTTCCGTATATCTCTTATTTGAGGATGCATTAGATGATGAGTCTTTAACATTCATCCTCCCCCTTCTTCCACGTTTGCATATCAAAGATTTCATCACACCCAGTTCTTCTTCTAAGGTGATTTGATAAATGACTCTCTTGATTTTCATTTTCTTGATAATCTTTGGATCTGAACCAAAAGGGTGTTGGACACACAATCAAGCATACTTTAACTCTTCCAAGTCTTCCATTGCCTTATCAATTGTAATTAGAGTTCCAAATGTTGTTATTACCGTCTCAAAGCAATCCCAAGCCCACATTGACAAATGAATACCTATACGTCTTACCAATTTCCTAACATCGAATGTTTAGACCACGAGATTATGAATTTGAATATGCTTTTAAACCATTCTTGGTTTTCCTCGATAATGTTACTTACATTTACTCCATCTTACCCTATGAGTAGCATGACATTATCTCTAAGATATGGGCTCTTGTGAAACACAATCCTCCTAATATGAAGCTCTCTCTGACAACTTACTTGATAGTACTATTGCGCATTTTGCCTATGTAGCTTCTTTGGAGTCATTCTTTCTCGTACCCCATCGCTTATATTTCTATACCTTTCCAACTTTCGTGGGTGAATTTATTATTTACTTGTTCTATTAGTACTTCAACATATCATTGTCCTTAATTTCTATTCTCCATACTTTAGTACTCTTCTCTGCAATTGTGTAACCTTTTTTCTTCTCTCCATGTTGATCCTCTTATTTGGATTTTTTATTTCCTCGTATCTTTTATATTTGATACGTTCACATGTAGTTTCAGATTTCCTATTTGGATGATATCTATTGTTTATCAACCATTTTTGCATTTTTCATTCCAATAAATCTTATAAAACTGAATCTTTTACCTCTCCATTAAGATTTTTTTATATAAACACATCTTGAACTTTCTTCCGTTTCTAAAAAATTTTCACATGTGATATACTTGATTACAAAATGGGAACTCTATGTGTTTGTATTCAACGTGATTGATTATGAGATTTTTTTTTCTCTTTTTTCTCACATTTTATTCTCTTTTCTCTCATTAAATATTTAAAGTTAACTATTTTTTAATATGTTAAAAATTTAATTTTTAAATAAGTTTAATTACTTTATATATATATATATATATATATATATATATAATAAAAATTAAATTACTAAATCTGAACAAAGAATTTAAAATGTCAAACGTACGTTTCAATAATTTATTTAAACAAAATATTTAAAATGTAAAAATTTAAAATGAAATTAAAGCAATTCAAATTTATAACATTTCAAAGTTTGAAGTTCGCGGTGGAAACACGAGATTAAGCTAATTCAATTTATTTAACATTTAAAGAAAGATCCAAAGCAATTTTCACTAACTTTACAGAACATTTCGAATTTTAAAATGGACAGATGGCTACATAAAGCAATGCTAAAGAATGGCAGGAAATCATTTTAGTACCAACCAGGCCACACCAGAGTAGTGTCGGCAATGTACAATCTTTTTTTACTTTTACATTCTGTGGAAAACATTTATTGATTACTTATAAATAATCATAAACCATGATCCTAGAGTTATAGGTACACAATAACTTTAAAGCCCGACCATACTTTTTCCCTCATTGTGAAACTATTCAAGGACACACATGGAACTCTATTCAATCTTCTGGTTATACATTATCAACCAACCTATTTTCCTTCTTTCATTTATTACTTGTTCCCAACAACATAAACTGGAAAACATAATGATCACCCAATTCAAAAAGACAATTTTAGTACCTTCAACGACCTCTAGCACATCTTCAAAGTTTTTCCTGAAGAGAAACTCAATTTATATGTTATTTCCATACAAAATTCTTTTACAAATAATAGATACAAGAAGATAACTAGACAAGAGAAAAATGTTATGTTGTTTTCGTTCTTATTTATAAAGAAAAACGCATTTTTCCCGTTCTCAAATATAAATAAATTTTAACTATTTAACTTTTTTTCCTGTGTGAATTTAATGTATTTAACTTTTTTTGGTTGTGTGAATTTAGTTTTTTTGTCCTTATGAAAAAAGTGTAGTATAATTTTATCAAACAATAAAAAAAAAAAAAAATCTCTTTTTTCAAGTCTTCCCACCAAATCTAGTGTTGGTAGTTGGACTTGGAGGTTAGGGTTAATGCCTTTTGAGCATTGCTTAATATTTTCAAAGCATTGGGAAGAGTAGTAGTAGTAGTTAGTTGGGTTAGCTAAGCATAAGGAATAGTAGTAGTTGGTAGTTAGTTAGATTAGCTAAGTGTCTCAAATGAAAGACATAAAATCTATGGCAAAGATACGACTTTCCGGGAAAATTTAAACTCTTTTATCATAGGCTTACGTAAGCATAAATTTTACTTTTACTTGCTTTAGGGTATAATGATGAATTACCTCCTACAATATAGGAAAATATATGAATCATCTAGCACAGTTTTACGTGCTTGTAATTGTTACTATGTTGACTTCTAGTTATAAAAATAGTACAGCTTAACAATCTTTTGTTAGATAAATAAACCAAATTGAACTATTAAAACTAGACCAAATGAAAAAAAAAAAAAAAAAAAAAGAAACTACTCGAATGTACTTGATATCTTAAATTAGGGTTGTGTGTTTTGGCTGCTTACGTTAAGAGATCTCATGGTAATTGCGTGAAAGTGTTAAAGGTTGTTCCTTCATAAAGTGTCATGTGACTTTATCCCTCCCCGTGAGGCTGAAAACTCAGTTTGTGGAGGGTCCAACATTTTAAGTCCCATCATTTGGGATGTTTGATGGTGGTTAATCTTTAATTTGGATGTTATGTAAAAGCATATATAGGGTCAATTTGAAGGAATCACATATTCTCTTGGTGCTTAGGGTCTTAACAAGATATGATTTTGTGAATAACACTTTTAACAAACATCCCACATGGGGTTTGAAAGGGAGAAGAATGAGTAGTGGGATATTTAGCCAGTGATGGCAAAGTGTCTATGCTATTTTCAAAAGCCTTATTAATGCTTCCATAAACAAATGCATTACTGTTTTTACAGAAATTAACAACATATGAATATAGAAATAAAAAAATGTAATTCTGTACAGGTTTAATAATGATAATGCAAAAATGAAAAAAAAAAAAAAAAAAAAAAAAAAAAAGGAAGCAAAGTTGGTATGGCGGAAATTTTTATAAGAATGAGGACAAAAAAATAACATCCTCTTCTAAAATAGGTATAATAAATATTCTCCGAATTTTTTGTTGTTTTTAAAACATTTTATTTGTTTAGGATAAATTTTATGTAAAACCTATTTTTTTATTTGTATATGATTGAATATTTAGTTTCTCATTTAATTATAGCCTCGCGAAATTTTCAGTTAATAAAATATGTTGAATTTACTTCAATTTAGTTAGATGCTAGTATGAACGATTTCTTCTTTTACGTAAATATATTTTTGGAAACCATTTTCAAATGAAACTTCTCAGAAAACGAAAGCTCATTTACTTTTTTTCTTATAGTTAGTATATTTTTGTTAATAGCTATTTCCATGTATTCTCTCCTGCTTTCCTTTTTGAAGAATTAAAATATATTTAATGTGTTTTGACATTTTGTGCACATTTTTAAGTTAGGGAATAGGAGATAAAAACAAAACACTTTAAGAACTATCAATAAATACAATCATTCAAAATGAAAATAAATGAACCTGATCCTGATATTTTCTTGTGGAAGAACCACACATTTTGTTGTTTGGAATCTCACTTTCTAAACAGAAACACAAACCCTCATGAATTTACACGTTATCTACAAGTTATGGTTGGCTAGTTTTTAAACTTGAAGTGGATGAGGATCCAAAGATGCAGAGAGAAGATTACCCAAATGAGTAGGTGATTTGGGCATTTGAATTAGACGTGTAGCACTAGAATTTTTTGGTGGCAAAGGTGAGAATAATAATTAATATCTTGGCAAAAGTGAAAGGTATATGTAACATAAAAAGAATGAAAGATCTCCAACGTAATATCGAACATCATAGTATGGACGGCTACGATTGATTATGGTTCTGACAATGGACAAGAGAGTGAAACATGAGACGAGACAAAGTAATAGAGGTAGTGGCGCTTTTGGACGTTTATAAACTGCAGGTTGGTTAATGGCCGTTAATAGGCTATCATTTCCTCTTTAACAAACAAAAGTCAAAATGTCTACTTCTTACCATCACCACTTTGCTTTTGGAGCAATAGTTTTTAGAAAAATAATCAAAAGAAGAAACGACAATTATCAAAAAGATTTCTTAATTATGAGAAATGTAAGGACTTGAAATACTAGTGACATCAACAGAGAGTGACATTTATATTAATTAAATTCACAGCACATAATGATAAGTAATTTTAAATATACAAAAAAATTATGTTATGTGAATTATCACAACTTTTTATTGAAGATATATTTAATAAGTAGATATTTATTATTTGAAGTTAAAAAATCACTTGACACAATTATGTGATTAACTAAATAAGAAAAACTAATTTTAATTTATAATAATATCTAAAACTGAATATTGAATCTAGATTCTTTACTGCGTTTTCGGTGTTTGTTTACTGTACATTCAAAAATACATTTGATGTTGATATATATTAAAAAAATTAATATAGAATATCATAATCAGAAGGTACACTAAAACTACAATAAGAAAAACGCAAAAAATAACATATTAATTGTTCATTGCTGCGTAATAAAAAAAGGTCTGACTATATAATAAATGCACCCCTTTACTATATCATTGCTGAGGATTGGTACAAACAAATGAAAGGTTAATAATAGAATTGACAGAATATAATATAATTAAATTTCAAATTATTTTATTTAAAATAATTAAAAATACTATGACGTGATGAATATGAATCCTATCTTACTTGATAGAACAAGAATAGAATTTAAAAACGAACTGTAACTATTTTTTTTAAAAAAAAAAAAGAAATGATAAATAATTTTCAGGAAAAAATAGGTTTTATTACTCAATACGATTTTGAAATGGGTCTCTAAACTTTTTTAATTAAATTTTGAATCATGTAATTTTTTAATTGAGTCCCTATGGTTTATAAAACTGCTATGAATTATCATTTTGTAACGTTTTAAACCGTTAAAAAGAAACAAGTTTTTTTAATTCAAGGATTCAAATTTATAAACTAAAAAACACATATCTAAAAATCTGCAAATAATTGAGAGATGCAGTGAATAATTTAACCTAATAATCACTTTAATATCTTTTGCACACCCACTCATAAGCACTATAATTAACAAAGTGAATAAAACCTTACAAAATCAACTGTGACATTTTAACAGACTGAAACAGATAGATTCAGAAAATAGCCTTTGTACTTATGCGAGGGTTCAACTTCAAGAAATGAACAACATAGATTGAATTACCCATCACTCAGATACTATAATAACAAGTCTCTGTGATTTCTCTTTTATCTGACAACATATAGCTGATATGATTTTTGAATTATCGTCGTTTCTTTCCTTCTGAGTGTTACTGTGACGCCTAGGGCCACAGGAAAAAAAATTCAAAAGAAAAATGATGTTATCAGAATCCAAGTTGATTTTGAAGATAGGGCAGTGAGAAAAGTCCAAAAGGGTGCATGTGCAGCTGCTACCTTGGCGAGTCTTTAAAGTACTCTCAAATCGCTTTCAAAGGGCAAATGGCACATACCTTGGTTTGAGTTAAGCATTGGTAAACACAAACAAACTCACACGCATGCATGCATGCATGTGATGTGCAGCCACTGCATTCTATCAAGAAAGGCTAGCATAGCAGCCATGGATTTGAATCCCTTTGTCTCAGACACTGGTTTTTTCTCTGGTTTTACCTCTCTTTCTTGTTCATTTCTTAGACGATAACCCACAGAAAATTTAAGATAATTCAATAAACTAGTAAATTTATTCTTGAAATGAGCAATTTTGTTACAATAGGAAATGACAACTATGAGGGGTAAATTCTTTTTCTGAATACTTATCACAGCTGCATGTTTAGAATTTCAACTCGAAATTAATATAAAATAATATCATGGTGATGTGACCAATCATGATCAATTTATTTTAAGATAATTGTGTTTTAAAGTTTTTACTCACTGATTAAGAAATATTCAGCTAGTAATATTGATAAAATAATGTTCTTAATTTTTCAACTTTCCTGTATTTCTTTGCATTGTGTTATTTACTCTTAATTATAAGTAGATGTATTGTTGAAAATCATTTGGCCAGTTTTTACTCTAATGGGAAGGGAAAAAATCCATAATAAGACAAAAAAATGTCTTGATGAAAAAATAACTTTACAAGAGCTGAGAGGGTTAATGTTTTTGAAAAAAAAAAATACTAAAAGGACAATTATTTTACAATAGGAAGAGTAAGTAGTTGTTTACAAAGGTAAAAAATTTATTTTAATTATTATATAAAGTGTTAACGGTGTCTATGGGTTTTATAAACAATGGTTGTAATTTTTAAGAACTAACTTTAATTTTACTATAAAAAAAAAAAAAAAAAAAAATAAAAAAAAAAAAAAAAAAAAAAAATATATATATATATATATATAAACCAAACAGACGATATGACTTTTTGTGGCGGCTGACAAAGCACTTTGGAATATTTGTTACTCTTGTCCTAATTCATGTGAGAACTGTTTGAGTCATAGCATTCTTTTCGTTAAATTTTTAAAGGTTGAGAATAATGGAACAATTCCTAGAGACTTGCACAATGCTTGCTTACTAAAAAAACACATTTGTTTACTATTTGAACTGATAAATCTAATGATAATAACGTACTGGAACGCAATTAGAGTAACAAAGTAGTAAATTAAAGAAAATGATTGAAATTATTTTTTACTTTTTATCGAATCAAGAGAAAACAAAAAAAAAAATATTTATGATTTTTCTAATGAAATGTGATTATTGTGAGTAGACTTCACCAAATCTCATCCTTTATTATAAATACACTTGAATATTGAAATTAAATTTTAATATTAACATTGATCATAAAAAAAAAAAAATCAAAACCTTAATCTTAAGAGAAAGTCATGTAAGTTTCTTTCGCAAGCTTCAATCCAATTATTAATTTGACAAAATAATTTGCCTTAACTTTATGACCACGAGATGACAAACAAATTAATACTTCTTTTTTTAATTAATGACTATTTTCTAGTCACATCGAATTCAATTTCAATCCGATATCCAACAATGAACATGGAATATACAAATAAAATACTAATATTAAAGAAATAGAACATAGAAAAAGGAATATATTATTCAAATTCTAGAAGAGAGTTTGGCACATTTAATCACAGAAAAGGCGAGTGAAGCTTCTCATTCCCCTTGTGAACCTAAAATACATGGAGAAACGAGAAGATGAATAATGAAGTCGAGTAGTATAGTACCCTTCTTCAATGCAATAATCTAGCACGAGAGATCTCTAGAGGTCATTTTCGCTTAGATGAATTTCAAAAGAGAGAAGTGGTTCTCGCGGTGACGCTTTTGACCCAACAAAAATATGTTTTAAGTGACTTCAAACATTTTTTGTTCAATTATCTCACTAAAGCTAGAAAACGTTAGATGAAACTTATCAAATGATTAGTTAAGTTTAGTTCCTGATTACTTAGAAGCTAAAACGAGAAAATATAAAATAATGCATTTATTATGCCTCTATTTATTAATTATCACCTATATGCCACTTTATGTATGTTTAAAGTGTTTAATGATTAACCCAAAATAAAGATATTAGCCAGTATGAACTCTTTGGATATCCTCTAATATTAAAATCCGTCATTGAGGATGTTTATCATTTTCCTAAAATAATAACATTTCTGATTGTATAACCAGGGTCTATTTGATGGTTATAATGAAATAAAATATAAGAATATGATCAACTTTCATCATATCTAATATTTGGTGCATGTCTAATAATATTATTTTGTTATCTTGCTTTGTATTTGATAATTAATTAAATAAATAATAATGATTGACAATGGTAAAGACATAATAACACTATTAGTGCTATTACTGTAGGACATCAATAATAGTAATAATGTCAATTACAACATAACAGTAATAAAAGGAATTACACTAATGATACTAATGAGGTAGTAATAATAATATTATAATAATATAATAGGACTAAAATTATTTTATCTTTATTTTGTCTCTTATTTTCTAGCTCCAGTAATTTTCTCGTGTCTAATTTATTGTGTATCCAATAATTTTTTGTCACTTGAATTAAAATCTGTCAGTTTCGATTAATACTAAATGTGTTATATTAATTGAGATGGCCAAAATTATTATAGAGAGAGGATGAGAGATATGATGAATGAGGACAAAGTGGTTTTAATCCACTATTGTAATCATAATAATAATAATAAATACAATGAGTAAATATTCAAATTTATTTTTAGATATAAGTGTGCTGATAAGTCTTTTATTAAAATTTTATAGTAAATTGACCCTTAAAAAATTATTTGCTTGCCTATAAGTTTTTTTATGAATATTTTGATATGCAAAGAAAATCTTTTTTATATTTTATATATAAAAACTTCTTTGCAACTATAAGAATTTTTTTAAGAACCCATTTATATAAAAATATAAATTAAGACCATGGTAACATTAACGTTAGACAGTGGTAGTGATAAGTTGTGATGGTAAAAACAATAATAATAAATAAAGTAGCAGTGATGAGAAGGAGGGAGAAAAACAAATATAAATTAACTCTTATTATTTATAACTATCAAGTAAGCAAAGATTTAAATCCCGAGGATGTCTTATCATATCTAAAACCTGTTGCGTGTGTCAAAATATGAGCTTCCCTAATGCGTATTAGGATGCTCTGAAGGGATAATTAAGTGATAGATTGTTATAAACATTCTTCAGTTTGACCTAGTTTTTCTAAATTATGTGAAGGGTCCATGACAATGGTGAGTGATATATGTGTGGTTTGAAAATGAATGAAATATTCTTGAAGATATTTTATCACGTCTACCTAAGCTTCAGGGAAAGATTGGTTCTATGCTTTTATGGAGGGATAAGGATAAGGCAATATGGTCTCTAGCACAAGATGGTAACTGAATCTTTAGGGAAGCCAAGACATTTTTTCATCAGGATTAACCTTCCGTGAATAAGGGTCTCCCTGTAATGCATTTCTCCATCTAGGTATTTCATCCTATGGCGTGTCTATTTTGAGAGGGACTACGTTTAAAGGAAGAGTTTAAGGTCAGTAAGTATTTTGGTTTTTCTAATCATCCTTCTAAAGTTGAGGGGATTATTAATCAAGTAAATTTACTTGCTCTTCGTTTTGATTTTGTCAGAGGCAATACAAGTAGAGTTGTTAGGGGTTATCCTGGTCATATTACTAGTTCTGGTATTTTTCATGATGGTGTTGGAGACTTCATAAGTGGTCTTGTTCCTACATTGCCATTAATACTGTGTTTCCAGCAGAACTTCTGCAAGTCATGATGGCTATTGAACAGGCTTCACAAAGAGGATGGAATAAATTATGGGTGAAAACTTACTCCAAGTTGGTTCTTACTTTAAGCAAATCTTGATCTTAGTTTTGTTGGCTTTTCTATTTCCCATAATTTATTAGGGATAATTTTATGAGGAATAGGTTATATTACCTAAATTCAGATTTTCTTGATGGTTTATCTGAGAAGAATTTTAGCTTAAGTCTAAAAATTAATTTAGTAGTGTCTTTGATTTTTAAGAATTAAAATTATAATGTAGTGATTAGGGGAAGGAAACATATGTGAAGTCTAATATCCATTGTTGAACACGGCAAATTGTTGCTAACACAGCCAATGCGCTTGTAGATTCATTCTACCTCCTACTTCTACTCCTATATCCCTATTCCCTGTTCCCTATTCCCTATTCCCTATTCTAAAATCAATCAATATCCGTTATTGTTTTCCATCACCCATCAAAAAAACTGAATTGGTTCCTTCTGTTATCAATGAACAAATAATAATAATATTAATACGAATATCGAACAAATTCTTTAATTTAGTTTCACAACTACCCCACAATCACAAAAACTGATAAGATGCCTTTGCTCACCTTTACGTAACCATAGCGGTGAATAGCAACATTTCGGGGGAAAATATGGAAAAAAGATACACCAAGCATTTATTATTAGTAACGTGAGAATTGCAGAGTCTGAAGACGAGGGTCAAGCTTCAAACAGGGCATCACCACCGCTATACCATTATTGCTCACCTCTTCCAACAATTCAAACTCTCAATTTACTTTGTATAAACAATTTCTAAGACATTATTTAAGCTTAATCTACACCGTCTCATGCTTAAATTCTTCTGAAATAGTTATGTTAAATATCTCAAAAGAAAAATGTTTGTATTTTATAACAATTATATCTAATTTGAGTAAAATTATCTTTAGTAAATAATCTTATCTCAAAATTATCACTGCCATTTAATTCTTTTACACAAAATAAAAACAATAATAAGTGTTCTGTTCACCGGACAATTTTACTATAATAATTTCATTCTTTCAATGAATGCACTGTCTTTATTTATTACAAATATGATGTAACTTATCTAGAATTAAATTAAAATAAATAATTGCTATTTTTTCAATAAAAAACAGTTGTCATTTAGAGGAAAAACTATATGCAACAACCTACTTAAAAAAAAAAAGTATTGAAAATATTGACTTCAATAGAAGTTTTTTCCATTTTTGACTTTCACAAAATTGAGCTTCAGGATTGAGTATGTGATTGAAAAATGATACCTGTGAAGTAGAAGAAAGTGAAAAATGTTAGAATTAGTGTAAGGAGCGAGTAGGTGTAGTCTTACATGAAAAAGGGGGGCGTTGGAAACGGTCTTGCGTTGCATGTTGTTGATATGTTTGTCTTACGTAGGGGCTGCAACCATGGAAGAAGAAAGTTAAGAAAGTTTTGGAGAAAAGGAAAAGACTCTGCGAGAGACTTCAAGAGACTGATGGATTGACCATGTCTTGTCCCATCACTATCACACTTTGCCAATGGTTATCATTACATCTAAGATATTCAAAACCCTTCATTAATAAGTAACATCTCTACCCTATAATAATATATAACCCACTTCCTTCACACTCTCTTCAAACTACTAGTTGATATGATATGCTACTTGTACTATGCCATCATAATAATGAGAAGAGAAGCATTTATCCGATGGGTAGGTTAGGCCTTTCAACGTGGGAGTGGTCACTCTCTTCAATGGACTCTTCGAACCATTCCATTCAATTCCAGCTGAGCTTTTCGCATAAAATCACATGCATGCTGTCACCCTTCCAATAATTCTTCCTTTTCCCTCCACAAATCTTCCTCCTCTTTAACCATATTCGTTACACTTCACAATGCCTCACGCAGTTCATTTTATCATTTAAAAAATATAACGTACTAACCTCAGATTTAGTTGTGTGTGTATATATAATCAACTCTTGTGTAAAGAGAAAAAAATAATGAGGTCACTCAACTAATATTTTTATTCAAAGCTATGTAAGTACTTTTTACGAAATTGAATACAAAAAGTTACATAATTTAATACATGAATTGGTAACGAAAATATTGTTGCTTTCGAAGTCAAAATATTTATTACAGTCTTCGAAATGTTACTGCATTCAAAAGTTCAGGTAAAAAAATAATTATTTATAAACTTATAGACACAGTAACATCCCACAATTCAAAAAAACGAAACTGTGACAAGATATTGGATTGAATAATTTTTAGATTTCTTGTATATAACTTATTTTATTATCCAATAATTTTGTATGAGTTTTTTTTATATTATATTGTTCTGCGTATCAGATCATTTCAGGTGTTGAATAATAATTAGTTTAAATCATCTATATGTGATGTCATAGGATGCAAAATGTACTGGTGATTATAATAAAATTATTAATAAACTAAAAAATCTGAAAGTATTTTAGAATCTTAAATTAAAGTATTTAATTTTAAAAAATGTGAAATACTTAAAAGATTTATATATCTAAAAACATCTAAACCTTGTATATCAGTATTTTCATTAAAAAAACCTAATATATTGGTGTAAGGAAAAAATAGCAACAAAAATCCTAAAATTGGGACTTGGAAAACCCTGTACCTCACACGGCTGGAACCCTAACAGGCATGAAACATGGTGGCATTTGATGGGAAAGGACAAAGTGAAAAGATGAAAATAGAAATTAAAAATCAACAAGAAAAGAAGAGAAAGCCCCCAATGCAGAAGTAACCAGCTTTGCGTGCAAAGCTGTCATGATTCTTCGTCACCCTAACTCTCCACTCCATACCTTTTCCCAAATATATATGTACCACAAACGTCATTTTGTATTGGTGTCTTTTAGTTTTACTTGAAAATTCTTAAATCATAATTTGAGTAAAAGTTATAGATAAATTTATGAATACAGAAGCGTTTGTGATGGTATGGTGCAATGAGATTTGAAAACTCCAAGTTGACGCAGCATGATGCTTGCAAATCCTTTACAAGACTGAGGTAATATTGTGTAAAGTCATTGTGGGAAGTAAAAGTTCTGGAACTAAAATATAATATCAACTAGTCCGTATATTTCTTTCTAGGCAAAACCATATACTACTGATTTTTTTTTTAAGAAGTCATATACGATTTTTAATTTTCTTTAATGAATTAAAATGAAATCTTGTAAGCACGATTTTATGTTATTTCATTTATACTATGGTTTTTATTTAAATTTGGATAATTTAAAATTTGTATTTAAAAACTAAAATTAGTATTTGGAAGAATAATTTGACATACCAAATGTGTAATTTGTTTAGAAAATATTCCTTTCAGTAATTTAAAAAATAATTGCATCACTATGGTGCTTTTGCCTTCTCTCTGTCTATATAGCTTTAAATTATTGGTTCAAATACATAATATACTTTTTTGGATGCCTTGAGCTTGTCAACACTCGAACACTAATATTTTTATAAAGAGAAATTCATGTAGCCTGTGTTTGCATAGGGTTTTTCTTCTTCTCTTAAATGAAAAGATTTGGTCAGAAATTCAGCGTGATATTGATTTTTCTCCACGTTCTCTATTGAAAGTTAATTCAATTAAGCTAAAAAAAGTGACATTAATAACAGTTTATGTAACTTTCCAAATTAGATATGATTCAGAGTAAGAATTATGCAAGGATTTTAATTGATTATATAAACCTAAAATATCTACATAAACTCTAGAATAATGAATTCTGTGTGGTATTTTATTGTCCAAATATCAACCTTATTAGCAGGGCATAATGCACCCATGATCAAGAAGAAAAGAATGTTTATTTATTTAATTTAATGAAATTTATCAGAAGTATTTTATTTATTTTACTAAAACCAACTACTACTTTTTCATTTTCTTTTAAATTAATCATGTAAACTTATAATTTTTCTATTCATTTCTTCTTTCTTTTCACCACTTTTCACTCCATCCAAACAATCTTATTTATTTTATTTTCTACTCTCACTCTTGACTGTTTCATCTTAATACAAATTAAAGAATGAAAAGTGAGAGATTGAAAAAAAAAAGATTATAAAAAAAAGATTATTTAAATTAAGTGAACAAAATAAAAAAAAAAGTGAAAAGTGAGATATTTTCTAATGATTTTAGTTATTATTATTATAGAATAAAATACTAATATAGATTTATATAAGCCATTATCGTTGAGACTAATTTATACGTAAAAACTTAATTGATTATCTTCATAATATATTCAATATATTATGCCTTAAGTGTAACTTTCCATATTTTTCTTCACAGAATTGCAAATAAAATCTATGTATCCATCTCCCCACCATTTCGCTGTTGCAAACCGGTTGACCTATTGCTCTTTTAGCACAAATCTGTGTCTTCTCCTCCTGCATGATGATTCAAACCACAGCTTAAAGATTCAATAACTATTATTCATAGGTGAAATTTCTAATCACATACATATTAAAAGGCACGATTTATCTTTTGCAATAAAAATATGTATATATATATATACACGTGTTATGTGAGTTTCCATAAATAACATTCCAATTTGAATATATTTCATGTTCGCAACAAATGTACAAAATTATTACTTGATTTGTGTCCATGCATGCGTGGCATATAAATTTAGTCAACGATATGCTTCTTCTCATATACTTGTGTATTTACCTCCGTGCTGTCGACAATAAACTATAGTATCAGAAACGTTAGTTAAAAATATATCTTCTACCATTACCACCAAGCTTAGGAACTATAATCAATTATAGGTAATTGAATAACGGAATATACTTAAATCATTAGTTAAATTGATTTGATGGTTGATTAATGAAGATAGCGTGTGAGGTGATTTGCAGGGAATAGTGTGTGAAACTGTTAATAGTAGTGTTTTCTTTGTCTTGATATAGAACCTTAGATAATATTTGACATGTGAATAAAAAGGAATGGAAATATAATAAATAAAAAGGTAAAAAGTAAAAAATAGCAGATTGGAGGAAGATGGTGTGTGTTTTTTGTCTGTTAAAATTTCTCTTATGTTTATAGATTGATCAGAGTTGGCACTGAGGCGTATACATGCTTGATATTCACTTTTACCCTGTGAGAGAATTGATTGCAGGCCCCATACTGTTTTAACTTGTTTCCCTTTATTGGAAATTTGAGTCCGAATTCCCATGCTTCGTATATATGCTTTTGAATTTACGTGACTGAGGAGGTAAAAGATTAGAGAACAGAAGAGAAATATGGTTAAGTCACGTTGCTTGTCACTGCACTGTACTTTATCCTTTTCTTCTCTCAAATCAGTCGCCATTTTTATCTGATTTATAATCAAGACTTCTCGCTGGAGGGATCAGAGAGACAGAGCTACAACATGGAAAAAGGGTTTTTTGAATCCATTAATCCACAGTTTTTGGGTCCACTAACCTCTTCCTTTTTCTTCAAACTTCACTGAAACAACAACATTTTTGGAATGTCAGTAGTCCCTTATTTTCATTTATTTCTCCTTCTCTTTTCACTATATAAACTCCATCAATCTTCTCACCATGCACCACCACTTGCCCATTTATATCATATCACACCTACCCTATGAACATCACCTTGTCCTAACATAACCTTTCTACAAACTTGTCACTTCTATCTCAATATGCTCTTCCGTCTAACTACTCAAGAATATCTCACAAATGGCATCAAGCATCTCCAACCACTGTCTCACTGGAGCGCATGCAAACAGATTCCTTGGCCTTCTCTACAGCTGCAGCACATGGCCAATGAAGCGTGAGATAGGATTTTAATGGCGATATCCTGATTGAGCTTTTTTTTTTTTATCATTTTTTTTTAGTTTTTTTAATTTTTTTTCTTGACCTTGCAAGACTTTTTTTTTTATATTTATTTAGGATGATAATTCTTTCTTTTATTTTTATTTTTGATTTTTCTTTTCATCATGTCAGTCACTCCCATCTTAACATTTTTTAGCTATTCCTCCTGAGCTTTATCCAAGTGCAATGTATGTTTTAGTGTAATTGTTGTTATTCTAAGATGAGACAGTTTGCAAATAGATCTCTTTCATTGATCCTTCTGTGGTGTTGGTTTTATATTTAAGCTGAAGTAGCATAGTCTAAATATACTACTGCCATTTTTTCTATTTACATTCATAATTTTTAAGATGACTGCTTATTGCAGATTATATTTCTATGTTCTTTAGGACAAAGAAAAGTATTCTTCTACTGAAGGGTCCGGTACAGACTTTGTCATAGAATTTTCAGTGAGATTGATGAAGATTTGAAACACAACCATTTGTGATATTTAGTTGTTAAAATCTTTTAGTAGAGTATTAAGGAGAGTGAGTTTTTGGCATCTTTGTAATAGGTTTTGGTGATGGAATGTGAACGATCTTCGTAGAATTAGTAAGTTAGGGGGGTAATAGTACATAGAGCAGATATAAGTACAAAATTATAAACTCGAACATGGAGAGTCTAAAAGTTAGTATGTCAAACGGGAAATATCTTGAGATTATTTTGGTCTATTTATATGCGGCAAATACTAATAACTGTATGTGTTATTGGATGATGGTTTATAATTGTAGGTTTTATAAAAAGTTGTATAAAATATTCTCATAATTTTTAACAAAGACTTTCGTTCCTAGGAGTTCTGGACTCTGATTGGCAATGTCCTTGTATGTTTGGCATTACGTTGTTTTATTTTGGAATTTCGTCGAGAAGAGGCTACCCAAAGGTGATAATAAATATCTGCACGTGGGATTGTGGGTCCAATTACTCATAATTCGGGAGTCCTGCTGGCACAGATTTATTGTTTTACATAAATTGAATTAAGGTGTCAATGCTCTTTAGGTTCTGAGCTTCTGATCCCTTAGCCAACTTCAATGAAACTGTGACGTGCCCCTATGATAAGCTGTGGCTCCATGTGCAAAGAGCACTCTTTGGTCCAAATTTCATAGTGTCTGCACTACGTAAGATGTCACAAAGCATCTTATTTTCCTTGAGCTAGTTCACTGGTTGCTATTAAGTAATTATACACCACGAATTCCACATAGATCTGTTTGCATTTACATGTACCAAACATGAATCATGACGAAATTTTTATGTATGTTGCCAAAAAAGTAACGCTTGTCCCAGCTGAACAAATGGGCAAGGTATTTACAAGCTAATAGTGGTAGAACAGTGGATGATATTTGCAATCATGAATATAACGTTGGATGGATACTGTTTACGTTGGTGTGACAAAGAAAAAGCTTTATGAAAAGACCAAAATGTAATCAGCATCCATTGCCTGTGGCAACAGATTGATTGAGGGAACAAAACCATGACTTCCTTCTTTCCGTTTGAGAAGATGACCGTCTTAAACTGGAACCAGAACACCTTGCCAAATGGTTCCTCACGTTCCTGCTCAAAGTGCAAGGGACTAAAGAGGGGCTAACTTCTGCTCCCAAGCAAAGGCTGGGATTGATTTTGAATGAGGGGAGCGCTTGGCAGCTCTTGGAGCGAAATGTTCTTGAAGGGGAAGAAGTTTTGGATCCACGTGATGTTGGTTTGCAAAATGGGGTGGTCATGTCAGTGGAATCCTCCAATACTTCACTTGAACAAGTGCAAAATGCGAGGGACAGATTAGATGGCCTTTGCATTTCCTTCTGTAGGGGCCTTGCGTCTGGAAGCTTCACAAATGAGACTATGCCGTGCCTGCAGAGAGGGCAAGCAATTGAACCTGGGGGCGAAGTTGTGGTTGTTGAAGTAGAGTTTGTAGAACAAAGATATAAAGCACATTGTGTGCAGAACTCGTGATCACAACCTGCATGCACCGTCATGATGATGTATGAATTTATGCAAAAAAAACCATATATAAACAGTATCTCGAGGCTATTATTGTAGATATAAAACTACAAAACAACAGCAAAAGAAAAAGGGAGTAAGGCAGGCCTATTATAAAACGAGATGAATTCAGGAAATTGTAGCACTCTTCTATCCGTTTCTAATTTCTATAGCACATTGGAATACCACATGTATACACACAATTGCAACCCGTATAAAGGGTGCGAACCTTCATGTATTGTTTATGACAAGCTACCGACCCTTGTAAAATCCAGAAACCATATCGAAGATTGACGTCTATATACGTAACCATGTTAGTCAAAATAAAACGACTTTAGTTATAACCAGAAATTGAAATGTGCTGTTTGTTAAACAATAAAATTGCTCGGCAGCAAAATTATAAATATAACACAACCCTTTTGCCTGAAAAGGCTGAATCATTCGCTACACCAAAGAATCTAATTGCATACCATGGATCCAGCATTAATACTAAACTAAGAACAGATGTTTGATTGCCCATTTAAGAGGAGTGTACCTTCTACAGCGACCATACATTTCCTTTCCAAGCAAACAGCACATGGATCTAAGCATGTTGGAGCTAATTCATTCGTCCTCCATCCACATTCTCTGTCAAGGAAGATCACGACAGAAACAAAAGGAGAAGAGGAGCACTATTAGAAATCATTGGAACACCCCAATTTGGGGTAGAGTTAATTGGATAAATCAAATCAAGTATTGATAAAAATTTATACTCCGTAATGTCAATATGTAGTATCTGCTGTGAAAAAATGTGCACAGAAATATTGGCAGTGTGTCTAGTTTCATGAAATTAACAACTTAATATTAATATGAAAGTAAGCTAATTCATTGCGTGTACAATATAGGGGTAAATTGTTTCCTAGAGAAATCAAGACATAGTTTGACCAAATAATTCCCGAATTTGGCGTACGCTATGAGCAGATCAAAGCATGTTTCCTAGTTACTTCTATGGCGCTGGATGTCAAATGAAATTATTGAACCCAAAAAAGACGTAACATGTTTAGTTAGAAACATAATCACATAAAATCACCAGTTAAATTAAATTATTTCCATCAATACTATTGAAAAATCAGCCAGACAGACACCGCAATCAAAGCATGATAAGACAAATCTACCTGCTAGTTGATTTGAAGTCAGAGCAGACTGAACAAATAAATAGAAAGAATTGTGCTTATGAAAATATATTGATTCTAATTCCTAGGAAAACAAAAGTTTCCAATCGGTTCTCCCAATGAGGAGCATACGAGATAGCACCATATATCATACACTCCAGTAGGAAGAAATTAGTTGAATGGATAAGAGAATAGAGCTAAAACACATACCTAGCAATTCTTACAATGCTCATGAGTGGAAGAGATAGATATGGAGATGGAAGAACTTGTAGGGGTTCTGCTGGAGGTGTTTTTAAGATGTCCTCAAGCCAGTTTCTATTCCACGAACGAGCAACCATCAAGGGCGTCCATCTTCAAAACAAAAATCATATAAGAAAACCAAAAAGTTATCTCCCATCATTGACAAACAAGTGCTTTCGACAGCATAAATCTCCGCTCGCTTTATTCAAATGCAACATAGCATTACGGGCACTACTACACTTGTGGTAAGTTAATTGTCTTTTATCCAGTAGACACCAAAGGATTGTTCAAAAGAATGCAGTGAGAAAACAATATTATCCTCGATTCAAATTGTAATGAAAAAGAACAGGCTCTTGCAAATCCACGTCATACGGATAATACTACAATTCAAAATATCATGATGAACGGGCATTTAATTTCAAGATGATAAGCAATGCAAACATCCAATTACAATTAACAAAGAAAAAAAAAAAAAAAAAAAAAGAAAAATTTTTATAAAAAAAAAAAAAAAAAAAAAAAAAAAAAAAAGATGAGGCTAATTTTTAGTGCACAACTTCATAAAAGAAAACATAATAAAACTCAGAAACATGGATGACCAAGATAATCAGGAACAAACTTTAGTTTCTGGTCAAAAGCCAAGGGGCCTATAGATTGCATTAGTATAAGATTTTTCAAGAATAGAAGACAAGATGGCCACGAGTTGTTTGGCTCCTTTAGGAAAGCGATAAGTTTTCCACCTACAGACCAAAATATTAATATCTTTGCTATCGTAGGGAGTAAGTAGGATAAAGTCATCACAGATCAAAAGCTAACAGAGACATTTAGATGTACCCATTTGCATTCTCGGCAGTCAAATCGGCACCCTTGGCAATCAACAGCTGAACCAAACAATAACACAATTAAAAAGGAAAGTAACTTCAATATGCTGATACCCTATTAATTTGGATGAATAATATATTTTCAGTTGGCAAAATATAGTTTTCTTCTAAAAGAAAATAGAAACACACCTGACAGCATTGGGCATTTCCACCACATGCAGCATAATGAAGTGGAGTACTTCCAGAACCTGCAAATAAGTATAAACAACAGTTATTAAAGGTAAAACTGATTAAATTAGCTCAAGCTTACTACGTTATGTTCAAATTTCTTAGAATATCTTTTAAGCTGTGTTCTAACTTACAGTGTTTAAAGTAACTCTAGGGTGGGGAGGTCAACATGATGACTTGATGGGGATCAACTTTCTCATAACCCAAATCTCTATCTGACAGAATTTAATAAATGCATCTTGATACTGACTCACACCCATACGTATGAGGTTTAAAAAGAGATGAAAGAGCGAGAATCCCACCCAGTCACTAATGCTAAGCTCAAAAGATGTGGAAAATAATGCGGAATGATATGTAACTATTTTTCATCTCACTTTAGGAGAGATGACCCATAGTGGAAATAGAATGTAATTGAGTTGCAATTTGGCTCCAGCTACTCCAATTTTTGTTGCCCCAGACAATTGTAACAAAATTTCAATATAAAGTTTTCACCTGCTAATTTTCAGTTCAACCAAGCAAATCCTGAAGCCAGCCAGGAAACAGAAATGGAGATGTTGAAATTATTAGTGAGAAATAACCAATTGGTGCATTTTTTTTAATTAGTTAGAGAAAGCAGCAGCAGCAGCAGGTGTAGTTTTGATAACAGAGTGGAGAAACTAATCTACTTAGACATAAATGGTGAATTTCAGAAGCAAATATCGGACTTCACTCTATGAAACAGAAATGTCAAACAATTACCAATTAAATCAATGGTAGTTCCATCCTCCACCGTAACCTCAGATACAGAAGCCCCCAAGTCTAAGAGTAACTGTACACTTTCAACATGCGCATTCAATGCTGCCATATGCAGAGCAGTGATCCCTCCATCAGAAGTTCTGTTAATTACCTCGCAAAGACCACTTTGTATGCAACCATTTAAAGATAAAAATTAACTCATTGCCACAGCGGAAGAAGCAATAAGACCTTTGGGTGAGAGACAGAGTACCTTTGATCAAAATCGGAGATTGATTTATGATCACCTGTCTGTAATGCATTCCAGAAGTTACTGGTGCTAGGTATATAGTCCGCCAGGATTAGCCGAATGCACCTGGTGTGGCCATTCAAAGCAGCCAAATGAAGGGCAGTTCCTCCATTTAGGTAATCAGCTTTATGGATCTGCAATCAAATTTAACAACCAATGTTTTACAACTCAAGAATTTATCTGATTGTTAGCAAAACATGCAACAAAATTGGTTGATAGCCCGATCTTACATTGGCTTTAAAAATAGTCAAGGTCTGAACCACCTCCCAGTGACCATGTTGACAAGCTTGCATCAATGCAGTCTGTTAATGTTATAAAGTGTGAAGAGTAAGTAAAAGAAATGGCCCTTTCTATAATCCAAACCGACAAAATTTACCCTGTGATGTGAAATGTAAATAGAATTAAGAGACATTAAAACAAAACAACATGGATTACCTGACCGCGATAATTTCTGAGATTGATATCAACTCCGGACTCAAGCAAGAGATACACTATCTGCATCAACACAAAACACAGTTGATATTTTGAGAAGAATTGCAAAACATAATACAAGGAGGTGGAGTGCATTGAATAAAGTACCTCATGGTGGCCATGAGCGGCAGAGTAATGCAAAGGGGAATTGCGAACACCGAAAGTGGAATACCTTGCAAGACGGGGGTTATATTCCAACAAGGCTTTGGCCTCTTGAACATCCCCATCTCTTGCAGCAGAAACTAAGCGCTCACCAGATGCGGAACAACCAAAAGAATTCCCCACCAGGCTCAGAAACTTCATATCCCTCTCACAAATCAAAACCACAACACAATTAACTAGCTATTCAGGAAATCGGAAGCAGAGTCTCTTCACAGCCTCATCAAAAGACACCAATTTCTCTTTTGGACAAACACCCCCGACGTGAGATCATCAATCCAGAATTCTGATATCAAGTAAAGGTTTGTTGGACAGATCTTGTTCTCTGTCAAAGGTTCATTCCATCTACCAAACCAACAACAACTCAATCAGAATTTCTCACGCATTCGAAACAATTGGTTGTAACAATCAGAGCCCCGCATGATTCTCGAGAGAGATGGAAAACAGGTTCCGGTAGTTTTGTCCACAACTCTTCGAGTCTGCGCAACCAATGAATTGCCAACTTTAAAACTGTTCATTTAAATATTAAAAAACATTTTTTACAGATTAGTTCAACTCTTCGTGAACTTCGAGAAACCGAACAATAACACACTTATTTTACAATACATACCCAAAAAAAATATCCTTGTACCTTTGGGAGAATTCCTATTCTATTTCAATTTGCCAAGCGGGTACTGTGAATCTGACACCAACTTCCAACTATTCCTTTCAAAAAACGATTGGAGGGATAACCATTGAGCATTAACCCACCTTCCAAATTACAGAACCCACATCAGAATATATCTATCCATCTAACAAAAAGCATGAAAATCCACAACCCCAACCTCGGAAGGATCAAAACCCAGTAGGTGGAATATGTGGTTTCTGGGAGAGGAATGATCGCATCAAACCTCCTCCATGAAACCCCACCAGATGCAAAATCGTTGGCAACGACGAAAACAGAAAAGATATTTGTTTTTTCTTAAACTGGCAATTTGCTAAAAATAATGTAAGAAGATGGAATATCCAAAAGGGTGACAGATGTTATTGGAAAAAGCAAGCTTTGTGTGCAGCTTCTTGAGGCAACAACAAAAGGCGTGTCACCATGATTGGATATTATTAAGGAGTCAACTTGGTAGTTGTGTCGTTTCTTTCGTTGTCCCCTCCCTTTGCGGAGCAAGAATTAGAACAATCACAATTCCTTCTAACTGTTCATACTATGAAACACCGCACACAGATCGAGGTCCTCAATCTTGGAACTACTACCTGACTCGTCCCCTTACCCAGGGGTCAAACATCTATCTTAATTACATCAAATATTATTATTAACCAACACAACACCTATGTTTTCATTTAATAATTACACCAGCAATGCTATTAATTGATTGCCACATAAAATTAATTATACACTTTAAAAGGGGAATTTAGGTGGTTAGATAGGTAATTAAATGTGGGTGATAGAAAACAGATGCCAAGCTGTAAAAAGTTGACGGCGAGAATAACATTGAACTTAACTTTAGCAGTGGCATTGGGTCCTTTCCTTTGGAAGATTTTTATTTCATTAATTAGGACCCCTAATGATAATTATGGCATGCCAACATTAACAATATGATACGACGACTGGAAGAAAGATGAAATCCAGGGTGGGTACTTAGGGCTGTAATGCGTTGTCTAAACCCAATCGTGCCTAGACAGTTGGAATCTTTGCTGCTTCTTTTTCATCAGCATAACACAACATAACAGCAACACACACATACACAATTGCATAACAAACAAATCAAAAGAGGGGTAGCCAGCCGAGATATTAAGTGTCAAATTCATTAAAATAACCTAATCTTTTCATCATTCTTGTTATTAATTTAATCATTAAATATTTGCAAATGTATATATAATCTAATAATTACTTGTTTACTTATATATCTTCGATAAGCTACCAAATAATAAAATAAAGAAAAATATAAAGCGCCTTAACTTTTAAATTGTATAAATTCCTGTAAACTTCATATAATGGTATTTGTAGTTGATTACTTTCTCTCTCTCTCTCTATATATATATATATATATATAATATTTAGGATACTTCAACAAATAGTTAATGAAATATTATGTGGTTGAAAATCGTAGGAGGTGTTCTCTTCTATTGTGCAAGCCATGATTTCAAAAGGATTGTTTGGAAGTTTGAATTTAGAAAAAAAAAAATATATGTATTTTAAGCTGTTATTTAATAAAAAAAAAATGCCATATAATTGTTCCAGCGGGAAAAAAATATAAAAATATGCTCTTAATCAGAGCAATATTATATTTTTTCTTTAGTTGTGCCCTTGTGTAAACTAGTTTCTGGTCGTTAGGATCAGGTAATCCTTTTACATAGACGTACACATGTCTTTATTCAATATATTTATTATAATTAATGTGGAGATTTTGCTTTAGTTTCCTTTGAGTATCTTAATTATAGAGATTTGGATAATAAATGACTTTGGAGAGTGATATAATAATGCATTGGGAATTAATGGAAAATAAGGGATAATGCAACTAATACTCTGAATAAGTATGCTTGATATTTTACTAAGAGGGATCCTAAAATCTTTATTTCCAATAAAAATATTTAATTACTGCTAAATATTTGACAAAAGAAAAACGCAATTTAAAAAAGAATAACCTTCGTGTTTTCAGGAATGACAACTTAATAGTAATTTTCCCAGCTGTTCAATTGAAGTGAACTTCAAACACAATAAGAAAACGCTATCCTGCTTTAAACAAAATAAAATAACATGAGCAGTGCATGTTATGCATTAAAATACTTACTTGAGAATCGAAAAGAATGTGATAAAAATGTTCTTTTCAGGCTCTTGAAAGTATTGAAGATATTTAATACAAATTTCAAACTTGCACTCAGCGACCTTTTCTCTAGTGCTTCGTCCCACTTGACTATAGTTAAATTGAATAAGTAGCATGGGGCATTTTAGCTACTGTTATTGTTATTTTATATATTTCTCCTGAGACACATTTGGTCAACAACATCCAATGATTGAGTAGTAGTTAGGACTTACAGCGTCTTACTTTTACACACTCAAGCATGGAAAAATTGGTGCATGGGTGGAGAGTATCCACTCAATAAGAGCTACAAACAAACAAAATGATTGTGACCTCCATTATCCTTCGAGCGTGAAACCTTTCCAAGCATGACATGTGTGAATATATAGCTAACTTATTTAGGTGGTGAATAGATTTTTTGTATGTTAAATATGATAACTTATTTAGATGGTGAATGGACGTTTTGTATGTTAGGTTATGATTACTGATAAACTGAGTTTTGAATATGAAATTTAATGAGAATATTTATTTTTTATAATTATTATGTATTAATTTATGAATTTAATGGGAGTTGAGTTATATTTGAACAAATTAAAGCGAGGTTAGTAATTTATGAAGCTCAATTGTCATGTCATTCTAACTAGAGCATTAAGATTAGTAGAACTTAGAAGTGAAATAGCAGTTATTTTCTTTTGAAAATTTTGATTAAGAGAGAGTGTTGTGGTTAACCCAAGTATGTGGTAGTTAGTTGTTTTGGTCTTTATGTCTAACAATTGTCAGTAATCATAAAACAGATATCTCAGTATGCGAAAGTCTGTCAGAGAGGCATTTCTCAAACATGCACCCTTATTTTTTTTTTTTAAATTACAAATATATAAAGTAATTAATTTTATGTAGTATTTTTATTAAATTTAACATAAAAACTAATAATAATTAATTACTTTTCTATAAAATAATTTTATTTTGCTCTTTTGTAAGTTTTATTCAAGTGTTAACATGGACAACTGATATATGCATTTCGGATGGGTTTGAATTCCATATCACATTAAAATAAACATTTTTACTAATAGTTAAATACAATATCAATAAGAGTATAAGTTTTATAAGACCTTTGTATTAATAAAAATTGTAAAAAAAAATTAAGGATAATAGAAAAATAAATTAAATTATGAGTTATGGGAAGAAGTCACTAATTCTGACCGACATATGGGGGAGTTGGTGAAATCATGGGAAAGTATAGGATAGGAGTAATCATAGGTTTGATTTGTGGTTAGACCGATCTGACCAGTGGGTGCGGTCCGAGTTTAATAATAACTACTAAGAACAGTGTTATAAAATAATTTGGTGGAAACTTATATTCGGATTTTACATTAGTGTCTTGTTTGCATATACAGTGCAAATATATAAAAGAAATTTAAACTTTCTAAAAAATTGCTTAGATTAATGTAAATATGCTTTACCATTTTAAATTTTCTTTTAATTTAATTTTTTTTAATTTATCTGAATTAAATGTGAACTCGCCTTTGTACAGTTTTAAATTCTAATTTATAGTTTTAAAAACTTTCACCCAACTTAAACTATCCTATGACATATGAGATATTAACTGGCGGTAAAAGTGTAAAATTGGCGTTCTTGGTTTTTGAACAAGAGAGGGGGTTTTCAAAAATCAAGCACGAATTAATTGGGCCTGTTACCTAGGCCTTGGTCTGTGAGTTAAAATTATATAAAAATTAAATTATTCATAATGGTGACCCAAGAGAGAGAGATAGGGTGACCCTTGAAAAATGAAAAAGAAAAACCAAAAACATGAGGAGTTTTAAGAACATTAACCTCCACACAATTATCATTATGGGCCTGTTTCTCCATAAAAACTCCCTATTCCATATTCATTGAACTTTTATGGGTTTGTGTGGTTTCTGTTTTAAAACCATATACGCATGCATATTTCTTTTGCTATTTATGAATTTACCCCAAATTCACTAAATAAAACTCTTAAATTCAAACAACTTTTGTTATAATATATATATATATATATATATATATATATATATATATATAAAAGCTAATACTTCAATAATAGTGAAATGAAAGTATTGATTATAGTTTCTTTTATTGGACTATTCTATAATGCATTTTCACACGTTAGAGAATAAAGAACAATAATCACGTTTACTATAAAAAACAGTACTTAAACATTATTTCAATAAATTATAGAATTGTTAAATTTGTAATCATTAATTTATATCCAACAATGAATAATATGTTTTATCTTTTTAAATTATACTCTCAAATTTTTGAAAAAAAAATCTCACGAAAATCTTATTTTGTTTGATAACAAAAAGTTGGAGAATAATTAATACTATTTGTTCATGTTTTTGCCTCTGTACCCGGCCCAAGGAAGGGAGATGAAAAATAAAAGGATAGAATGGAAAAAGGAAAGAAGGGAGGGGAGATACAATACAAAAACGTATGTTTCCTTATTTAAGAGAAAATAGCATAAAAATTAAGGAACTTTGTTATTTTATTAATTAATTAATTAAAATTGAGAATGGGATATATAGAAAGAGATGGGAAAAATAATTTAGATAATATTAGTTTTATTTATATTTTTAGTATTTTTTTCATTCCTAAGTGAGACACATGAAACATTTGAGAGTATTTGAATAACAAATAAAAGCGTGTCGCTAAGATTAAAGCATCTGTTAAGTTGGTAAATTACAGTATTTTTTTTATTCATTACCTCTTTGAATTTTGCGCTACTTATTTTTAAGAATTATTTATTTAATATTATTTTTACTCATACTTTAGTTTTAGATTTTACTAAAAATATCTATCTATTTCATCACCATTACTATTGCAACCTAAACGCATAGTTTTATTTATAAAAATATGTAAACATTTTTTATTTCATTTATACTTTTACTTACTTTAAAAAATTATTTTATAGATTTTTTTAGCTGAAAATTAAGATTATAAAATTTACTATAATCAATTATAATTTATATGATCTATTATGGTAAATAAAAAGAAAAAAAAATCTCCTATACTCTCCTTACTTTATTCTCCCCCACACTTTATACATCGCCTTTTCCTTCCTTTCGTAAGTATATTCCTTTCAAAAAAATAAAATAATAGTCTATAAAAATTTATAATAGAATATAACAAAATTTGATGTGTATACTTTTGCATTTAATTATATTTAAGGTGATAAAAAATAAAAGAGAATAAAGATAAGCTACGGATATACTAAAAATAGTTATGATCTATAAATAATTCACTGCTACTTTAATATCATTGTTTTACTTTTAAATATAGAGACAGCAACTTCTTCATCACTAGTAATAATAACATGCATATGACTAATATATGCATTGAGTCTCTCTTAAATGTCAAATACATTAAATACATTTTCAGAAATTATTTGTATTATTTAAAGTTTAAAACATTTTAAACTCATTATTAATTTTAATATTCCAGAACTAAAATAATCTTAGTTAAATGAATAATTAATGTTTAAATTCTAGACTCACAAAATAATTTAAATTTTAGAAAGATAAAAATAATATTTTTTTGTGTAACATATTTAATATTTTAAGATTTTTATTGGGATGCAAAACATATCATAAATAAAAAAATTTAAAATTTAAAATATTAAAATTAGTTTATTTAAACCAAAACCTTTTATTTATTTTTCTCATATGATTGTATTTTTTCGTTAAGAAATCAATTTTTATCTTCACCCTATTCTTATCTATTTCACTTTTTCTCTTCTTTTCTCCTTTCACTTGTTTATTTATTTTTTCCCTGGCAAACACTCCCTTAACTTTGTTTTGAATAAAATTGGCATATCGGTGAGGGAAGTGTAAACCTTTTATATTGCATCGCAGGTGTGTATTTTACTGTTTTTAAAAGAAACAAAAATGATGTGATAGGAGGGGGTTGACTTCCCTGCCAGTTTGGATGCACCTGCTTGTCTCATTTCCGCACTTTCTCGTCGCATAACCTACAAAACTAACTCCATCATTAAAAATAAAACTGTTACTACACTACCTCGTCTTCCCTATCTTAATTTTTTTAAAAATATTTATCATTTCCAAATTCAAAATTGGAGCTCGTGCATGGTAGTGTTCATTTGTTTTCACAGACATGGCTCTCTCTTTTGACCCAATTTGGTTTTCCATGTGGCAACTCCTAACATTTGACAAATAAACACATGGGACAACAAAGCAGTTAATAATTAGGAGCAAGTTGACCAAATTAGTTACTTCAAGGATCTTACATCTCTGTCTCCAAACTTTTTTTCATCCGATCATGACTTTTATCTTTCCTTCCACTCCTGCCGCAATCTTCTCATGGAGTTGCAAAATTTTCTTAGCTAAAAATATTGTAGCAGTTGGATTCTAACAAAGAACATAATATAATGATGTAGTTTATTCCACGTTTGAATCATGATCTGTCACGTGTCAGCACAGTGTATTTTCAATTTTCCATCATCAAATTTGGACGTCATTACTGAATATAACCAAATGCGTTGAGCCAACTAGTGCTTACAAAGACATACTGTACTGTGTTGTGTGACTCAGCTACTGCGTGTATAGTAATAATAGATAATGTGAAAAAAACTACATGAAGTGACCTCTGACCATAATCTTGGATTGTCTTATATATCTATGTGTCGTAGTCTACAAAACTATTCTTCACCGGTCTGTTTCAGTCCTTGTCCAACAACAAAGGAAGAGAATTAATTTAGATTAAACCAAAGCCTAACTTCAATTAAGAAAAATTAAGCTCCTAATTATGACTCCAATACACTAGCATATTGCATTTGACAGCTTTAAAAATCTGGACCATGGATGATTGACGTAGCATCTCTTAATTACGAACCAAAGTCCCTTTCTTTTCCATTTTTCATGCCTTTAATTATTTTTAGCAGTGTGGTTTTGTGCTTGTAAATATTAAAAATATCTTAAAAGCCTAGTTGTTTACCTATTCCTTGGGAAAGCTTTAGATGTTATTACTGGTCGGGATTCAATCTTCAAGAAGTTAATCTTGTAAACTTCCTTTATAAGAAAAAGAATCTTTGACTGCAAGTGACGTCACTAATATTTAATTTGAAGTTACTACGAATACTTACCATGATGAAGTTAGCATAACCTAGTCCTGTTAAAGGTACTCTCGTCACTACCATCTACTAGTAACACATGCATCACATTCATTTTATCAACTTTACTTTGCTTGACGTGTCCACTTTTCAACTCTTTTACTTGGTGTTAGCTCATGAAGTACAATCTTAGGGAGTTTTCAAAAGAAAGAATCAAATGGATATAATTTTTTTATAATAATAATAATAATTTGTCTGAATGAGTTAAATTATTTCTGAATTCGTCTAATTTATTTTAATAATGTTTCTGGGATTTATTCGGATATTTATTTTGAACTATTCATAATTTAGTTTTATGTTCGATACGTCTTTTTGGCATGAAAAAACGTATTACGAGTTTTACATTCGATTAAAAATATAATTAAATTATAATATATAGTTAAATGTGAGTTTAATTTTTAAATCAATTTTATGAAATTGAATTAGATTTAAATTTAATTTATTATATTAAATAAATTTAGGACTTGAGACCAAAGTTTCATTAACATATAGGAATATAGTGCACCTACCAATTGAACTTAAATATTTGTTACTTTTGTGTTTTTATTCTTCTAAATATTTTAAGAATGTTTCTCTTCATTCATAACTTATCAGATCTATCTAACAAAAACACATATGCATCACTCATACATGTACACTTTACTAGTAGATTATAAGGAATATATTATCCACTTAGTGCCTCGAATTAGTTTATTTCAACAGATAACATTTTGTTTGTACACTTTTGATTAAGTTAAGAATAAACATTTAAAATCTTCTCTCTTAAGAAAATTTACATAAATAAAAACATGTTAAGGTTTAATATTTAAATATTTAATGAAATATATTAAATATTTCTTAATTAAATACACTTATTTAAACTTTTTTAGTCTGGATACAAAAATTAGTAATAAAGTAACGGAGAAGTACAAAGCTAAATTTTAAATTTTAACCATATAAGTTGATGTTCACTTAACTTGAATAGAAGTACTTTGTAAATTGTTACCATATCTGCTAAAAATATAAGGAGACACAGTAAATTATGTGTTTATGATTTTATATATAATTATAATTCTCGGCAACAATAAAGACAATAAAAAATTTATTAATGGAGAAATGTTTTGTTAAAAATAATTAAAAATAAACGGTAAGAATTTTTATCTGAACATATAGCATTAAACGGTAAATGAATTGAGAATTTTATTAATTAGTTTATGTTAAAAATAAACAATAATAATAATTACACGTTATAGGTCAAACACAACCTTGAATAGTATATTAAAAATGTTATAAGGTAGAGGAATAAATATTATTTGTTTTTATTTATAAAACAATTTTTTATAGATAATTAATTAAGTTACTCTTTTCTGTCTCAAATATAAAAACAAATTATGTTAATTAACTTTATTTAATTACGCCAACCTCAGTTAAAAATACCTTTTTTTCTTCATTGAAACTTGATACAAGTTATTGAAAATAAAAGTTAACTAAATAAATAATATTTTATGAACGAGTTTATTAAAAATAAAAGTTTTACTGTGTTTTTTTTTACCAATGCACGTGGCATTTTACAGTATCACATGCAGGATAAAAATGGTGGAAAGTAGTAAAATGAAATAGAACAGAAAAGAAAAAGCATATGAATAGAAAACTACATGGTCACCCATGTCTTATCTCCAAATGCAGTGGGTTCATTTTTGTCATATTGTTCTCAAAAAGAAAATAGTAGTGTGAAAAAGGAAGTTTTCCTCTATGAAACAGGAGTGTTTGGTTGAAGCGGTGGTTCCGCTTTATGCAGCAGGGAAACTGGGTATGAAATCCCCATAAAGACAAATCAAAACCATAAAATAAAAAGAGAGCACTTTCCCAGAGTATGGATTCCAGAAAGCTCACCCCCTTATCTATTCATTTGTTTTATTTACTTTACCCTATTCCATGTCTCCTACTTCTATTCTTTCCACATGTCTCATGCCTCTCTCTCTTTCCTCTATAGCCTTTTTTACTTCCATCTTTTTTGTTTTGACTTCCACCGTAGGATTTCAGAATGGAAAAGGAATAGAAGAACCCAAGAAGAATGTGAATCAGTCATAACACACGTTAAGTAACACTGAAATAAGGGATAAAAATATTACTGGGTTCACATTTCCAAACCAAAGCAAATGTATACAACTATTATTTTCTTCTGACATCCATTAATTTAATTAGTAGGAGTATCTTAATTAGGGGGCATTAATTGGGCATTGGCGTTGATGCAGGGGAAGGCTCCTCATAGAAGTCAACTAGCAGGTAGCGTTTACTATGGCATGTTTTTGGTTCACAGGTTAAATTTCTATAGATGTGTTTCTTGCTGTTTTAAGTTATTTGAAAAAATAGAATATAAAATATTATGCTTTTATGGCATTTGTATTTGTTAACATCTCTATTAAATGTTTAATTAAATGTATAATCATGTTTTAACTCTTTAAATAATGACTGCATTTAATATTTTTGTTTATGATATTAAAAGTTTATCAATTTCTATTTTACAAGAGGTTTGCAAATCCATTAATTTGAAAATTTTAGAAGTAAAGCCAACAGGAAGCAACAGCTAGTTATGCAGGAGAGTGAGTTTTGTTCAATGGTCCAACCTAATCTCATTAAATTTCACACGGTGACAGATTTGTGTGTCATTATCACTCACAAATTGTTCATCAAGACTTGCAAATCATGATGATTTTCTTTGTTGAGAACCACTTTAAAATCCCGGCTCAAGGAAGGAACTCATGCTCCCACCTCTTCTTTTTTGACTTCCAGGCTCAAATCTAAAGCACAAGAAAAAAACAAAAGTGAGGAAAACATTTGTCTCCAGCAAAAGCACTGCTCTTACAGGGAGCCTTCCCCTGCCACTTCTTTTCTTTTCATCCAACCGGAAAAACAGTACTCTCACTTTCACTTCCCCCCTTTTATCCATGGCACCAAATGATGTCATAAAACTGTGCGATTCTATTTGCACTTGAAAAAAGTTGCAACCTTTTCTGAGTTTTCTCTGACTCCGCAAAATGGGTAGGGGTGATGCCTTTGTGCCTCCACCAGAACAGCGACCATATTTTCTGTCACAGCCTAACTCACCTTTTCCTCCCACTGCTCGATCTGATAGTTTCAGTTTGAACGATAGGGCGCTGAAGGTTAGTCCGAGCATACTTCTGATCATTATAATTCTGGCTATTGTTTTCTTCATTTCTGGTCTGCTACACCTGCTGGTTAGATTTCTATGGAGACCCCAAACTAGAGAGCCTGATGATTTAGACAATGCCACTGCTCTTCAAGGCCAATTGCAGCAACTCTTCCACCTCCATGATGCTGGGGTCGACCAGTCATTCATTGACACCCTCCCTGTGTTCCTCTACAAGGCCATCATAGGACTCAAGAACCCCTTTGACTGTGCCGTTTGTTTGTGTGAGTTTGAACCCGAGGACAAGCTCAGGTTGCTTCCAAAATGTAGCCACGCTTTTCACATGGAGTGTATTGACACCTGGCTCTTGTCTCACTCTACTTGTCCTCTTTGTAGAGCCAGCTTGCTCCCTGAATTCTCTGCAGGCATCTCATGTTCTTCTCCCTATGTTCTTGTCCTAGAATCTGGAAGTGAGAGTTCCAGGGAGATTGTTCCTGAAAGAGAGGCTGCTGTTGGAAGGTCTAGTTCGGTGATGACCTCAAATTCTCGCCTTGGATGCCGTGGAGATAGTGAATTTGGATCAACCCGTGTGGATTTGAAATCAGGTGAGTTATTAAGTGAAGCTCCTGATCCAACAGTACCAAATGGTGTGGAAAAAGTGGTTACTGTTAAGCTGGGGAAGTTTAAAAGTGTGGATGGTGGAGGTGATGGTGGGGAAGGGAGTAGTACTACCAACAATGTGGATTCTAGAAGGTGCTTTTCGATGGGGTCATTTGCTTATGTTATGGACGAGAGTTCCTCGCTGCAAGTGCCCATACGAACCCCAATCAAGAAGCAATCGAGTAAGAAGAAGTCTGGTTTGCCTTTGACTCCAGGACACAGGCCTGCAATGTCAGAATGTGACTGTGAGTCCAGAAGGGATTTCAAGTTTGCAGGCTTTGATGCAACTATAGTTGAGGATGATGTTTCTAGTACCGGGGCTCCAAGTGAAAGGACAACTTGTAATGGGAATAGTGCTGCAATTGGAAGAGGCAGAAAGGAAAGTTTTTCCATATCAAAGATTTGGCTCAGGGGGAAGAAGGATAAGCCAAATGCTGTGGCGGATTCGTCTAGAAGGGCTGTTTCATTTCGCTTCCCGGCGAAGTCTAGTGCTGTTGCTGCTTCTGGTAGTGCTGATGATGATTTGAAAGGCAAGAACTCCAAGTTTGATACAAGGAGTACCATTTCTGAGATGGATATTGGGAAATGGGAAAATGTAGGAGGAAGTCAGTTCGATTTCGATGAGGAAAACCAGAGTTGTTATAGTATGGATTCTTCTCAAGCTAGGGCGCCATCTTTTGCTAGAAGGACTTTGCTTTGGCTCACAGGAGGAAGACAGAACAAGGTTGTTCACTCTTTTGCTGTGGCGGATTCTTCCAACCTCTAGTTTTTCTCATCATTTACCTCCTTTTTTTAGAAACATTTTTTTTTTGCTTCGATCTTATAGTTCTCGAATCTAAATTTGTTTAAAATAGAATGTTAGTGTTAGAAAAGTGCAAGAGAAATGGAAAAAGTGAAATGAGTTGGGAGATCCGAATACAGTATTTCTGGTTTGAGTTTGTTGCTATTCCATTGATTATTAGTCCACCTCCCTTGAGGGTAAACAATGTAGAAGAAAGATTCTCTGGCTTTCCCCTTCGGTGATTTCTCAGTCAAACATCTTACTTTTCAGCTTTCGCTTGATACTGCAATCTTGTAAGCTTTTTGTAAATCTTCTCCGATTCTCTTATTCATACTACCACCAGTTATGTTCTTGCAATAATGTGATAAATCCTTCAGACTAAAAACCTCTTTCTGTTGTTCAATTCTAATGTAAGGACACTAACCATTTTGAGTGATATGAGAATTCGAAAGTCAAAGATAAAAGCCCCCAAGAACTGGATTTTTTGTACACGATGCCAACTGTAAATAACTAATATAATTTCTTTGAACATATTTGGTCCTTCCTTCTGAGTTGATTCCAAAATTACTCACTGAAAATCCACTTTACGTTTTCACTTGTTGGGCCAAGAAAATGTTAGCAATTAATTGTTAGGAAGTAGGAAAGTGTGTCACTTATCCCCGAGGACACTCTTGGGAAGAAAATGACGTGGGGAAATAATGTGAACTTTTAATAAAGCCATGAATGTATCTTTATGGAAAAGCAGTGAACAGTGGTTTAGGTCCTCTATTGAATGCATATCTGGGACCTTATTTATGTGACCTTCATAATGGGTGAAATGAAAATTCAAATTCAAATGGGAATGGTTCTTCCTTTCTCGGTGGTGTTGATTTGGAAAAGATAGGGGAAATTGGGGGGCAAGGGACTCGTGGATGCATGAAGGGGTTTGCATTAAATAGAAGGAGTGAGTATTGAATGGAAAGAGTCAGTGACCGGTCTAATTGCAATTCATTGATGAGTAGTGTTAATAGGTCAAGAGAACGGTTGGATGCCGCTGTCTGCTGTAATTTTTGCACCTAACCCTTCTCCTCACGTACCATCCTCTTTAATTCAAACTTCAAATTCGGCAAGTTCATAGGCAAGAAACACAAAGACTAGACAAACTTCAAATTCATACAATAATTGTTCCCACAATTATATTACTGTGATTTATGAACCATGTTGTCTCAAAGGAACAAAAACTTTTATGCAGGAAAACGGAGTCCTGAATAATGAAGCGAAGATTGTTGTTTTATGTTTTAGTCCTTGTGGAACTACATCAAATAGTTATAATTTGTACATCATACTCTTTTGGCATCTTGCTATATACCACAGGGGTGAAAGCTATTTTTTTAAAATATATATACATTGAGATTGTAAGTTGAACTTTTAAAATACAGAAATCCGAGTCAAAGAAAATGATAAGAATAAAATTATGTTTAAATCCAACAAAAACGACAACTTCATTAATTGTGATGCATGTTTAGGTTTATCAAAGGAGCAATGATACTTATCTTTGCACTGTAATGGTGCATGATTGATTTCAACTTTAGTTTTATACGAAAGTGCAAAAGCATTATCCACGACCACAGATTGAAAGGATGGAGAGATTACCTAACAAAGAGGAGGAACATAAGCAGATGGTGGCAATAAGTTGGATTGGACCAGCGCTTCCTGAGTCACAAATGGTGGTGTCGTACGCATAATCATAATTTTGTCCTTTCTTGTTTATTTGATGCTTCAGTTATATAACTCAAAAGACCCATAACTCAAAAAATGTTTGCTTGTTTTCCCAACTATGAATGTTGTTATCTAGCACAAGATTTAAGATTTTTTAAGAAACAAAAAATACCTTTTTATTTAACAAAAATTATAATAATTATGTAATTCAAAACCATACATCATCTTAAAAAAATGTGTTCTTGTAACATATCTAAAAGTTGAAAATATTGCTTTATAATTTGAAAAGAAAATGTTATGCACAATTGTTCTGCAGAACTTTTAAACAAATGAGTCCTTTAACCTTTTCGAGATTTAAGGTAACATTAGTATAATAATCCATGTCCAACACGGGTATTAATTAAGATTTGAATCTATATTTTTAATATCATTACGTTTTCATGTACTTTCATTGTTTTATATTTAATGTATTCTTATAACGTTCTGATCTTGAAATAAATAGCATCTCATTTATTTTAATCTACTCCCTATCTGGTCAGTCTAAATTAATAATTTTTAATGTTAAAGAACTTGGGTACTTTTATGGCTTTTAGTATTCCAAGTTGGTATAAGAGTGAGTAGGGTGGATCAACACTCCACACGTATTTAAATTTTTGCTGTCAGTGATTATCCAAATTAAACGTGTCTTCAGTTCTAAAATTTTACTAATCAACCATGATGAAAAAAATCGTAAGTTTAATTACTTCTAGTTAAAAAAAAAAAAATCTGCGCTAAAAAAATATTTCCCTTTTGTTCTACAAATGTAATTTCTATTTTTTTGTAATAGTTAAAAAGTTAAGATTATATATATAATAGTATTTGTAAATAATAAAAATAAGTGTTTTTATAAGTACGTAAACCAATAAATACAAGTTTTTGTAATCATAAGAACTAAATAAATAGTTAAATTATTTATTAATATTTTAAATTCTGGATGAACTTTTGGTTTAAACAAATATTTGTCTTTCTAATTTGACGTTTTTTCGTTACTATATGTTTTTCTTTAAAAAACTGTCACTGACAATTCCAAACACATTAATTTTACTGTCAAAGTATGTATCACATTCATTTATATGTGTAGGTATATATTGATTGAAAGATTTATCAATTTAAAGTTTTAAAAAAAATCTTTGAAGTAAGAGTTTTTAAGTTAAACATCCAACAAATGGTTTTACATAGAAGCGTCCAAACATGTGTTTTTTAATTAGACGATCTAATATTCGCTTTATACAAAGAATGTTCAACGTGTATTTATATATTTTTTAAACTATTTTTATATGTCAATTTGTTAACTGTATTGATGATATGTTTATATGCATATCAGTAAAAAATATTTTTAAAATTTTGGCTAATTGTTTTAACATGTTTGACAAAATTGTTTAAAAAGTGTTTTACTGATTAAAAACCATTAAGTTTTGATGTCAATTCTCTCAATAACATGAAAGTAGGTCAACTTATTAGACGAGAAGTTATTGTTTCGAATGATAAAGAGAAAAATTAGAAAGAAATTTTATCAAGTCAAAAAAAGTACAATACAACTTTTTAGGTAAACTTTTAGTTCCGTGGATATCCTCTCCACATTTGTTACTCTTAAATTGGCATATTATTTTGTTTTCAAAACTTGATATCTTGAACTAAGTTTCATACTCTCTAACTTATTTGAATTAGCTTTTAAAAAATATCTATAATTTTGTGAAACCATGAATAATATTAATAATAAATAAATAAATACGTCATATACGAACCTCATGTTAAAATCATATTATCATAAGTTGCAAGGAGAATAAAAAATATAATTAGTGTAATGTGTTAGACTCGTAATATTTTGATAATAAATTCTAAAATAAATTAAAAAAAATTATAAAAGAAGATAAATGTTTATTTCTCAATTAATTCTATTTTTTATTAAAATTTCTCTGGTTTTTATATTTTTCTACCATAAATTGATTATCAAATCTTCGTTAAATTAAAATCTTGATGAAAGTGAAGTGTAGATTAATTTGGATTAATTGAAATTAGGTTTTAGTTGGTGAATTTATTCCTGTTAATGTCTCCAAACTTCATTTTCTTTTTTTTAGTGAATGAGTTAAGCGAAGATATTGTTGGTGTAAAATTATTTTCTAGAAGTTTATCTAGAATTGTATGTCTTTTCAAAGTGATGATTGTTTTAGTTGGATGAAAAATGATTATGTTAATCACATGTCGAGGTAGTGGTTGTAAGGAATTTTTATGGTAATATATACATTAGTTTTATTAGTGTTTAACCAGGAAATATGATTAGTAGTATAATTGTGTTTTGCTTTAATAAAAGTTGAGTTTGAGTTGTTTGGTGTGCTCTCGTACCATATATTTCTCAAGCAATGTATTATTGCTCAAGTGAGGTTCAAAAGGTGTGCATTAATTGTACTAACCATCTTATGTCGCTCAAGCGATGTATAGATCCGCTTAAGTGACAAAGCATGTAGTTCAAGCACTAGCTTATAACTTGAGCGAGTGAGGTTGAGACGATTTTCTCTATTATGAAAACACATAGTTTGAGTGTTAGAGAGGATGCTCAAGTAATATAGCTCAAAACTAAAAGGTTGATTATTGTTAGGAACTCAAGTGTGATTTTAAGTCACACATTGAGTATAAATGAGAAAGTTGAACATCATATAAATAATAAATAAGAAGATACACAAATACATAATTTTGAGGTTTTGAGTTTAAGGTAATGTCATAATCTCTTATATGAGTTAGCTGAAAGTATTCTCTCTACTCTGAAAGAAGTGATTTTAAGCTCCAAGTTGAGTATAAATGAGAAAAATAAACAATATATAAGAAAGAAAATTCACAAGCCTATAATCTTAAGATTTTGAGTTAAAGGTGATGTCATAATCTATTGTATGAGTCAGTTCATTGCTCATTGGTGATGAATCTCCTCAATGAATCCTCCTTAAAAACTTCACAATGATACCAGAGTTGATAATTTCTCTTAGTAATTAACTCAAAAAGTTAAACAACATATAAGAAATAAGACTTATGAATTTATAACATTAAGATTTTGAGTCTCATGATTCATTGATGTTGAATCTTCAAGATGAATCTTTCCTAAAAAGACCAAACAATTTTGAATTATTAAATACAGTATAAGATAGTATATACGTCTTAATGAGAATACTCTTAAGTTCCATATTTTGTAAACCCAATTATTCTAGTAAAAAAAAATAAATGCTATATATATATATATATATTTATGTCATTGTGTAAAATAAATCAACTTACAAAAGTATTTTCGCTGTATTCCTGGAAGTGAGTGAAGAAAATTTGATTGAAAGCTATGCTTCTTCACCATTTTCATGGTCAGTAACTTGTATTTTTCTATTTGTCTTCTTTATGTAATGAAACATGGTCCAAACTTGGTCTCTTTCTCCTGTACTACTGTCTGGACATATCTTTAGACTTTAACTTTTTTTACCCTACTCATTTCTTTCAGTTATTTCGAAATCACTCTGTGGATTCTATAGTTTACATTTCCAGAAGTCTATTTCAAAATGAAAGAGGCGGTTCAAGAAGTTAATAAAATTCAAGATAAAACAATTACATATTTACTAAACTAAAGAGTTTTGGATGAGATAAGTTAAGAAAGTAATTTGTTTATTTGGTCCATTCAAAATTCTTAAGCGTAAAATGAGCTATTTAAATAAGAAAGTACAAAAAAATTAAAAAGTATTTAAAATAACTAAAATAATAGAAGAGGGGAATAAAAACAAGCAATGAACGCCAAAGCGAAAAAAATGAAAATTTGGTCTTACATAAATAAATCAATTTAATTTCACCTTAGATAGTGATTCAATTTCTGTGTTGGTTATTCTTTAAACTGATACAGTAAATATCTTTTATATCAATTTTTATTTTAACTAATATAGTGAGTAACATGTTATTTACCATGGCACCATCTAATTTAATATAATGGATGGATTACAACCCTCATAATAAATCATCATAAAATCATAATTTTGCATTAGTAGTTTTTAAAATTGTGATTCATTATCACTTTTTGTCTTTAGAATTAACAAAAATCTAAAAGAAGTTTTCAAAATTACAATCTGTCACTCATTGAATGGTGATATTAATACATGTTTTGATATTTAAACGAAAACAAGTGCTTAAATTTTAAAAGTTAGATGATACAATTTACTGTTTCGTGGATTTTTTTTATTTTATTTGGGTAATGTAAACACCAAAGTGATGCTGAATTATGTTTTCAACTGAATTCACCATTTGCTGCAAAAATATGTTTAAATGTGATGGAGCATAAATAGAACCCATTTTAAACCTATTTAAAATTTTTGAAGTGAATTATTTGAATAAAAACGATTTCAAGTTTTATTAGGAAAAAAAAGTGTATTTATAAGGCAGAGCATAGATGTGGAGTATGAGCAAATGGAATAGTGGATCATGAGTTTTCAGATCCAATTCAATTCTTGGGGTTTTGGACTTTTCAAGGTTACGTTGCTGACGGATTCGGGAAACCAGTCTCGGAAGGCTAACTAGATTATAAACAAAACGGGCCATTATTTGTTTGTATCTTTAAATAAAACAATATTAAACTGCTACCTTTTTTAACTAAATAATTGACCTATTCAATGCTGGCAGAAGTAGAAATTTATGACAACATCAAATTAAAAAAATAAATGTAAAATTAAAAAAAATAATGATAATATGAGATAATACAAAGTCAAAAATATAATTTCACTATTTTAAATTTTTGAAAAGAACTCTTATAAACAGTATTTCAAGTCATATTGGACACTATCAGTCTCTCATTTGTTATTAGTATCTTTAAATAAAATACATGAAAAGAAATAACAATGCATAATTTAATTGTCTGTGTGAAAAAAATAAAATAAAGGAAAATCTTATTAAAACTGTTGCACTTGCTTTCAATCAATATTCTTAAATATTTTTTATGACTTGCTTGAAATGATAAATTAAAAAATGAAAAAACTACTATAACATAAAAAATTTAAAAGATTCATACAAATCTATAAGAATAGGAGGAAAATTAATATCACTTTATAATTTCAACGTTTGGATACTAACTTTGTACTTTCGTAAAAAAGTTTACAATATTAAAAAGAAAAAAAAAAAAAAACTATCAAGAGAACTCGTTGAATTTGAGAAATAAGAAATTATAAGTCTTCCTTCTTCTTTAGTCAATTGGATTGGTTCAAATTTAAGAGTTTAAAATCAAGATTTCCAATTAAAGTATTCAAATATACAAGGGGAGAAAAATGAATATGATAAGTATTTAAAAAATACACAATAAGAGTGTTATTTTAATATCTATAAGTTTTACTGGAGCTTAAACATTATTATCATTATCGTCTCACATTTTGATAAGATCAAAACAGACCTATAATTCAAATATTGTAATTGATCTAACAATATTATCTTAAAAAATTTATATCATAATAGATAACATCATATAATATATTAGATAATATTAATTTTTTTTAACTTATTTGATTAAAAAATATTTAAATAATACATTGTTTATTTATTTTACTTGAATTTTTTTAAAATAATTAAAAATAATTTAGTTATTTTGTATTTATTTCTTGAAATGATTTAATTTTGGAAAAATTGTCACTTCAATTGGTTTATTAAAAATTTTAAATAATTAAAAAGCTAATTATTTATTTTGTATTTATTTCTTGAAATAATTTAAATATTGGAAAATTTTTCAGCATACTTCAATTATTAAAAATTTTAAAGGTGTGTAGTTGAAAACTGAGTAACCACAGATTAGAATTTGGGACGCACACCGTCTTGCTATCTCTCTCTCTCTCTCTCTCTCTCTCTCGATGTGGGATTGGATTCCATCAAATCCCATTCTATTCCATAAAACACCATCATTCACGCTCCTTCTCTCTTCCAAACTTTCTTATTCTTCCTCCTCTTCTCCCACGCCTCCATTCCAATCACCATGCCTCTTCCCACACACCACCCCCAACCCCAACCCCAACCAAAACCTAATCCCAACCTCCTCTCTCTCTTCCTCAAACCCATCATCATGCTCCTTCTCACCTCCCTCTTCTTCCTCTTCATAGGCTTCGCCGCCTTCCTCCTCCTCCACCTCTTTCTCCTTGGCGGCGCCTTCCACCGCTTTCGCTTCCGCCCCTCCGCCGCCACTCCCCGCACCTCCAACGCCCTCCTCCCTCGCGAAATCAACAAGCTCCCTCGCTTCCGCCTCTCCCGGGGATCCCACATCCTAGCCGACTTAAACTGTGTTGTCTGTTTAGACACCTTCCGCAACGGCCAGTGGTGCCGGAAACTCGACGCCTGCGGTCACGTCTTTCACCGCAGGTGCGTCGACACGTGGCTCCTCAAAGTCGCTGCATGCCCCACGTGCCGAACGCCCGTGCGATTCAATGCCGGAACTCCGGTTCATGACCCAACACTAGGTTCTGCTTTTGCCCAATTTCAAACCTGCGAAATTGACTCCAATGCTCTCGCCCTTTTATAGCTTGTAAGTTATCGGGTTTATGCATTTTGGACTAAAACCAGGTTATTTCTATTTTCTTCTTTATATGTATAGTTTCTATCTCGTATATGAAGTGTAGCAATAGTTTTATTTAGTTTTCTCATTTTGAAAGTACTGGGAAAGAGTGAAGAAAAATAGGGAACTGCCTTAAAATCTAACTATGTTGCTCTGATCATCCTTACCAATTTGCCAAATGATTTTTCCACGGAATGTTTCACAGTTGTTATAAATTAGTACTTTTATGAGCCTGGCTATGTCTTCATATACTTAATTGTGAATTTGAATTTGATAGTTGATCGCGTTCCTCGTTCACTCCGCCTTGTGGACGTAATATCATCTTCAATAAATTCGTGGTTGTACATTTTTTAGTTCATGAGGGATTGATGCTTATAGAATTCTACTGGGATTTTTTTTTACAATCCATGCCCACATTCTGAAGTAGATTACTTTTCCATGGTTGCCTCTTGTGTCGGTTCTTTTTAAGTATTCGCTATTTTTAAAGAGTTATTGAGTCCATTGATTGAAAACTAAGGAGGTGCAAACTACTTATAGGGATAGAGAGAAAAGTGTATCTATGAATGGTGATATAACGTTATTCAAAGAGAGATATTAACAAATAATTAGTATTAATGGAGTGTACGAAACGTAAACGTGTTTTCATGGTATTACTCCACAAAAGATGATTGTCATGGATGGGAGATTTAAATTGCTGTTTGTAAATTTTTATGAAGGTGTTTGAAACATTATCTTGTCATTAGTTGCTGCTAATCTTTAGTGTTGAGGGATGTCTAGTTCTATAGTAAGGACCGAAGAACAGAACTTATGTGTGCTTAAAATCTTGGGCAAATTACAGACTTTTTCTAGCATTTATTGAAATTTGTGTAGTGTTTCATACAATTAAGAGAAAATTATCACAGGCTTTGATAAAGCAAGGGTATAGTGTGAAATTTTAAAGAACTACAAGGGGTAATTGGATTTTGTCCTGGAATTTTTATGCTGGATGGATGGGGCTATGTGATGAAATCGTGATTTTGCTGACAATGGAAACTTTATTTACTCAACCACAACAAAAGATCATGTAATTATTGGTATGGTAGATAAAATATCCCCTGGTCTCTGGATGGTGATTAATTGGAAGATGACATACATTGCTGGCTTGAGGAGGGTGATTCTAGGTCTTTCTTGCTTTCGTTATTTTGGCTGGTTGGTTGGCGGCGATTGTGTGTGTGTGTGTGAATATTTGAAAAGAATGTGAAGTTCATTAAATCCTTCTGCGTTTTGCTACATTTTTATAAGTTATCAGTGGTTTGTTTTAGTAGCTATTACATTAAACAACACGTGTATGTAATCTTCACCCTATATCAGTAATTGGTTTTATTTTATTTTCTGTAGTGTGATCCCCTTATATACTTTAGATGCGAGGTGATGTCTGCATTCATAAAACATTTGTCATTGGAGTATTATTAATTATTAATGGTGGAGAAAATCCTGCGATACATAGAGTATTGGTACCATCTATTCGGCAGTTTTATTGGTTGTGTGGTCTTGGACACAAGCATTGCTGATAGCTCACCAGAGAACTCGCACAAGACATCGTTGATTTTCTAGATGGTTGTTGGCTCCTTAAAATCTATGTTTGTTGTGTGGAAAAAAGTAGTGGAAATGAAAATGTAGAAGGAATAAATTGAGAAAAGAAAAATGATACTAGGTTAATCAGGACTAATATCTAAAGAAAACTAATTTTCTTCATTGATAGACTTGTATAGATGCCTCACTGCATTCACGTAGTAAATCTGAAGTTATGCTGTGTGGAGATAGTTGCAATGGTGCTTTCCTTGTTTTATGAACGCAAACTACTTGTACATACGCTTAAAATCTGGTTCTCCATCTATCATTGTTAACAAAAAGGTAGAAATTGTTAACTGGTCTAATTGTATTTTATTTTATTTTTTTATTTATGCTGTTTGTTTTTAATCTTTATTTTTTAGCCAGCTAAATTCTGTCACTGTCTTACTCTCTACGTGCATCATGACCCAACAGGAATATACTTGGTTCGCAGGAATATGCTTACTTTGTTTAGGTTCGTTAACTTAATGTGGGGGGTGTAGAAATGCTGCAGCACAAAAAGTCATATATAACTTTTTTTGTTTTAATAAATTATTATTATTATTTTGAATTGATTTCCAAACTCAATAACACAAATAATTGAATAATACTAGCTAAAAATGACTAAAAAATAATTCTTAATAGAATGTAAAACTTTAAATAAAATATTAAATCATGATTAAAGCAAATGTAAGTGTATGTATTGGACTGTTAATTTAAATCTTAATAGTTCAAAATGTATTCTGTAAAAGGTAATTTTTTAAAACAAATAACTTTTAAAATATTAGGTAAACACCAAATTGTATATTGTGAAATGCAAACGATTACATGTGTCAACTATTAAAAAAGTTAAAATTGTAATTTTAAGAGTTTAAAATTGTTTAATGTAAAAATATATAGATTTTTTAAAATTATTTACAACATAATCAATAATAATTTTCTTAACAAACAATAAACTTTTCGTGCATTTCTCTTATTTGTGTGAAATTTTTATTAACGAACGAGAATTATTCTTCATTTGCGATTTTTATCTTCTCTTCCAAATTAACGAGGTTTCGTTCACTCATCTTATATCTTTCCTTGTCGGTGCTTTTCGCATGTAACAGAGAATTCGTTACATTGAGTTTGTTGACACGACTTCTGTAGTCACGGAACCAAGTTTTGCTTTGTAAAACAATCCTTGCCACGCATATATTGACGAAAAAAAAAAACAATAATGACTTGATTAATCATTTCTATTAGAATTTTACTAGTTGCAACACTATTTGTGTTATGCTGATTTTTGGACAGTATTATTTCTTGCCTTTCCAAAAAAATAAAAATAAGAGTGAATGAAGACAATATAATTTTTTTTCCCCGAAAGATGTATAACAATTTCCATTGTCTTAAAAAGAATAGATTTTCACTCTCGTTCTTTTAGTTAATGAACAATGGCATCCGATGTTTGCTCAAAAGTTCAGTGCTGAAGGAACGGCAGATGATTTCAATTTGTAAGTTAGGTTTATTGTGCTTTATTTTGTAAAATGCAGAGGTGATTACTTAGTAGACGTGGTTCTATCATTCTATGGTGGTTTACATGAAGATGAATGCAAAGTTTGCAAATTTTGGATTAGACTAACCTGAGAGATAGAACGCGGACTGAGTATATTTTTACAAGTAAAATTAAGTTACTATAATACCTTCTAAATTAAATTTATAGGAAGTCATAGTTTTTTTTATGTCCGTAGTTTCGTCTACAACTTAAAATATATTAGCAATCTCTATCTCCTTATATATATATCACAACAAAAACTTGAAAACCATAAATAATTTTCAGTATTTAACTTATGCTATAATTAAAACAAATGTGCCAAAGAAGTGCATTTAAAGGTTTAAATTTAAATATAATATTATTTAAATTATTGATAATTTATTATGAGTAATGAAATTTAATTTAAACATAAAAAATAATAAATTGAAAGTATTGAACGGTAAAAAAAATTGCTAAAAACTGTTTGCCACGAATTCTTTACCGACATAAGTGATGTATTTAACTGGATTTAAACCGTCCTAAAATAAAATCCCGTTAAAAACCATAAATCATGCATATAGAAAATAGAAGAAAAATAGTTTTTTTTTTCAAGAAAAAAATTAGTTTGAACTGGTTAAAAAATATTTTTTGTTAATTGTGAAATTGTGTGTTAAAAAACCATTCTAGAAAAAAGAAAAATAATATTAAAAAAAAATTGAGTAAATTGATGAGAGAATGATCATGTTATGCATATTTTTCCATTGAATTTGATAATATAAAGGTAATTTATATTTATACGCATATGTATTGTATTTGTGTACAGTTGCATCTATATGCCAAAGACCTCCTTGTATGGATAAAAAGTTTTGTTCGAAAATGTAATTTATTTTTATTTTAGGAGTATGAAAGTCCAAATACTAGAACGAGTAAACGTTTGTTTATTTATTTTATTTTTTTTGGTAGAGGAGATGATTATCTAACGTAAGAGGAAGTCAATTGAAAGGGTCTAACACTAACATAAGGAACGTTAGAATAATGACATCAGACACAAAATGTGAATAAAATTTTTTATTGGATAGGTCATATATGTGAAATTGACTTTAATATTAATTAATTATTTTAATTTTACTATTAACTATTAAATTAAATATTTATTATTAAGTAAAATTCATAATTTATATTTAATATAATCAGTTTTCATAAAATAATTTTTTTATTTAAAAATAGACAGACTAAAAAACCATGATTTAACTGTAAGTTGACACAATTAATTTAATTTTTTATTTATCACGAGAGAATTTGATACTTGATATCACATTTTAAAAATCTGATTAATTTGTTTTAAGAACTTTTTACTGATTCCTTTATATTACCTAACAATCATAGTTTTATTTGAAAGTACGAAAATTATATAAGAATTTTATTATTTTATTTTATTTTGATATCTTTTTGAATAAAAAATATACAATAACCTGTAGAACAATTTTATACGGAAACCGCACAGGATTAAAGTACAGTATTTTTTTTCCAAGCAATTTATTAACAGTTTTTTTTTTTAAATTTATTTTAGTAAGTTTTAGAAGGATATTGATGACGTAACTTTGAAGCAAGGATTGGGGAGGACAGAGAAAAAATTGGAAGGGTTTGATTTGATGATCAAAGAGCAGCAGTAGAGTAGAGTGACAGTGAGAGAAGAATGGAGTGTGGTGGCGCGTGGTGGTGCGTTTCGGCAGTGAAGATGGTAATGGACTCCATAAAGATTATAGCCTGCAACAAACTGGTTTTCTTATCAATTATGCTTCTCACCACGCTCCCTCTCTCCACGCTCCTAATCTCCCAATCCATCTCCATCCACTCCCTCACCCAACAAATTCACCATCTAAAGGCCCTCGCACGCTTCGCCCCCACACGCTTCGAGGCCCGACACGTGTGGCTCCAGTCCCGCGAAGACGCCCTTTCCCTCCTCCGCATCAAGGCCCTCTTCTCCCTCCCCTCCTACCTCCTCTCCGTCGCCGCCGCCCTCTCCGCCGTCCACTCCACCCGCCTCGCCCTCCACGCCAACGCCACCCCCTCCCTCCTCTCCGCGGCCCTCCGCCTCTTCGCCACCACCCTCTTCGTCTACGCCATCCTCTTCGCCTTCTCCCCCCTCCCGCGCTTCCTCGCTGCCCTCGCCTCCTCCTCCTCCGCCAGGCTCCTCCTCCTCGCCTCCGGGTCCGCCCTCGAGGTCTACCTCATGGCCGTCATGAGCGTTGCCCTCGTGGTCTCCGTCGCCGAAGAGAGGTTCGGCTGGGACGCCATTCGGGTCGGATCCGCTCTGATGGAGGGGAGCCGGGCATGCGGGTGGGCCCTGTCGGGTCTGTTCGTACTGGGGTCGAGCCTGATCGGGTCGAAGGTGGAGCGGTTGTTGGAGGGTGAGAATTGGATCAGGGTTGAGGATAAAGCCAATGTTATAGTTTGGTACGGTTTGTTAGTGCTGTGGAGTTACGTGATTATGACCGTCTTTTACTGTGATTGTAGAAAACGCCATCCAATTAGGGAACCCCAACCAGAGCAACTGCAACTATCTGTAACGTAATGTGAAGTAATCTAATCCAACCTCATTCTTGGTATTTAATACTATTTTTTTCATGTACAATTCTATACTATAAAGTAATATACATATAGTGCGAAGATTTTGAATAGGATTTGATCATGTGTAGCCATTGTATTCTTCTGTGATTTTCTTTACTTGATTTGTTCTGCTTCTTTATTCATACTTTGATATCTTTTAAGTAATCTTGAAAAATAATATGTAGATGGTGGTGGAAGGAATGAATATTTTACCGAGGGAGTTTTGTTTTGGTCTTAAAAGCAGATAAGGAGGAATTACGTTTATGGTGGAGTACACCGATAAATAATGGAAGCCAACACAAATTCTTTGGTTTTATTGATTGTTTAAAAATATGTATATAATTAGGGTATAATGCCTAATATATTTTTTAAATCATTATAATACTTTCAAAAAATTATAAACATAAGGTTTGAAGTATGACTTGAACTGGATTCCGGTTGCACCTGCAACAAATGATTATTTATGAGCAGTAAGTTGTTTCTATAAATATCTTCTTAACGACTCTTAAAAATTTAAATGCGATTTTAATGTAATTTTAAATTTGTTAACAATTGCATTATTAAATATTTTAATTCTTAAATGAGTAGTGCATTGGACTATTTATCATGGAAAGGTTGCTAAAGAAATGTTCATAGATTGAGGTTTTATAAAGGGTGGATAAAATGTTCTTATTTCTTGACAAGGTTTAGGGTGGAAATATATCTTATCAATCACATACAACTATAGATGAAAATATTCAACCTTAAATTTCTTAAAACAAACCCACCTACTTCACAATACCATATCTTAACAATGTTATCAAAATAAAGCTAAATCAAACAATCAAATTTATTCCAACTATTAATAACCAATTTAGACTTATAAAGAGATTGAACGTTGATAACCACATCACCTTAGTTCATGTCTCCTAAAATAAGATTCAAATTAAAAGTAAAAAATAACATACAAGATAGCTTCCCTTGTCAGGTATAAATATACGTCACTTAAGTATTATCGAAACCTACAAATTACAAAAATGATCTAATTTGTAATATAAAATTATCTAACTTGTAATATAAAATTATGATAAACTATCTTAACACATTAATAAAATCTTATACTTATTTTGAAGTTGTAAATGGTACATGCAAGCATTTATACTAGAGTAATTAGAAATATTTTAAAACTGACTCATAAAAAATAACATAAATTAAAGATAAATCTTCCTCTAATTGCCACTACCAATTTAATGACAGTCTTTATTGTCAATTTAATGACAGTAGGAGCCCTGATTTCATAGAAGAGAAAAACCTAAATATATATATATATATATATATATATATTTTATAGAGATAACGGCCTAATTAAAATGAAACCTAATTAACTAAATTTTCTATTTATATAAATTTTTCACTAAAATAGAAAAATATTATATATCTTCCTAATTATATTACTTTTATTAATTTATGGATCTCCATATTTATTACTTATTAATTTGTTACAATATATCAAAATTATATATTGCTTTAACTTTTAAAAATGTTTAGTATACTTACCTAAATATTCAACATAAAAGATAGATTTATGTCTTATTTAAAGGTATTTTTATAAAATAAGTTATTAATAAAAGTTAGATTATATCTTAAAACAAATTGATATTAAATAAACATGTTAGACTTTACTTATATAAAACATCGCCTAGACCAGTTAAAAAAAAAGTAATGTGGTCTTATCTTGTCTAACAGCATTTTTTATTTTTAAATAGATTAGTCAAATCTTAACATAAAATCGTAGCAAATCATACTTAAATTTTTAATTTTAAACACGCTATACCTGTTTAAAGAGTGCGTTGGGTTCTAATTATTTGCAAATGCATGGTCTCGAACTAAACGTAACTTGTCAACTTGAACTGTATTAATATTTAATCTACGCATAGCAGAGTCAAGCCGACTAAACTTGCCCAAATCAACATATTTAAATATTATGAAATTTAACTTGTAATTTAAGAAATCTGTATAAAGAAAACTTAAAATTTAAGAGATATACTTCTGTCTTAAAATTACTTCCTAAAAAACACTTATCACGAATTATAAAATCTTTTTATTTTGCTTCCTTAATTGTATTGATTTTCTTAATTAACACTTTGTTTAACAATCTATCAACGAAAAATTACTCTATTTTCTTACTTTCTTAACTGATAAACCATCTTTTGTCAGATTAGTTTGTCTCTTTGGAAACGTGTGCAACCAGTGGTCTATCCGAAATCAATTGGTAATGTGGTGCTTTCTCACCTTTGTTTGACGAAGAAGTTTTAGTCACGACAGACAACTTGGTTCTGCTGCCATTTTTGTCTATCAACCCGTTCGAAGACAACGCACTCCTAAGGGTAGGAAGCTTTATTTTTGTTGAAAGATTGTTCTTGGTAAATTCAGGGCAGATACTGAAACACATCATACATATATACAGAGGAATAATAATCTACACGGCTAATTTTAGGAACAAAAGGACTTTGATTTGCTATTGAAGTACTACTTTCTTAGTATGGATTGGTATGTAGATATAAGCTACGTCTGTCGGAGTCACTGCGGTCATGAATATGTCATTCTCAAAGATGCGGTAAATACCAGATCTGCAAGACTTTGAATAAATTATAACATATGCAATTCTCATAGATACTGTAAGTATCACATCTCAATCTAGAATTTGAGTAAATTATAAGTATATGAATAAAGTATTTTGGATCATTTTAAGTAATTGAAGAATTTTTTTATACTTATTTTGAATGATGTGAAGTAAATGGAAAATTGGTTAGTTTCAATTGAAGTAAATGCAAATTATTAGTTAATACGTTGATGTATAATGTTTGAAGTTTGCTGAAAGTATGAAATTGATATTAGATACTTGTTTTGAAAGTTAAATTGGTGCTAATGTGTTTTCGTATAAAATTTTGAAATTGTAAACTTTTTTATAATTTGCTACGTAGATCTCAAAACCAGATAATGTATTTTAGCAGACTAAATTATATGCTTATGTTATTTAAATGACTTTAATATTTATAATTCTAATTTGATTAAATAAATATATTGATGAAATATGTCTTAGTCACCCTAGTCAAATAATCAAGAGGATAGAGAGCTAGACGGTAGATTAAAAGTTGTCTAGAAGATTGAGTCCACTTGGATCCAATCATAGAGATATCACTTTGGAGAACATGGAGTATCAAAGAAAAATTTTCTAATTTGTATAAATTGTTTAGAATATTTTAGAATAATTTAGGCTTTGTATTTAGACCAAGTAGAATATATTTTGATATTGTATTTTGGGCCATGTAATATATGAGCTTGAAGTCCAAAAATAATGTTGGTGGTCCAAGTTAGGATATAAGAGAAGTTTTCTCCTTGTACCACTTGTCATCACCTTGTGAGAATTTTGAAATGTAAGCTAGGATTGAGAAGTTTGTAATAGAAGTTAGGATTAAAAGTTTGTCATAGAAGCTAGGGTTAGAGAGTTGCTCTAGAAACTAGAATGAGAATGTACTCTATAAATAAAGTGTAAAATGTTGTAAATCTTAAACTTGAATTGAACTAGTGTTATGCTATTGAAATTTTCTAGCACATTTGGTTTTTGAGCTTCATCTTTGTTAGCTTCTCTTAAAAGATTAGCCTAGGGATTCTATTGGAAGTTGACCTCATATCTTCTAATTACATTATTCCACGACTTTTACCCATAAATCTTGCTGGATTTGCTCCATTCCTTCACGCATTTTGCTTCAACTTAATCCTTATCTTAGTTGTCTTTTTGAATCAAAGTATTAATGTATGTCATTCACCAACAACTCCATTGTTCAAACATCTCATCCAATTTCATGTAAAATTAATGCCCGTAGCTAATGCAACGTCATTATATATGAATATATTTTAAATGTTTTATTTAATGCTTGTAATTTAAAATGGATTGTGTTAAATTGATTTGAGTGACAATTATTTAAGTGCTAATTGATGTGATTGGAGTTGAGTTTAGTATTGAAGTTAATAACCAAAAAAAATATATGTCTCACTAATTCTAAATCTAAATTTTAATTTTAAAATATTGATAAAGGTTTTTGATGAATATTCGTGAACATGTAAGGAATTATCCTAGCTGCCTATAAAATATTATGAGTTAATAGATTTAAATCACGAGTTAAATATTAATTTGTAGTAGACGTATTTTTTGTAATGTATCGTTCGGAAGATGTTAAAGTTAAATCAAATATAAGATAAAAAGTTTGTAAGGATTATGAATTATATTAACTTTAAATAAAATATTTGCGGAAACTATGTGTTAACTAACACATGTCAATAATGAATTTTTTTATAAATAATAATAAGATATATTTTTATTTTTAATGGGAATATATATATATATATATATATATATATATATATATATATATATATATATATATATATTTTGGTTTTTAAGATCAATTTATTTCGCATTATATAAATATTCACTCATTTTCTATGTTAAATATTCACTTCTTTTATATGTTAAATATCCAAACGTGTCATAATATTTTGTTTGGATTAGATGAGAGTAAAAAAGGAAAAAAAATAAAGATAAAGATAGTGAAAAATATTGTTTGAGTTGAGAAAAAAAAGCGAAAATTGAGTTGAAAGTTTTTACAAGATGTGATTGATATAATACAATAAATTTTTGGTAAATATTTAAAAATAAATTTTTAAAATTAAATTTTAAAAATAATTTGACATAAAAAATTTTAAAATATAAACGAGAATTAAAATAATTTTTAAAATAAAAAGTTTGTTAGTAAATCTTAATAAATAAAAAATTTCTATTTCAAAATAAAAGTAAACTAAAATCTATTACTTAATAAAATATGAAATTTTAAATTAATTAGTTTTATTTTATTTATTATTATAATATTTTCATTTTAATTAGTATTTATTACAATATATATAATAAATATGAAAATATTTATTTGTAGTTTAATTTTTTATGATATAGAAACACTTATTGATAATAATAAATTAATATATTAAATTAAATTATTTATTAATTTAATTATTATAATATAAAACCTTATACAAATTAATATTAATAGTATAATTATTAAAATAATAATGATAGAATACGTATACTTAAAAAAATAATAAAATATTTATACACATCATTCATTGTGATTTTTGATATAATTGATTATGTATTACAATATAATTAATCATGTTGAAATACATAATTAATTATGATTTTAATATAATAAATTATGTAAATATCATATGTATATAAATTTGTAAATCTATTTTCAGATAAGTAGAAAGTTAAGATAAAATTTTATCTTATTTTTTATTTATTATGTTGATTTTCGTTTTTTGATAATTGCATATTTGTATGAATGGATTGAAGTTGTAAGGAATATAGGAAAAGTAGAATTGTTTTTACAACATAAAATAAGTATCAGAGGATCTACAATCATAAAAGAAAATAGAAATGTGGAATAAATAGAAGAAATGGAAGTAATTTTTTAATTGGTTTTTAATTTTAATTTTTTAATTTTAATCTTATTATAAGAATTAGAATGGTTTATCTTATGAAAAAAATATTGAAAATGAATAATATGTTTTTTATTTTATGAAATGTATATATTAATTATTAAGTTTGGGATGTGCGAAGAAAAGGTGGATAAAGAGAATGTGTTGCTAGGGGGTACGGGAGGGCAATGGCCACCATTCTACCGTCATCCAACCCTGACTTTCTCTCTTTTCACGCTCCCAACCGCTCTCCCTCTTCTCTCAAGTAAGTTCACTTCTCTTCCTCATTTTCTTTCCCTGTTTACTCTCGCTGTAATCAAATTCGCTCACTGCACCTTCAATCGTAGTAGTTTGTGTCGACTTTATGTTTCTCGAACAACGATCTTACTTGCTTCTCGTTTATGCCGATGAGGTTATGAAAACAAATTGTTTAATCGGATGGAAAGTATTAGGAATTAAGACTTTCCAAGTGTTTAGTTTAGCAACAGTTGATTTAAGGACAGAACTTAGATTATACTCCATAGTTGCTTTTGGTTTTGTATTCTATTAGGAATTGTATTATCATTTTACTAACTTATCCATGATTGATCTTTATCTTTGATTTATTTGCGCAAGTTTTATAACAAGAATCCACTTGTAAATGAAACTGACTATTTTATTTTGAGGTTCAAAGAACACTGTATAGGATTTGGAGAATTCGCACTGATTGAACTGAAAGTTGATTTAGAGATTTCATTAACTTTATGCGTAACATTAAATGATTTGATATGGTTTAAAAAATTATGCAGAGGAAGAGAGAATTTATCTTCATGTAGGCTGAGATTGACCTATTCTAACAGGTAATTGTTGGATTTTTACCGTCTCGAAAGGGAATCTGCACAACAAACATATGGAGTAAGAACCTTGTTTTTCAATTGATGTTTAACGACATTATACTCCTTTTTTAGGTTTGGACAGATTAAAGAGCAAGATGTAAGCATAGTTGCCAATAGAACTGGAGGTCAAGCGGTTCGAGTCCTGGTAAATTCTAATTATGCATCAAGTGAAGATTCCTTGTTCATTGTTGGTTGAAAATGACTTGTAAAACTGTTTAGATGGGATGCTTCTTTTTTAATTTTTAGTTTATGTAATATTGGTTGGAACTTTCAAGTTATAGGTATGGTCTTCTCAAATTGTTATTAATTTGTTTTGCTTTTTGTGCATTTCTTGTGTGTACTGTTTTCAATGAATCTATCTTATAGTTTGTACTGACGTAAAAATACAATGCCGAAGTAGAAAATTGAAAATTCAACAGGCATGACAAGGAATGCAACAGGTAGAAAGTCATATAACTTTGGGGAATGACACATTTGTGAAATCTGCGGGAGTTATAGGTATCAGTGAAGGAAAACCTACATTACATATACAAAATAATGCATGATGACTTCTTAGTATAATACGTGATGACTTCTTAGTATACCTGTTTTATGGCACATATAGTCAGTTCATGTTGAAGAATACATAACAAAACATTATTCTTATATTGAAGACATTGCTAAATCTTAATATGATGTATTTACTTCACTTGACAATATCCGATGTTCTTTTTTATATACCTGTGTTTCAATGTTGTTTAATAGGAAAATTCATTACCAGTTACATGTGTATGATCGAATTCTGGCTTCATTGCTTTCTTTGGCTTTCTGTGAGGAAATAAAGGATGGAATCTTCTTGTGACATGATATTCTTGAGCTTTATCCTGAACTGTTTAATTGTGGAAATTACTCCATTGTCTAAACTAGTTACTATAAATTGGGGATTTATGATTTTCAGTACACTTTTTTGGTTCTTTTTTCCTTTTAATGCAATAAACTAATTATTAGTTACATCCACTTCTTGCTAAACCCATGTTTCTTTTGAATATTTAGCTTAGGTTAATGAGTCATATGATTCCAGTTAGATTTCTTTTTTTGCTACTTCTGTACCCCTTCTATATTTGACACTTCACTTTGTATCGATTTAATAAGGTCTGCAAGTCTTATAATATATAATGATAATTATACAGGTAGCGTCAGGAAAGGATGATGCGGTCATGGTTGATCCTGTCGAAGCCAAGCGATTGGCTGCCAAACAAATGGAAAGAATTAAAGCAAAAGAGAAACTCAAGGTGAAAGCAGTCCTGTGACAGAACTCAAATCACATATTGTCACATATAAAAAGTTATTTAGTATACAAGCATATAAAAAGTTTGAAAGTCATTTTCCTTACTCATAATTGTCAGTTTGGACAGAAGGAAACTGTGTACGCTCTAATGAAACTCTGTTTCTCTTCACTAAAAATTTGGCCAACTTAATGTTGTGATTGTAGAGAAGACGCCAAATTGAGGCAATAAATGGAGCATGGGCAATGATCGGTCTCACGGCTGGCCTAGTTATTGAAGGTCAAACTGGAAAAAGTATTCTGACTCAGGTGAAATTTGGAAATGTTTCTTTTAACATGTGCTTGTGTCATCAAGAAAATACATGAGCTCAAATAAACACATGCATATACGTGTCACATACACCTAAGGGCCTTCCTTCTAAAGTGAGTTAGTCTCTAGTATGAGCTGGTAAGGGTGTATTCTACCTAATTCAGTTTAAGTGCATTTTTAACCTACTAAGTTCAAAGACAAAAATTGGATCAAATTTCTTATATCTCCACCATGAAGTTCTCAAATCAAACAAATAACATTTAGATGGTTTTTCCAACAAAAATAGCCTCCATGAAAAATATGTTTCAGATTTTTAAAAGATGCCCACTTGTCAATTTTTCGCTTAAATGAAGTTTTATCCTTTTCAAAATGGGAGATATTTGATATATGGATTTATTAAATTCATTTGACTCGACAATTATTATTTGGTGTTTTGATGTTTAAACTTCTTTTCTTCTCTTTTCAGCTGCAAGACTACTTAGATGCAATTGTTGGTTTTTTTGTGCGGTAGACTTCTTCCAAGAGGTCCATGGATACATATGAAGAACTTCAGAATTCTTTCTCACATTCTTTGTAATTATATCTTTTAAGTTTATATCTTTAAACTTATAAGTACGCCAACGATGTTTTTTTCACATTTTCGCTATTCAATTTTCGTTGTTACCTGGTAAGGGTATGCAACATATGATTATACTAAAGAATTAAACTGCTAACCAACTTGTGTACTGATTTTTTCCCTGGTCTTCAGCATTTATTGTTAAATACATGGCACATTTTCTTTTTCTTACATAGGATACCATTCAGTTGTTAGACAGCTGCAAGTCTAAGTGATGCCACGGACACAGCTCCCTTATATGATCTCAAAATTAATTAAAATAAAACGAAGTCAGGTGCATCCAGTTTTAGTTACATCAGTTTGATGACCCCATAACTACCAAAACTCTGCAAGTAGCTTTGAGTTTATATAAGAGAGACTATAATCAAGATATTAGGATCATCAATCCCCTATTCTGTCTGCTGCACCAAAAGGCTATATAGTGGAGCGTGAGATATTTTGAATTCCCAACTCTGAAAAGAGGTATAGGATATCAAACGCAACCAAAGATTTTCAATATCTTGAGAGTCAGATCCTGGCAGAACCATGCTGTGCTACTGCAGCACTGCTGAATTTTTATACTACTTATACTCATTAATAAGATGAACGAGAACATGATATTCTTTGATCAAGCGTGAACGAGGGTTTTTCCATGAATAATGCATCTCATCTTTTTAAATTGCCAGTTACATATCGTGTCAGAACCATACTATACTGTTTTTTTTTTCTTTTATCCGTATACTATACTGCTTTGAGAAAGGCTTTTGAACATAACTGTTTATTCTCAACCACTGTTCAGTTATAATTATCTGAGAATAAGTTAGCGCTTTATATTTCCAAAGAAGTTGCAAGAATGTGTTCAAATCAATCAATTCATTCTAACTAGCTCAAGTTGACATCAGTCAAAGTATTATGTCTTAAAAATTCAAAGCTGTCTTCAAAAGAATTTCTGAATTAATTACTGAAAAACACAATTTTGTAAGGGCTGTAATTGGATATAACCGTCTAAAAAACCAAAAAAAGTTGGAGTTAAAATTAATTGTCCAAAACTACACAATGTAGTCAGGTAATTCAAATTATCTTTCGTTTCATCGCCCAATGGACCTAAAACTATCAATTTCAACTTTTCAAAGTCAAAGAAGCCCATTCGATCTCGTTTTCGTTTTGGTACTTTAGGCTTTGTTTGTTTGGTTGGGGGAGTGGATTTGAGAGAATGAATTTGAAGGGATTTGAGTAGATTATGTGTGGATGAGATGGTTGTTTGGATTAATGGATGGATGGTAAGATTTGAAGGGATTTGAGGGGATTGATTATCAAAGTTTGGGATTGATTTGATAGATGTTATAGATTTGTTTTTATTTTTTTAATTATATATTTCTGAAATTACTAATTAACCCTTGTGATATAAGATGGTAAAAAATTAAAATGAATTAGATTAAATTGATTTTAATATAAAAGTTATAGAAACTGAATTAACTAACTGGATATTTTTTAGTAGGTTGATAATGATTTTAATTAATCCAATCCGTGAACATCCTTATTTTTGTGTGTTAATAATTTTATATTTAAAAGATAATAAAACTGTTTTTAAAACGAATAAAAAATATTTTAAATAATATCTTTTCTCCTCAATTTCATCATATATATTGAATCAAATAAGGAGACAATTTTTTTTTTCTGATTTACTTCAATTAAACATTAAGTAAACATATTTTGATCGATAAAAAATAAAAAAGAAGAATAAATAGAAAACAATATAATATTTATAATATACTTTTATTATTTCTTTTATAAAGTAAACAATTTTTAGTGATTTAATTATTTTAGGTAATAATATAATTATGAATGGATAGATTGTATTGAGTATGGGTAAATTGAAGGAAGATTAATTATATTATAGCTGTTTTGGTAAAAAGAAAATTATTATAAATGAAAAAAAAAATATAATTATTGAAATCAATTATTTGAAGAATTAAGTATAAATCATATATATTGTTACAAACCCTAAACTCACTTAAAGGAGTGTTTTGTAATTTCCAAAGTCAAGGGTATTTCGTAATTTCCACTTCATTTACAAGGGCTATTTCGTAATTTGGATCTTCATCCTTTCAAATTCCTGCAAATCTCTTCAGATGAGCGAAGATCAAATCCTGCAAATCTCTCCTCATCCATCCTCCCAAATCAGGTCAGCCAAACAACCTTCATCTCCTCAAATCCATCTTCATGAATAGTAAATCCTTTCAAATCAGTTCAACCAAACACAACCTTAATGACACAGTTAAAGCATCGTTGGAGAAGAGTAATTCTAAATAACAGAAAAGACCGAGAGGTATTTGGTAAAATTTATTCATAATTGATTATTAACTTCGTAACAACTTTATTGGAAAAACGTTTTCACCAAACAATGTTGCTTTTAGAGAAGAATAAATCACGAAAAATTCAAGATATTGTTCCTTCCGGTTTGATTTGTTGCAAACCTCGAAAGGTTTCCTCCACTAAGATCAATTATTGAGTTTTTAAATTTTAAACAGAGTTGGGTCCCTTTCAGACAAAAATGCGCGTATTGGATAAGAATGTAATGTCATCATAATAATCTGAACACCCTATATGCATTAACTTTTTGTTCTCACAACCGGAAATAACGAGGAACCTGTCCATCAATTCCATAGAAAGTTGCTAGTTTTGCTCTAGGAAGTTAGTCAAAATAAGCAACGCATTTTCCAGTTCTGACGTGACACTATTCTGTTACTTGTTTTATTTTTGCTAATTCAAAAACTCAAATACTCAGGTTAGTCGTAAAACACGGATTATTTATTAATATTTGGTAAATTTCGTAAATTTTTAGAATGAAATTAGCAATCACCGAATATTCAAAGGGTCACAAGTAATATAATATCATTACAGGTACCATGCGAGACATTAGGCTTGGCGACAATATTTTTTTAAAACATTAAGTGATCTATGTACTCGTCAAAGGAACGAAACGTATAAAGAATTAAAAATGTAAAACATAGTACCAGATTGATTGAAAAAGCGAGTCATACTCGAAACCACATCCCTTGGCTCGAACTTTCTTGATGATAAAATCTCGTGCAATCAAAATTTGACGCACTGAATTATTTAGTAATTTTATACTATCATGAAACAGTTCACACTTACTGCAAAATTTCCCCTTTTTCTGGAAGGAAGGGGCAATAAATGTATGATACATTAGGATAGTATAGTGATTGAGATGCACTTTGTAAAATGATTGAGATGTTTTCTTTTTGTTGGGCACGAAGGACGGTACAAAGAAAGATGAATTAGAATATTAGGTTATAGAATATTAGTTATCCACTTATCCATGCGCCCTATTAGAAATAAAAAGCGAAGCAGATCATGTTGCACTTCATCACGCTGCTTATTTTAATCCTTTGTTCAACTTAACGATAACTACAAATGATGAAGGTTGTCAATTTGTGTCTCGTGCTTTTGAAATTGCTTAGTCTAGATAAGGCCTTCGTTAATGTTAGCGTGGAAATAAGATATCAAAGTCTTTGTCACTCGCCTTATCTCCCAAATTCCAAGCACATCACAATTTTCTTTTCTTTTTCAGAGACCAAAAAGTTTTGCATTCTAGCCTGTCCAAGGGGAACACCAAGGCCTAAAAGACAACGAAGAGTAATATAGATTAGTTATTAGTAATAATATTCTTTGGTATAGAACCATAAGAAAAGAGCAAAAGAGGTGAAGGGAAGGTCTTATGCTTTGAATATTAGAGTCTTTGCTAATATTCAAAAGTTTTGTCTCAATTATCAATGCATTGCATTAATTAAAGTCCGATATTTGTTAGTACTAGATCGTGAACTTTTGTGCATAAGGTGGAAAGAGACCTTCATTTGCTGGCTGGCCTACTTGGAGAAATGAACTCCATGGAATTTTTTATTTGGCAATATTGATAAATGTTTGGCTGGCTTTCATATTTAAAACAAGTTTGTTAGGTGGGCTATATAAACTAATCTCCTTTTGAATATTAGGATTGTTAGCTACATGTCTGTCAATACACTACCCCTTTTTTCAATTTCATATTTTATCACCATCTTCCAACAAACACTTCTTTTCCTCATTAAACTTATCCCCAATATCTGTTTTCAGTACAATTCCAATCTGTTCGGATAAACTTACTCCAAAATGTAACTCAACAATGTCATTAAACAAATTTTTGAAATAAAAAATTATTACCACACTGTTAGTTTATTAATTAATAGAAATTTTTTGAATTCAAGAAAGTCAACAATATCCTTATCGGTTTCTGTATATATTTGAGATCCAAAGAGTTGAAAATGGCGTTAATGAAAAAATATTATTATCAAAAATAAAATAAAATTAGTGAGTTCCACATGAAAGCTGTTGGGTATCTCGTTAAGGTAGAAATGTGGTTGATCTAAATATTTTTTAATGAGGAAGAATCTCCTCTTTTAATATGCCACCATGTGACGACGTTCTTTGTTATGTTCATAAAGGAGGTTACGAATCTGTAATTATTATCGGGGTTAATTACTTTTTAGTTTATTTATTTTATGTTAATATTAATAAAACAATTCTTAAAATGTAGTAATATGTTTTTAAAAATTAAAACTAATCTTGTTAGTTTTATAAAACGTGACTGTGTGTTGATTGTAAATTGTATGGGATTGCCCACGAGCTTTATTACGCCATTTCGAGCAATTTTCATTTTTTGAACGTCTCAATCCGAACTCTCGATCAAAAGTTGTGGTTGTTTGAAGTTTTATCGTCCTAATTTTTTGTAACTCAAAATATATGATAAATTTATACAATGTAAGAAATCTACCATCAAATATATACTAAATTAAGTTGCTGTTAAAAATTTTGGGTCAAAGACAGATTTATAACTATTTTTAATGAATTTTACAAAATTGTTAACCTCTTTAAAAGAGAAGCGGTAAGAGATCTCGATCCAACCATTCACGATAGAGAAAAGCTCACGCATTAAGTGTATAACATCCTTAAAAAACCTGTACCGTAAAAAAAGTTAGCAGACCATCTATGTCAAAAATGCTGAAAAAAACTAGATGAAGATAACGAAAGAACCAACCAAATGAGCATGAGTGTAAAGAGTAAAGAATGCACTAGAGACTCAACGGCGTGAGAAATAAAGACAAATAATCAAAGCATTAAAAATATTAAGTTAATAAATCTATGGGTGTTCACTCAAAAATTAAACTTTTTTTCACATGCTTGAGAATATTACATCGGTTGCGAACCTCAATCGATATAATAGGTATTAGATACTACATCAGTTGTTACCTACAATCGATGTAGAAAGTGTCTATTACATCGGTTGAGGCTCCAACCGATGTAATAGGTTCAGTGCCAAACCAAATTTTAAATTTTTATCTTTTCAATCTTTTCTACATCGATTAGAAGTGTCAATCGATGTAGAATGGCGTGTATTACATGGGTTCATCAGTAACCGATGTAATATCTCTTCACATAATTTCAAAAATGTTATTGTATTTTTGTTTACATCGATTACGTTTTAATCGACATTTAATCCTGTTGTAATATGTGTTTTTTCTACTAGTGTGGTGATAACTATAATTAATTATTCAGATTATGTGTGTAAATGTTAAATTATTATTATTTGACATGTTTTTATTATTAACATTGTATCACTCTATTAAGACATTATTGAATAATTAAATTTTATCCAAAAATATGTTAAAAATGATATTTATTTATATTTTATTTTAGATTTGCTGAGAAAATTCAAGGGGAGAGACATGGGAAGACAAACAAGAATGAGAACATGGCCAAACACATAAAGGAATGACACCACTTTCAACCTAGAACCTTAAGGCATTAGGTTTGTGGATATTATTTCTTATATGTTGCTTAACTTTCTCATTTCCCCTTCGAGCAAAAGCATTTTCAAACATGAGTACCTCACTCATAAACAATCCTCACTTGTACCACCGTTTACACACTTAAACGAGACACGCTTGCTTGAAGCCTTCATCTGGAAAACTTTCAATACCAGGACCAAACTGTACTCATTCGTTGAGTCGAGTCGGTTACAACCTGGCTCTAATACCACTTGTTGAGAAAATTCGGGGGAAGAGTCACAGAAAGACAAACAAGAATGAGAACAGGGACAAACATACAAGAGAATGACACCACCTTCAACCCAAAACCTTAAAGCATTAGGTTTGTAAGTCTTTTTTTTATATGTTGCTCAGCTTTCTTTTTTTATTCAATGTAAAATTTAGACTCATACTTTCATAACTAAATATATTTTTAATTATGTATTATTCTTAATTTGTTATGGATGACTACGTCTTGATATTTTTAAAATAATAGATCTTAAACTGGGATTAAGTATGGACTCATTCAACCTCTTAGATATAATAAAAGTATTTTTAAAAGTAAGAAAAAAATGAAATTACAAGAAAAATCAAATCAAATAAGTTTAATGATAAAAGAAAGTCATTTCGAAAGCATTTCAAGATACAATTTTTGAAAAAATAAATTCACTTAAAGGAGTTCCTTGCATAATTTAAAAATTTATGTTGTATTATTATATTAGAAATTTAAAAATTCTAGTCGTCAATTAATTTTTGGATTTTTTATTTAAATATTTTTGAATTTTAAATTAATATGTAAAATAAATTAATGTCGCTTAAATAATTGATAAAATATTGTATCACAACTTTATTTTTGAATATAATAATATTTTATTGCAAGTTTAACTTTTATTAAATTTTTTATTTCAATACTTTTTTCACTGTCCGAAATTTATATGAAGATCAACATAATAGGATTTTTCTATTTTGAAAATGGAAATTAATGAAAAATTATGTGTTTAAAAAATTAAGTTACTAATAAATTTTGAAGAATTGTTGTAGTATTTTTTAAGAATAATGTAAAAAAGGAAAATAAAATCTGGTTATAACAGAAGTAAATGTAAAGTGAAGAGTTTAAGAAAAAAATTTAGTTGGAAACTAAAAGTTAGAAAATAGATATCACTAAATTAAACTAAACTTTAATTATAAGTAAACATCATTTAAATATTTGTCATTTATAAAGTTCTGGATCATTAAAAAATATATTTTAAAAACGAGAAAAACAGTGAGAGTTATTTTTTTCTTCGAAATCTTTTCTCAAACTTTTTTCCTTTTACATATTAATTCCAGGATTAATTTTCGGATTGCTTCTTCCATTACCTAATTTTCATTAGACATCCAACGTGATATTTGAATGGCCAACTGGTTGTTAAGTGGTTTGTCCAATCTCTTGAACATCCAAATTGATTATTGTTTTCATTTATTGAAATTTCTCATTTTAATTGATGGAGTCAAAGAAAACGTTTGGAAGTTGTTTTTGTCCAAATTTTACTCAAACTATCATTTTCACATTTTCATTGTTAAAATCCCTTTTGACAAGTTCTTCCATTGCCTAACTTTTAGTGGGCATTCAACCTGATTATTATTGTCATTTATTAAATCTTTCTCAATTAAGTGGTGGAGTAGAAGAAAATGTGATTCAAAGTTAATTTTTGTCTAGTCTTTACTTTCTTTCTTTTTTGCATATTAATTTTTAGGAACTTTTATCTCTAATTATCACATTGGAAATTTCGCTTGCATTCATTAGTTTTTTGCAACAATTCTTAAGCCACTCAACCTTTTAATTATTCTCGAAATTAATTTTGCCACCTTGCAAATTTCTTGGACTGCATTAGGTTAAAATAGGCAACTCTTCCTTAATAATTTGTTATTTTTTCAAAGCTCGAGGACGGAAATGAAAAACCTTGAAACTTGTTATGGATTGAAATAGAGAACTAAATAGATATACTCTTATTATCAAGGCACGTGGGAGACCTAAGGGTGTGGTATATAGTTTGGAATTATTTGATTATACTTAATTATATATAAAACTAAATAGTCTTTTTTTTCATAAAAAATACGTGTTTCAAAATTACTTTTTTTAAGTATAGATATGTTATAAATTGATAGTTTACTATAAGAAAATTCTTTAATTTTATCTATACATGCTTGTAAATATAGGTACATATATCAAATTTTTATGTACAACTACTTAAGTGATGGGTCTTTTATTCATCTTTGTTTAAATATATTTAGATATAGATAATAAAAGGAAAATTATGATAATATCACGTCAGTATATTCATATTTAATAATAAAACCTCATGGTTACATCTATTAAAACTTTTATATTTTTTTTATATCAAATTGAATCTCATTCATATTTTTACTTTAAGGAAGAAATAATTAATTCCATACTCAATTACGAGTATAAATAAGGATGATTTTCTTTAATTGTGATTGATATTATATAATCAAATATAAACAATAAAAAATCTAGAATTTATAAGAGTGTATACTATAATAGCGAGTGTTCTAGTTATGGATATTCTCATATCTCTTAACTATAATATATGTGTAAATATAAAAAAGTGTGAGGAAATTATTACTTATTATTTTTAGGGGACTACTAATCCTACTCACCTCATTGAGTTGTCCTTCTTAGCTCAGTAGTATAAAAACTTGAATCACCTTTGTACATTGTTTTTATTTATGATTATTTTTCACGTAAAAACAAATCAAATGCAACCATTTTTTTTCCATAATGTGTTAATTTTAGAAATCTATTTTTTTCCTCAATATCAAAGTTGAGTACATTATCTAAACTTATCCTTTGATTAAACAAATATGTTTATAAATTTTTAACACAAAATATCCAACTTAATAATTTTGTATGAATAAAGGTATTCAACAATAACACCACAAAAATGGGTGAATTAAAAAAAAACCGTTAAAACTAGAAAAATCAGGTCTTGTAAAAAAACACTTACATAAAATTTATCTTTTACAATAATTACATCAATGCTAAAACATACTTCCACATAAAAATTCATATAATCACAAATTATCAAGCTTCCATACTTCATATATCTAAACTATAATAACATTATAGAAGAAATAGTAACTCTCATTCCTTGAAATGAAGTGTACTTATATATAATAATCTATTTACAGTTTCTAATCCACTCTCTCAATCTAAATAAGTCTCTAGAAATTCAGTTTTACAATGTAATATGTCCTTCAAAATATATTTGAGAAAAAGATAAAATAGGATAGAACTTAAATATGATTATTTTTCTTACCAAAGCTAAAGTTTGATTTAGTTCAAAATAATCTCTACTTCAATAGCTCCTTAAGATCTTGATCTCACAAAAAATCTATAATTAGAATCTTGCTTTAGGTTAAAAGGAAAATACAAAGAAAGATAAATTTTCTAAAAAGAAAAATTTTAAAATTAACCAAAAAACGAAAGCATAACTTCTATTTATTTCTTATTAACTTTAAAATATATTATTAAAATACCTATTCTCAACAAATTTCATCGGAAGAAAATAATGTATAAAACTAAGAAATATAAAAATATTTCAAAATATTTAACCAAATTTTCTCTAAAACAATATAAAGAGTAGATGTAATAAAACTATATGAAATAATCTGTAACTCTATTTTATCTGAACGAATTAAAGAAAAACATATTTTATATAAAATTAGAATATGTTTTATAAAACGTGATTAAATTTTTTATTTATAGTGCGTTAAAAGGTGATATACCGTTTTTTATAACCTTAAAATTATCATTTTAAACTACACATTCATAATTTGAAAGTCTATCCTCTTTTTGTGTGTACTTTGAAATTTACTTTGAGTTATTTGTGTACACATTTCACAATTCAATTTACTTCGAATTTTTAACCGGTGCATTTTTTAATAAAAATATTTGCTGTTTAATTCCTTAATGAGTACTTCAAGACATGGATTATTAGATATGGTGTATTAACTTTTTTACATTATTAAAGAGTTTAAAATAAGATAATGTGTATGGATAAAGATAGGGGAGGCGTGGAATGGAGCGTGAGAATGTTGTTGAATCATGGGTGGTCTGTGCCTAACGAAGAGATTTATGAGAAATAAAAAATAAAAACGATAAGGATTTAAAGAAAAAAAAGAAAAGATGAAAAAGTGAGGAGATGGTGGGTCCCAAGTTCCGAGCGAAAGAATTGAAGATGCCGGCCACGTGAATGGGTAAACCAGAAAAAGAAAATAATAATAATAAAAATAATAAAAAGAGTTTGTAGATAAAGTGGGGTCCACAGAGCCACGTAAAATGTGATGGGAGAGGTGGGGCCTAGTCTATCCATAGATACTTTGTTCAAAGTTGCATCTCCATCCTTTTTACTAATTCTCACAAGTCACAGGCGCAGGCCCAGGCCCCGATGCCCTCACCAAATCCTCAACAGTAACGCCCCTATTCTTACACGTGTCACTCCTTCTTTTCACCACCTCTGCTCATTACTCTCTCCGGATGGATAACCTTCTGCTTTTGCTTTTGCCTTCTCCCCAAGTCAACCCATCCACAACACAAATTTCTTTCCATTTCCTTCCTTATTATTTTGTCTCCCAATATTGCATTTTGCAATCAATTCACAAAATAAAAATCCCAAATGTTAAAAAAAAACAACAAAATCATATTCTTAGCAGTCAATAGTAAACCTAGCAATAAAAACGGAAAATTCACTGGAAGAAATATCGGTAACAGAAATGGAAGGAGTTTAAACGCAGTTATGGGATGCCAAATTTGTTCAAAATTAAAAAAAAAAATAGTGTGGACTACTTTAGTAATTTGCTATGAAGAGATTTAAAAAACCAATAAGAGTTATTTAGAAAATTATAATTAAATTGTTGTTTGATTCATTTATTGGATATTTGAAAAGCTTCAACAAACGTATGCAAGATAATAAAAATGATTATTTTCTTTTGTAAAAGAAACGGTTATAAGATCTTTATGAACAAATAATGATTCAAAAGTGGATTTGTCGGTGTTTTTACTATTGACATTTATGAAGGGTAAGCGTAAGTTGAATGGGATTGGTGCAAGAGTAAAATTATGGACCATTCAGAATAATTAAGGATTTAAGGCACTGAAAATTAAGGGGTTTCTTATTATTTATTTATTTATAAAAAGAGGTGGTATTAATGAAGGAGCGTGTAAAAAGAGCGTGGGATGTTTGGTTTGGGGAGGTGGAAGGGTTTATGTGGAATAGAAAGAGTATTGTGAATATAAAAGGCGTGGGTGCCAAGTCAGCAGTCAAAAGTTGTCCGTGAGTGAAAGACGACACCCACACGCCACGTTCCTTAGGCACACGTCCACGTGGCCACTTCTACGAACTCCTTTTACCTTTCCATCTCATTGAAAAATATCAATGTCACTACTCCGCCACCCAAAAAATAAAAAATAAAATTTCCCAACCAACACTTCATTTGTAACCACCGCTAATATGCAGTGAAATGGAACATGGGCTTTATTTGAATTTCTAGATGTTTTGATATTTTACAAGAATGTGAAAAATATAACCAACTATATTACTAAAATGAAGAGAAAAATAAATGTGTTTTAAATAAATAATTTTAGATGTAATTTTTTTGGATAATTATAAAACACTGAGAATAGTTATGGTGTTCAAATGGGAGAGAGAGAAAAAAGTGTACAAGGCATCCGTGTGAACATGGAGTGGGATGTTGTTGGCGACCCAGTAATCGATCTTGCTTTTTCTCTTTTAAACGTTTCCATTCTTCCCACTGTCCATCATATCCCTCGTTTCTATCCACTTTTCCACTCCTGCATTCAACCACACTTATCTACAATTATTCTCATCACTTTTAATTATTAAATTAATTAATTATGAAACCATTTTTAACTGACCTGTACGTTATTGCAATTTAAATACTACCGGTAGTAGGTTAATAGTCAAAGCCATAAATAACATTATCCTCTCATTCATTTTTTATTCTATCCCTTCCTTTTCTTCTAATTTACAATCCAATTTTTTCATTATTTTCTGCATTCTGTCTCACATTTCCAATTCACACTGCTCAAAATTCATGTGTAGTCATCTCTTCACGAATGTGGACATGTATGATTTCATATTCATGTGTGAGAAACTTTATCTTAATAAAAAATAATCTTTTTAAATATTCTGACTGAGAAACCGCCACATTAAAATAAAGTCTTTCATCTCTAATTTTAACATGGGTCTTATATTATTTAACTATAGGAACGTGCTGTCGACAATAATAAAAAAAAATTATTGAATAAAATCTGAATATAACGAATGGAAATGCTATTTCTCTTTGCCGTAAAGACCACGTGATCCTATGAATTGGCATTCAATTCATATTTCCCTTTTTTCATCCTTTAACACAGCTACATCCTTATCCGCTTCCACCGGCTATAGCCCGTAACCTTCCCACCCCCAAGAGAAAAAAAATCACACAGTAAGGTAATAAATGAAGGATAACGCCATCATAGGGAAGAGAGAGAGAGAGAGTAGTCGGTTACAGTTAGCAGTGAGTAGAGAGAAGAGTCGTGAAGTAGGAAACTGAGATGAGAGAATAAGAAACGTGGACCGTCGGATGAAGGCGCTTACATAAAAAACCGGTTGGGTTTTCCTTCACTTCGTTCTTATCCTCGCCAGAGTCATAGTCTTCTTGCAGACAAAAACGCCACCCACGCTCTTCCATTATGGAAGGTGCATCAGTATCTGGGATTTCCATCACTCAAAGATTCATTTTTCTCTAGTACCACCATCATCTCAATCACAACAACACAAAAAACGTCACCCCTCACAACAAAAAATCTCTTCTTTTTTGTTATTTGTTCCTTTCTTTCCGGACAATGCTATCAAGATCTTGCTTGGGGCTGTTGAATTTGGTATCAGTGGATGATTACCAAGCGCTGGGACGGGTTCCGCGGGTGGTGACCACGGTGGCCGGAGACATACCGGAGTTGGACATGAACAGCCTGGAGAATTCCGGATCCGACGAGTTGGTTTCGCCGATGCCGCGCGAGAGAAGGATCGTGGTGGCGAATCAGTTACCGATACGCGCGTTTCGTGAGGGGAAGAAATGGAGGTTCGAGTGGGACAGAGACAGCCTTGTCCTTCAGCTCAAAGACGGGTTTCCTTCGGATGTGGAAGTGTTGTACGTTGGTTCCTTGAAAGCAGAGATCGAAGCGTGTGAACAAGAAGAAGTGGCTCAGTTACTCCTCGAAAGGTTCCGCTGCGTCCCAACGTTTATACCCCCAGAGGTTCACAACAAATTCTACCATGGTTTCTGCAAGCATTACCTGTGGCCTCTCTTCCACTACATGCTGCCCATGTCGCCGAGCCAGGGCGCGCGCTTCGACCGCGACCAGTGGAAGGCCTACGTTCTGGCCAACAAGATCTTCGCCGACAAGGTCACCGAGGTTATCAACCCGGACGAGGACTATGTCTGGGTCCACGATTACCACCTCATGATCCTCCCCACTTTCCTCCGGAAGCGGTTCCACCGCGTGAAGCTGGGGTTCTTCTTGCACAACACGTTTCCCTCCTCGGAGATATACCGGACTTTGCCGGTGCGCGAGGACATTCTCCGGGCGTTTCTCAACTGCGATTTGATCGGCTTCCACACATTCGACTACGCGCGGCATTTTTTGTCGTGTTGCAGCAGAATGTTGGGGCTGGATTACGAGTCCAAGAGGGGTTACATTGGTTTGGATTACTATGGTAGGACCGTGACGATTAAGATCCTCCCCGCGGGGATCCACATGGGCCTCTTGGAGTCGGTGTTGTCGTTGCCGCTGACTGCAACAAGGGTGAAGGAGTTGAAGAAGGAGTATGAGGGGAAGGTTGTGATATTGGGGGTGGATGACATGGACTTGTTCAAGGGGATCAGCTTGAAGTTCTTGGCTTTGGGGAAGCTTCTGGAAGTGGACGAAGGTTTGCGGGGTCGTGTTGTGTTGGTTCAGATTCTGAACGCTGCCAGGAGCAGAGGGAAGGATATTCAGGACGTTAAGAGCGAGAGCGAGGCTATTGCGAGGGAGATCAATGAGAAGTATTCGCAACCGGGGTACCAGCCTATTGTTTTCGTGAATGGACCAATTTCCACGCAGGAGAAGGTGGCGTATTACTCCATTTCCGAGTGTTGCGTGGTAAATGCTGTGAGGGATGGGATGAATTTGGTGCCTTATGAGTACACTGTGTGTAGGCAGGGGACTGTTGCTTTGGATAAGGCTCTTGGGGTTGAAGGCAATGATAAGAAATCCCTTAAACAGAGCGTTATCATTGTGTCTGAGTTCATAGGGTGTTCCCCTTCTCTCAGTGGAGCCATCAGGGTTAATCCGTGGAACATTGATGAAGTCGCTGAGGCAATGAATTCGGCTGTAACAATGTCGGAGGCAGAGAAGCATTTGCGCCATGAGAAGCATTACAAGTACATTAGCTCTCATGATGTGGCTTACTGGGCAAGGAGTTTTGATCAGGATTTAGATAGAGCTTGTCGAGAGCATTATTCCAAGAGGTACTGGGGTGTTGGATTCGGATTGGGGTTTAGAATTGTTGCTCTGGATCCTACCTTTAGGAAGCTCTCTATAGATCACATTGCCTCTGCTTATAGAGATACACACAGTCGGTTGATCCTTTTGGACTACGATGGCACCATGATGCCACATGCCTCAATAAACAAGACTCCAAGCATGGAAGTTATTTCTGTCTTGAATTACTTATGCAATGACCCTGAGAATATGGTGTTCATTGTGAGCGGCAGGGATAAGGATTGCTTGAGCAAATGGTTTTCTCCCTGTGAGAAATTGGGTCTCTCTGCTGAGCACGGTTACTTCACTAGGTACATTGAATTTCCGTGTTGTAGAAGATTGGTAAATGTTCGGTTTTGATGTTTCTTGCTGTGATATCAATCTTTTTGTTTTTCATTTGTTTGCAGGTGGAGTATGGATTCCCCTTGGGAGACTTGCGGATTGACATCCGATTTTGAATGGAAAATGATTGCAGAACCTGTGATGGCGCTTTATACGGAAGCAACGGATGGTTCCTTCATTGAACACAAGGAAAGCGCAATGGTGTGGCATCATCAAGAAGCAGATCCTTATTTTGGATCATGCCAAGCAAAAGAGCTTCTTGATCACTTGGAGAGTGTGCTGGCCAATGAGCCAGTTGTGGTTATAAGGGGACAACACATAGTTGAAGTTAAACCTCAGGTAGTACTTAAATTAGGGCCTAAATGCGTATATGTTTGCTTAGACAATGGTTTGTTTTGTTGGCAGATACAGAAAAAAAAAAAAGGTTTTTCATTTTAATTGGGATGACAGTTGTTTATGAAGGTGAATTTTGTAATGGTGATTCGTTGAATTATTTGTTGTATGAAATGCAGGGTGTGAGCAAGGGTAAAGTGGTTGAAGACATTATCTCAACCATGCGAAGTAAGGGAAAGTCACCAGATTTTCTACTATGCATAGGAGATGATCGCTCAGATGAAGATATGTTTGAAAGTATTGCTCGTTCAGTGTCTAATCCAGCTCTTCCAACCATATCCAAAGTGTTTGCATGCACTGTTGGACAGAAACCAAGTATGGCAGAATACTATTTGGATGATACTAGCGAAGTAATCAATTTGCTTGAAGGACTTGCTTGCCCATCAGCACCATCCTCGTCCATAATAACTTCTCAGGAATTGTGAGGAATACCATAGAAACTGATACAGAAAACAATCTTTGTACAGAATGATACTTTCATAGGTTGATTTTAAAAGGTCAATACTTAGAAATTTACAGATTAGCTGATTCATGTTCTTCACATAACTTGCAGTAAATTTTTTCGTTTTTGTATGAAACAAGGATTATGAGCTTCTGCACCGTTCAATGAAAACATGTCAAACAGCACTCTTTCAACAATAAAATAAGGTTTGAGGAGACAACTAATTTTCTTGATAATGATCAAAATGGGTAGGTGGATTAGGTCTTGGGCAGTGGTTGTCAATTTTATGAAGTAAAATTTTACCATTACTCTATTATTTTCGCTGACTGCCTGCGGAAGTTTCCCTGGTTTCTGAGTGAAAACCGAAACTTGCCATGCTGAACTTCCTCTTTTTTTATGATTGGATGGTAGTTGCTTTGATGTTGCAAATTGTAGGGAATAAGTACGGTTTTTGGAGTTTAATTAAATTTGGGCACGAGTTTCATATAATGAGGCTCAGAGCATTGGAAGTACACTATTAGCTCGTAACAGGCTGGCAAACTTGTTTTTCCTCACAAAGAACTTGTCATAGATGCTACAGTGTGTGAAAGAGTTAATTGTCAACACATTCACCAGACTCGTGTCTATTAAGAAATACTTAAACTGGTTACCAGTGTACAACATAACCAGCCATCAATGTTAACTCGGGGTACCGTCCTCAATCTCAGTAATTTTTTGATAAATGAAATTATCACCAACCATTTATCAGAAAAAAATCACCAGATGTTCAAACCTCTCTGCCTCATCTTGTCGAGCCAGAAATTACTAACTTTTATGGGTACTTATATACTATTAAGACTATATTTGGATATAAGTTAGGAAAGTCCTTTTTGGAATTCTAATGCACATCTTGAACTATAAAACACAAAATAAATAAAGAAAAATACATTATTTGAGAAGTTGAGTATTTTTGAAGTCTCTCCATTGATATCTTGATACACTATCTAATTCTTGATAGTCGTACGCAAATAATTATAGTAAAATAGTACTCCTATAAGAATTATATGAATACAGGCAACAATCGTTAGTTAGGAGGAAGATAAGATGCTGTGTTAACGAAGTATGTTCTTATTCTCCCAACCTAAAACTTGTCATAATATGTATTACTTTATTTTGCACGTCCTTGCTCCGTTGGGAGAACCACTTATTTTAGTACAGCTTGAATGGTAGTACATGCTGATATTTTTCTTTTGAAATTTAAGTGGGTCGGCAGAAGCTTCTTGTGCAGTAGCCAACCACTTGCTCAAACTTTTCCAATTAAAAGAACTATTTTCTTTGGCTGGCTCCGACTACAACACCCATTTTCCTCTCGCTTAGTCATCAACTAAAAGCAGTTCATCCTACCTAAAACCAGTTTTATTGATTGACTTGAAAGTTCAGTACATGATGAGTTATCTTGAAGCCTAATGATCCAATAAGATTTGTCCAAGTGAACTAACACTGAGCCACGGAGACAAAAACTTAGCTAGCATATTCAATTCCTATACCTAAGTATCATGAAATTGCTCAATCACATAAAAAGTTATATCCTAAGCAGCTTGTGTTATATTGACATTTGGCAAGGAACCTGATGGAATGATCTTATCCATGTCATGTGACCCATTCTCGGGCATCACTTGTTTCTTCAAAGGGAGCGGATGGGCCGTGAAACAAACTACCTTAAACTGGTAGATAAAGTTATCTCATATTTGAAAAAAATTCAACCATGGATGATGCTTCCTTTTGATATCCCAATCCAGTACAAAAAGGAGGTCAAAGTCAGTGAAACGTGTGCGGCAACTTTTCGTCCTTAAACTTCTTATGCCACCTTCCGTTTCATAAATTTGGAACGTGATCCATCAATCTAGGTGTAGTCCACATCGATGTTACATATGTCAATGAGGTATGCCAGCTGCGTGTCAAAGATAGAACTGCTTCAAACAATGACAAGTGTTAAGGAACCGTTTGCCAGAAGGCTTCAAATTTTCCAACACATAAGATTAGAACGGTGACTCATCCTGTCCTTCATGTGTCACACATCATCAATTCATCTCAGATTATCCAACATCCATTCACAAGTCTGAAAATTTGTGGTTTAAACTGATTCAATGAGTTTCACTCACATTTTAATTTATTTGTCCACCCAAACAGTATGAAATGTACTTAGTATTATATTTATAAATTGTATTGTAAATGGATTATAAATTGTATTATACTTAAATTAAAATCGTCAATACTTGTTGACAATTTTACTAGTAATTGAATAGAAAATGGCCACATTATTGTAATTTTAAAGACATCTCATAAATAGTGAAATCAAATTGAATAAAATAAATAAATGATACGACTAAAAGCCTTATTTTTAATAAGGTATTCATTAGATAATTAAAATTGCGTTGGTTTTCTTTGAATATTCTCTAGACAATCTCATAATGATTGTTGTTATGTTATGAACAGTGCTTCATATCATGTGGATGTGGATGATTTGGTATATGAGGAACTTTATGCATCTTGCCAACATTGCCCTCTCTTCGGCTAAGTCTTTTTCAAAAAATAAAGTCAGAAGTGACTATGTTGTTTACTTTCCAAGTTTGGAGTGGTTCAATGGAGGTTTCTCAGGTTCTTAAATTTTTCTTGATTTGGATCCATCTCCCTCCAGCTCATAAAATTGATAACTGATTTCCTTGCTTGGTAAACTGTATTAAATGTAACGCAGACACTGCTTGAATGTGATTCACACAGAGAAAGTTGGATGGAACAACCTTGTGCTTGAATGTGATTTGCAGTTAGTTCTTAAGGTTTTTGGTGAGGACCAAATTCTTATGTAGATAAATTGGCTAACCATGGCTCAACAGTAAATTTAACTTTGGTGGGATAATGTTGCTGGCTTTATTAGGTGCAATTCTTTAGATACAGGTGTGGTCAACCTGAATTTAGGTTGCCTGAAATTTGACAAGGAGTTTTAATGTAGGTACTTTATGATTTATTTGTATTTTTTATATTTTATTCTTGATAGACGGGGATGTAGTCTTCACAAGGATACTTTTTCACGTCCTTTTACTGAATAAAGGTAAATGATCTTTTCACTTTTCATTAACCACTTAACAAAAAAAAAAAAATAATGATCTTTTAATATTTCACCAATCACTTGACAATTCAGTTTTAGATGTTAAAAAATAAATTTTCATATTTGTAATGAAAAAGAAAAATATCATAATAAAAAAAAACATATTTAATTATGTTTTTAGTTTCGCATTATCTCTGCAAAATTACTATAAAAATATTTATTAATTTTAACTTTTGGAAATTTTTAATTATTTGAGTCCTTATTATTTTCCATCATCATATATATTAAAGTGAAAGATATTAATTAAACACGATTTCAACTTAAGATAATTAGTTTTTTTAAGAATAAAATTTAATATTAATATTTTTTAAGAATTTAATTAAGTAATATATTTTTCATTTAATATAAATAAGATATATATATATATATTTTCATTCAATATTTTATTTTTGGAATATGGTACACTTTTCTAAAGTTAACAATTCAAGAGTAGACCTTCAAATAAAACAAGAAAAAGTTAAAAAGGTACTTATGGAAATTTTAGAGACACAAAAACTACATGAAAAAACTTGATCGAATTTAATGACAAACTAAAACTTTCAAAGAAAGAAAACCTAAACCAGAAGAATTAAAAATGTTGTCCAAATACTCAAACAAAGCACGAAAAAGAAATTTTAAAAAAGACCCAAAAAAGCAAAACTACGCAAGTAAAATTGGCACAAGATTCGTCCTAAAACAAACTTAAGAGAATTGACCAAAATAAACAAGTTATTAAAGACTAAACTCACATAATCATGATTGGTTCAAGTCGAAAAATTCTAAAATATAAAACTAAAAATTTTGTTCTAAGATTTGAAACAAAATTAAGAAGGATACTCTTGAGACTCTCCGTGGGTAGCACATGGCCTCGCTCCTCTCTAAAAGAAATTCCTTGACTCAAGACTTTCGCTATACAGAAAAAAAGTAAAGGAGAAAGAATCTCCGTTGCGCACGCCATACTTGCAAAAGAAATAAGCAACCAAATTTCCATTTACACGTAAGGATAGGTTTTGCAGACTCGAGGATGATCTTATTGCAGAATGATTATGAAATCCATAGGTACGTAGAACATTGAGAAGGAACTTCCAATTCAAAGTATCAAAAACTTTCTTTACATAAATTTTGATAGCTACATTCCGTCCATACACTTTCTGATCTAACACGTTAATAGCTTCCGAAGTGATCTTGGAAGCTAGACTAGATCATGTATCGTGCTCATTCCACATGGAGAGAAATTTGAAAGAGGGTTTAACACTCACAGGGCCACTTTTTAGAAAGAGCAGTAACGGAAAATGATCTGAGTTAGACCTTACAAGAGTGCAGCAATTGATTCCAGTCCAATCCTCTAAACACTCATTACATTGCTCTATCAAGTCTCATATCAATTCAATGAGCACCCACACGTCTATTTGAACCCCTAAATCCTAAACCCATCATCATGCAAGGTTCGCAGTCCACCCCTAAGGTTTCTATTTATAGCCCCCACAGGTTTAGGGCTATGGCATTGTCTCAGCTTACATCTTTGCAATTTGGATAACGCTTTCCACTTCATAAGGCTAAAGAAAATTTGGATAAAGGTGTAGCAACATTTTGTTGTATAGGCGTAGCTGAAACAACCTCAACACCGCACACATCTTGATCTTGATCATGCACAGTTTCTTCTTATCATTATGAACAGTTCTATATTCCATGATAGGAATAGGAACCCTCCTAAATTCCAAGAAACTCTTAGTTGAAGAACAATAAATTGGATTACACCATCATTATCCCTCAAGTCTTGAGGAACATTTGTCCCCAACCCTATAATCTGGGACCGTCATCTAAAACATTACTCTGTGCCAAATCAGCATCATTATGATTCATAATTCTCTTAAGAACATACTGTGAAAGTAGAGACAAAATTATAGAAATACAAACCAAAAACACTTTTCCAGTTTAAACATATGAACAGCCCGAAAAGCATACCAAATCGGTTCGGACATAAAAGGTCTGTCTGGTAGGTATCCAGCACAGCTGATTCTAATTGCCTCATGAACACCCTAAAGTAAATAACAATCCGACAAAGAATCACCAAGTGTAAACAGGTGCCAAAGGTATTATCCCTTCTTTGGTCAATTGTATAAAGCCAATGAAGCCAAAGAAACACCATGATCTACTCGCAACACAACTCAATTTTTGGATAATGTTTTGAGATTTTAAAAAATAGCAGGCTTGAGAACATTATTTGGGCTCACATATCTGAAATAGCGAAGTTCTTCTGAATTCAGGGTCTCCATCAAAGATTGAAGTTTTAGCTGCATGTTTGAGAAATGTGTCATCTACTACTTGCATAACATGAAAACAAAAGCCCTAATGAGACAGGAATGTCAAACACTGAAAACAAAGTAATTATACCTCCAAGCGATGAAGAGAACTTTGATGATTTTGAATCCTCTGGAGAAGGGAGAATAGACCGGCCACTAATGAGCATTCTGAGGCTATGAGCAGATTATTTTTTACCAAAAAAAAAATACAAAAATAATGATAGGTTGTAATTTTAAAAAGATCTAAAAAATAATAAGATATGAAGGACGCAAACCATTAGGAAAAAAATGTAAGAAGAGATATAGTGAGTATATTATAAAAAATTACAAAGCTTAAACATAAAAGTCAATCAAAAGATTTTCGAAGACTTTACCATAACATGAATTTAAAAAAAAAATAATAAAATAAAGCGACTGCAAAATTTGAAAAAAGATGTTGAAAATGAAAGTGTTAAATGTGGAAATACATTATGGGATGGTAGTGAAAGTGTTTGAAATATTTTCTATAAATTATTTCTTAAATATTTTTAAATAGTATAGTATAGACAAATTTGAAAAGGTTAAAATAAATAAGGAAGAATGAAATAAATTAGAATATTAACAGTAAATATTTTTTCGCAAAATACAGTCACATGATTTCAAAAAGACTTCAGAAATAACAAAATATAAAAAAGTAAAAAGAATGTGAGAAGAAATATATATAAAAAAAGAGACACTAACAATAATATGTTAAAAATGTAAATTTTCAAAGCAGAAAAATACTATAAAATAAATTGTAAACTTAACTGTAAGTTTTTAAAAAGTTTCTATAAAACTATAACCTTTAAATTATTTTAATTAATATTTTTTTTTAAACTTAATAAATTAATAAATTGTTAACGACAATGGTGCTTTACACTTCCATGAGAGAAAAACTACAAAAATGACAACTATAGAAGGAAATGTGACAAGTGATGTAGCAACAACTTGATGAATGTGAGGATTTTGGAGATGATAAAGAAATGTGACGAACGATAGAGCAACAACTTCTTCAAATTCCAACTCTTTCTTAAGTTGTAATTAAGTTTCATGTTTTAACTCTCCCATGAGTCCCAACTTGAATTTAGAAGCACATAACACAAATCGACCACCATGGATAAAATAATAGGTGAGTGGGAAAGACCTTTCAGGAAGTGAAGGTGAAGAAGATGCAAATGTGAATTTATCATTTTTCACAAGTGCAAACCCCGTGAATTATAAGGAAGCCATGGAGAATGATAATTGAAAATTGAAAGCATAGGAAAAAATGGCATGTGATTTCTTGTTGACGTTACTCTATGTGGAAAACAAATTGAAATTAAATGGGTCTACGAAACAAAGCTAAATAATTATGGTGAAGTAGAAAAGTTTAAGACTTGATTAGTGATAAAAGAATGTTGGCAAAACCACAGGATCAAGTATGTTATAGTTTTTGCACCACTGGCTGAAATGGATATAATTAAAATTATTCTTGGTTTGGATGCTCACAAGAGATGAAAGGTATATCAACTAGAGAATTAAATCATCATTTCTAAATGATGAGTTAATGGAAGATGTGTACATTAAGTAACTTAGAGTCTTTGAGAAGAAAGAAGAGCTAAACAAGGTATATAAATTAAGAAAAGTTTTGGATGGACTAAAATAAACTCATTTCAATTTAATCTTATTTTGTAAAAGGGAACTTGAAAAGTGTTATAGTGAATAAACACTTTTTGTAAGAACAAACATTGGAAGTACTAAACCTTTGATTGTAAGTTTATATGTTAATGACTTAATATACAATAGAAATGATGATGCAATGACAAGATAAGAGAGTTCAAGAGTCAATAACGAAAAGAGTTTGATATGTCGGACCTAAGATGAGATGTTTTCTTAGCACAAAGGTGAAACAGTTGGAGAATAAGATCTCATTCTAAAGAAAAAAAATATGAGATGTACTTAAAAAAATTTCAAATGAAGGAATGCAATTATGCGTTGAATCCTATAGTTCTCAGTTTTATTATTTTGAAAGATGAAAGTGTTGTATCCAGCTATTTCCAACGTATTTTTTAACAAGGCAAACGGCCCAAAATTGATGGGTTTCTAACGTATTTTTTTAACGGTCCATATCACAATTTATACGGTGCAGGAAGTAACTGCCATCTAACGAAAGTATTGGGCCCTCCCTGATAAAGAATTTAGAATAAACCAGTTACTATTCATACTCCCCTTTCTTCTTCTTTTTTCTACCAGTATCCTCAATTATTTCTCATAAAGCCTAATTTTTTTCTTTTCACAAAAGATACACTCCCCTCCTTTCCCTCACCCTTCTTTTCACACTAACACGTAAACGCATATTTCACATGTATTCCGTTTAGTAGTCTATGAAAATAAAAAATAAAATAAAAAACTCCAAAATAGACAAATATTATGATTAACAATGATAATTTTATTTTAGTATATGTGAAGCATAAGAACATGAACATGCAAATACACAAATTTATCAACAAGTGACTTGCCGCTACCACGATTCACTCCTTTGTAAACTCTGCTCAAACTATAATAATTAGTGTTATATTATTTCGTTTGTTGTGCTCCAAATCTAATCCAGTTGAAACATTCCTTGTGTCTTGAACGTTCACAAAATATACGCGATGGATTTCAATCGTATTTGAGTTGGTATGCACATTGATCTAAGTTTGGAGAACTTGTTAATCTCTTCAAATTTTCAGTTACATGAATAACACAACAAATAACGTGTGACAACAACAACTTAGATAAAGCGGATAGTATTCACATAAAGAGAATGGGATTTTGTTGCTTCCATTAAATATTTGCTAGATTTGCACCCTGAGATAAGAGAAGTCAGTGTATCTTTGGTGAAGAAGGAGGATGGGTGTGCATAAGTAAGGAGTGTAAATAGCAATTCCTAAAGTTGTATTGCTGCAACAATTATTGGCCCACATCTAACGATATGGGCCTTTGTGACTATAAATGGAGCATGCATTAACTGAAAATATCTTAGGCCGACAATTAATTTAACAGGTAACAAAATCTGTGTAGATAAGCAGATGACATAATAAGATCAAATTGCCAGGTCGTTCCAGACCCATGGACACTGACATGCATCATTATACAAGATTTGAAGCATTAGATCGTCACTGTCCCAGTGTGGTTATGGGCACGTCTTATCCTCATTTTTTATTTGAATAATTGCACCTTATTTTCCCATCAACAACAATCCATTCAAATGGTAGGTTCAATATTAATGTCTGATCACACCGTAACTATTTCTCACCAATTTTTCTGTATATATACATGAGCTTTCAATCAAACTTCGAATCATTTGTTAAATGGGATCCAACCGCTGCTTTTTAGATAATTACATTGACAACTTCTAAAATCTAGCTGAAAAAAGAAAGTTTTGCTTTAAAAGTTAAACTTGGTTTTTCATCATTGAGTTTAATATTACACAGACTTGTCAATCGTGCCATCAGACGTGTTAACTTATTCTATTTAACTATCTTTTCATTAGAATTTGATATGACTGCTATGATTTTTTTTATCAACTTAGAGTGTGACGTAGGAGCAATGAAACTGATGCATGTTTCTTATAAATAATAATGTGAGTGAAATAAAGGGAATATTGAAAAAGAGTTAACCATATATAGTATATAAAATTTAGAATAAAGTATGTTGGAGGGTGTGGTGGTTGTAACTTTTCAAAATTGAATTGATATCCATGTGGAATATGATGTTGAGGAAGATCTGGTAGAAGCTGTAGTACAAGGAAGTTCGTTGCAGCTGCTCCTGCTCCCTGTCTGAGATCAGAAATTAATGTCAAAATGGAACAAGATATGGTGGATATTTCCTGTTCTTTAATAATACATGTACTTGTATTTTTTATGAATTAGGTGCACACATTATCCTTGCACCTTTTTAGGATGATAAAATATAGGTAGCGGTTTCATTTGTTCTTGGATATGCTTCAAATATGTCAAATAGAAGCAACCCAGAGAAGGTGGCACTTTACGATGGTGCCCCCATGTGATTCACATCACATGGTACCTAGTGGTTGTTGGTTGCATGATTTTGTACTGAGAAGATAATTAAAAGGGTGATTAAAATAGGAGGGGGTGATGCATATGCAAATGATAGGCATCAGATACCTACCAAACACATCTGAATTGTTGTTTACTTTATACAAAGTCTTTCTTGGATGGTGAACTATGAAAGGAGGAGCAGTTTTAATTAAGATGAGAAAAGAATGGTGGCAATCTAGCTAAGTGCAAACGTGATGGTGCTCAAGTGAATCACTTCCAAATGGGGTCCACCCATTGATGAAATAAGAGGAAAAGGCAAATGAAAAAATGTTATTCTAAACACACAGAGCAGGGAACAGGTAAGCATGGTGCTCTAAAAGCCTGCATATCTACGAAAAGATGAGTAATAGAAAAAGGTATGTTTTGCTTCGTCGGCTACTTCTTCCGTCATCCATGCCTCTTTTAACTCCTATCTCACACAATATTTATTTATTGTCACAATTTTAATATCCTTTCACTTATTCCATCCCCTATATTATATTATAATATTTGAGTACTACAGTGCATAAATAGATAAAACATATTGGGTTGCAAACTTTTTATCTCGGAAAATAAAATAATAAGAAGCAAAGCTTGAGATGTCAGCATCTGCTTTTAAAAGGTAACAGAAAAAGTTGATCCATACGTTATTCCTTCCAAGACAATCCTTTGCCTTTTTAAGGGTTTAGGTGAAGAATGAAAAGATAGAGAGAGGTGAAGATGATTGGAGGAGTGCGAGTGAGTGTTATCATGGTTAATTGGATATATATGGGTTGGGTTGGTTGGTGCGTGGGAGTTTTTTTAGAATGGACTTTGATCTTCTACTTTATAGAACATTACAAAAGCTTAGCATAATTGAAGCAGGTTAAAAGCATATGCTTAACTAATACTAGGAGCACTCCATCTTTTTCTCCATTCTTTTGTCTCGTCTTCTCTCTGTTCATACTTTCCAATCATTTTTGTCCATATCTAAGCACTTTCTTCTCAATTCCTAATTTTTAAAACCAATTACACTAAGCTTTCTTCATTATACTACTCCTTATACATCTAATAATACTCTCTTCATTTAAATATATATGCATGCACCTTTAAAAATAATTGTATCTGCATTTTTCATTCTACCAACTTTAATATTTTCTTTTCCAAATTATCTTTACAACTTTACTTTAATATGTGTATTCTATGACGCTTCTAAATACCACTATTATATATATATATATAATGATTTACGTCTAGAGTTACTTTAAACAGTTTTCATTTATTTTATATTTAAAATGTGAACATATAAAATTATAAAATACTCCTCCAAACATAGGCTGGTAAAGTAAAGATGCTTCTCATGTGGAGCTAATACTTGTTTGACTAACTATTTTTTATGGCAAGTGTATCTACCTAGTACCCTATTAACATTTTTCTTAGCCACTGGCGACTTTAATTGTGAGTTCGATCTGTCCTAACCTATTTCCAGTTCAATTAAATTTCAACAGAGTTCCTTAATTACTAAGTAGAAATGACTTAAATATTGTCCTCACCAATGATGTTTTCTAATTTCTAAACGTAAGATTAATATGCCACCAGTGTAAAAAGTTTTACATAATGATTTAATCAAAAAAGTAGTTTATACATAATTTTAAACTAACTAACTATCACATAAATGAGGAATCTTTATATATATAGAGAGAGATATTAACTAACTTTTTGATAGTAATAATAATAATAACAAAATGTTTATATCATAGTACATTGATTTTTTTTTTTTTATATTTTCTTTATATAAATATTTATTTTTAAATTTTAAAATATACTTCTTATTTAAAAAAAAAAAAAAAATTAAAAAAAAA